>Ga0066376_10004683_pt1 | contig 11836 bp, 13 predicted proteins | sample Knorr_S15_td_Bot_FD_77009 | JGI IMG/M metagenome (GOLD analysis project Ga0066376, IMG submission 77009) | Marine microbial communities from Southern Atlantic Ocean transect - Knorr_S15_td_Bottom_ad_5009_LV_A | ecosystem: Environmental > Aquatic > Marine > Oceanic | place: Southern Atlantic... | reverse complement strand
GGAAGGTTTTACATTGGCGTCATGCGCACAGACGGTAGTGGCGAAAGGCTTCTGGCAGAGGACTTCTTAGTTGAATCGCCGACGTGGGCGCCTAACGGGCGGGTGTTGATGTTTTTTCGGCAAGAACCCTCTACCGCAGACGGCAGGGGGGGGCGGTCCAGGCTTTATTCCATCGATTTGACCGGTCACAACGAGCGTGAAATTGTTACTCCCATTGACGCCTCCGACCCGGCATGGTCGCCCGTCATTCGATAGGGGTGTTCGTTCGCAGAGTTATTATAATGTGTATAAAAACCGCTGGCGGAAAAAAACGCTTGGAATTGGGTATTTTACGCTTTACTACATTGTATTAGTGGCCATTTCGGCCAAACAGTTAATGTCCGTGCCATAGATGCGTTATTTTATCGATTCCCTATGTCCCGGTGATGGAGATCTAAATGCGATATAAGATTGTTGGCCTAATTGCGGCAGTGGCTCTCGTTTCTGCGTGCGAATCCGCGCCAAGCGGCGGCAGCTCAATTAGCGGCGGCGGGATGGGTAAAGATGCTAAACCCATCGAAAGTTTCACTTCCCCCTTGAATTCGGGAATTACACCCGGCTCTCAAGAAGACTTGGTTGTTAATGTCGGTGATCGGGTCTTCTTCGACTATGATAAATTCAATGTCGATCGTAAAGACCGCGACACCTTGGATAAACAGGCGGCTTGGTTGAAAGCCAATCCCTCCGTGTCCATTACCGTTGAAGGCCATGCCGACGAACGCGGCACCCGCGAATACAACTTGGCCTTGGGTGAACGGCGTGCCAATTCGGTTAAGGATTACCTGATTTCCTTAGGCGTTAATCCGGCCCGGGTGAAAACCATATCCTACGGTAAAGAACGTCCCGTCGCGGTTGGCTCAACCAATGCGGCATGGGCGCAAAACCGCCGTGGTGTGACAAAGGTTGGCGGCGCAGGCAGCTAAACCTGACACCCCTCACCGGGGTTGAAATTTGGCGCTTGTCCTACTGGCATTGGCCGGGGTGGGCAAGCGCCATAATTTTGCCTAGAATGCCGCCCATATTGCCGGAAATTGGATTTCACGATGAGGGACACCGCTTTGGACCGGGAGACGTATCGTGACCGAACCCAGGAGGGGTTTGGGATTTTTAGAGGCATTTTATATGAATACCGAAATGTTGACTTCGTGGCGCTATTGGGTGCAAGCCCTAAGCCGTTATAGGCTTGTCCCTCAACACCCTGGCCGGTTTGGTGGGGCAATGGTGTTGCTGGTCATGGCAATCATGACTTGGCCCACCGACGGTGTCGCCCAAGATGCCGAAGGAATGAAAACCATTATGGATCGGATGGGCCGACTGGAAAGGGACATTCGCTCTTTGAATCTGTCCCTTGCCAGGGGGACGCCTGCTCCCGTCGCCACACCCGCTCAACCCCAGGGCGCCACCCCTACGGGGGCGCCCAAGGCCGGGAGCGCGTTGGCACCTGCACCTGTTGGCAGTGGTGATGGCGGTTATGCCATGGCCCGTTTAAATGCCCGTATTTCAGGATTGGAAAATGACCTGCGCACGTCCACCGGTTCTCTGGAGGAATTCACCTACCAGTTGCGAGAAGTTGCCAAGCGACTCGATAAGCTGGTCGCCGATGTTGATTATCGTCTCAGTGTTCTGGAAGGTCGAGCCCCCGGCACGGCTTTGGGGCAACCCCGGCCTGGGGGGGCGCCCCGGCTTAGCGCCGCGCCGGCGCCGCCACCCGTGCAAAAAATTATTTCCGGCCAAGAGGCCCCGTTCGCCCAAACACCCGGAAGTCTGGGAACGGTTTCACAGGCTTCAGTTGCCGCTATTTCACCGAATTCAGGCGCGGACAAATTAGCTAAACCCGCGCCTGTTACCGCACCAAGAGCCGCACCAAAGGTTGTTAAGCCTGCGCCGGCACCGGTTCCAGCGCCTGTAAAAGTTGCCAGCATTCTTCCCAAAGGAACACCAAAGGATCAATACAAGTACGCCTTTGGCTTGTTACGCCAAGCCAATTACGCCAAGGCCGAAGCCGCCTTACAGGAATTCGTCAAGCTCCACCCCAAGGATGTATTGGTCAGTAATGCGCGGTATTGGCTGGGCGAGACCTATTACGTACGTGCCGCTTACGTACAGGCGGCGGAGGTTTTTCTTGAGGGTTATCGAGCCGATCCGAAAGGGGCCAAGGCGCCGGATTCTTTATTGAAACTGGGGATGTCCCTGGCCGGTCTCGACAAGAAGCGCGAGGCCTGCGCCGCCTTCAATAAACTCATCAAGGACTATCCCAGTGTCTCGGCCGGATTGCGAAATACAGTCTCCCGGGAAAAACAAAAAAACAGTTGCTCCTGATGGCCACCCCGCGGTTTGACGGAAACGCCGGGTTGCTGACGGATCAAGCTTTCAAAAAATTAATGGCGGATATGGGCCCGTTCGAAACCCAGCCGCATATTGCCGTTGCCGTTTCCGGCGGCGCCGATAGCCTTTGCCTTGCACTTTTGGCGGGGCGTTGGGCGAAGCGTATGGATGGGAAAGCGACGGCGTTGACGGTGGATCATGGCCTTCGGGATCAATCTGCGGAAGAAGCCCTTCAAGTCGGCCGCTGGCTGCATTCGGAAGGGATGGATCATGATATCCTGGACTGGCAGGGACCCAAGCCCAAGACTGGCATCCAGGCGGCGGCCAGGGCGGCTCGATATGGGTTGATGCAGGCTTGGTGCCGGGAACAGGGGGTTTTGCATCTGGCCTTGGCTCATACCCAAGACGATCAGGCGGAAACGTTTCTTCTCAGGCTCGGCGCCGGCAGCGGTGCCGATGGCCTGGCGGCGATGACAGCGATTCGCGAAACTGCAGACGTACGGCTATTGAGGCCCTTGCTGAACGTTCCTAAGGCGGCCTTGCGGGCAACCTTGCAGGACTTCGGCCAGGAATGGATCGAAGATCCCTCCAACCGGGACCCTGCCTTTGCGCGGGTCCGGGTCCGGCAAGCGATGGGAGATGGTGGACTCGATGCACGGGGATTGGCCCGTTCGGCTTATCGTTTCGGCCGCGCCCGGCAGGCGCTGGAAGGGGCGGCGTCTCAGTTGCTGGCGCGTGCGGTTCGTGCCCATCCGGCGGGCTTTGCGGTTCTCCAATGCGCCCCCCTTGAGGTGGCGGCCGATGAGATTTCCTTGCGGGCACTGGGGCGGGTGGTGGCGTCCATTGGCGGACGCGACTATGGGCCTCGATTGGAAAAACTGGAACGCCTTCACCATGGCCTATTGACCAATCGGTCTGAATCCACCGCCACCCTTGGCGGCTGCCGCATGATGGTCGAAGGCGGGGGCGCCGGCGACGACGGGGGCGGGAAACTTTTGGTGTGCCGGGAAACCCGTGGTCTGCCCGCGCCGCTGGAAGTTGGCCCAGGTGAACGGCTGATTTGGGACAGGCGGTTTGAAATCCACTTCGGCGGGGAAGGCACCGGCGGGCGCCGGCTGATGCCCCTGGGTGACCAGGGATGGGCGGAAATTGTCGGTAATCGTCCTGATTTACGTCAAGGGCCCGTTCCTGGCCCTGCTCGGCCCTCGTTACCGGCGTTGGTTGACCAATTCGGCGTTTATTCGGTACCCCACTTGGGTTTTCAGCGGGAAAGAGACACCGTTTCCGGGTTTTCACAAGGTCCGAATTTCGAGGAAATCCGGTTTTCTCCACCGAATTCTTTTTCAAGTACGGGGTTTTTCTTGCGTAATGAGCCTGACATACTATCTCTCTAGGGAAGAAAGGGCGGAGCGCAAAGACTCTGCCCGGTGTTTCCCTGGTTCCCAAGGAGGATTTGGAACTTGAATTTTAGTCGAAATATGGCGCTTTGGGTTGTCATCGCGCTTTTGGTGTTCGCCATGTTCAATCTATTTCAGGGCACATCGCAGCGCGGCCAGAATAACATGCTGGCGTTTTCCGATTTCCTGACTTCGGTGGAATCCGGGTCCGTGCGCGACGTCACCATTCAGGGCCCTGCCATTTCCGGCCATTACCGCGACGGGCGTAATTTTTCCACCTATGCGCCGGAGAATCACAATCTGGTTCCGATCCTGACGGAAAAGGGGGTGCGTATCAGCGCGCTGCCTTACGACGAAGATACACCGACACTGTTTAGTATCCTTATTTCTTGGTTCCCCATGCTGTTGTTGATCGGGGTGTGGATTTTCTTCATGCGCCAGATGCAATCGGGCGGGGGCAAGGCCATGGGCTTCGGCAAATCAAAGGCGAGGCTCCTCACTGAAAAATCCGGCCGGGTTACCTTTGAAGACGTTGCCGGCATCGATGAAGCCAAGCAGGAACTTGAGGAAATTGTCGATTTCCTGAAGGACCCTCAAAAATTCCAACGTCTCGGCGGCAAAATTCCCAAGGGATGTTTGCTAGTGGGGCCGCCGGGCACCGGTAAGACCTTGTTGGCCCGCGCCATTGCCGGCGAGGCCAATGTGCCGTTCTTCACCATTTCCGGTTCCGACTTTGTCGAAATGTTCGTCGGCGTTGGCGCGTCACGCGTCCGCGACATGTTCGAGCAAGGCAAGAAGAACGCCCCTTGCATCATCTTCATTGACGAAATCGACGCCGTCGGTCGTCATCGTGGCGCCGGTCTCGGTGGCGGTAACGACGAACGCGAGCAGACCTTGAACCAGTTGCTGGTTGAAATGGACGGGTTCGAGTCCAATGAGGGCGTCATCCTGATTGCCGCCACCAACCGGCCCGACGTTCTGGATCCGGCATTGCTTCGTCCCGGCCGTTTTGACCGACAGGTGACAGTGCCGAACCCGGATATCCTTGGCCGCGAAAAGATTTTGAAGGTTCACATGCGCAAGGTGCCGTTGGCGCCCGACGTGGACGCGCGGGTAATTGCGCGCGGCACGCCCGGGTTCTCGGGCGCCGATTTGGCCAATTTGGTCAATGAGGCGGCGCTGCTGGCGGCACGCATCGGCAAGCGTGTGGTGACCATGAGTGAATTCGAGGAATCCAAAGACAAGGTCATGATGGGCGCCGAACGCCGGTCCATGGTTATGACCGAGGATGAAAAGAAGCTGACGGCTTATCACGAAGCTGGCCACGCCTTAGTCGGTCTCAAGGTACCAAAGCATGACCCGCTGCATAAAGTGACCATCATTCCGCGGGGCCGGGCCCTTGGCCTGACCATGAGCCTGCCGGAACGCGACCGGCTCAGCTATTCCAAAATCGAATTGAAATCCCTGTTGGCGGTTATGTACGGCGGGCGTGTTGCCGAGGAATTGATCTTCGGTGAGGATAACATCACCACTGGCGCCAGCAACGATATCCAGCAGGCGACCAGTTGGGCGCGGCGCATGGTCACTGAATTTGGATTCTCGGACAAGCTGGGCCGCCTTCGTTACACCGATAATGAGGAAGAAATCTTCCTCGGTCACTCGGTGGCGCGCCAGAAGAACATGTCCGACGCTACCGCCGCCTTGATTGACGAAGAGGTCCGCCGATTGATTGAGGAAGCGGAAAAATTGGCGCGTAAGATTTTGAGCGAACACGGCGACGATCTGGAAACCATTGCCCAGGCACTGTTGGAATACGAAACCCTGTCGGGCGATGAAGTCAATGCGCTGTTGCGGGGTGAATCCATCGTTCGGCCCGGGGATATGGATAATCCGCCCGAAGGCGGTCACAAGTCGTCGGTGCCGTCCAGCGGGAAATCCAAGAAGACCAAGGGTTCCCCTGGCATGGACCCGGAACCCCAGCCCGAGTCCTGACCGGGCTAAGGCTGCGCCGCGTCGGAGCCGTGTCGGGGCCGGGACGGTGACAATGGACAGTCTTTTATGAGTTCCGTTACCTTCGCCGGGCTATCGCTCGAAAAGCCTAGAATTTTTGGCATCATCAATGTCACGCCTGACAGCTTTTCCGACGGCGGCGATGCGCTGGCCCTCGAAGATGCGTTGCGCCGCGGCAAGGCGATGCTCGACGCCGGCGCCGATATTCTTGATGTCGGTGGCGAGTCGACTCGCCCCGGCGCCGCGCCGGTCGGCATCGAGGATGAAATCGCCAGGGCGGTGCCGGTTGTCCGGGGGTTATCGGATCTCGGCGCCAAGGTTTCTATCGACACCCGCCATGCCCCGGTGATGGAAGCCGCCATCGAGGCCGGCGCCACCATCATCAACGACGTCACCGCCTTGAGTCATGATCCGGACTCTCTGGACCTGGCTGTGGCCAGCGGCTTGCCGGTGATCCTCATGCACATGCAGGGCGACCCCGGCACCATGCAGGATAATCCCCAATACGAAGACGCCGCCCAGGATGTGTTCGATTACCTTAAGCAACGGGTGGCGGAATGCGAAGCGGCGGGGATGGACCGGAGCCGCATTGCCATCGATCCCGGTATTGGTTTCGGCAAAACGCTAGACCACAACCTGGATATTCTGGCCCGGTTGAATCTCTACCGCGATTTTAAGTGCCCGGTTCTGTTGGGGGTGTCACGGAAAACCTTTATCGGTAAACTCGGCGGTGACGCAGCGCCTAAGGAACGTCTCGGCGGATCCTTGGCGGCGGTGTTGGCGGCTGCGGCACGGGGCGTGCGCCTGTTCCGGGTCCATGACGTCGCTGAAACCCGCCAAGCGTTGACGATTTGGCAGGCGATTGAAAAGAAGTGAAATAAAATGTGACGCCCCGATGGGGCGGGGGTGTATTAGAAATACCGGCGGATATCCCCAAGGCTGAGAGACGGAACAAACAATGACGGAAAAATTATTCGGTACCGACGGCATTCGCGGTACGTCGAATACCTGGCCGATGACCGCCGAGGCGGCGTTGAAGGTGGGGATGGCGTCGGCGGTTCAATTCATCCGTGGCGATCACCGCCATCAGGTTGTGATTGGCAAGGATACCCGGCTTTCAGGCTACCTACTGGAACCGGCGTTGACGGCGGGCTTTATTTCCATGGGTATGGACGTGGTTCTGGTCGGGCCGATGCCGACACCGGCCGTCGCCATGTTGACTCGTTCGCTGCGTGCCGATCTCGGGGTCATGATCTCGGCGTCCCATAATCCATTTCAGGATAATGGCATCAAGCTGTTCGGTCCCGACGGCTACAAACTGTCGGACCAAGTGGAAGCCGAGATCGAGGCCCGCGTAAATTCTGACATGAGCAGCCATATGGCCGGCGCCGCCAAGCTGGGCCGCGCCCGGCGGTTGGATGACGCCCGCGGACGCTATAACGAATACGTCAAACAGACTTTCCCCCGCGGCTTGCGCCTGGACGGGCTCAAGATCGTCGTTGATTGCGCCTTCGGGGCGGCCTACAAGGTCGCGCCCGAAGTGCTGTGGGAACTGGGCGCCGAAATCGTTCCCATCGGTGTCGAGCCAGACGGAACTAACATCAACAATGGCTGCGGGTCCACCGATACCGACGCCATGTGTTCCATGGTCTCGGCCCACGGCGCCAATCTCGGCATCGCGCTTGACGGGGATGCCGACCGGGTGCTGATTGCCGATGAAAACGGTGCCTTGGTGGACGGTGATCAAATTCTCGGTCTGATCGCCGGGGATTGGGCCGAAAATGGACGCTTGGCTGGCGGCGGCATCGTTTCAACGGTGATGTCAAACTTAGGTCTTGAGACCTTCCTCCAAGGTAAGGGGTTGAATCTGGTTCGCACCCAAGTCGGGGACCGCTATGTGGTCGAGCATATGCGGGCGCATGATTTCAATGTGGGCGGCGAGCAGTCCGGGCACATCGTTCTCCGCGATTATTCAACCACCGGCGACGGTCTGATCGCGGCCTTGCAAGTCCTGGCCGTTGTCGTAAATGCCGGTAAACCGGCGAGTCAAATCTGCCGGGTGTTCGACCCGTTGCCCCAGAAGTTGCAAAACGTCCGCTTTAACGGCGGCAAGCCGTTGGAGGACAAGGCCGTCAAGAAGGCGATCAAAGACGGCGAAAATCGATTGGGGGCGGGCGGCCGGTTGTTGATCCGCCTGTCAGGCACCGAGGCGGTGATCCGGGTCATGGCCGAGGGCGAAGACGCGGCTTTGGTCGCCTCTGTGGTCGGCGATATCGCCGGCGTCATCGAGCAAGCCGGATAATGAAAGGGCGCGTGCTTGTCGTTGCCGGGTCTGATTCCGGCGGCGGCGCCGGAATTCAAGCCGACATCAAGACGATTACGGCGCTTGGCGGTTTTGCCATGACCGCAGTGACGGCGTTGACCGCCCAAAACAGCCTGACTGTCGCCGGTGTCCACAAGCTGCCGCCTTCCTTCGTCGCCGATCAAATCCGCGTCACCCTAGAAGACCTCGGCGCCGATGCCGTTAAAACCGGCATGATGGCCGATGCCCCGATCATTGAGGCCGCCGCCGATGTTCTCGATTCCATGGCCTCTGATTTTCCCTGGGTCATCGACCCGGTGATGGTTTCCACGAATAAGGACCGGCTTTTGGATGAAGACGCGGTGTCGGCGCTGAAAGACCGCCTGGTGTTGAAGGCAGCCTTGACCACCCCCAACATGGCCGAAGCCGAATTGTTGACGGGGCTTGCCGTTGATAGCGCCGACGCCATGGAAGCCGCCGGACGGGCGTTGGTGGAAGCTGGCGCCGGGGCGGCGTTGATCACCGGCGGGCATCTGAAAGGGGACGGCGTTATTGATGTGCTGGTCAGCAGCGCGGGAGTGGAGCGCTTCGAAGCCGCCCGCATCGAATCAACCAACACCCACGGCACCGGTTGCACGTTGGCGTCCGCCATCGCCACCGGTCTGGCACAAGGGCAGGGGATTCGCGATGCTGTTATCCGGGCGCGCGACTATGTGCGGGACGCCATCCGTACCGCCCCCGGATATGGGGCCGGCCACGGGCCTTTGAACCACGCGCATACGGTGAGGGGTGAGGAATGAGCGGGCTACCGACCAAGCAACAGCTCGAGTCGGCGGCCGGCATTATTTCCGTTCATATGCCACCGACACCGATAATCCGGTGGCCGTTGCTGGCAGAGCGCACTGGCGCCGAGGTCTGGGTCAAGCATGAGAACCATACCCCCATCGGTGCCTTCAAGATTCGCGGCGGGCTAAATTTCATGACCAAGCTCCATGAGGCCGAACCCGATTGCCCCGGCGTGATCACCGCGACGCGCGGCAATCATGGGCAAAGCGTCGCCCTAGCCGCGGCAAAAGTTGGCCTTAAAGCGACGGTCCTGGTCCCGCACGGCAACAACCCGGAAAAAAATGCCGCCATGCGGGCGTTCGGGGCCGAGCTGATCGAGCACGGTGACGATTTTCAGGAAGCCTATGAATATTCCACCCTGTTGGCTGCCGAGCAGGAGCTTCACCCAATCCCGCCCTATCATCCGTGGCTGATTGAGGGCGTCGGCACCTATGCGTTGGAATTTTTCGGCGCCGAACCGGATCTGGACACCGTCTATGTGCCGATCGGCATGGGGACTGGGATATCGGGCATGATCGCGGCGCGCGAAGGGCTCGGCCTGAACACCAACATCGTCGGTGTGGTATCGGAAAATGCGCCGTGTTATGCGCTGTCCTTCGACGCCGGAAAACCGGTGGCAACCAATGCCGCCGACACCTTGGCCGACGGTTTGGCTTGCCGGACGCCGGACCCGGTGGCGGTGGCGGTCGTCAACAAGGGTGTTGAGCGCATCGTCAAGGTCGGCGAAGAGGAAATCCTCACCGCCATGGCGCATTACTTCACCGATACCCACAACGTCGCCGAAGGCGCCGGCGCGGCGCCCTTGGCGGCACTGCTTCAAGAGCGGAATCGGATGGCGGGTAAGAAGGTCGGCTTGATCCTCACCGGCGGCAATGCCGACAAGGAGCTGTTCTCCAAGGCGTTAGGGTAGGGGCGGGCTTTACCAGGTGTAGAGTGATTTGACGGCCAGAAAGGGGTGCCCGGAAAGGCGTTTCTTAAAGGTTTTCTTGCATTTGGCTTTCTTGCTGTAGGCAAAGATTTTCTCGCATTTTTTTCTTTCCGTTTTCACCTTCCGGTAATCCTTTTCATATTTCATCGCTTTCTTGGCATCGTTGGCGATCTTTATATCCACATCGGATGGCTTGTCCGGCGCCAGCGCGGCGGCAGTGGCGATGTTGGCCGGGATCAGGTTTCTTATCGGCACGCACCCGGCAACGGCGTATTTTTTCCCCAATATTCGAATTCTTTGTAAATGATTTTCCTACCCCACTTGCCGGCGACGTTGGCATGGGCTTTTTCGTGCTTCACCACCTCGGCGTGCCGGCGTTCCAGATATTGAATCAGGTTAGAGTTTTTGATGGTGTTGACTCTTTTGGAGAACCCCTTGCGCACCATATCGCGTTTAAATTTTTTGAAATCGGCTTCGATTTCCTTGCTGCAATTGCGGACGGCCCCAAGGGCATCCGGCGGCAACAGGCCGGTCCCTAAAACGGCGCAAATAAAAATCATCGAAAGTGATTTCATGGCTGCCATCAGGTAGTTTCTATCCAAGGGCCCTGAAACGGTTTAAAAATACTATGAATGGGTGGGGTGATTCTTGTCAAAAGGGATGGGTTGTATGACCGAAGAAATTTTCCGCGACAACGCCTATGTGAAAAACTGTGAGGCTACCGTCACCGAGGTTAATGAATACGGCATCCAATTGGACAGAACCGTGTTTTACCCGGCCGGCGGCGGCCAGCCCGGCGATACCGGGGTTTTGCGCACCACCACCGGGGCCGAGGTCATGATTGCCGATACCATCCATGAAAAAGGCACCGGTATTCACCTGCATGTTGCTGCGGAAGGATCCCCGACGTTGAGCGTCGGCGACACCGTCAACGCCGAGATCGACTGGGAGCGGCGCTACGCCCATATGCGCATGCATTCGGGCCTGCATCTGTTGTGCGCGGTGGTTGACGGCGGCGTCACCGGTGGTTCCATCGGGGCCGCCAAAAGCCGCCTTGATTTTGATCTTCCCGATACCGCGCTGGATAAGGAAAAGATCACCGCCGACCTCAACCGGTTGGTTGAGGAAGATCACCCGATGGCGGCGCGCTGGATCACCGACGAGGAACTGAGCGCCAATCCCGATCTTGTCCGCACCATGTCGGTGCGCCCGCCGATGGGGTCTGGCCGGGTGCGGTTGATGAATATTTCAGACGTTGATCTGCAGCCCTGCGGCGGCACCCATGTTGGGCGTACCGGCGAGATCGGCAAACTCAGGGTCGGTAAAATTGAAAACAAAGGCCGCCATAACCGGCGTATCAACATCCACTTTGACGAGTAACCCGATGACCATCGCCTACGCCATCGAAGACGGCCTTGAGCCTGAGGAGTTCATCGACGTGCTCAAGCGTTCCGGTCTGGATGCCCGCCGCCCCGTCGATAAACCCGACGTCATCCAGGGTATGGTCGATAACGCCGACCTAACCATTACGGCCAGAGACTCCGATGGGCGGCTTATCGGTGTGGCGCGATCAGTAACCGATTTCGCCTATTGCTGCTATCTGTCGGACCTGGCCGTCGATCGGGATTGCCAGCGTGCCGGCATGGGCAAGGAACTTATGGCCCGCACCAAAGAAGCCGCCGGTGGTGATAAAATATCCCTGCTGCTCTCCGCCCCTGACGGCATGGAGTATTACCCCAAGGCCGGTTTGCAAAAATTCGAAAACTGCTTCGGCCTCAGGCGGACCTAGGTCAATTGAATTTCTTTCGAATGTCCGCTATTAGCCTTAAGCGGATATTGCTAGGGCGGTGTTCGTTGGATAGTGTCGCCGCCGATTTTAAAGTTTCCCGGGAAAGGTAACTGCGGCGTAACTCTTTTAGGTATACCTAAAAATACAATGAACCAACTCCTACAGAAAGGGGCGAAAATCCAATCAACCCCAACCACCGG
>Ga0066376_10004681_pt1 | contig 11839 bp, 6 predicted proteins | sample Knorr_S15_td_Bot_FD_77009 | JGI IMG/M metagenome (GOLD analysis project Ga0066376, IMG submission 77009) | Marine microbial communities from Southern Atlantic Ocean transect - Knorr_S15_td_Bottom_ad_5009_LV_A | ecosystem: Environmental > Aquatic > Marine > Oceanic | place: Southern Atlantic... | reverse complement strand
TAGTCACTCCCTTCCAGCCAGCGCTTGTCCTTGAGGAATTTCGCCCGCCGCTGGACGGTGAACTCCGTCCCCGTTTTCTCTGCCTTCTTGTTGAGCTTCTCCAGGTAGCGATCGACGAGATCGGGAATGGGCAGACGACGGCTCGAACTCGGGGGTGACTCTCTCCACTCCACCTCGGCGCGCACGATCTCGGCGTCGTCGAGACGGGCGTAACCGCTCTTGTAATTTCCGTCCACCTTGCCCAGAGACCAGTCCGCCGGCACGCGCAGGCGAATGCCCTGCCAACCAAAATCCACTCGATCCGCCCTACCTGTTGCGGCCATGCTCAGAAAATCAGGACGGATACGGACTTCTGGATGAGGGCGATGGAGATCGAGGCCATACCCATCAGAGCCATGCCACAGGCGAACCCGACGGCGAGGACGGGGGCGAAGAGCCGCCACTCCTTTTTGCCGTACTTGTTCCAGAAGTAGTAGCGCGCTAACAGCGCGCCGATGATTTCGGTCACCATCCAGTGCGGGATGGTAACCAGCGCCCTCACGTATCCGAAAACCAGGAGAATGGGCAGACCCAGGAGCGACAGGATGATGTAGCTTCCCAGTCCGACGATGGTACCCGCGAGGATGATCTCCTTCTTGATCGCCCGCTGCAGCCACGGCTCATCGGAAGTCCGCTGTATCCAGGGACTGGTGAAATTGGGATCGGTGTCGACGGCGAAGTAGAATTCCCACCCCGCCGGCAGGGGTTCGACAACCCGCACCTCGAGCGCCGGTCTGGGCGTGTGGATGACTCCCACGTCGGCCGACGGGGCCACGACAGTTACCCTGGGACCTTGGGCGTCATCCGCCGGGAGCTGGGTAAGAGCGCCGGGGGGGTGCTCGGGAATAACCTCCGGCTCCCCCGGCGAAAAGTAGGTGTAGAAGGACCGCTTTTCAGACCACGGTCCGGCCTCCCCCTTCGCTCCTCTCGACTCTTTCCACTCGGGGGTCACGGCCCTGACTCGCCAGTACCACCACTCGTTTTCCACCAGATTGGCGGGCTTCCACGTGGCGCCCTTCTTGTCCTGGGACTGGGTCAGCTCGCTGGTCAGGGTCCCGGTGAACCAGATGCACGTCTGCAGGGCTCGCAGGCGCCACATGACCTGGGCGTAGGGGTAGGACGCGGAGGGGATGGGCGCCAGCTTCCAGATGTAGGACGAGTAGAGAAAGGTGGCAAAGAGCACGATCGGCACCATGAGCAATTCGGCTCTGATAATGCTCGTGAAGCGCGTGCCGGTGAGCTCTATCTCCCTGAACTTCTGGGTCTGGGCGCCGTAATTGCCCAACGGGAAAGGAATGAACCAGATGTCGATCCCCTGGTAGCCGGACAGCATGATCGTCGCCTCGCGCACGTACGGGAAGTCGATGGTCTGTCCCACCATACCCACAAGCCTGGCGCTGACGAAGGACTGGAAAGGAGTGAAGATGAACCCGAAAAACAGGAAAAACCAGACGAAGCGGCCGAATTCGGGCAACAGCACCCAGGCGATCAGGATCAGACCCGCCGCGGAGGCCGCGTACAAACCGATTGCGGCCCAGATGGGAAAATCCCCTCTTCCGGGTGGCGGGGCCCAGCTCCGCTTCCCGCCATCGGCGGTCGTTTGCGCCTGGCTGAGGCTGCGGTACACCTGCCAGATGCCGATGAGGGCGATGGCGATGGTAGTGCCGATCCCGAAGCTCATCCAGAAGTCGACGCTGTTGACGAACCAGGTCTCGAGCACCCCCATGCCGGGCTGCCAGATCTGAAGGTAGCCATAGTGGTGGAGGATGGGATTGGCAATCGTGTGAGCGAGCACGCCCAGAAAGGTTCCGACGACGCCCCAGAACGGCATCACCAGACCGGCGAAGATGGGCCCGAGATGAGCGGTAAAGCCTATGGGGGTAGCGGGGATGAAATTACCGGTGACCTGGGTGAAATCGATAAAGGGAATGGGTATGAGCTGGATGGGCTCGGTGAGCAGCGCCCCCGAAATGGCCGGGATTGCCACGTACAGAGCCCCGAAGACCAGTCCGATCATGGCGCCGGCCGAGAATACCCGCCAGCGCCAGGAGTCCACTCCCTGGGACGTTTCCGCCAGAGCGGTGGCGCCCTGGGCTGCAACCGGGGCGAAGGGGAAGGGCAGGCGCTCGTAATCCGACATGAGCCGGAAAAGCACGTAAGCCATGGCGAACCACGACAGGCGGGAAATCACCATCCCCGCCAGCAGCAGAACGATCGGCAGAATCCAGTCCTGATGGAGGAAGGTGCGCTCCAGCAACGCCGGCGAATCGAGCGGCGGAGCAAACCAGTCCGGCATCAGATTGGCGATGCCGAACTGCTGGGCTGCCGGCGACTGCCTCAGATACTGGTTCCAGAGGAGCCCTTCGAAGGCGCCCGTTTCAGCGGCGATCAACCCGGCCGCAACGTAGTAGAGGACGTACACCTCCTGACGGGACAAGGAGGTGAAAGAGCGTTTGGTGATCTCGGCGAAAAGGATGATGGTCACCCACTCCGCCGCGGCCCCAAGTGACCCCCCGACCATGAGACTCAGGTACATATTGCCTGGTATCATGATGAAGGCCACAAAGAACACCCCGACCACGGTCTTGCTGGTGAAGCCCTCACGAAACTCCGTGGGCGTCTCCAGCAGGTTCCTGTATTCCTCTATTTCCTGGTTTGCGTTCTTGTTTGTGCGGCCTAGCAAGGTCGCTATCCCCCTATGCCATTACCTCGTCCCGCGCGCCGGCCAGGAGTCCTTCAGCCTCGTTCTTGTAGGACTCCTTGGCGTCGGCATCCACGGTCCGCCAGATGAGAAACTGCTTGCGAATGACATTCATGAAGCGTTGATTGACGCGGCGCCACGAGGCGTCCTCGCCGCTCAAACGGCGAATCTGGAGCGAGATCGCGTAGATATTGACCTCTGCCTCGGGCACGGCCCGGATGATCACGTGCTGACTCACTCCCAGATCGAAAGGGGCGAGCCAGATGTTCATGTGGATGGCGTACCCCTGGCCGGTGTCGCTGGTGAAGCGCTCGAGGCGGGCGCCATCGGTGTAGAATGTGCCAATCGACTCCTCACTGTAGGAGTCGAAATAGCCGATGAGAAAAGCGCACACACCCATGACGTCGTGTCCGCTCACCGTAAAGGGAAACTCGAAATTCCACTCGTCGCCGTCCGGTGGGGGCAGGCGCCACCTGCGGGTGACGTCTGGAACCGCCATTTGCGAAGCCTTGCGCGCCGGGTAGACTGTCGAGAGCATGACCACGGCCATGACCAGCATACAGGCCATGACCGCCGACAGCGAGGAATAGTTGAGGGTAAACCCGGTCAATAGCTCGAAGCGCAGCAGCACATTTGAGATGATCTGACCGGTCAGATAACCGGCGACCACACCGAGGACGGAGTAGACACAGGACTCGGCCATGAAGAGCCACGAAATGTGTTGGGGCGCCAGCCCAACCGAGGAGTAAACGGCGATCTCCCGGAACCTCTCGTAAACGCTGCCCATCATCGTGTTGAGGACGATGAGACTGGCGATGAGGATGGGAACGAAGAGGTTGGCCATCCCCGACAGCGAAGTCATTCCCAGAGAGCTGTAGATGGAGACCTTCACATACTCGTCCCCCTCCTCCATGATGCCGGCAAAAAGGGTAACGGAAAGACGCGAAAGGAACTCCTCGATCTGCTGGCGCTCGTCTACCCCTTCGTGAAAGCGCACCCCCACCGACTGCAACGGGTTGCCGCTGCCGATGTTCCGCAGGGTGTGATAGGGTATGATCAGCGTATTGGCCGGCTCCAGGTGCACGAAGGGCTTGATGACGACTTTGGCGTCCTCCAACCCCTGCTTCTCCCGATTCTCCTCTTCGGCCATCTCCTGGACGGCCTGCCCTCCGGTGACGGCAAAATCCGCCGGAGTGACGATCTCGTCGTCGAGGTCCTTGAGCTCCTTGAGACGCTTGGAGTCGATGATGCCGATGACCGTGAAGCGATCGCCGAAAACCCGGATCTGAACGTCTCCGATCTGCTCTATGTCGATGTCGAGGTTGGCTGCCGCAATCATGTCGTTCGGCAGGATACAGACCTTCTCCTCACCCGGTTCAAACCAACGCCCCGCTATGAGAGCGCGATCCAGCCCGGTCACCCGCCGCTCAGTGGGAGAGAGCCCCAGAACCCCGAGGGCGTTATGGGCGTGATCGCCGTGCTTCATCTTGATGTGGGCCTTGGTCTTATTGTCGTACCAGCTTCGGGGCGCGATGTCGGCGATGTCGGAAAAGTTGCTTATCGCGTACTCCAGCACCGACTTCTCCAGGGGCGTCCACGCTTTGCTGCGGATCAGCACGCCCTGGTAGAGGCCCTCGTTGTCGCGCTCGATCTGATTGAATCTCAGCGACGTCTGAATGGATGTAAACGAGAGTACGGTGAAGGTGAGCAGAAGGAGCGTTATGAAGGTGAGAGCGGTCCGCAACTTGCGGCGCTTCATGTTCGATATGCCAAGCAGAAAGGCCGTGATGGAAGCGCTGGAGCGACTGACATCGGTATCGTGTATGACCGCCACTTCGGTGCGCAACATCTTCATCTGCTCGTTGAAGCGGCTTGAAATGATCCCTATGACCAGCACCGCCAGGGTGAAGATGACGAAGGCCAGCAGAATAACGAAGGGATTGGACAGCTGGAAGGCGGGGTGGACGACCGACAGGATCACCCATATGACCATGAAGATCCCGGAGAAACCAAGGATCTGATTCTTGATCGTCGACGCCGTGATCAGCAGTCTCTCGGTGAAATAGGCGCAGGGCAGGACCAGGGCCATGAAGAAGATGATGCCGTGAACGACGTCGTTCTGCGTCGCCTTCACATCCGGATACGCCCTGGACTCCAATCCGAAGGCGGCCCGTGTGTGTTTGACGAAATCGCCCCAGCGCTTCTCGTCGCGCGATTTTCTGGCGCTCTCGAGCTCGACCGCGGCACGAGCGTGAAGATCGTTGAGGCGCTGGTTTTCGATGGCGAACTCCCTGAGCTCGCGCATGCGCGCCTCGTCGAGGTTCCACATGTCTTCCGCCGACCGGAAGGAAGTGCGGGCAAAGGAGGTACCGGGCTCGATGGCGAACCCCGCCCCCAGAGCGCGCTCTTTGGTCTCGGATCCCTGTGAGTTGAGCAGGAGGGAGCGGAACCCGAGGATGCCGGCGCCAAAGCCGAGTTTGACCCGGGTCCCGGGGCGCGCGAACAGCACCCCCACCGGCTCCTCCCTGGCCGAGGGTCCCTCGCCGATGGTGAAGCCGAACTCGACCGGTGAGGTGTTGGTCTCGTCGAAGACGGTGACCTGCGACAGCTTGGTGAGATAACGGGGATCGACGATGTCGTAGAAGTTGAAGGCCTCGCACGGAAAGAGGACGACCATCCACTCCTTGTCGCGCCAGTCCATGCTGATCTTCATCGGGTAGGCTTTGTCGCCCTTGACCCCCCGATCAGGCGCATAGGTGATCCGACCTGTAGCCGGATCCATGTAATACCCCTCGATCTGCACGGAGTTGACGCGAATTCGGTTGGTGTAGAACGCGCCGGTCTCGTCCACCACCTCGACGTATTCGCCACGCACCCCCTTGTAGGACTTCTTCTTGCCGTTGCGGACCACCGCAACGCCGCCGGTGCGCGGCAGGTCGGGGACTATGCTGCGGCGCGGGAAGACCATGGTCCTGGCCTTCAGCGTCCGCATCGTGTCCTTCAGCCGCATCTTGAAATCGGGGAAGAGCTCAGGATCCTCGAAAGCCAGGTGGAACATACCGGCCAGGGCGCGGATCTGCCTCGATAGATTCTCGTAATTGACGATGTGCGGTTTGTCCAGGGGCGTGTCTACCAGAAAGCGGGCGTCGTTCACGGTGACGAAAGCCAGGGCCGGGGTGCCCGTGGTGAGCACGAGCTCGCTATTGACGGAGATCTCGCCCGGGACAAAGGTCGCCCAGCTCTTGCCTCCCTCCGGGCTGATCCCATTGGCCAGGACATCGCGGTAGTCGTAGCCCAGATCGCGGCTGATCCGCCGCGAGTAATTCATGAAGTTCTTGCCGAAGGGGGCGAAGTAGCGCTTGTAGTAGAAGCTGCTGTTGCTGTTCCAGACGCCGAGCTCGTCGGTCTGCGACGACAGATCGAGACTGACGAAGAGCTTGACGTCCAGGGAGTCCACCTTTGGATTGACCCAGGCCCGGTAGAAGTCGAGCCGCAGATCCTCATCATCCAGCAGCTCGCGCTCCATCTCCGCTCGGTTTTCGAATTCCCTGTCGAGTATCGCCCACTCTCCCCGCCCCTTATCACTAACCCCCCCCTCACCGGCCTTGATGGCGGACGCCAACACGGCCTTGATGAGGGCGGTGTCTGACTCGGCGACCTCTCGGATGAGACCCTCCTTGCCGAAGAACTCTCTTTCGCCCAGGCGGTACATCACCCCTTCGTTCTCGATCAACCCCTGGGCCAGAGACGCTTCGACGACGCGCCGGATGAGCATCCGGTCGATGAAGGGATCCTCCTTGCGGAGGTAGCGCTGAATGAAGTCATCGACGCCGCGCAGGCCCAGGTGATGGGCGGAGGTGGCCAGGAACACTACCGTGCGGGCCGGTGGGTTCTCGCGAAAATAGCGGGCGAGTTCCAGGAGCGCGGTAATCGACGTTGCCTGCTCGGCCCCGGGCGCCAGCGCCGGCACCACCGACATAGCGTCGTAATACGCCTCCAGGACGATGGTGTCGCTCCTCAGGAGCGGGTCGTATCCGGGAATGGATCCCATAATGTTCCACGCCGGCCGGCGTTCCCAGTCCATGCGGTATTCCAGGTGGACCGTCAGGGAGTCGTCAGTGGCCAGGCGGGCGCGCAGAAACTCACCGTCCTGCTTGGATACCCAGAAACGGGGCAGATCCAGCGGCATGGTGAGAAACTTCCGCTCCCCCTCCAGGTAGACGGTAGAATCCGGCTCGATGAAGATGACGGCCGCCGCCCCCAGATAGGCGGCATTCAGCCAGTTGTCACCGGAGTTGAAGTCCATCAGGGCGATGACGCCCTCGGGGTCTACGCCGTCGAAGTCGGAAAACTCGCCCTTGCCCACATCGACGAACTGGCCGTCGATACCGCCGTCGGGTAGGGTGGAGGTGCGCACGAGATTGGGCCACAGCCCGAACAGGCGAACTCTGTCTTCCCCCCCACTCTCGAACTCCAGGTGCCCCCCCTTTTCGGCCGGAATCGAGACGTCGTACTTGTGGAAGGTGATACCCTCCAGACCGATTTCGGTGAAGGACTGGTGAACGTGGAGCGCGGCCTGCTTGGCGCCGGGGTATCCCGCCACTCGAGAGCCGAAGCCGGCAAACTTCTCGATGGTCTCCTGCAGCCTGCCGACGGGAGCGAGCCGCTGCAGGCGCTCCACCGCTACCTCGGCTGCGCACAGCGACGCCTGGGTCAGGCACAGGGCCGCCGCCACCAGCCACTTGGCGGAAATGTGAACTTTCGATGGTCTGGCCACGCGTCTACCTCTGGCTGCCGGGACGGAAAGTGCGCTCGAAATTTAGCATACCACTAGATCCAGAATTCCACGTTGTCGGTCATGCCGGTAGAATAATCGACAATAAGCCATCTGCCCGCAATTACAAACTGACCCATGATCAATCCCAGGAAGACTGGCCTCGTCAATCGATAGAGGCGCGCGCCTCCGTATTCAGCCATCCCTGCGAATTGGGATGGGTAGGAGTATTGAGCTTCTCGGCCACGAAGTCAAAGGGAGCCCGGGTCCCGCCGCCGAAGAACGCGGGCCAAGGGAGAGCAGGCGCCGGTGAAAATGGAGCGGGAGGTGAAGCCGCCGCTCTCGGTGACCGGTGGCGTCATCGGGCCCCTCCCGCCCGGGCTTCTCCTCTCAACTCATGCCAGCCGAGAGCGCGAAGCTTGTCGAGGGCCCAGTAGGCCAGCAACCCCGTAAGCGACCCGCTGAGCAGACCCGTAGCTATAAAGATGGGCAGGAGCGCAAACAGTCCGGCGTGGCGCACGTAGACAAACGCCAGTGAGAGTTGGCAGAGCTGATGGACTACGGCACCCAGAATACTCAGGCCTACGGGGCTGAAGAGACCGGGAGTCAGGCGGTGGACGATCGCCATGGCGGCGAGACTGCCGATACCCGCCCCGGCGCCGATGGCGAAGGCGGGGCCGGCAAAGCCACCGCTCAGAAGACCGCCGATCCCGAGCTTTACCAGGCACACGGCCGCAGCGGAAGCTGCGCCAAAGACGAGAAGAGCCAGAAGCACCGCCACGTTTCCCAAGCCCAGCTTCATCCAGGGCAGCGGCCGTGGCGCCACCGACTCCAGGACGTACAGGATGAGCGCAAGGCTGGCTAGCAGTCCCTGGCCGGTGACCCGCCGGGCGCTGTTCATCACCGACTGACAGCGTCGAGGCTGGAGTCGGGCCGATGGCCCACGAATCGCAGCAGAACCCGGTTGGGGATGCACACGGTAATCTCTCCTGTCCGGCGGATCCATCCAGCTCGGACACAAATCTGGTTCCGGCATGGAGCTCGCGAAACGCGAGCGCCATCAGCGCCTATCTCGATCTCGGTGACACCGAGAGGGCCCTGGACCTGAATCACCCGGGCAGGGGACATCGCCTGCGGGGCCGCCGCTGACCCGGACACCTCCACCACCAGCCTCGTGCCCTGCCGCTGCCCGCTGTTGCCGGTCGCCACCAGCCCTCCGGCCCAGACGGCTACGGCGACGACGAGAACCACGTCGGCCTTGGTGAGGATATGCCACAGCTGGCGCAGCTCGAGGCCCCTCTCGCTTGACATCCCCCTTGAGGCTTTGCTCCACTTCGCCGCGTAGCGGGGTTGCACTTCTCGCTTCCCATCTTTGCTCAATGCCGACAGAAGGTAAGCCCGGCGCCACTTGTGGGAAAGAATGATATACTGGATAACGGCGATCTGTATCTGTAGCGCAATTCTGATACAGTACTTCTGTTCGAGTCGGATCATGCGCATGAAGCAGACCATTTTCATCAACAAATTGGCCCGACGCGATATCCGCTATTAGAGGGGACGCCTGGGCGAGCAGGAGACAACCCTCCTCAACCAGCAGCGCAGCCTCAACCAGCAGCGCAGCCTCAACCAGGCCATCTCCAGACTCCAGGCCGATGCCAAGCGGCTCGTGCCCTACCTCAAGGAGAAGGAGTTGGAGGTCCCGGACCCCGGATTTCCCGCTCAGCGACCTGGAGCCCTTCGACGCCCCTGAGGACTCTGAGCAGGCCCCATAGCAGAACCCGTGGCAGGATCCTGAGCAGGAATGAGTATATTTAAGGGAGTTGTCTCGCCTCTCGAGTAAGGCGTACGAAACCACCAGCTCTCGGAGCACATCTGTCTTGAAGGAGCCGCTGACCGACATTCCCCCTACGCCCGATTCGACGCCCTCCGGCCAGCTTTCGACCGAAGAGCGGGTACCGGCCGGTGCCCTCGACCGTTTGCTGGAAGAGGCCAGCGATCATCTGCAGCTCCAGATGCTGCTCATCGAGACGGCCGCGGGAAACGAGCAGGCCAATCTCGACCTCATCGCCCGCGCCTACTATTTTGCCGCCTCCCGTCACACCGGTCAGACCCGCAAGTCCGGCGAGCCCTTCATGTACCACTGCGTGGAGGTCGCCCGGATCCTCGCCCAGATGCGTCTCGATTCGACCACGGTTGCCGCGGGCCTGCTGCACGACGTGCTGGAAGACACCCCGGTCACGATCGACGAGATCAGCTCAGAATTCGGCCCCGAGATCGCCGGCCTCACCGACGGAGTCACCAAGATAGAGCGCTTCCGGTACGAGAGCCGCGAGAAGCGGCAGGCCGAGACCTACCGGAAAATGCTCCTCTCCATGGTCAAGGACATCCGCGTGATTCTGGTGAAATTTGCCGACCGGCTGCACAACATGCGCACCCTCGACCACGTCGACCACGAGCAGCAGCTGAGAATCTCCAGAGAGACCGCCGAGGTCTACGCCCCACTCGCCCACCGACTGGGCCTGGCGCGGATCCGCTGGGAGCTGGAGGACCGCAGCCTCCGGTACTCCGATCCCGAAAAGTATGCGGAGATCCGCGATAAAGTGGCGATGAAAAGAGAGGAGAGAGAGCTTTACATTGAGGAATTCAAGGCCCCCATCGAGGCGGAACTGAGGAAGAACTCCATCGCCGTGGAGATCGCGGGAAGACCCAAGAACTTCTACAGCATCTACACCAAGATGGCTTCTCGCGGGAGGCCCTTCGAGGAAATCTACGATTTGACGGCGGTGCGGATCATCGTGGGCTCGGTCCGGGAGTGCTACCACGCCCTGGGGCTCGTCCACACCCTGTACCATCCGGTCCCCGACAGATTCAAGGATTACATCGCCACCCCGAAGACGAATATGTACCAGTCTCTTCACACCTCGGTGATCGGACCCAAGGGCCTGTCGGTTGAAGTGCAGATCCGCACCAGGAAGATGCACCATACGGCCGAAATCGGCATCGCCGCCCATTGGCGCTACAAAAGCGGCGAAGGATCGGAGGCCGGCGAGTTCGATCGCCATGTAAACTGGATGCGCCAGGTCCTGGATTGGCAGCGAGATGATTCAGATCCGGCCGAGTTCTTGGCAAATCTGAAAATCGAGCTCTACCAGGACGAGATCTTCGTCTTTACGCCCATGGGCGACCTCCACCAGCTGCCCGTAGGAGCTACGCCGGTTGATTTCGCCTTCGCCGTTCACACCGATATCGGCCTGCACTGCCTGACCGCCAAGGTGAATCGCCAAATCGTCCCCCTCAGCGCCTCACTGAACAGTGGTGACGCGGTCGAGATCGTCACCTCCTCCCGCCAGCATCCTAGCCAGGCCTGGCTCGACTTCGTTAAGACCGCCAAGGCGCGCCACTCGATCGGGCGCTGGCTGAAGGAGGAGTGGTACGCGCACAGCGTGCGTCTCGGCCAGCAGATGCTGGAGCAAGAGCTGAAGCGCTACCGCAAACGGGTGGAGAGCGGTCTGCTCGACTCCGTCGCCCAGGAACTGGGGCTGGCCGACGGCGAGCATCTATACGCCGGAATCGGCAGCGGCGACCTGTCGGTCACCCGGGTCATCAACCAGCTGATCCCCGACTCGCCGAAGCGGAGAATTCGCCCCAACATGAAGGATCGGCGGGGCATCAGGATCCTGGGCATGAATGACATGCTGATCCATTTCGGCAAGTGCTGTACCCCGATACCCGGAGACCTGGTCCTGGGACTGGTCACGAGGGGCCGGGGGGTTTCGGTTCATCGGACGGACTGTCCCAACATCTCGGACATTACCGAAGATCCGGAGCGGATCGTGGAAGTGGAATGGGACGTGGTGGAGGATCAGTCATTCACCGTGCAACTGCTGGTGAGGAGCACTGACCGCAAGTATCTCCTGTCGGATATCGCCAGAGTTATCAGCGACATCGGTGCCAACATCCAGAGCACGTCCACCACGACCGTCGATCACCTGGCCAAACAGACCTTCTGGATCGATGTGAGAGATACGCAGCAACTCCAGGCCGTGATAAAGAATCTGACCACCGTGGAAGGGGTCACCCAGGTGCAACGGGTGTACGAACCGGATCAATCGCCGTCCTAGTGTCCTGTCGCAGAAGTAACTTGCCAAATTCGGGGGTAAGAGATCCGCTAGGATCTCCGGCGCCTGGTTCGCAAGGCGCGCGACCGAGGAGGGTTGTTGGACCCTCCGAGGGAGCGCAACGCAGCGGACCGGGAGGTGGCCGAATCGCGCTAGCGATTCGGTCAACCATTCCATGGATCAGCCCCCGAATGGTGAGGTATTTCT
>Ga0066376_10004679_pt1 | contig 11840 bp, 8 predicted proteins | sample Knorr_S15_td_Bot_FD_77009 | JGI IMG/M metagenome (GOLD analysis project Ga0066376, IMG submission 77009) | Marine microbial communities from Southern Atlantic Ocean transect - Knorr_S15_td_Bottom_ad_5009_LV_A | ecosystem: Environmental > Aquatic > Marine > Oceanic | place: Southern Atlantic... | reverse complement strand
TGAAACAAAATATATAATTGAAGGAATTGACGGCGTTATGAATTTTGTTGGGTCCAAAGGTTCCCCACAACAGATAAAACCGGAAGAAATCAGTAGGATTATTGGTGTGGGGGAAAATGGAGAAGATCGTGAGATAACTTCTATACCTTTTAAGGTTGGAGATCCAATCAAGGTCATAGATGGTCCTTTTTTAGATTTTTCAGGTTTTGTCCAGGAGGTGAACAACGAAAAACAAAAATTGAAAGTAAGCGTAAGTCTTTTTGGAAAGCCAACTCCAATTGAATTGGATTATTTACAGGTTGAATTAGAAAAATAGGTCAGGGATTTATGGCAAAGAAAATTATTGGGTTCATTAAATTACAAATTCCAGCAGGGCAAGCTAACCCTGCCCCGCCTGTGGGTCCTGCCTTGGGCCAGCATGGTGTAAATATTATGGAATTTTGCAAGGCATTTAATTCTGCCACTCAGGATCAGCCCGGAATGATAATCCCGGTAGAAATTACAGTATATGGAGACAGAAGTTTTACTTATATCACAAAAACTTCCCCTGCTTCCTCCCTTCTGCTTAAGGCTGCAAAACTTGAAAAGGGATCCGGAGAACCTAATAAGGAAAAAGTTGGAGAGGTTACATTAGCAGATTTAAAAGAAATAGCGGAAATTAAATTTAAAGATTTAAATGCAAACACATTGGATAATGCTGTAAATATGATTAGAGGAACTGCACGAAGTATGGGGATTGAAGTTGTAGATTAAGAAAATTATGAGTAAACCAAAAAATAAAACAGTTAATATAGAACAATTTGATAGAACTGCTTCCTATTCACTTGAAAAAGCGGTTCAGCTGGTTAAGTTATTTAAAAGTGAAAATTTTGATGAATCGGTAGATTTGGCAATGAATCTTGGCGTTGATCCACGTCACGCGGATCAAAATATCAGGGTAACAACAGGATTGCCAAATGGAACTGGTAAGACAGTAATAATTCTTGCCTTGACAATGGGTCAAAAAGAAAAAGAAGCAAAAGATGCTGGAGCAGATTTTGTCGGAAATAAAGAATATATAGAAAAAATAAAAAATGGTTGGACAGATTTTGATAAAATTGTTGCTACTCCGGATATGATGCCTGAATTGGGGAAGTTAGGAAAAATATTGGGTCCAAAAGGATTGATGCCAAATCCAAAAAGTGGAACCGTAACAATGGATATTGGTAAAGCGGTACAAGAGTTAAAGGCCGGTCAGATTGAGCTTAGAGTAGATAAAACAGGCATTATTCATGTCCCGTGTGGAAAAGTATCATTTGAAGCAAATGCGCTTGTTCAGAATATTCAAACTGTTTATGAAGCAATTATGAAAGCCAGATCGAGTTCGGTGAAAGGACAATATTTTAAAAAAATGACAATTTCATCTACTATGGGTCCAGGGATTAAAATTGATCACACAAGCATATAGTAACTGTTATGCCAAGTAAAAATAATATAACACAGGTTGAGATATTGACGGAAAAAATAGGGAAAGCAAAAGCAATATATTTTACTGATTATCTTGGGCTGGATGTGAGCAGTATTACAGAATTAAGGAGTCAGTTTTTTAAAGCATCTGTTGAATTTACTGTTGCAAAGAATACCCTGATAAGATTAGCAGTCCAAAATAATCAGTTAGAAGGGGTTGAGGAATTTCTATCCGGACCTACTGCCCTGGCTATTTCCTACAACGAATCTATCGCTCCTGCAAAGATATTAAAGGTGTTTGCGAAAACTCATAAAAAGCCCACAGTGAAAGGGATACTCTTTGAAGGGGAGGTTTTTCAGGGTGATGAATTTAATCGCATTGCTACTTTACCATCTCGCGAAGAATCACTGGCGCAACTTTTGGCGATGTTCAAAAGTCCTTTAACAATGTTCGTGAATACATTAAATGCATCAGTGTCTGAATTTGTTGGTGTTTTGAGAAGTTTAAAAGAAAAGAAATTCTAATAACACGTTAAAAGTAAGGAGTGAATTAATGGCAATTAATAGAGCGGATGTCTTGTCCTATCTTGAAGAAGCAAATATGATTGAAGTTTCCGAGTTAATAAAGGAAATAGAAGATAAATTTGGTGTAACTGCAGCGGCACCGGTTGCAATCGCATCTGCGCCAGCAGGTGGTGGAGAATCTGAGGAAAGTGAGGAGAAGACCAGTTTTGATGTTGTTCTGACAGAAATAGGTCAAGCAAAGATCAATGTTATTAAGGCTGTGCGGACAATAACAAGTCTTGGATTAAAGGAAGCGAAGGAATTGGTGGATTCTGCTCCAAAACCTGTTAAAGAAGGTGTTTCGCAAGCTGAGGCTGATGAGATCAAAGCTAAACTTGAAGAAGCTGGTGCTACAGTTGAATTAAAATGACTTTAAGATTTAGAATATTTTTTGGTTTAGTTTTTGTTTCATAATTAACAAAGGAGGTTCTTTTGGAGCCCACAACTAATATTTCTCAAAAAACTGTTTCATTTCAGAAAACTCCATCTTATTTAGATCTTCCTGATTTATTGGATATTCAGACTAAGTCTTATGAAATGTTTTTGCAGTTAGATATTCCCGTGGATGAAAGGCAAAATATTGGGTTGGAAGAAGTCTTTAGGAATGTGTTTCCTATGGAGGACTCATATCGCAATTATGTATTGGAATATAAAAGCTATTATTTAGGGACTCCTAAACACACCGCCGATGATTGTATTGATAGAGGCGTAACCTATTCTGCACCACTAAGAGTTAAATTAATTCTTCATATCACGGATGAGGAGAATCGAAATAAGTTTATCCATTCTATAGAACAGGATGTTTATTTTGGGAATATTCCATTTATGACAGGAAAGGGTACCTTTGTCATTAATGGAGCAGAGCGGGTGGTTGTCTGCCAACTTCATCGGTCTCCAGGAGTATTTTTTGATGAATCTATTCATCCAAATGGAACAAAACTCTTTCAGGCTAGAATTATTCCAATCAGAGGAACATGGATTGATTTTACGACAGATATCCATGACAGTCTCTTTGTCATTGTTGATCGCCGAAGAAAGTTTCCTGTAACTATGTTGTTGAGAACACTTGGTTTCTCATCTAATAAGGATATTTTCAAAGCATTTCAATGTATAATTGAAGTAAGTCTAAAAGATATAGAAAAGAAATATATTGGTGCATCCCTTGTCGAGGATATTGTTGACACGAAAACTGGTGAGATATTTTTTGAAGCTGGGGAAGAAGTGTCAGAAGAAATGGTTGACTCATTAAAAGAAATTGGAGTTAAATCAATAAATTTAGTCGATGGACAAAAAAACTTCAAATCTTTGCTAATCCTAAATACAATTGAAAAAGATCCTACCCATAATACTGAAGAGGCATTAAAAGTTGTTTACCAGTTACTTCGTAATAGTGAACCACCAACTCTTGAAACTGCCCAGAAATTTATTGAAAGGATGCTTTTTAGCCCGAAAAAATATGATTTAGGCGAGGTTGGACGATACCGGCTGAATCAGCAGTTTAACGTAGGTGCAGCTATTGACCATACTGTCTTAACGATTGATGATATTCTTCAAGTCATTAATTATTTAATAGATATGCGGAAAGGTGATCGTGGAACAGATGATATTGATCATCTTGGGAACCGTCGAGTGCGGACAGTAGGTGAGCAGTTGACAGACCAGTTTGGTACGGCTCTCAGCCGAATGATTCGAACCATTCATGAACGAATGAATTTACGAGAAGCAGAATCTATCACACCTCAAGATCTCATCAATGCACGAATAGTAACCACTGTTATTAATACATTTTTTGGGACGAGTCAACTTTCACAATTTGGTGATCAGACAAATCCCCTTGCGGAAATAACACATAAACGAAGGATTTCTGCTCTCGGTCCGGGAGGATTAACCCGTGAACGGGCTGGATTTGAGGTACGGGATGTTCACTATACCCATTATGGGCGATTATGTCCTATTGAAACTCCTGAAGGACCCAATATCGGATTAATATCTTCATTAGCTCTTATGGCAAAAATCAATCGTCATGGTTTCATTGAATCTCCCTACCGAAAAGTGGAAAAGAAAAATGGAGCTGCTTTTGCGTCTACTGATATTGAATATTTATCCGCGGATAATGAAGACCGCGTTTTTATCGCACAATCTGATGCCTCCACCAATAATAAAAACCAATTAGTTGATGAAAGCCTTCGTGTACGCATAAGGGGTGATTTTCCTGTCGTCAGTCCAAACGAAGTCCAATACATGGATGTGGCGCCGAATCAAATTTTGAGTGTTGCATCTGCATTAATTCCCTTTGTTGAGCACGATGATGCAAATCGCGCTTTAATGGGTTCAAATATGCAGCGCCAATCAGTTCCTCTCATGTATCCAAAAGCGCCAATTGTGGGTACCGGCCTAGAACAGATTGTTGCAAGAGATTCAAGGACGTGTCTTTTTTCTCCTTCCAATGGAAAAGTTGTATTTGCTGATGCGGAACGGATTGTCATTAAGACAACAGATATACCAGATTCCCTGAGTTTAATTAAGGGTGATAATTTAATTGAACTCCCACTTCGAAAATTTATTCGTTCAAATCAAAATACCTGTCAAAATCAGAAGACGCTGGTAAAAGAAGGTGATAAGGTGAAAGAAGGGCAGATTTTAACTGATGGAACAGCTACAGATAAGGGAGAATTGGCTCTAGGGCAAAATGTCCGAGTAGCTTTTATGCCTTGGCGTGGTTATAATTTTGAAGATGCAATTGTCATAAGTGATCGAATGGTAAAAGATGATGTATTCACTTCTTTACATATTAATGAGGTTGAAACGGAAGTTCGAGATACAAAACGGGGTGCTGAAGAGTTGACTGCAGAAATTCCAAATGTAAGTGAAGAGGCAACAAAAGATCTTAATGAGAACGGAATAATTCGGGTGGGTGCAAAAGTAAAGGAAGGTGACCATTTGATTGGTAAGGTAACTCCAAAGGGAGAAACAGATCCGACTCCTGAAGAAAGGCTTCTTCGTGCGATTTTTGGAGAGAAAGCCGGTGATGTGAAAGATTCATCTAAAAAGGCAGCTCCAGGTATTAAAGGTGTTGTCATTAAGACCAAGTTATTTGAAAAGCGGGCAAAACGAACTCGCGTAGAAGAACGAAATTTGATAATTGAATTCCAACAAAAAGCGCGTGATGATAAAAAGCGTTTAAAACAAACGCGTGATGCAGTACTATTCAATTTATTGAAAAACCAAGTATCTTTCGGTATCCGTAATATTAATAATGACCGAACCATTATTAAAAAAGGGACAAAGTTAACCGAAAGAAGATTAAAGGGGTATGATTTCGAGCAGTTAAAGCTAGACACAAATTGGATAGAAAATAAAAGTCAGTGGAGGAAGATAAAAATTGTTTGGCAAACTTTCCAAAAAGAGTGGAAAAAAATTGAAGAAAAGCTGGAAAAAGAAGTATTTAATCTTAGAATCGGCGACGAGCTTCAACCGGGTATTCTGAAGTTAGCCAAGGTATTTATTGCGAATAAACGGAAAATCCAAATTGGGGATAAAGTTGCAGGAAGGCATGGAAATAAAGGTGTCATTGCAGCAATAATCCCTGAAGAGGATATGCCTTTTCTGGAAGATGGCACACCTATAGATATTATATTGAGTCCGTTGGGTGTACCCTCACGTATGAATTTAGGCCAACTTTATGAAACAATGCTTGGGATGGCAGGAGAAGCTCTCGGGATAAAATACAAGACACCTTCTTTTAATGGTGCTACTCCCGAGGAGGTAGAAGCAGAGCTTGTGAAAGCAGGATTCTCTGCTACTGGTAAAACCAAGCTTATTGATGGGCGAACCGGTGAATTTTTTGAAAGCCTTGTCACAGTCGGAAATATTTATATGATGAAACTCAATCATATGGTTGACGATAAAATGCATGCGCGGTCAACAGGTCCATATTCTCTCATCACACAGCAGCCACTGGGTGGCAAAGCTCAGTTTGGGGGTCAGCGATTTGGCGAAATGGAAGTTTGGGCATTGGAAGCATATGGTGCTGCCCATCTCCTGCAGGAAATATTAACGCTAAAATCGGATGATGTAGATGGTCGTTCCAAAATGTATAATGCCATTGTGAGGGGTGAAGATATGCCACAACCTGGCTCACCCGAATCCTTTAGTGTCCTCATAAAGGAGCTTCAGGGATTATGTATAAATGTAGAATTAAACTAAGGGGATTTAGATTTGACTTACATCCAAAAAACAACAATTGATACTACAAAAAAATATTCATCAATAACTCTTAGTCTGACTTCCCCGGAGATGATTTTAGCTCGTTCTTATGGAGAAATAATCAAGCCGGAAACAATAAATTATCGTTCGTATAAACCAGAAAAAGACGGATTATTTTGTGAGAAAATTTTTGGTCCGGTGAAAGATTACGAATGTCACTGTGGAAAGTATAAAGGGATTAGGTATAGAGGAATTATTTGTGATCGATGTGGGGTTGAAGTCACGCGAAAAAAAGTTCGACGTGATAGAATGGGACACATCACCTTGGCGGTTCCCGTTATTCATATTTGGTATTTGAAATCTATACCAAGCAAATTAAGTTATTTATTGGGTCTCAGTACACGGGAATTAGAACGGGTTATTTATTATGAAAATTATCTGATTATTGATCCGGGTAAAAGTGGTCGTCAACAATTTGAAATTCTAAATGATGAAGAATATTTTGAATTGGAAAAAGAGTATGGATATAATGCTGTTTCAGAAGAGGAAAGAGATAATGAGGATCATTTTTATGCTGCAATGGGTGGAGAAGCAACAAAAGAAGCACTGGCGAGATTAAATATGAACGAATTAAAGCAACAACAACTGGATATAGTGAAATCCACTCGATCAAAGCAGAAAAAACAGGATGCGCTAAAACGACTCATGGTCGTTAAAGAGTTTTTACATGATCATTCCAAAAAAAATGTAAATAAACCGGAATGGATGGTGATTTCTGTATTGCCTGTTATTCCACCGGAACTAAGACCATTAGTTCCCCTTGAAGGTGGGAGGTTTGCAGCCAGTGATCTTAATGATCTTTATCGAAGAATTATAATTCGTAATAATCGGTTGAAGCAGTTGATGGAAATAAAAGCTCCGGATGTTATTCTCAGAAATGAGAAACGAATGCTGCAGGAGGCAGTGGATGCTTTATTTGATAACAACCGAAGGAAAACCGCAATCAGGAGTGGGACACGCCGTCCTTTAAAATCTATTTCGGATATGTTACGAGGTAAACAAGGCCGATTTCGTCAAAATCTTTTAGGAAAACGGGTGGACTATTCGGGACGGTCGGTAATTGTTGTAGGACCTGAACTTCAGCTTCACGAGTGTGGGCTTCCAAAAAATATGGCCTTGGAGCTGTTTAAACCACATATGTTCAGGGCTCTTATCCAGCGTGGGTACGCGCAGACACCAAGAAGCGCTAGAACCATGATAGAAAATCGCGAGTCCATTGTATATGAGGTGTTAGAATTTGTGGTGAAAGATCACCCGGTTCTTCTCAATCGAGCTCCAACCTTACATCGTTTGGGAATTCAGGCATTTCAACCTGTTCTTGTAGATGGGAAAGCAATTCGGGTTCATCCTCTAGTTTGTTCTGCATTTAATGCAGATTTTGATGGAGACCAGATGGCAGTTCATATCCCAATTTCTTTGCAGTCACAAATTGAAGCACGAGTATTAATGTTGTCAAGTCATAATATTCTTCATCCTGCAAATGGAAAACCAATTGCAATTCCTTCTCAGGACATGGTATTAGGTTGTTATTATCTCACTCGTCCAAGGAAGGGTGAAAAAGGGGAAGGGAAGAATTTTGGTTCCTTTAGTGAAACACTGCTTGCTTATGAGAATAATTCAGCAGGGTTACATGCTATTGTAAATGTACGTCACAAGGGCAAGTGGTATAAAGATACTACGGTTGGTAGAATAATTTTCAACTCCATTTTACCAGAGGAAATGGAATATGTGGATGATATTATTACAAGTAAGAAATTGGAAGTACTTGTTAATCAGATATTTTTAATAACTGGAAATAAGAAAACCGTCAAATTTTTGGATGATTTAAAGAAACTCGGGTTTGAAATGTCCACAAAAAGTGGCAGTTCTATTTCCATTAGTGATATATTAATTCCAGAGAAAAAGGATGAAATAATTAACGGTGCATTTAAGGAAGTTGGTATAATACAGAGTAAATTTGATAAACACATTCTAACAGATGGTGAAAGATACAATAAAGTGATTGATGTATGGACTCATGCTACAAATCGTGTTGCAGCTGTAATGATGGAAGAACTTAGAAAAGATAAGGATGGATTTAATCCAGTGTTTATGATGGCAGATTCCGGGGCACGAGGTAGTCAAGACCAAATCAAGCAATTAGCAGGTATGCGGGGTCTCATGGCTAAACCTAAAAAATCTATGACTGGAGAAAAGGGAGAGATTATTGAGTCTCCTATTACTTCAAATTTCAAAGAAGGACTTTCGGTAATGGAATACTTCATATCAACCCATGGCGCTCGAAAAGGCCTTGCTGATACTGCCTTGAAAACAGCTGATGCGGGTTATCTTACACGGCGATTGGTGGATGTAGCCCAGGATGTGGTAATTACGGAACAAGATTGTAAAACAATAAATGGAATTCTCATCTCTGATTTAAAAGAGGGTGAGGAAATAATAGAACCTTTAGCAGACCGGGTTATGGGTAGAACCATTGTAGATGATTTAATAATTGATGGTAAGATTATAATTTCAGAAGGAACAGTACTGGATGAGAAGGAATCAAAAATATTTTCCGAACAAGGAATAAAAAATATTCGAATAAGATCTGTTTTGAGTTGTGAATCACATAGAGGAGTTTGCGCGAAATGTTACGGCTGGAATCTTTCTACTCACAATCTAGTGAATATTGGTACAGCAGTTGGAATACAAGCAGCCCAAAGCATCGGAGAGCCTGGAACTCAGCTAACGTTAAGGACATTTCATATTGGGGGTACTGCGACTCGAATTATTGAGAAATCAGAAATGAAAATAAAATTTGGTGGCAGAGTAAAATTTTCTGATAATTTTGATTCAGCTATTACGAAAGACGAGTTTGGGAATAATATAACAAGATGTATGGTTCGACATGCAAAGATTTTTATTGTAGATCCAAGGAAATCGAAAGATCAAATAAAATCGGAGCATAACGTCCCCTATGGCGCAAATGTTCTTGTCAGTGAAGGGGAGATTATAAAACCTGATACAACGCTTTTTCAGTGGGACCCATATACTGACATAATCCTTGCTCAGCAGACAGGATATATTAGATTAAAGGATCTTTACGAGAAGGAAACCTATCAAGTAGAAGCGGTTGAGAGTGGTAAAAAACAAATGGTAATTGTAGAATCGAAGAATCGAATTCTGAGTCCTCACGTTGAAATTGTAAATAAAAAAGGTGATACTTTATCAGGAGGGACAATTTTACCTGTTAAGGCGACTTTGGTTGTATCGGAGGGTAACAAGGTTACACGAGGACAAACAATTGTAAAAATTCAAAAGGATATTGGAAAAACCCGCGACATCACCGGGGGATTGCCTAGGGTGGCAGAATTATTTGAGGCAAGGATTCCCGCTCATCCGGCTGTTGTGGCAGAAATCAACGGAACCGTTAAATTCATGGGCATAAAGCGCGGTATTCGGAAGATTCGAGTCGAAAGTGCTGATCAGGAATATAAGTCATACAATATTCCTTATGGTAAACATGTCATTGTACATGAAGGGGATTTTATCACAGCGGGAACGCCTCTATGTGAAGGTGCAATTTCTCCAGTTGACATTTTAAATATTTTGGGTGCTGACGCAGTGAGGGAATATCTCGTGAATGAAATACAGGAGGTATATCGTTTGCAGGGAGTAGGAATAAATGATAAACACATTGAAGTTATTGTACGTCAAATGATGAAAAAAGTTTGTGTAACTGATTCAGGAGATAGTGATTTTCTTGAATCTGAGCGAGTGGATCGTTGGGACTTTTTTGAAGAAAATAACAGGCTTTTTCAAATGACAGTAGTTACAAATCCTGGTGATTCAGGCTTTGAAGAGGAAACTGTAATCGATAAAAAGGAATTAAAGGATATTAATAGTAAGTTAAAAGAAGAAGGTAAAAAAACTGTGAAGTCTCGAAAACCTAAGCCGGCAACATTTGAACCATTGTTGATGGGGATTACTCGGGCATCACTAAATACAGAAAGTTTTTTATCTGCTGCCTCTTTTCAGGAAACAACGCGGGTGTTAACAAATGCGGCTACGTCTGGGAAAACAGATTATCTTCGTGGACTGAAAGAAAACGTTACAATAGGTCGACTTATTCCTGCTGGAACTGGTTTCCCGGAATTGCAAAATATTCTTGTTGGTGACGATACAGGTCGGTCGAAAGAGCCTGTTTTGGAAGTATCAGAAAAAAGTGTTTAGGGGAAAATTTAAATTGACTTTTTCATATATTATTGAATACCTTTGTAGCTTTAACTGAACTGCTATGCCGACGATAAACCAATTAGTAAAAAAAGGAAGAGCTAGGGTTTTTAAGAAAAATAAAACTCCTGCTTTAAAAGGAAATCCTCAGAAAAGGGGGGTTTGTACACGAGTTTATACTACAACTCCCAAAAAACCAAATTCTGCATTGAGAAAAGTTGCCCGTGTTCGATTGACCAATGGTATCGAAGTGGCGGCTTATATTCCTGGAGAAGGGCACAATCTTCAAGAACACTCCATTGTGTTGATTGAGGGTGGCCGTGTAAAAGATCTTCCGGGGGTTCGATATCATGTAATTCGTGGAACCTTAGACACGGCTGGGGTTACTGATCGGAAAACAAGCCGTTCCCGTTATGGGGCAAAAAATCCTAAGTCTTAATTGCTATGAGAAGAAGACGACCAGAAAAACGCCAAATTTTACCTGATCCCGTTTATAATGATTTGCAAATTGCAAAATTTGTTAATTATTTAATGAAACGTGGTAAAAAAGGGGTCGCAGAAAAAATATTTTATGGAGCAATGGAGATTATCGAGAAAAAAACAAAAACAAAAGGATTAGAGATATTCCAGGGAGCGGTGGAAAACGCGTTTCCTTTACTAGAGGTTAAATCAAAGCGGATTGGTGGTGCTACCTATCAGGTACCAATTGAAATTCCGAAACATCGACAGTATTATTTGGCATCCCATTGGTTGATTAATTCCGCTAAAAGTCGGGGTGGAAAACCGATGGCAGAAAGATTAGCAGCAGAGCTGATCTCTGCCGCAAATAATGAAGGCGGAGCTGTAAAGAAAAAAGATGATACACACCGCATGGCGGAAGCAAACAAAGCATTTGCACATTTTGGACGGCAGAGGCGAGGGAGAAAATGAAAAATATTTCCCTTGGACAAGTTCGTAATATTGGGATAATGGCTCATATTGATGCCGGTAAAACAACCCTTACAGAGCGTATACTTTATTACACTGGCCGTACTCATCAAATAGGAGAAGTTCACGAGGGTGGCGCAACTATGGATTGGATGGATCTTGAGAAAGAGCGTGGTATTACAATCACTTCTGCTGCCACGACTGCTATCTGGGACGACCATCGAATTAATATTATTGATACCCCGGGTCATGTAGATTTTACTATTGAAGTTGAACGTTCCTTGCGGGTTCTTGATGGTGCTATCGCTGTATTCTGTGCTGTTGGGGGTGTCGAACCTCAAAGTGAGACAGTCTGGCGACAGTCGGATAAATATAATGTCCCTCGAATTGCTTTTGTTAATAAAATGGACAGGGTTGGTGCAGAT
>Ga0066376_10004674_pt1 | contig 11846 bp, 9 predicted proteins | sample Knorr_S15_td_Bot_FD_77009 | JGI IMG/M metagenome (GOLD analysis project Ga0066376, IMG submission 77009) | Marine microbial communities from Southern Atlantic Ocean transect - Knorr_S15_td_Bottom_ad_5009_LV_A | ecosystem: Environmental > Aquatic > Marine > Oceanic | place: Southern Atlantic... | reverse complement strand
TTGCTAGTCCCGGCACACCCACAAAAAGGCAGTGGCCTTTTGAGAAAAGCGCGACCAACAGGTCTTCGATCACTTCATCCTGACCGATGATGACTTTTTGTATTTCATCGACTACATTCTTTTTGGCTTTTAACAGTTCCTGTGCCAGTTCTAAATCTTGCATGCAAAAATCCTCAATCTATTAAGCTGAACAGTTGGGTTTGTAATTTCTTTTCTTTGGGCATTGCTGTGCGATCGTATAACTCTATCAACCTGACATGAATGAAAGGATTGAATGGATTAATGCGAACCGCTTTTTCAAAATATTTTTGCGCCTTGTCATATCTTTCGTTAACAAAATAAAGCTCGCCAAGATTAGCGAGTGTGGTGTGGAAATCAGAATAATATTCCAGACTTTCTTTTAAAAGCAACTCGGCTTCATCGTATTTCCTCGTTTGAATATAGGTGCCAGCCAGTTTATTAAATAATATAGGGGAGTGTGTAGAAGATTCTTCTTTTGCTTTTCGGTATTCAAGAATGGCGGCGTTGTAATGGTCGCGTGATTTTAAGATGTCACCCAAAAATGTCAGATCCTGCGCCCGTCGCGTGCCCAGTCCTTTAAATTTTTTTTTGGGTTTGTTTTGACTTTTGAACTCTTTGGTCAGAGCCGTGATGCCGGGGATGTATTTGAGCTCTTTCTTTTTGGCCCATATTTCCCAGTGGTTCTGAAATGCAAGAATATCGAGTCCGGCCCTGTTTTGAAAACTGTCTTCAAAGGAGATGCCTTGAGCGAGGTCTTTCAGAAGATGTGTGAAAATTTCTTCGCCCTTTGATTCCGCGAGAAATTCCATCATTGTTGATACTTCTGCATAAGCCAGTTGTACATCTTTAGGTGTTTTCAGTTTCGCAAGCGATGGCATCATATCTTCCAGAGCGACTCTATAGTCATTTTTGAGTGCGCCGGAAAGAATCGTTTCCATAATGGGAGACAAATATTTTGATTCGCCACGCCATCTTGTTTCCAGTAATTTGGCGATGCCCTCATGCATCCATAGCGGCAGTCGATTGCGGCTTTTCTTGGTGAGGATATAATGAACGTATTCGTGGCTCAGGGTGTCCATCCAGTTGAATCCGCGAACCAGCGATCCTGGCGAAATCATCATGATGCGATTGTATTTACAAAGAGCGACCGTGCCGGATGTGAGAATGTCTTGCAACGTCAGCGGAGAAATTTTAGAGAACGGTTGCCGATCGGGATAAATTTCGATGAGAATTTTTTCTGATGGATAATGCCCGAGAATTTTCCCCAGCACCTGATACGATTTTTCCAGCACCTCTTCTGCATAATATAGAAGAACCTCATCCGGCCCTTCTTCATAGCGAAAGCGGAAATGTGCAGTTTCCCGGGTGATAAAATTTTTGCTGGCCTTGCGTGTGGCTGTGACCAACTCTTTAAATTCGGCGACTTCTTTGTAGGAAGCGCCCACTCTTTTAAGGATCTCCCATGCACGCTCATAGTTTCCTTTTAAGAACTCAATTCGTGCGTTGAGAAAATGTGCATCACCAGACTCGGGGTGTTCCATGAGAAGGGAGTTGGTAAGTTTTTCGGCGGCTATTAAATCCCAATCCTGAGCGAGTTCGTAGCCTTTGAAGACTTGTTCCGTCAATGTTGGCGCGGCAGATGCGGTGCCGGAAAAAAGGAGAAGGCCTGCCCCCAGTATAAGTGAAGCAAAAAATTTGATTTCTTTAATCATTGCACAAGCTCTTTATAATATTCGCTGACCCGTTGTTCGTAGTTTTTGGGTGTCTGTTTTTTCATGGCATCGAGAATGTCTTCGCGAAACTCGCTGGGGACTTTGTATTGATCGTCTGAAGGCAGTAGAATTTTTTCCTTCTGCATTCGCACAGCACCACCACGGCGCGAGTCCCTGCGACTTCCTGTTCCCAGCTGCAGTTGGTTTTGTGGCTTGCCTTGACGTGACATTTGCGAGCCGGATTTTTTCATTTCGTTTAACATATTCCGTGCTTGCTGAATTTGTTTCAGGGCCTTGTTTTCAGATTCAATACTTCTTTGCACCTGATTATCCCGCAAACGAGACTCGGCGCGTTTCAGATTTTTTCCCGCCATCTGCATATTTTGCGCGAGGGAGGGCGGGAGCAGAGGGTTTCTCTGGTTCATTTCAGTAAACTGTTTTCTCATCCTTTCCGTCTTCCCGCGCATCGCTTTTTCCTGTCTGGCCATTTCCTTTAGTTTATTTTTTGCCTCTTTGGAGAGGAGTGAATCGTTGCTGGCCTCAATCGAACGTTTCAGCGAACCGAGCTTTTTAGAGATTTCTGCATTTAAGCGGGTCATCTGCTTTAAGTCTTCGCTGATTTTGTTGCCAATATCATCTAACTGGTTTCGCGAAGCTCGAATATTGCCTTGCCAGCGAAAAATTTCAGGATAAGTGTTCTTGAAAAGCAAATTGAATTCGTTCAAGTCATTTAATTCGGCGAGCTCTTTCAATCCATCGTATTTTTTCTGTAGTTCTGGAAGGTCCTCCTTGAATTCCTGAAACCGCATAGCTCTTAGAGAGTTCATTTCGGATAATATTTTAGAGAGCTGGCGGCGATGATTGTTCAGTTCCGCAAAATTCTCCGCAAGACTATCTTTGAGGCTGGAGTCTATGGTTTTTTGGGTCAGCGATTGTATCTCCTGATTTAGAGAGGATTCTTTTTCAAGGAGTTCGCTTAGCTTTTTCATGGCGGAATGTTCATTGAGGTAAATTTTATCTTCATCAAGAATGGCGCGAATGGACTCCACATCTTTTTTGAGGTCTTCAAAAAATCTTTTGACCAGCGACTCAAATTTTCTGGATTGCTGCTGCCGCAATTTCTGGTTTATTTTGGAAGTTTTTTTAATGATCTCACGTTGTTTCTTTTCCAAGCTTTCCAGTTCAAGCATGGACTCGTTGAGTTGCTCCATCATTTCTGTGTCCACCATCTCTTCCATGGAAGATTCGGCTTGATTCAATTGCTCGGCGAAGTTTCTTAACTCTTCCGCCATTTTTTTCAGTTGTTCCATCGCCTCATCCATTTTTCCTTGATTCACCAGGTCTTGAATCTTATCAATGGAGGCCATCATTTCGTCCATGTTCATGCTTTTATAAGCTTTGGAATTTAAGAACTCATCGGGCCGTGACTGGTTTTGCTGTGCCAGTTTTTCCATGAGTTGCTTTAATGTTTGTTGTATCTGGTTGAGCTTGGCTTTGAGCTTGCTGGAATTTGGAGGGGACTTTTTATTTTTCAGATCTTGAAATTCTTCCTGCAAAGCTTCGGTTAACTCTGTTAACTGATTTTTCAGATCCATTACCTGATCCATTTTCTGGCGATGGGTGATTTTTATCAGATAAAGAATATCGCGTTCTAAATGAGTGACCATGCGATCGTTCAAAACTTCGATCGAGAACAAGCTATAGTCCACAGGGGTGGGCTTCATGACTGTTTCCTGAATTTTATTGATCGCTTCAATTTTTTCCCGACGGATGGTTTTTAATCCGGAAATAATATTGTTCAATAATGTCAGGTAGGCTTGCGGGAAATTGCCAAACCCCTCAGCCTGGGCTTTTATATGTTGTGCGAGTCCAATAATGTCGATGAGGGCGTCGGCATTGGAGGCGAGTAGTTTTTTTCCGTAAAGGGCATCTTTGGTGGTGGTCTTGAGAATATTGTCTTCTACCAATCCGGTTGCCAGCAGGGCGATCATTTTTTCTGTCAATTCATCCTGAAGTCGGACAAGGTTTTCTTGTTCTTCACGCGAGTCAAAAATGGTAAAGCGAATCATTTCTGACTGGCTTTGTTTGGGGCCGGAAACATTATCGTTGTCATGTATTTCAAGATAATATTGAATCTCCTGTCCGGGTTTTAAAGATTCCAGGGCCAAGTTCCAGGCAAAGCTTCCCTGTGAGAACTTTTCTCCGTTTTTCAAGTTTTTGATGTTTTTTCGAATTGTGATGTCATCGATCTGCGCAACCAATTCAATTCTGCGTATACCGAAGTCATCGCTTGCTTCATAAAACATCTGGATTTTGTCTGTGTCAAAATAAACGGGTTTTGGATTCGCAGGAAATAAAATGATGCGCGGCTTTTGATCTTTCTCGAGTTCGATGGGGAATTTTTGCGGCAACACGGTTCGTGTTCCCGATTGTCCCTTAACTCTGAACTGGTAGAAACCTTTTTCACGAACCATAAAAGACCCGGATAGAGAGGAGTCCTTTTTCAATTCCATGAGAAAGGAATCTTTGCTGTTGATTACAAGACTGGCGGTTTGAACGGATCGATCGATTTTACCTGTTACTTTGACCTCGGTTCCGGGCAAAGCTTTCACGGAACCACCGATAATATTTTTCGCCGGTAAACGGGTGTAAGCCGGGTAGTTTAAAGTCACTGCGAGGTCTTGAATGTTATAAACCGGGACTTCGATTTCCGGGTTTGCAATGTTGTTGCTTGCCGTTAATGTTTCCTGTGTGTTTAATTGATGCCTGCTGTTTTTCAGGGCTTGCTGCCAGAAGTCTGGAGCGATGAATGTGGCGCCCAGTCCGAATGCGAGAGTGCTTAAAAATAAATTTCGCGCGCGACGAGATGTCTTGCCGCTTTCTATAACCGAGTCGGCGTTTAGTTTGCTCAGGTGGTTTTGGGTTCGGGTCAATAATTCATGGATAAATGCGGATGAGAAAAGTTTCTCTTTGTCGGGGTCGGAAATAAATTCACCCAATTGCGCGGAATTTATGAGGGAATTATTTAATTCAGGGTATTTTTTTTCAGTGAGTAGAGCGGCACCTTCGCGATCAATTTTTTTTAAGGAGCTGGAACGCGCGCTTGAATAGACCTGTTTCCCTAAAACTAAAAAAAGCAGAAGGGCAATGAAATAACTCATTACCGCAGGTTGCAGGTAATAGAAGAGTGCAACGCATATGAGGCTTCCCGCAAGAAGGGTAAAAACCAGATAGGTTGCTAAAATAATCCGGATTCGATTGCAGTTTTTCTGAACGCGGTTCAGGAACTGATTTATTTTGGAGTAAGCTTCCATAAAAAGACAAATGTTGTTTCGCTATGGTTTCCACTAACAAAATTAAAAATTACTGCATTTGTCAGGCATCCTTTCCTTTATTTCTGAGTGCGTCGAATAACTCCAACGGGATAGGGATGTAAGTATGATTACCTTCGTTGTTAGAAAGGTCGAGCAACGTTTGAAAAAAACGTAGTTGCAAGGCGGGCGGGTGTGCGCCGATCAGGTCTGCGGCATCACATGTTTTTTGAGCCGCTTCGAACTCACCTTGGGCGTTGATAACTCTTGCTCGTCGTTCGCGCTCGGCCTCTGCCTGTTTTGCCAGGGCTCTTTGCATTTCCTGAGGAAGATCGACATTTTTCACCTCTACATTTGCGACTTTGACACCCCATGGCTCGGTTTGCTCATCAATGACTTTTTGTAAATGCGTATTGATTTCGTCGCGATTTGATAACAGGTCGTCTAACTGGCTTTGTCCTAAAATACTGCGCAAGGTCGTTTGCGAAAGTTGAGATGTGGCGTAAAGAAAATCTTCGACTTCAATGATTGCCTTTTGTGGGTCGACAACGCGAAAATAGATCACCGCGTTGACTTTCACGGTGACGTTATCTTTGGTAATGATGTCTTGTGGGGGTACATCCATCACCACAGTTCGTAAACTGACCTTGACCATTTTTTGAACTCCGGGAAATACAATAATGATCCCGGGGCCTTTTACTTTCCAGAACCTGCCTAGTAAAAAGATGACCCCGCGTTCATATTCCCTCAGCACTTTGAATGTGCTGAATAGCAGAAGGCCCAGTAATATTAAAACAATCAGCAGAGTATCCATAACGATTCCCCTATTAAGTTGGTACCTTATATTAGCAACCCCGCCTGCTTTATTAAAGAGGCATTTCCCGGTTTGGTTTATGGGAACCTGTAATGCTAATATGCGTCAATCTGGTAAGCTGACTAAGGTATGGATAATTCAATGCGATATATCTTGATTTTATTTTTTATGTTTCCCGAGATCGCTCTGGGGCAGCCTTTGCAAGTCTCCATAAAAAGTGATGTGGATGAAAATGGGAAGGTGGCGTTGGCATTGACGTTGGAAAATACAGGCTCGCAATCCGTTTTCCATATACAGCCGATGTTTCATTTTCACCATTCGATGTCCATGATGACTGTAATTCGCGAGCTTGCGCCGGGGCAGAGCATTACCTTGGAAAATGACAAGCACCCGCCGGTTTTGCGTATTGGCAGATATCCTATTTCTGCGAGGGTGAAATATAAAACTCTTCTTGAAGGTGGAGAAGGTAAAACCGTTTTGCATACGGGTTCATTTTATTTTAAAGAGCCGGTGCAATCACAAGTCGGGGGTAGTATTCAATCTTCCGGCGGACCGGCATCCTCTGTTTTAAAGATTATGCTGGAGAATCACTCAGGGGCCTTTAAAAATGTCAGGATGATGTTGTTATTGCCACCGGGAATGGTCGCGGACAATTTTAATGGCATGATGGGGTTTACTTTAAGAGGCAATGAGAAGAAAAACTTCGAAGTGATAGTAAAACGCGGCGATAACTTGGATGAAGATCGTTTTCCAGTTCGCTTGATGGTAGAATATGGCGAAATGCTAAAGCATTATTCTGGAGAGATTGAAGGAGTCATGCAGTTTTCTCCTTTCTGGTATTCAGCGAAATATTTACCGCACTTTACAGCCATGGTTGTAATGGGGCTGGTTTTAATAATACTCTATTTCATATTTTATAACTTACAGATAAAGGGAAATAAAAATGGCTAAAGCATCTGCAAGACACATCCTTGTAAAAACAGAAGAGGCCTGCCTCGATTTGAAGAAAAAGATTGAAGGCGGCGGAGATTTTGCAGATTTGGCGAAGAAACACTCCGATTGCCCATCCGGCAATGAAGGTGGAAGTCTTGGCGAATTCAGCCCCGGGCAAATGGTTCCCGAGTTTGATGCGGTCGTGTTCAATGATGAAGTGGGAGCCGTGCATGGTCCGATTAAAACCCAGTTTGGTTACCATCTGATTGAGATCACCAGCAGAAGCTGAAAAGGAGGAAGTATGTCCATAGCCGTTTTTGGGGCAGGATGTTTCTGGGGCATTGAAGTAGCTTTTGGCAAAGTGAAAGGAGTTTCTTCCACTTCCGTAGGTTATACGGGAGGAGCCACGGACAACCCGACTTACGAGCAAATTTGTACTGGGAAAACCAATCATGCAGAAGTGGTGTGGGTTGAGTTCGATCCTGCGTCTGTTTCTTTTGAAGAATTGCTGGATGTGTTCTGGGGATGTCACGACCCGACAACGCTCAACCGTCAAGGCCCCGATAGAGGTACGCAATATCGTTCCGCTATTTATTTTCAGGATTCGGGACAGGAAGCGGAGGCGAAAAAATCCAAAGAAAAAAATTCGGGGCGATTTTCAAATCCGATTGTTACGGAAATAACCGCTGCGGCAAAATATTATATTGCGGAAGATTACCACCAACAATATCTGGCAAAACGAGGTTTGGAAAATTGTCATTAACGCTTAGACTCGGTGAAATTTTAAAAGGCCCTGGGTTTTTCTCCAGGGCCTTTTCTTTTCGTTTTTCAGGATGCTTTTCTCAGCAGCTCTAAATTGTTATCCTTAATTTTGAATTTACCAACAAGGGATTGCAAATCAATTGCGAGTTTGGAGAGTTCTCCCGCTGCATCTCGGGTTTGGCTGGAACCTTGTGTTGTTTCCTGCGCCGCTAACGAAACTCCAGAAATGTTTTGAGCAATTTCACCCACACCTTTTGCAGCTTCACTAACATTTCGTGTCATTTCGTTAGTGGTTGCACTTTGTTCTTCTACGGAACTGGCGATCGTATTGGAAATATCATTAATGTTATTAATGATGCTGCTAATTTCCTCAATGGCTTCAACCGCATTTCCCGTATTTAACTGAATGGTCTGAACTTTATTGCCAATCTCCTCTGTAGCTTTTGCTGTCTGATTTGCAAGCTCCTTAACCTCGTTGGCAACCACAGCAAAGCCTTTGCCGGCTTCGCCTGCACGAGCGGCTTCAATGGTTGCGTTCAAAGCCAACAAGTTGGTTTGTTCAGCAATGGAGGTAATAACTTTTACAACCTCTCCGATTTCTTTTGAGCTTTCTCCAAGAGTTGCAATGGTAGTATTGGTTTTTTTAGCGACTTCAACAGCTTCGTTTGATACCTTTGCTGCTTCGGTCGCACTGCTTGCTATCTCTCTAATGCTTGCGCTCATCTCCTCGGAGCCTGTGGCAACGGTCTGTACATTTAGGCCAACCTGCTCACTTGCAGCTGCTACAACACCTGCCTGGGCAGAAGTTTCTTCGGCATTGGTTGACATCGTGGTGCTGGTCGCGGTGAGTTCTTCAGCGGCAGCGCTGACGGAAGTTGCGTTCTCGCCTATTTTTTGCATATCGTTGCGAAGCTCTGAGAAGAACTTTTGTATACCTTCGCCCAGTTTGCCAATGGAATCCTTACCCCTTACCGTAACCTCCTGAGTGAGGTCACCCTTGGCAGCGGCACTGACAACGGATAAGATGCTGTCAACCTTGTTCTGTAGTATTTGTGCTTCTTCTCGTTCTTTTTCTGCTTGAAGTCGGTCTTTATCTGCATGTTCGTCTGCCTGCTTTTTCTCGCGTTCTGCCTGTTCAGCTTCTTGAAGTTTTTGCTGTTTCTCCTGCTCCCTGACTGATTTTTCATTCTCAATTTTTTGTTTGGCTTGAGTCAGCATCCCTTGCAAAGAATCTTCAAAGTCACCTTGTAAGCCAAAGTTTTCTCTATCAATCTTTCCTTCTAATATTTCTCCGGAATATTTCAGGAAATCCTGGAGTCCAGCGGTCATAGTGTTAAAGGTGTTACCCAGCAATCCCAATTCATCAGAGGATTCGATTTTTAAGGATTCCTGTTTTAAATTTCCCATGGATATGCTTTCGGCTCTTTTCACCAGGGTGAGGATGGGTTTAGCAAACCAGTTTCCAACATAGATTGCGAAACCAATCAAAACGAGAGTAACTATCCCAAGAAAAATCAAGGAGGTATTAAACAAGGCATCACGGCTTGCATAGGCTTCAGCCTCATCTATTTCCGCCAGCAAGCCCCATTTCATTCCAAGGATCTCGACAGAGGTATAGGCACCGAGGACAGATTCTCCCCGGTAATCGGGGTAAATGCCGAATCCCGTTTTTCCGGATAGAGCCTGTTGAGTGCCTATTGTGCGAACTTCAGCTGTTCCTATAGAGGTGTTTAAGTCCTTTGACTTTTTAATAATGGCAGGATCGGTTCCCAAATCGGCCAAGATCTTAAAGTAGTTTTCAGGATCTTCAATGAGAAAGCGAGAGTTGTTCCTCATTTTGGCATCGGGCCCCACCAGATAAACTTCTCCGGATTCGTCCATTCCTACTTTTTTCCATGCTCTGCCACTGGTCATAACAGCATCAATTTTGTCAACCGGAGCCTGAAAAATTAAAACGCCTATCATTTCTCCCATGTCGTAAATCGGCGATGAAATGAAAGATGCCGCAGCATTATACGAAGGTTCATAAGGGAAAAAATCTTCTGAAAATACATCATTAATATCCGTTGCTCTCAAAGCTTTTTGGAAGACTTTACCAATTCCCGAGTTTTTATAGTGGCCTGTTTAAAGGTTGGTCGCAAAATCTACCTCTTTGAACACGCTGTAGACAATGAAACCCGTATCGGCATCAACAAGAAAAATATCATAGTATCCAAATTCTTCGAGAAACTGGCGAATATGAGAATGGTATTGTTCATGAATCTGGCTATACATGGTTCTGTCACCTGGGTTGACCAGGTTTTGTTTTTCTCCAATAGGATGAGGATTTTCAGAAATATAAAGCCCCTGTAATAATTGCGAAATCTTTCCTTTTGGTTTCCATTTGCTGACTCCATTACTCGGTGCCCCAGGTGTATTTTCCTGCTGGTAGCGATAACGTGCATCAAGATTCTTTGTTAGGTTTGCTTCTTCGCTGCCTACTATCTGTTGCTCTACTTGACTGAAAGCAGCGGTGAATTTGTCCATCGCATCAACCAGCATATAGCTACTGAAATAAGTCTTTACCTGGGAAGCAATGGTTTTAAAATAACTCTCAATTTGCAATTTCTTTTCTTCCCGCAGGGAGACCAACCGATTTTTATTGATGCTTAGAATTTCTTCTGATACCTGATTCATAGTAATCAAAGCAAAAATCCCTAGCGTTGCCAGGCTCGTGCCACACAATATTGCAATCACCTTTTTCTTAATATTCCACTTAGTTTTTAATTCCTTATCCATGTTTCCTCCTGTCGAATTTATATTTTTTGAGATAAATTCACTTTTCCTCGAATATTTTTAACCAATAATTTATGTGTAATATGCTTGAATTTAATTAAAGATTAAAAATCTGTATAGGTATAATTCTATCCGTTGTGGTTATATTTTTATCCCGATATTTATTGGGCTAAATAAAATAATTTCTGTAATAATTTTAAAAGTAAAGAGAAATTTTTAATTAAATATAGAAAAGCGGGAATTAAATACACTTACCTAGTTAAAGTAATAGAAATAATTATGCCAGAATAAAAAAATATATTAAAAATTAATAACTTTATATATCTAAAGACTTTTTGTGCGAAACAATAAAATATTTGTATATTTGAAATTAAAAATAAGCCACAAAAATATTGTTCTTTTAACATAATTGTTGTTTAAAAGATTTCATAATTACCTATATAATTCTTTTTATTAATAAAATTATAAGGTAAATAAGTTTAACTATGTTTGGCGGAAAATTTATTTTGGTCAAATACGCAATGGTTTGTTGGTTGGAAGTTTGGCGGGGGGGGGGAGGTAAGCTTAATTCTACTTTATTTTAAGAGGGTTTAACCTCTTGGAGATTTCAACAAAGTGTATGCGAGGCTGAACCAGCCAATCATAAAGCAAAGCCCACCCAGAGGGGTGATGGGACCTAAAAATCGTGGGCCGTCAAACGCAAGCCCGTAAAGACTGCCACAGAAAAAAATAATTCCGACACTCATCCAAACAGCGGAACGTTTTAGCTTGCGTGCGACTTCGTCATGGAGCAGGAATATTAAAATGCCGAGAAAGATCAGCCCCAAAGCATGGTAACCGAGATAGTCGGTGGCGGTGTGGAAGGTGGCGAGTTTTTTTTCTGTCAAACGGGCTTTTAATGAATGTGCACCGAACGCACCGAGCAAAACGCTCAACCCGGCTAATCCTGCGCCCAGTGATATCCACCCCAGCCCGCTTCGCGGCGTAAAAACGTTTTTGTCTGTTGTATCTTCCATTTATTTTAACCTTCTTTCTTACAGGTCTTTTGCCATTTGCCAGCGGCAGCTCGCCAAGGCTACGCCTTGAAGAAAATGGCTATAGTAAAAGGCTTGACGATGCTTGTTTGCTTTTTGGGCAATGTCCATTTGCCACCGGCCGCATGGCCGGCTAGCCGACGATGTTGTATCTGCGAGCGCGGTATTTGACACCGAATTCTTTGTTTACGATTTCTTCGCAATGGGCTTCATCGACTCCTCGCTGGTGGGTGACGATGGAAGCCTGCACATCGGGGATATGTTTTTTTGCCTCGCTAATAAACTCTTTAATCTTTTCATAGATGCCGTTGCGGAACTTTGGTAAGGGTTGGCAGATTTCATCGTAGGCCTCCGAGGAGTCGGTGTTGAGGCTCACCGAAACTTCATCTATCAGCCCTGATAGCTCGGGCAGAATGTTGCGTTTGTTGATTACATTTCCATGTCCGTTGGTGTTGAGTCGCACGTTTTCCCTTGCATTTTTTAT
>Ga0066376_10004673_pt1 | contig 11846 bp, 12 predicted proteins | sample Knorr_S15_td_Bot_FD_77009 | JGI IMG/M metagenome (GOLD analysis project Ga0066376, IMG submission 77009) | Marine microbial communities from Southern Atlantic Ocean transect - Knorr_S15_td_Bottom_ad_5009_LV_A | ecosystem: Environmental > Aquatic > Marine > Oceanic | place: Southern Atlantic... | reverse complement strand
GGGGCAACGGGGCGCGCCGTGCCGGACCGCAAGGCCACAAAAACGCTTGCGTGACCGGCCGTTCGCCCCGCTCCGTGCTTGACTCACCAGCAAGACTCCCCCTTTATCCTCACTAACCTCTGCCGCTATCCGTTCCACACCGCTGGAGCCGACAGCGGTGTCGCCCAGGGACGCAGGGGCGCCGGAGGGCAGGGGTCGGCGGCCGCCATCTGGGGAGTGCCTGTAGCCGAATACCTGGCGCGAGCCGATGTGTGGCCGCTCAATCCACAAGGCGAGATCATGCTGGGGTTGAAGATCGAGAACAGGCGGGCCTTGGAGAACGCGCGCGAGACGACCAGAGTGCCGGGCATCGCCTTCGCCGAATGGGGTCCAGGAGACATGCACATGTTCCACGGGTATGCGAGCGCGGTGGAGCCGTACTCGGAAGAGCTGCTGGCGGCGCGGGCGCAGGTGAAGGCTGCGTCTGATGAAGCGGATCTGTTTTTTCTCGACGGTGCCTCCAAGGAGGATGTCGCGGAGCGGATCGACGAGGGGGTGATGATCATTTCTGGTCGATCCGGTGAAGAGGGGGCTCGGGTTGGACGGGGGTATACCAAGCGGGCGATGCCGGTTTAGGCGAGGGGTGGCGGCACGCAAGCTTCGCTGAGCTCACGATCGAAAGGCCGGAAAATCGAGGAGAGTTGGTTATGAGAATAGGTGTGGCGGGGCTGTCTCATGAGACCAATACGTTTGCGGCGGAGCAGAATGACTCGCTGGGGTGCGCCAGTGTTCAGGAGGGGGAGGGGCTGCTGGCCAACGCTCATCCTCGCGGTTTTGTCGGCGGGTTCATCGAGGGCGTGCGGGATTCGGGGGTCGAGCTGGTGCCGACGGTCAGCATTGGATTTGCCCACGGCGGCCTCGTTCACGCGAAGCTGTACAAGCACTGCCGCGACTTGATCGTGGAAAAGCTTCGGGGGGCTCAGCCCCTGGATGGGGTGTATTTCGCGTTGCACGGGGCCATGGTGGCCGAGGCTCCGTACACCGACGCCGAGGGGTGCCTGGTGCGCGAGGTCCAGCGCGCCCTCGGCGACATTCCCATGGTGGCCACGTATGACTTTCACGCCATAATGACCGACGAGGAGGTGGCGTCGGTGGTGCCCTTTCCCAACAACACCAATCCACACATCGACGGGTACGAGCGTGGGCTCGACGCGGCCGGCTGCATGCTGAGGATGCTGTCGGGCGAGATCGCGCCGGTGACGCGACGGGTCTTCGTCCCCATCATCGGTCCCAACATCGGCCAGAGCACGTGGTCGCAGATCCCGGAGGAAGAGCTGGGACTCCTGCTCTACGACCTCAACCTGCGGCGGCAAGAGCTGGAAAAGACGCCGGGTATCATCGACATCACCATCCTGGGCGGATACGGGTACGCAGACACGCCGGATACGGGCATGTCGATCGTCGCCACCGCGGACGGAGATGCGGAACTGGCAGAGCGGATGGCGCGACAGCTGGCCGGCGAGCTGTGGGCGCGGCGGGAACAGCTGACAACGGTGCGCCCAGTTTACCGGATTGACGACGGCGTCAAAGAGGCGATGTCCCGCCAGCGGAAGCCCATCCTGCTGGTGGACCTTGGCGACGATCCGGGGAGCGCCTGTCCGGCAGACAGCCCGGCTGTGCTGGAGAGTCTGCTGCGGCTGGGGGCCCGTGACTGCGCCGTGACCATACGCGATCCCGACGTGGTCGAGGCGGGGATGCGGGCCGGTGTGGGTGCATCTCTTTCCATGCCGGTGGGAGCCACGGCGGATCGGCGTTTCTATCAACCGCTGGAGGTGAGCGGGAGGGTTCGCCTGATCGACGACGGCAGCTACATGATACTGGGTCCCACTCACGGCGGCTGGGGAAGAGAAGCGAGCCCGGAGGCCTTCCGCGAGGCCAACGTAGGACCTCGAGTTGTGCTGCGTCTGGGCGACAGGATCGACGTGATCTTTTCTCAGCGCCGCACGGGGAAGGACCGGGACTTCTTCAAGAGCGCGGGGATCATTCTGGAGGAGAAGCAGATCATCGCGGTGAAGTCGAACCAGGCGCATCGGGCCTCCTTCGACCCGGTGGTGGCCAGCACCATCGAGCTGGACTCGCCAGGCGTCAGCACGGTGAACTACGAGAGTCTGCCCTATCGCTATCTGCCTCGGCCGATCTGGCCGATGGACCGGGATATGACCTGGGAGGTGTAGGACCTGGGACGAGAGCACGGACGTTGCTGCTGAATTGGTTCACATAGGCTACCGCAGCTTTTGCGTCTGCTCACGCCAGAGCGCGAAGAGCCGGCCGTCGTCGAGCCACGTTCTGTGCAGTTGCAACCGATTCACAGTCGCCGCAAAGAAATGATGAAAATTGCTTTAGAATGCCTGTTGCTGTTGAGTCTTGCCACTTGTGGGAAAGGCGAGATTGCCTCACCAGATCTCGGTACTCTTGGATCCAATGATTTCGAAATCCAGGAGAACCCACACGTAGACCAACCTGCCATGAGAAGCTTCATCAAGTACGTGGAAGTCTTCGGGTTGCGGATTTACGCCGAAGACACGCTCACGGACGCCCAGGTGCTCCACGCAGCCAACGTCCTGGCCGAGCTCCTCGACAACGACGAGGATGGCACCGTCGATGATGCGGCTCTGCTGACCCAGCTCCAGGACACCGGATTCATCATGCCGATGTTCAATAGGGAAGACTCAGCCGCTATGAAAGACTTTATGCGCCATTACCAGGGAGAAGGAGTCAGCGCCGTGCTGTTTGCAGACGAAGTGGATCCCACCCAACCCGGTCATTGGGGTACGGATGCGTCCGTCGAAGAAATCATGCATACCATCAACCACCGGGGACACGTCGAGATCTACCCTGAGGCCTTCGGGTTGGAACCCGGTTCGTCACGGTTGACCGCGGCGATGGACGTGGCCCGAGGCGGGCAGTTTATGTCCGTCCCATCCAACTATCCCGAGAAAGCCTGGTACCATTACGATGACAAGACGTGTGATTACCAGTGTATGGCGATTGAGTATATCTACTGGGCCCAGGTCAGCAACATGGGCATCCTGGACGACCAGGCAACCTGTGGGGGCATCGCCAACGAGTGGGAGCCTTGCTCAAAAGCCTTGCTGGAGAGCGTGGACAAGTTGATCTTCGCCCTGGTGACGGACCCGGCGTACAAGTTGCCTCAGAAGGCACCCGATGGTGCGTATGCGCCGCCTGAATTCTCCCAATAAGCTTGTTTTTCGAGAGGGCCGGATATCAACCCTTGATGACGCCCGAACTCTAATACATCGATCCGACTCGACATGACCGTTAGCGAAAAACAGATTCGGGAAATTCGAGACGGCTATCTAGAGCCCAGGGGCGAATGGGCGACGAGTCGTGTGCAACGCGTGTTGGACGCCGCCTCCGTCCAGCCAGGGGAACGAGTGCTGGATCTCGCGTGCAACATGGGAACGTTCTCCTACCATACACGGCAGTACGGAACGCGGCCGATCGCCGTTGATCGGAACTATACCGCCCTTGTCGAGGGACGTGAGATCTCCACTATCGTCGGGGCATATGCGGCACCGCGCGTTCAAAGCGACGCCCTGAACTTGCCCTTTCTGGATGCCACGTTCGACATTGTCATCAACGCCGATTTCATCGAGCATACGCCAGGGAAGGCCAAGCTCCCGATCTTTCAGGAAACCTATCGTGTTCTCAAAAAAGGTGGGCGAACTGTAGTGTATTCGCCCAACCTGAACAAGATCCGGTGGGAACTCCTTGGCGAACGCATCAAGCGCACTGTCTTCCTGCGTTCCGGACCCGTGCCGCGCTGGGAAGATTTCGTGGATCCCGACCACTTCGGACTGACAACACCGTGGAAAACTGCATGGCGAATGCGGCGGGCGGGCTTAAAAACGTCCGTCCGCTATTTCCGCTACCACGTCCCCGGACTCTCCCGGATTCCCGCCGTTACAGGACTCACTCGCCCCCTGCTTTCAGCTCAGTTCGCCGAACGATTTCTGATTCTCGGAACCAAGTGAGACAGGGAAAGGTCTGCGCTCGGGCAATGTCCAGCAGCACCTCTGGGGCATTCGCAGGAGCTACTCACCTGAGGGAATCATCAATCGATACGCCCTCTGCAAGGCGGCCTGTACGCCCCGTTCGCCACGCGAGCGGTCGGGTCTGAGAACGGGACCGAAGCTGACCGGCTGATGCAGCATCCGCCGCAGCCCGGACTGGCTCTGTACGGCGACATCGTCGAGGAACAGCTGCGGCTGCCCGAGCGGATCGATTCGATCACTCATATCAAGTCCGGCGCCATGGCCTCAATCGAGCCAATTCTCGAACAGGTTTACCTGTCCATCGACCGGCTGAATCGCCACCGGGTCGCCAGCGTCGAGAATCAGTTGACCGGCGTCGCCGGCCCACACGGAGGCACCCACCGGCGGTTGGGCGAGCAGCTCCAGGCTACCTGCTTCCCAGGCCACTTCCAAGGATCGAAAAGTTTCTTCGGCGGCGACGATGGTACGACCCGCCAGTTCGACGAAGCTGCCGTTGACGAGCGAGAGCTGAACGGGCTCGCCGTCGCCATCGCAGCGCAGCAGCACGATTTCCGCGTCGCTGACCAGGGGTCCGCAACTCCGCAGGGCACGGTGTTCGTGGGCGGCCAGGTAATAATCCCGCCGGTCGTCGATGTGCAGGCACAACCCGGAGGAGAGCCACGCCGGCACCGGGTGGCCGTTTTCGGTCACCTCCAGACGCTCGACTCGTAGTGCCGGGGCCTGGTCCTTCGGGTAGGGATAGAGCACGGTATCGACGCCGAGGGGGAGTTCCCCCTCGAAAGCGTAGATGGCCACCGGCGACGGACGATGATGGCCCCAGCCGGCCGGGACCCATCCCTGCAGAGGCTGTTCCTGGCCGCAGACGATGCGCACCTCCGGCTTCGACTCCGAACTGGTAAGGATGGTCAGCCCGGCGCCGCCGTTGACTGTCCGAACCGAACGGCTGCCCCCTTCGATCTCGGCAGAGGCAGAGGCCTGAAAATGAAACAGCGATTCGGCCAGGTGTCGGCCGCCGCCGAGCAGGCGATCGGAGAGAATCCAGTAGTCGGGCTTGGCGAAGAAAACCTTGCGTTCGTGTTCGACAAAGACTCGCTGGTGAGGTGGAACGCGCAGCCCGCCAGCCTGATCCTGTGTCCAGGGCTGCATGATCTCCACCCTGTCGACGCGACGGCTCTCGTAGGCGAACCCGCGCCGCCGGCTCTGTTCCGAGCCGTAGTCGGCGTAACCGTCCCGGTAACGACTTCCGGCGTAATCGAATTGGCTGCCGCTCACCCAGGTGTTCGGCAGCGGCTCCGGAGCGATGGCGTGCCACGGCGTGCGCCCGTGCACCGACGGGATGTCGAACAGCGGGAAGCCGGCCACCTGGCCACGACCGTCCACCATGATGGTGTTGTGACCGGCGGTGCCGACGAAATAATCGCTGCGCCAGGCAGAAGACCAGGGCCCGGCGCAGCCGCTATCCGTGACCAGGGTGTTGCCGTAGGCGTAAAGTTCGAAGTTCAGTTTGTCTACGTGGTTGTGACCACCGGCGCTCTGGCCTCCGTCGAAGACCAGGTAGCGCGCTTCAGCGGACCAATCGGATCTCATCACGTAGAACCCGGCGTATGGAAAGGCGAGTGACGTCTTCTCCGGCCGCACGCCCTCAGCCCCGAAGGTATGGATGTAGCGCAGGTCGTCGCGACCTGTGACTTCCACCCCAAGCTCCACCAGGCCGGCCCGGCGGTCGGGCAATTCGTCCGGGTCCTGGGCGGAGTAGTTGTCGTTGACCGAAGGGTAGCTGCCGTTGGGTTTCACCATGTAGGCCGGGAAGTCGAAGATGAGCTCTAACTTCTCGCGAAATCCCGGCGGCAACTCGATTTCGCCCCGTTCCCCCATTTGCGCCGTGCGGGTGAAACATTCGTGGGCAAAGTAGCTGAGTTCGATGTAGGCACCGTCCGGATAGAAGTAGTCGTCCAGCAAGGTGCAGAGCCCGTCGACGCCGGTGGCAATCCAGGTCTCCGATTCGGAGAACTCCGGCCACGCTCGCCCCGAGCCGATGAGTTTTTCGAAAAGATGGATCACCATGTTAGGCATGCCCGGTACCTGATTGTTCGCGGTATACCGCAAATGGTGGAGGATGACCTTGAGAAGGGTAAGCTGCTCGTCCACGGTCACGGCCGGGCAATGCCGCAGGTGCGACAGGCATTTGGTCCAGCTGGATATCCGTGGATTGACGTACTCGACGGTCCGCCACATGGGTGCTGTCGGACCAATGGGCGGACAGGTTGGCAGGGGACCGGTCGCGTCGACCCATTGCAGCATTCGCGCCACGCATTCGCGGGCGTAGCGGTGATTCCCGGTTTCAGCGTAGGCCTGCGCCAGCTCCGCGAACTCGCTGTGATCGTTCTGAATCATGACCTGGGTACTGTAGAGTCGCTCGGGGATCTCCGCCGGTTCGGCTACGCGGAGCCAATCCCGGGAGGCGAGCAGCTGACACAACTCATCGGCGCGTTCTGTGGTGGCTTCCGGGTGATCCTCGGGACCTGGAGGGCCGGCATCGGCAGCGACCTCTTTTCGACTTCGGAAGTACTTGATCAGCTGCTCTTTTGCCGCGTCCGGGTCGTCCGCTGTCACCGCGGCCCGTACTTCTCCCAGTCCGGGGTGGCCCAGGTCGAGGGCTTCCAGAAGATCTCGGTCGGTCATGATCTGAGACATGCGTTCCTCTTCGTAGCTGCGCGGTATGTCAAAGGCACCGCGATGAGCATCTCCTCACCGGCCTTGGAAACGTCGCCTGGGACGAGGTGATGAGTGCGCTGGAAGCAGCCGGACTGAGGCCGCGTGGTTAGACGCAGAGCGAATAGGCAGACAGGCTCTAGGTAGACCAGACCTCGCGGAAGAAGCGCAGGGCGTTCTCGCGTAGAATTCCGTCTATGTCCCGCGACCCAATCCCGGCCCTGTCCAGGACGGCCGGAAATTCCTGCAAATCGGCTATGGTGTCCACGTCGGTCGGGGTCAACTCGGCACCGAAGCCGCCGTCCATGTCGGTACCGATAGCGACGTTGTCCATAGATCCGCCGGCCAGGTCGGCGATGCGCTCGATGTGCGGCACCAGCCCGTCCATGCCGTATCTGGCTTTCCGCCGTTCGTTCCACAGGTCACTCGTCCAGGCGATATCCGGGTCGATGAAATTCTGACAGAACACCAGGCCGATGATTCCCCCTCGGCGCACGAGTTCGCCGATCATGTCGTCGGTCAGGTGTCGCTGCCCCGGGACGACCGACCGGCTCACACAATGCGATGCCATGATCGGGCCGTCCCACAGGTCGAAAGTTTCCCATACCGCCTGGTCGGCCATGTGGGTGATGTCGAGGATCATGCCAGCCTGGCGCATCGCCTTGTACAACGGTCTAGCCGGTGGCTTCAGCCCACCTTCGGTGAAGGTGCCGTGGATGTAGGTATTGTGTCCGAAGTGGGCGGGGCCGACGACGCGCAGACCGGCTTTCCACCAGAATTCGACGTCGTCGGCATCGACGATGGGATCGGCGCTCTCCATGGACAGGATGTGATAGACCGGGGTTTCGTCCGTCGGCTGCTGCCATGCCCGCACCGCATCCTCCAGATCGTCGAGGCAGGTGACCGGCGCGATCTCACCCCGGCGTGCCATTCCCTGGTAGTAGGCCAGGTGCCCGCGCCCCACGGCCGCAGCCTGCTCCTGGGTCCGCATGCCGTCGCGCCGCGCCTGACAGCGCGGTTCGATGCGGGACATGATGGTGCTGAGCATGATGCCGATGCTGCCCCGCCGCATCTCCGGAAAGGTGACCGTGCAGAGGCCGGTGTCGAAATTTTCGGCACCCAGGGGACGGTCATCCGCGTCCTGTTGGCGGACCTCGTGCGCCGACAGCGTCAGATCCCGGTTCCAATACAATGCGTCCCAGGCCAGGTCAAGATGCAGATCGACAATCAGAGGCTGCGGCATATGTTCCACCTACATTGAGGTACAGGGCGGACAAGTTTAGCGAATTATCGGGGCTCTCGACAGTCTCACCCAAGGTCACGCACAATTATATTTTCCCCGGTAGCCGCACCCAAAATACCCCATGATAAGCCTGAAATCAAACTCGAAATTCTTGACCTTGCCAACCTAACCCCTTTTGTTCCGCCTATACCTCACAGACGGTCGAGGATTGCGGCCGCACCTCTTGAGCCGGTCTGTTCGATGACAGCATTAGGGACGTCTCCAGGCAGTTCGTCTGCTAGCGGGAGACGGCCCTGCTGGAGAGAAAGAGCCCAGACTGTGTTAATCAAGTCTCGGTGTTCGTCGATGATGAGTTGATCGCGTGCGTTGTCTCAGCGGGTCTTGGGGGAGACAGCGTCAACAGGGAGAGATGTCTCTGCTACGGCCTCTCCAGACAGCGCTGCGCCGATATCTTATCTGCAAAGACAAAGAAGACGCCGGGAGCACCTAGTTATGCTCCTACAAAAGGATCACTGAAATGAAACATGCCCTATTGCCCTCGGTTCTGGCGGTTCTGCTACTCGCCGGTTGCCAGTACGAATTCCCTCTGAGCGCGGAACACAACATTTCTATCGCTTCCGCCGTACTTGGACTGTGGGAACCGATTGCGGATGAAGGAAAGGGAACAAAACAAAACGAACGATTGATGATTCTGAAATTTTCCGACTTCGAATACTTGATTCACTACCCCGTTGGAAAAGACGGATTGTACTATCGGGGCTATCCCATCAGGATCGGCGATATACCGTGTGTCCAGTTGCAGGTTATTGGAACCAAAGATGGACCTCCCCAAGAGGACGAGAAAAAGCTTTTCCACGTGGTGTCGTATCAGCTGGCGGACGGTAAACTGGTAATCAAAAACCTAAACGCGGAGCTGGTAGACGACGAACTGAAAACAAGGGCAGGATTGGTTAAATCTTTCCTTGGCCACAAAGACGACGAGAAGCTATTCATCAACCCAGATAGCTTCAGAAGAATCGCAGAATAATGCGAACGGTCCGCATGGTGAAATCCTGGCGGAGTTGCCGCTGTGGGGCACGGCGCAATTATTGTCCTGGGCTAGCGGTTAACCCCCGCTCGCTGATCTACACGGGCCAGAAGCGTCGCCCCGGAGCGGGATAGGTGGACGCGGGCGTCTGACCATTTCCGGGTGCCAGCCGAATACCGGCGCCGAAGTGACGGTGGTACGGCGTTGGGGACGAGCTCTTCACTTATTCTCGCCGACCATCCCTGGCGGCTCGGAGGTAAAAGCCTAACTGTAAGGAGAGTGAGTATGTTGAAGTTTGCGTTCTTGGGGGCCTGGCATAGTCATGCGGTGATGCATGTGAGGGAGGCTGCGGAGAGGCCGGAGGAGTTTGAGTTGGTGGGGATGTATGACGCGGATGCGGAGGTTATAAAAAGGAACCAGGAGAAGTGGGAAGAGTATGGACTGGATATTCCAGTCTTTGAAACGATAGAAGAAGTGCTGGGGAGCGAGGCAGGGGCTGTGGTGGTTGAGGGGCATGTGTATCAGAATTTGGATTATGTGGAGCAGGCGCTCAATGCCGGAAAGCACGTATTGATGGAGAAGCCGGCGGGGGTGGATCTGGTGCAGTTGGAGAAGGTGCATGGGTTGGCGGAGGAGCAGGGGTTGGTGTTGCAGATGGCGTATATGTGGCGGTATAATCCGGCGGTGGATGAGATGTTGAGTTTGGTCAGGGAGGGTGTCGTTGGGCAGGTGTTTCTGTATCGGGGGCATATCCCTAAGCCGTTGGGGTGGCACAAGGAGTTGTGTGGGGAGTATGCGGCGTATTATGGGGGGGTGTATTTTGAAATGGCGGGGCATCTGGTGGATTTACTGGTGGCGATTATGGGGGAGCCGGTGGAGGTGAAGGGGGTGTTGGGTAAGCATTACGGGGAGCGGGGGGAGGTGGATAATGCGGTGGTGGTGCACGAGTGTCGGGATGGGATCGGAATTGTGGATACTGCGGCGATGCAGGTGGGGATGGATCGGCGGATCGAGGTGCATGGGACGGGGGGGATGATCTTGCACGAGCCGCTGGGGTCGAATCGGCTGCGGATTTATTTGGCGGAGGGGACGGAGAAGTACCGGGCGGGAGAGTGGCAGGATGTGGAGGTTGAGGCGGGGGTGGAGTTTCCGAGTTTGCTCCGGGAGTTGGCGGCGTGTATTCGGGGCGACAAGGAGTGGGGCTTTTCGCTGGAGCACGATCGGGCGGTGCAGCGGACATTGTTTCGAGGGTGTGGAATTGAGAGTAATGCGTTGAGGAAAGGGTAGACTGTGAAAGTTGTACTGGCGTTTGATATGGGGGAGGCGTATGTCGAGGAGTTGCGGGCGGCGTTTCCCGAGGTGGATTTTTGCGTGGCGTATACAGAGCGTGAACAGGTGCGGGCGGCGGTGGGTGCGGAGGTGCAGTTTGGGTTGATTACGCGACCGGTGTTTTTGGCGGCGAAGAAGCTTAAGTGGTTTCATTTTGTGGGGATCGGCTTTGATCCGATCGTGCGGGCGATGCCGGAGTTTAAAGAGGGCAAGGTGGTGATGACCAATGCGCGGGAGACGCATGTGGTGCCGATGGCCGATCACGTGATGGCGGCGATCTTGGCGCATGCGCATCGGATTGGGGAGATGCTAGGAGATCAGCGCAAGCACCATTGGCATAGCGAGGGCTATGTGCGGCGAATCGTCGAGCTGGAGGGGACGCGGATGGGGGTGATGGCGATGGGGGATATTGGGCGGGCGGTGGCTATGCGGGCGGCGGCTTTTGGGGTCGAGGTGTATGCGGTGGATATTTTGGCGATGGGGCCGCCGCCGGGAGTGCGCGAGGTGTGGCCGGTCGAGCGGTTGGACGAGATGTTGGGGATGGTGGATTGGCTGGTGGTGACGACGCCATTGACGGCGGCGACGAGCGGGATGGTCGATCGGCGGCGATTGAGTTTGCTGAAAGAGGGGGCGTTTGTGGTGGTGGTGTCGCGCGGGGGGATCGTCGATGAGGAGGCGCTGGTGGCGGGACTGCATTCAGGAAAGATTGGTGGGGCGGCGTTGGATGTGACGGCGGTGGAGCCGCTGCCGGAGGACAGCCCGCTGTGGGACGCGCCCAATATGTGGATCTCGCCGCATGTATCGGCCGAGTCGGTGCAGCTGATCGAGCGGCGCAAGGCGATTTTCAAGGAGAATCTGCGCCGCTATCTGGCGGCGGAAGAGTTGTTGCATGTCTGCGATACGGAGAAGGGATACTAATGACCGCAGAACGCCATTTGCCCCCGTCGCCGATTGACGAGGGCAAAGTTATAGTAACGGCGATTGAAAGCGTGCAGGTGTTGGACTTTTTCCCCGACTTGCTGCTGGTGCGGATTCACACCGACCAGGGGATCATCGGCCACGGCGAGAGCTATTATTGCGCCGAGGCGGTGCAGGCGATGCTGCACGACTGGATGGCGCGCCGGCTACTGGGCGAAGATGCGCTGGCGATTGAGTCGCACTGGCGCTTTCTCTATGAACGAGCGGCCAATTTTGGCGTGCGGGGTACGGAGTTGCGCGCGTTGTCGGCTTTGGATGTGGCGCTGTAGAGTGTTCCAATTTGACGTCACCGAATGCCCCACCTGTGGGGGCCGCATGAAGATCGTTGCCGCCGTTACCGACCCCCGCTCTATCGGTAGATACCTGAAAGGGGTCGGCTTGCCGTCGCGGGCCCCGCCGATCGCGCCTGCACGGCCTCCCCCACAGCACGAGTTCGACCTGCAGCTTGCCGCCTCCCGGACCTGAGTTCCATGTTCCCGCCAACGTGGGGACCGAGGCAGCC
>Ga0066376_10004672_pt1 | contig 11849 bp, 10 predicted proteins | sample Knorr_S15_td_Bot_FD_77009 | JGI IMG/M metagenome (GOLD analysis project Ga0066376, IMG submission 77009) | Marine microbial communities from Southern Atlantic Ocean transect - Knorr_S15_td_Bottom_ad_5009_LV_A | ecosystem: Environmental > Aquatic > Marine > Oceanic | place: Southern Atlantic... | reverse complement strand
GTCGACGCCGCCCCCGGTGGAGATCGCTGCGACCGACCGCGGTCCATTGATTGTCGCGCTTGGCGACAGTTTGACCGCTGGGCTTGGCCTTGACGCCGACCAGGCCTACCCGGCCTTGCTGCACCGGCGACTTCGCGACGAGGGGTACGCCTTCACGGTTGTCAACGCCGGAGTCTCCGGTGATACGTCGGCGGCCGCACTGCGCCGCGTGGAATGGGCCCTGGAGGGAGACGTGCGCATCGTGATCGTCGCACTGGGCGGCAACGACGGCTTGCGCGGTCTTCCGGCGGACCAGATGAAACAGAATCTGTCGGAAATCGTCTCAATGGCCAGGGAGCGCGGCATCGCCGTGCTGCTGGCCGGTATGGAGGCGCCTCCGAACTACGGTTCGACCTATACCACGCAATTTCGCCAGGTGTTCACGGAGCTGGCCCGGGATTTCGATGTCGCATTCATGCCGTTCTTGCTCGTCGGGGTGGCTGCGGATCCAGCGTTGAACCAGCCAGACGGCATCCATCCCAACCCCGACGGGGCCCTCATCGTGGCCGCGCGGGTGCGAGAGGCGCTCGAGCCGCTGCTTCCCGCCCTGGCCGCCGACGCCCCCTAGGGCCTCGCACGCCGCTCCACCGAGTCGACCCTATGATCGAGTTACGTAACGTGTCGAAGACCGTCGTGAGCGGCACAGAGCCATTGACCATCGTGCAGCCGCTCGATCTGACGGTTGCAGCGGGGGAGTATCTCTCTGTCGTCGGGCCATCAGGAAGTGGGAAGTCGACGTTGTTGGGGTTGATCGCCGGTCTCGATGTCCCGACCACGGGCGAGATCCTCATTGACGGTGAAGCGATCACCGCGCTCGACGAGGATGCGCTGGCACGGCTCCGTGGCCGGAAGATCGGGTTCATCTTTCAGTTCTTTCACTTGGTGCCATCTCTGACCGCGTTCGAGAACGTCCTGGTTCCGTTGGAGATTGCCGGCGCCTCCCACGCGCGAGATCGGGTGACCGCGCTGTTGTCCGATGTCGGCCTCGAGAGTCGGGGTCATCACTATCCGGCGCAACTCTCTGGCGGGGAGCAACAGCGAGTCGCGATTGCTCGGGCGTTGGCGAACGATCCACCGATTCTGCTCGCCGACGAGCCGACCGGCAACCTTGATAGCGCCAACGGCAGCCATATCGTGGAGTTGCTGCAGTCGGTCAACACCGCCCGCCGAACGACCATCGTGCTGGTGACCCACGACGCCGAACTTGCGTCGACGGCCGACGGCATGCTCCGCATGAGAGACGGTCAGGCCGAGCGGGTGACACTCGAGCCGGAACGCGAGGTCACGGTGTGACATTTGTGTTCAGAATGGTTGGACGCGAGCTGCGGGCCTCGTGGCGGCGCCTCGGGTTCTTCTTTGTCTGTGTGGCGGTCGGGGTGGGCGCCATTGTCGCGCTGCGCTCGGTGATCCAGAGCGTCGGGGTGGCCATGACGTCAGAGACCCGGGCGCTGACCGCGGCCGACATCATGATTGAGTCCGGTCAGCCCTGGTCGGAAGAGGCGCTGGCGCTGATCGAGACCGCACTGGCGGCCGAGCCGGAAATCGCGCGGACCGCATCCATCCAGACCGTCACCATGGCGCGTCCGGTCGACCTCACCAAGACGGTGGCCAAGGTGGTCGAATTGCGGGGCGTGGAGGCAGCCTTCCCCTTCTACGGGCACTTCGTGCTCCAGGACGGCCTCACTTATCGACATGACCTGCTCGCCGGCGGCGGGGCCCTGGTGCGTCCGGAGTTGCTCGTACAACTCGATCTACGGGTCGGCGACGACATCGTCATCGGCGAGGGCACGTTCGAGATACGCGGCGTCATCCTGCGCGAGCCAGGTGGGCAGCTGGGGGCGTTCAGCTTCGGGCCGCGGGTGCTGGTCGACCATGACGATCTCCTGGCGACCGGCCTGCTGGGGTTCGGCACCCGCGCCGAGCGGCAGCTGCTGCTGCGGTTGCCGGAAGAGAGGATCGACCCGCTGGTGCGCGCCCTGAGAGACCCCCTTCGCGATGAGTTCGTCAGTATCCGGTCGTATCGCAATACGGAGGACCGCATCGCCTCGAACCTGCGGCGAGCTGAGAACTACCTCAGTCTGATCGGGTTCATCGTGTTGATTCTGGGCGGCATCGGGGTTTGGAGCGTGACCCGCGTCTTCGTGCAGCAGCGCGTCCGTAGCGTCGCGATTCTCAAGTGCCTCGGAGCGACGGGCGGCCAGGTGCTGGCCATCTACGTCACCCAGGTGGCCGTCCTGGGCGTCGGGGGATCGTTACTCGGAGTGGCCATGGCCGGCGGGGTGATGGCCGCGATTCCGACCTCTGTCGCCGACCAGGCTGCGGCGGCAGCCGGTCTGGCGGACCTGTCGTACGGGTTGACGGTGTCGGCGGTGACGCAGGGCCTCGTCGTGGGCATCGTCGTGTCGTTGCTGTTTGCGTTGGGGCCGCTGCTCGAGATGCGGGCGATCAAACCGCTGGCACTGCTGCGCTGGGGCATGTTGCCGGCAGGGGCGCGAGACCGGACGCAGATCGGGGTCGCGATCCTGCTGGCCGGGGGGCTGCTGCTGGTTGCGAGCTGGCAGGCCTCCTCCTGGGAAGCTGGGCTGTGGGTGTGCGGCGGGTTTGCCGCTGTGGCCGGCGTGCTGCATGTGGTGGGGCAGGGTCTCGTCAGAGTCATCCAGCCACTCGGCGTCGGACGCCGTTTCGCGTTCCGACACGCCGTGCTCAACCTGACTCGGCCCGGCAACCAGACGCGGGTCATTCTGTTGGCGGTCGGGTTGGGGAGCTTCTTCATCATCGGGATCCACGCGGTGCAGGCCAACCTGGTGAATGCGTTCGCGCTCGAGATCGGTGACAACCCGCCGGACATGTTTCTCATCGACATTCAGCAGGACCAGGCCGATGGCGTCGGCGCGCTGTTGTCGGAGCAGACCGGACGCGCGCCGAACCTGCTCCCGGTCCTGCGCGCTCGCGTGACAGGTGTGTCTGGGGAGAACACGACGCTGGATACCGTCCGCCAGATACGTCGTCGCGGGATGGGCCGTGAATATACGGTCACGTACCGAGGGGCGCTCGAAGACAACGAACGCGTGGTCGACGGCGCGTTTTGGGATGACACTCCGTCCGACCAGGCGGAAGTGTCGGTCGAGGAAAGCGTCCAGTCACGGCTGGGCCTCGTGCTTGGCGACACGATCCGATTCGACGTGCTCGGACGCGAGATCGTGGCGACGGTGTCGAGCGTCCGGACGGTCGACTGGGACGACACGCGTAGCGGCGGGTTCATGTTTCTGTTTCGACCCGGCGTGCTGGAGCAGGCTCCGCACAGCTTTATCGCGTTCGTGCGGGGACCGGATGGGGCGGACGCCCGTGCGCGGTTACAGCGAGACCTCGTCGCCGGTTTCCCGAATGTGTCGGTCATCGACGGGCTCGAGGTCATTGCGACCATCCGGCGCATACTCGACTCCGTCACGCTGGCCATTTCCATCGTCGGCGGTATCGCGCTGCTGAGCGGGGTGTTGATTCTGGTCGGTTCCGTGGCCATGACGAAGTATCAGCGTCTGTACGAGACCGCCATTTTCAAGACCCTCGGGGCGACGAGTCGCACCATCATCGTGATGCTGGTGGTCGAGTACGGCACGTTGGGCATCGTGGCCGGATTGGTCGGGTCCGTGGGGGCGCTCGGGCTGACCTGGGGGCTCACCCGCTTCCTGCTGGAGATCAACTGGAACCCGGCGCCCTGGATCAACCTGAGCGGTCTGGTCTTGACCGCGCTGGTCGTCGCTACCGTGGGGGTCGTGTCGAGTCTCGACGTGCTCCGGAAGAAGCCGCTCAGCACGCTCCGGGCCGAGTGAAACCTGCGCGTCCTTTCTGATATTATTCGTAGTTTGTCCCCAACGATGTACGGCAGCGCCCTGGAGTTGGGGGGGCAACGCGGACCGAGGCCGCCGGTTCGTGTCGACGTGAGGGAGTTTCGATGGACGTGGCACGATACAAAGACTCGCTGTTGAGCAAGCGTGCGGACATCGTGTTGGCCGGCGCCGCTGTCAGACCGGTCCAGGCGACCGAAAGGACGAGCAGTCGCCAGGGAGACCTGGCGGACCAGGCGACGGGCAACAACGAGGTCCACATTCAGTTGAAGCTGAAACAAACAGACGCCAAGATCCTGCAAGCCATTGAAGAGGCGTTATCGCGGATCGAGCAGGGGACCTACGGCGTGTGCCGGGATTGCGGGGAACCGGTGGCCTCGGCCCGGCTGAACGCGATTCCCTGGACTCGCTCCTGTATCACCTGTAAGGAAAAACAGAGCGCGAAGTGATCCCTCCGCCGATGGCTCCTCCGACGCGAGGCGGGGCGCCCGGCGAGAGCGGCATGGAGCGCCCGGTCCACCGGGTGGCGGTGGCGTTGGGCAGCAACCTGGGCGATCGGGCCTCGCACCTCGCCTTCGCGGCCGATGAGCTCAGACGCGTCCTGCAGGACGTCGTGGTCTCGACGTTGATGGAGACCCCGCCGGAGGACGGTACCCCACAGCCGTTGTTTCTGAATGGCGCGCTGGTCGGCCTGACCAGCGAGGGACCGCAGCGTCTGCTCGCCATACTGCTCGACATCGAGCAACGCCGCGGCCGGGTGCGTAGCTACATTGGGGCGCCGCGGACGCTTGATCTGGACCTCGTGCTGGTCGGAGCGATGAGGGTCGAGTCGTCGACGCTGTGTCTACCGCATCCCCGATTCCGCTCACGGTCGTTCGTCCTCGAACCGTTAGCCGAGATCGCTCCGACCATGGTGGACCCGGTGACCGGCTTGTCCGTCCGAAGCCTGCTCGCGCGGCTCCGGCATCCGTGAGCCGAAGCGCTTAGGGGGCTTTCCGGTAGACCAAGGTCATGGTCCGTTCACCCCTCGGCGTGCCACGCGTCGACTCGATGACCAGCGCCTGGCCGTCCGCGCTGAGCGTACGCAGCTCGTTCAGCGTGATCGAGAAGTTGCCACGAGGGGTTTCCAACTCCTGGCTCCCGGAGATGACGAGGGTGCCGCCGTCCCACGTGGCGGTGACGGTAAGCACGCCGCCCCGGCCTTGCTCGATGGTGGTTTCGCTGCCGTCGAGCGCGTACTCCACCGTCTGACTGCGATCGCCCCGGCTCTGCTCGATCGTGAGGCTGGAAGCTGACTGCGTAATCACCAGGGCGTCGGCCATCTGAGCCCCCAATCCACCTCGGCCGCCTCGTCCCCCGCCGCCACGGCCCTGCGGGATGTCGCTGGCGTCGCGATCAAGAGTCCAGCTTCCAGAGAAGTCCGTATCTTGGGCCGAGACGAACGCGGTCGGCGCGCCGACTAACGCAAGAATCGCCGTGAAGATCATTGCGGGTCGCATGTCGTCTCTCCTTGAGAACGTGAACCGCGTCCGGTCGCAACGGCAGATCGTTTGACGAAGTCCCTGGGCAAGAAAAGCCGCCATCTTGGCCGCCGGCACGCTGTGTCGACCAGTTGTCCCAACTCCCGACTACTCGAATCGCAGCGACTCGATCGGGTCGAGCTGGGCGCCCTTCCACGCGGGGTAGAAGCCGAACACGATCCCGATGACGGCGGCAAAACCCACCGAGATGGCCACCGCGTCAGCCGGCACGTTGGTCGGCCACTGCAGGAACTGCGTGAGGCCTTCGGCGATGCCGAAGCCCAGACCGACGCCCAGCAGTCCGCCCACCGCGCTGAGCGCCATCGCTTCGACCAAGAACTGCCACAAGACGTCCTGCCCCTTGGCGCCGACCGCCATCCGCAGGCCGATCTCGCGGGTGCGTTCAGTCACCGAGACGAGCATGATGTTCATGATCCCGATGCCGCCGACGACCAGGGACACAACCGCGATGGCCAGCGTAAACATGGTCATGGTCTCGGTCGTGCTGGTGAGCATGCTCATCATGTCGTCCTGCGTGCGCACCATGAAGTCGTTGTCCTGACCCGGGATCAGTTCGTGTTGCGCGCGCAAGACCTCTTCGATTTGGGCGGTCGTCTGTTCGATCCGATCCGCGTCGCGTGCGGAGATCGTGATGCCGGAGATGTTCGTGCCATCCCGACCACGCAGCTTCCGCTGCACGGTCGTATACGGTGCGAAGATGACATCGTCCTGGTCTTCGCCGAACGATCCGGAGCCCTTCAGCGCCATGACTCCAACAATCTTGAACGACTGACTGCGGATGCGCACTGTCTGCCCAACCGGGTCGACGCCTTCCCCGAACAGGTTGTCTCGTACGACTGATCCCAGGACGGCCACCTTGGCCGCGCTGTTGACGTCGGTCTCCGAGAAGAATTCTCCGAATTGGATGTCCCAGAACCGGATGAGTGGGAGCTCGACATCGACGCCGTCGATGCGTGAGAACCAGTTCTGTCCGCCAGCCACCACTTGGTCACGAGTGCCGACACTCGCCGACAAGTACTGCGCACCTGGCACCTGCTCACGCAGCGCGTCGACGTCCTTGGCTTTGAGCTTGGGCGATGTGCCCATGCCGCCGCTCACCCCGCCTCGGCTGTAGTTGCCGGCGCGCACCATGATGAGGTTCGTGCCGCCGGACTGGACCTGTTCTTCGATCTGCTGCTGGGCGCCGTTGCCCAACGCGACCATGGTGATGACCGCGGCCACCCCGATAATCATTCCCAGCATCGTCAGCAGAGTCCGCATCTTGTTGCGGCCCAGCGCTTTCAACGCCACCCGAAAAATCATGAAGAAAGACATACGTCGTTACTCCGTTGGCTGCGGACGATGACCGTCGATGTCCAGATCGAGTTCGATGGGCCGTGCCGACGGGGTCGTAGGCCCCTGGCCTTCGTTGTCGTCGTCGTCGTCGACCGGCAAGGCGGCCAGCTCGTCGGCGGCCAAGCGACGCACCTCGTTCTGCTCGTCACTGACGATCTTCCCGTCGCGAAAGGCGATGATCCGGGTGCCGTACTCGGCGATATCCCGCTCGTGGGTGATCAGCAGCACGGTGATACCGCGCTCGGTGTTCAACCGCTGAAAGATATCCATGACCTCGATACTGGTGCGGGTGTCAAGGTTGCCGGTTGGCTCGTCAGCCAGCAGAATCGCTGGCTCGTTGATGAGCGACCGCGCGATCGCCACGCGTTGTTGCTGTCCGCCGGAGAGCTGGTTGGGGTGATGACCGGCCCGGTCGCTGAGCCCGACTGACTCGAGCGCCGCTTTGGCCCGCCGGTGTCGTTCCTTGCCACGCATACCGTCGCCGTTGTACAGCAACGGGAGTTCGACGTTGTCCAGGGCCGTGGTGCGGGAGAGCAAATTGAAGCCCTGAAAGACGAAGCCGATCTTCTGGTTTCGCACCTCGGCCAGGGCGTTCTTCGACAGCTTTGAGACGTCGTCCCCGTCGAGCATGTATTTCCCGGTGCTGGGTCGGTCCAGGCATCCGAGAATGTGCATGAACGTGGACTTCCCTGACCCGGAGGGGCCGATCACGGCCACAAATTCCCCTTCGTGGATGTCGACCGTCACCCCGCGCAGGGCGCGCACCTTCACCTCGCCCAGGTCGTAGACCTTCGTGAGTTCCCGAACGGAGATGCTTGCAGCCATCAGTGTCTACCGGCGGCGGCCGCGGCCGAACTGCGGCATGAGCGGCGAACTGCCCCCGCCCGACCCACCGGCCACGGATCCACCTTCGGGAGTTGTGACACCGGTGACCAGCAAGGCTCCCTCGTAGAGTGTCGCCGCCGCCATCATCGGGGCCGCCTCGGGCGCTGGGGCGTCGGTCTCGAGTCCTTCCAGCAGCCGCTCGAGATTCTGGCGCGCTTCGCTTTCCTCGAGCGCGGCGATTTGCTGGCGCAGCTCGGCGATTTGCGGATCGCCCGCCTGGCGCGCCGCGCGCCGCCCGCCGCCATCGCGTACGCCGAGCAACTCTGTGGAGGTGCCGTCAGTGACACCGAGGCGCACCTCGACCGGACGCAGCATGTCTCCGTCGAGAGTCCAGACCCGCCCGGAGGTTTCCGTGACCTCCAGCGGCGCGAACAACTGGTCGATCGTCGTGGCTCCACGGTCGACGGTGGCCACCGTCTCAGTACTTTGATTGCCGCGCTGACGGGACGCACCACCGCCGCCTCGGCCGCCGCCACGCCCGCCCCCACGACCGGCAAAGAATTCGGCGCGTTGCTCAGGCGTCATGCTTTGCATGCGCTCTCGCATCGCCTGTCGGTCGGCGTCGCTCATGTTGGCGAACCCGCCCCCGGGGCCTCCTGGCCCGCCTCCTGGACCAGCCCCGCCACCACCGCGGCCCTCGCCACCACGGGCGGTGCGGTCTGCCCCGCCTCCGCCGCCACGCTGCAGAATCTCAGGGACGGGCTGGTTCAGTGCCGCGAACATGTCGGGCGTGGGTCGAAACCGCAACGCGGCGTTGGGCACCCTGAGCACGTTCTCGCTCCGGGCAATTTCCAGCGTCACCGTGGCCGTCATTCCGGGCTTCAGCTTGAGCTCGTTGTTCGGTACGTCGATGACCGTGGCATAGGTCACGACGTTTTGCACGACCACCGGTTGGAGCCGGATCTGCGACACCGTGCCCTCGAACTCCTCGGCCGCGTAGGCATCCACCGTGAAGGTGACCGGCTGGCCTTGACGAATCCGGCCAACATCCGACTCGTCGATGTTCGCGATGACCTGCATCTTGGTCAGGTCTTCGGCGATGATGAACAGCTCCGGAGCTGACATGCCCGCGGCCACGGTTTGACCCGCGTCCACCTGGCGGGCGATGACGATACCGTCGATCGGCGCCGTGATCACCGTGTGGCCGAGATTGACTTCGTTCTGGTTCAGCGACGCCTGCGACTGAATCACGCTGGCGTCCGCCGACTTGACCTGCGCCGCGGCGGACCGCACCGCAACCTGTGCCGCCTCCAGTTCGCTGGTCGAGATGAGCTGGCGGGACGACAGATCTTCCGACCGCGCCAGCTGGGTCTCGGCATCTTCCAGGGCGACTCGCAGTCGTTCCACGTCCGCTTCCGAGCGGGCCAGATTGGCGCGTCCCTGTTCGACCTGCGTTTCGAACAACGACGGTTCGAGCCGGGCGATCACATCGCCGGCACGGACAATCGAATTGAAGTCCGCGTTGAGTTCCTCAATGATGCCGGACACCTGGCTGCCGACCTGCACCGTGGTGACGGCTTCGAGCGCGCCGGTCGCGCCGACCGTGTCGACGACGTCACCCCGGACGAGGGTCACGGTGCTGACATCGGGCACGAACTCCGTGGTGTTGAAGCCCAGATAGCCGTAGGCGGTGATGCCGGCGCCGACCAAGACGATGACTACGAGAAGTTTCTTCATGACAGTGCCTACTGGATGATCGAGATTCCGGCGTTCGACAGCGATGTCCGCTGTACCCGGTCCAGCTCGACCAGCGCCTTCTGTTGGTCGAGAATCGCCCGCAACTCCGTGTCCTGAGCCGCCGACAGGTCTCGCTGCGCCTGGACGACGAAGAAGTTGGTCGTGAGCCCGGCCTCGAACCGGCTCTGTTCGGCGTCCAGCTGCTCCTGGGCCAACTCTCGGGCAGCGATCGCCGCGTCGATCCGACGGGCGATGGCTTCAATCTGGACGACCGCGTTGGTGACTTCGGTGGCGACCTGCAGGTTCAGTTGCCGCAGCTGCGCCTGCACCTGCTGGGTCTGTAGTTGGGCCCGGGCCAGGGCGGCGTCGGCCGCGCTCTGGCCCAACGGGTAGCTCACGTTGAGCTGCACGGTCCAGACTGGAAACGCCGCATCGAACAGTTGGTTGAACGCGTCGCCGATGCCGCCGGGGATCTCGGTCGTCACGGAACCACCCAGCCCCGAGCGGATGAATCGCGTCCCGCCCTGTCCCTGAAGCTGATACGTGCCGATCAGGTCGACCGCGGGGAGGGTGTTGTTGCGCATCGCGGAGATGTTGACCTCGTTGATGTCGAGCTGACGGCGCGAGCGCGCCAGGTCGGTCCGATCCGCGAGCGCGGCTCGGATTGCCGCCGCCAGGTCAATTGGCGGGACACTGAGCGTCGGCTGGTCGACCGGGTTCAACGTCGACATCCAGTAGTCGTCGTCCGTACCTCTCACGATCAGTTGTTTGAGGGCTAGTTCGGCCGTCGCCAGCACCTGTTCCGCCTGGGCCAGAGTTTGCCGTCGCGCCGCGGCCTCGGATCGCGCCTGGACCACGTCGATCGGCGCCAGGGTCCCGATCTCCACCCGGGCCTCGTTGTCGCGGATGAGTGCTTCGGCGAGATCGAGTGCCTGCTGCTGCACGGCGAGCGTCCCGGTGGCGTACAGCAGGTCCCAGTACGCGTTCCGGACCGATGACACCGTGTTGGTGATGGTCTGGCGCAAGTCAATGTCTGCGATGTCGCGGTTGATGCGCGTGACCTGTATCTGCTGTCGTGTCCCGTCGATCTTGAAACCCCGAAGGAGCGGCTGGGTGTAGGAGGCCTGGACGCTGGATCGATAGCTGGGGTTGAAGCTTGAGAACGCGTTGGTCGACGCACTCCGGTTGTTGCTGAAGTTGACGGTGTAGTTGCCGCCGCCCCATTGCACGGCCTGGTTCAGCCCCCCGTTGAAGACGGCCGTGTCGCTCACGACCGCCTCGCCGCCGTCGAGCTGTGTCGACGACGGGCTGGTGCGCGACGACTTGCTGATGTTCGAACTGAGGGTCGGCCCGTAGAACGAGAGTTGCTGCGCGAGCGACAGGTCGAAGACCAGAGGATTCAGGCGCTGGACGGCGAGGTCCAGGTTGCGCTCGAGCGCGCGCGCAATCGCGTCGTCCAACGTGAGGTCGACTCTCGGGCCGCTGCCCGGCGTCTGGATGATCGCGAGTCGCGCCGCGGCCTGGTCGATCAGTGAGTCGATACGGAGGTCCGTGGTCTGCGCGTCTGCATGAGACCTCGCCACGACAACCATAAAGAGGAGGAACACGAGCCGACCACGATGCCGTGCAAGCCACATAACGGTAAGTTCTCCTGGGCGCCGGGACGAGACCCGAGCCGGGACACTGCTGATGTTCCTACGTCTCGTCACTACTATAGACTGCGTCCCGGCGCCGCTTCTTCCCGCCGGCAACACGAACTCGTTGGATGGAACCGTCTGAGGAAGACCGGTCGGCTGGAGTCAGCGGCGTCTGTCCCGACTGTTGCTGCTGGGCCGACGGTCGTCGTTTTCACGCGCCCGCCATTCGTCGAGGGTCTCACGCTGCGCGGCGCTGAGCACCCGATACATGCGGAAGACCATCAAGATACGTGTCTTGCTCAACTCACTCCGGGCCGCCTCAACCCGGTCGATCTGGCGGGTAACGTCGATTTCCTGGACGTCCATGTCCGCGATTAGCTGTGACAAGGTCAGTTCTTCAGCGTTGAGACGATGCATCGACTCGCGCTGTTTGGGCAGGGTCTGCTCATAGATACGGTCCAGTGACGTCGATTGTTCGTCGGTGAGGCCCAGTTCCGTTCGGACTTCGTCAGACTGCCACCAGCGATGGGGCACACGCCCTTGCTCGTTGGCCTCGAGCGCCGACGCGGTACACACGAGTAGGCCGAGAAGACCGAACAGCGGGGCAGTGCGCGGTCGCATCAGCGTCCCTCCGGCTGAACAAGTTTCGACTCCATCTTGTGCAAAGACTGCGGTGCAGCCGCAAACGTTTACGTTGGCCTGGATGACCCGGCCGCCCGGCGGCCGGGTGGACGGTGCTGCTGTGTTCGGTGGGACATGGGAGAGGCACCGATCCGGCCACCGGCCCTGGATTGCGTGTGGTCGGGGGAAGCGGTCGTCAGCGGATATTGATAGTCAGGTCTCTCACGCGCGGAGTCAGCGCATCGATCGAGGCGAGTTCGGACACCTGG
>Ga0066376_10004670_pt1 | contig 11850 bp, 10 predicted proteins | sample Knorr_S15_td_Bot_FD_77009 | JGI IMG/M metagenome (GOLD analysis project Ga0066376, IMG submission 77009) | Marine microbial communities from Southern Atlantic Ocean transect - Knorr_S15_td_Bottom_ad_5009_LV_A | ecosystem: Environmental > Aquatic > Marine > Oceanic | place: Southern Atlantic... | reverse complement strand
GTCATTCGACCTTGTGGAAAATTATAGGTTCGTATTTTTGCGCTGCGATCACCTGTGGAGACCATGGACCTTCGCTGGTCTGCTCGTTCTTTGTTTTGTTCAGACTCTTGAATCTCATAGATCTTACTTCGAAGTACCTTTAGAGCTTTATCTTTATTTTTGTGTTGCGATGTCTCGTCTTGGCAGGTAACCACCACCCCCGTGGGGATGTGGGTGACACGAATTGCAGATTCAGTTTTATTGACATGCTGTCCGCCTGCTCCTGATGCTCTGTATGTATCTATCCTAATATCAGAGTCGTTGATATTCATGTCAATATCTTCAATTTCAGGTAGCACGGCAACGGTGGCTGCACTTGTGTGTAAGCGTCCACTGGACTCTGTCTCTGGAACTCTCTGAACTCTGTGAACTCCGCTTTCAAATTTCATGTTACCATATGCGCCACTGCCTTTAATGCTAATAATTGCCTCTTTAATCCCACCGCCCGCATTCTCATGCAATGTCATTATTTCGCTCTTCCAATTTTTTCGCTCAACGTATCGAGTATACATCCTCATTAAATCTCCGGCAAAAAGTGCGGCCTCATCTCCCCCTGTGCCACTTCGTATCTCAAGTATGGTATTGTTGTCATCATTTGGGTCTTTGGGTATGAGGAGAATTTTTAATTCTTTTTCTAGTTTCTCAATGTCCTTACCAAGCACGTCAATCTCATCTTTGGCTAATTGAATAATCTCACCATCATCACTATTAAGCATTTCCTGTGCGGATTCTCGTTGATTTATGGCCTCAATATAAAGTTTTGATTTTTCTACAATCTCAATAAGGGCGTTGTGCTCTTTTGCAATTTTTGCAAATTTCTTTGTATTGGATATTATGCTTGGATCTGATAGTGACTCTGATAGTTGATCATAAGTCTTAATAATTGATTTTAATTTCTCGATCATCCGATTGCATCGGCAACATGTTCCTTGCCTCTATATTCATCTAGAGTGTCACCAAATGCACTTGTAAGGGCTTTAAGGGCAACCTCAAGCTGTGTGTCATCTGGTGGACTTGTGGTGATGTTTTGTAGCCACAGTCCTGGCTTGATAAGATATTTCAAAATTATATTATTTTGATGCTTGGAAGAGAATTTTAAAATTTCATATCCTATCCCGGATACTAATGGAATAAATAATATGTGCATAAACAATCTATTGAGAAGAGTAATCTCACCAAATAATTGAATAAACAGAGTGTCAATAATTATAAAAGTAAGTATCGCTACAACCATAATAATAAACATAAAACTAGTACCACACCTTGGGTGCTGGGTTGGATACTTTCTGCTGTTCTCAACCGTTAGATCGTCTCCATGCTCAAAAGTGTAAACAGTCTTATGCTCTGCTCCATGATATTCAAATAGTCGTTTTACATCTTTTGTCTTAGATATAAGAATTAAGTAAGTAAGAAATATAGTTATTCTAATTGCCCCTGCAATTATATTATATAGCATTGGATGTTGATCAGCATTTGATATCCAAGATGTTAGACCAAGCGGCAATAAAATAAACAACGATAGTGCAAATACAATGGAAAATATAGTCATGATCCACTCTAAAATTGGAGTGAATTTACTTTGTTTTTGCTTCTCTTCAGGAAATGAAATGTCCGCGGACCACTGCAATGTTCTAAACCCGATTTTCATCGCTTCAAATAAACTAATGGCCCCTCGTATAATTGGTAGGTCTAAGTATTTATATTTCTTGACTAGCGTATTGAATACTTGCCTTTTAGTAATAATATTCCCATGGGGGTCCCGAACTGCTGTAGAGATATATCCTGGGACTCTCATCATCACTCCCTCTATTACAGCTTGGCCACCAACTAAAATGGATGATTTGGATAGTAAAATTAAAACCTGATTTGTAAAAAATGTTTTCATTAGAAATTGATAGTGTTAATGCTTACTTATCAGAATTGATGTTATATTTTTTATTATACTTCTCAATTCGTCCCGCGGAATCAACAAGATTTTGTTTCCCAGTAAAAAATGGGTGCGATTTGTTAGATATCTCTAATTTATACAGAGGATACTCTTTACCATCTTCCCATTTAATTGTCTCTTTTGTTTCAACTGTAGATCGAGTTAAAAAAGAATAGTCACATGAAATATCTTGGAATACTACATATCTATAATTCTCCGGATGTGTATCTTTTTTCATTTGGTTTTCTCCTTATCAAATTTTACTTATTAATGCTTCAAGTCTATCCATCGCTTCATGAATAGTTGCTTCTGATGTTGCATATGAAAATCTAATGTTTTCTTGTGCCCCAAAGCTTTCACCAGAAACAGATACTACCGATTTGTTCTCAAGCAGCATCATACATAAATCTAATGCACTTTTTATATTATTACCATTAAGATTTCTATTTATTATTTCCTTAAAATTAGGAAATACATAAAATGCGCCTCCCGGTGTGTCGCATGTTACCCCATCCATTGCATTTAATCTTGATACAATAATATCTCTTCTTTTTTTAAATGCTTCTTTCATTGTGGTCACTGAGCTCTGATCCCCCAACAGTGCTTCACATGCAGCAAACTGAGCAATGCTATTGGGGCATGATGTGCTTTGTCCTTGAAGTTTTGACATGGCTTTAATGACATCAGCGTGTCCACATGTATACCCAATCCTCCATCCAGTCATTGCATATGTTTTTGAGCAACTTTGAAATGTAAGTATTTTATCATAATCACTACATATATTAAATGTGCTTCTAAATGGTTGGTCGTAGGTTAGTTGTTCATAGCACTCATCAGAAAAAACCCATAGCGACTTTGATTTGGCAATGTCAATTGTTCTTTTAATTGCTTCATCGCTCCATACGCCCCCCGTGGGGTTGGATGGGGAATTAATAATCATTCCTTTTGTGTTACGAGTAATTTTTGATTCTAGATCATCAAAAACAGGCTGATACTGATTTAATGGATCTGAGTTGACAAATATTGGCGTGGCTCCCGTTACAGAAACAAAATCTGGGAACGAGACCCAATATGGTGTAAAAATAATAACTTCATCGTTGGCCTCAAATAGTACCTGGCATGCATTATATAGTGAATGCTTGCCCCCAGATGAAACAATGATTTCATTTAAATTATAGTTTAAGTTGTTATCTCTACTAAGTTTTTTTTTAATGGCCTCTTTAAGCTCTCTGGTTCCATCTCCGGGAGTATATCGAGTGTGCCCACTATGCATGGCTTGAATCGCTGCATTAATAATATTGTTTGGGGTGTTAAAATCTGGCTCCCCTACACTCATATTTAATACATCCTTGCCTTGAGACCTCAGTTCTGCTGCTTTGGCTGTCATCGCAAGGGTTGCAGATGGCTTAATCCTATTTATTCGTTGAGCAAATTTCATTACTCACTCATAGAGTCTAAAAATTCTCTGTTGTTTTTGGTTCTTAATAGTTTTTCTAATAAAAACTCCATGGATTCAATGTTGGTCATTCCAGATAATAATTTTCTTAGTACCCATATTCTAGATAAATCTTTTTTACCTATTAGCTTATCCTCTCTTCTTGTGCCAGACCTGTTAAGATCAATCGAAGGATAAATTCGTTTGTCGCTTAGTGTTCTATCTAGTACAAGCTCCATGTTGCCGGTGCCTTTAAACTCTTCAAATATAACTTCATCCATGCGACTGCCTGTATCAATAAGGGCTGTTGAAATAATGGTTAAACTCCCTCCATCTTCTACATTTCGCGCTGCACCTAAAAATCTTTTTGGTTTGTGAAGAGCATTGGAGTCAACGCCCCCTGATAATATTTTCCCGCTGTGTGGGATTACGGTATTATATGCGCGTGCCAATCTAGTAATAGAATCAAGCAGAATAACCACATCCTCGCCCACTTCGACCGCTCTCTTTGCTTTTTGTAAAACCATTTCAGCAACTTGCACATGTCTTTCTGCTGCTTCATCAAAAGTTGAGGCAATAACTTCAGCTGATACGCTTCTTGCCATATCTGTAACCTCTTCAGGTCTTTCGTCAATTAATAAAATCATTAAATTTATTTCTGGGTTGTTTGTTGTAATAGAATTAGCAATTTTTTGTAATAGAATGGTTTTTCCCGTTTTGGGTTGAGCAACAATTAGACCTCTCTGTCCTTTTCCTATTGGTGACAAAATATCAATTACCCTTGTAGATATCCCCTTGGAATCGACTTCTAGCTTAAGATGTTCATCTGGATATAATGGGGTTAGATTGTTAAAATGAATAATACTACGGTGACCATCTGGTTCGTTTCCATTAATTGTATCTACTCGCAATAATGCAAAAAATCGTTCTTTTTCTTTTGGGGGTCGAATTTGTCCTGCAATAATATTTCCTGTTCTGAGTCGGAAACGTTTAATTTGAGAGTGTGAAACATATATATCATCTGGTCCCGGTAAATAACTACACTCTGATGAACGTAAAAATCCATATCCATCAGATAAAATTTCCAGGCATCCTGTTGCATATGATTTTTCTTCTTTTTTTGCTTCTGATTTTTCTTCTTTTTTTGCTTCTGATTCTAAATTTGATTCTGCTTCTAAAATTAATTTTATTAAATCTTGTTTTTTTAACCCAACATGATTTTGAATCTTTAGTTTATCAGCTAATTCTGATAGTGCTTTTACTGTTAATGACTTTAATTTAGCCGTTTCCATTGATTTTCCTTTTATTTGATTTGTGGATTAAATGCTTAAATGCATAATGGAATTGGGGACTATCTCTGTTTTCCCCTATAATCCATAGTTTAAAACTTTAATTCATTACTAGCCAAGTAAATATTAAAAGTTTTTATAAATGTATTCTCCCCAATAATGAGATCCTATAATCCCCAGAATATCTGGTTTTTTTAATTTAGCAATGGTTTTTTTTATAGCATTATCTGGTTTGCTGATTATTTCAATGCTACTGTGTGGAGCAAACATTGATGAGAGGTCTTCGGGGCTATACATTCTATCATTAATTTGGGTGATAATGATTTTTGAAAATAAATTCTTTAATTTTATAATGGCATTGTTTATTTGTTTGGTCTTCTGAATAGAAATAATTAAAAAATTTATCCCCCTGTTATCAAGTGATTCAATAGTCTCACAAAATGCTATGATGCTGTCATCGTTATGTGAAACATCAAAAAAAATATTTGGGTTCTTCCCTATTAATTCAATCCTACCTGGCCATGATATGTTTTGTACCCCTTTGCTAATATTCTTGTCTGTTACATTTGTAATGTTTTCGGCTGCCTTAATCGCAAGCATTATATTTTCTTTTTGATGCTCACCTTGTAGGGGTGACTTAAATTTATCATTATATTGATCTAAATTAAAACTTATGGCGGTGGCCTTTTTGTTTGCTTTATTAATTAATATTTTTTTCACGGCTTCTTGTTGTTCAACAGAGAAACACTGGGCCTTGTGATGTATGGCATGTGCTTTGTCTATTGCAATTTTTGTTATTGTGTCGCCTAAAATATGACTGTGATCTATAGAAATTTTAGTAAATAGTTGTAATCTTGCATTGCATGCTGTAACACTATCAAAGCGCCCCCCTAAGCCTGTTTCAAAAATTGCCACATCAACTTCCTTCTTATTAAAAAAATGTGCGGCCATCACAGTGAGTGTTTCAAAAAACGTGCAGTGTAGTTCTTGAATTTCTTTAGAGAATTGATTGATAAAATAATCTATATCATTATTATCTATTTTGTTGTTGTTGATTGTAATCCTCTCAGATAAATCAACTAGATGTGGCGATGTGTACATGCCAACATTCATGCCTGCTGCCATTAGTATGCTGGAAAGAGATGCCGCTGTAGATCCTTTGCCGTTGGTCCCAATAATTTGAACACTATAGAGGTACTTTTCTGGATTTCCACATATGGATAATAAATCTTTGGTGCGTTGTAACCCAAGTTTAATTCCTTGTGTTTCAAGAGATAATAAAAAGTCTTTGCCTATGCTACTTGAATTCAACGCATTGAACATCTTTAACTCTATGTTTTAAAAATTTTGATGCTAATTCGTGAAATCTATATGGCATGTCTGATACATAATATTCGTGATTTAATTTTATATTGTTTGATTGATCCGTGTTGGGTAATAAAGAATTTAATTTTTTACTAATAGCTTCTCCTGTGTTTATAATGAAAATTTGATTATTAATTACACGTTTGATTGTTTTAATTAATATGGGATAGTGGGTGCAACCTAAAATTAGCGTATCAATATCTAATGAATTGATGGGTTTTAAATATAGTTGAGCTATCATGTGTGATATCTCACTGTTTTCTAGACCCTCCTCAACAATGGGTACAAATAGTGGGCATGACACTTCATAAACCATTATTTTATTAACTGTTGCCTTAATTTGTTTTGAATAGGTCTTTGATGTTATCGTGGTGTTGGTTCCAATCACGCAAATTGAATTGGTTTGTGTGTGGTGCATTGCTGAATTAATTGAAGGCTTAATGACTCCTAAAATGGGAATATTAAAATTGTTTTTTAAATATTCAATCGCTACTGAGCTTGCTGAATGACAGGCTACAATAATAATATCAGCTCCCTTTGAAATTAAAAAATTAACTATTTTGCTGGAAAAAATTTTGATTGACTGTTGACTTTTTGTTCCATATGGTAAATGTGCGGTATCTCCACAATAAATAAATTTATGTTGGGGAAAATCATTTTGTAATTGATTTAAAATAGTTAATCCACCTAATCCACTGTCAAAAATTCCAATTGTTTTTTGCTGGTTATTCAAATATGTATTTTTCATGTTTGTTTTTATATATGATGACAGCATTAGCAATGCCGTTGGCTATTTTGTCTTGATATTTAGATGATAATAAATTTTTTGCCTCTTCACTGTTGGTTATAAAACCAACCTCAATTAAAACATTAGGCATTGTTGCTCCCCATAATACCTGAAAACCTGCCTGCTTTACTCCTCTATTTAAATGTTTGTGTGTTGTTTTAGAAATTTCTTTTTGAATTGATTTTGCAAGATCCTCGCTCTGTTTAAAATTTGCATTTTGGATAAGAATTGCATTCATCCTTGATATGACATTAGCATTATTGTTGTATTCAAACTCACTTATCACATTGTTTTCTCTTTTTTCAACTTCATTAATTGCAGCGGGGGTTTTTTCAATTTTTAGAAGGTATGTTTCAAATCCTTTGGTGTGGGGGCTGTTTTCTATGGAATTGGCGTGTATACTAATGAATATTTTTGCATTATTGTTGTTTGCTATTTTGGTGCGATCTTTTAACTTGATGAATCTGTCATCTTCACGAGTATAAATAACATTCATGTTGTGTGTGTGTTCTAAAATCCTGCCAACTTTTTTTGCTATTGCGAGAGTAATGTTTTTTTCTTTTATTTTACAATTTTTAATGCATGCCCCGGGGTCTTTCCCCCCATGTCCCGCATCTAAAACAATAGTATTAATAAAATTATTTTCTTTTTCTTGTTTTATTTTTTTTGCTGTTGTTTTTTGAGCAAGAAAAAGTCCGATGTTAATTGTTTTGTTTTTTGAGCTTACAATGATGTCATCGGGAATCAGTTTTAGTAAAAATGAAAGTTGCGCTGCATCCTTCATTTGAGTTGTTTTTATATCTACAATGGGATGTGTGATCCTGGAATTGCACATGTTGAGGGAATCAATTTTGCCATGGGGAATCGTTATTGATAGCCAATTATTTCCAGAGCGTGAATATGCTAAGAGATTTTCATCAAATGTTGTTGTTGTAATAATTTCAATTGAATACCCATTCCCCTTTTTGTTAATAGAATAGCTTATTATGTTATAATTGGGCATTGTAATAATAATTGAATTTCCCATGGAATCAATTGTTAAGTTATTTATAATATTATTTTGCTTGGTGTGCTCTATAAATGAAAATGCGGGGATATAAAAATCATCTTTTGTATATAGAATGTGGTGATATAAATGATAAACCATGTCATTTATTAATATATAGGATGATCCTCCAGACAGTGCTATCCTGTGTTTTTTATAGTATATAATTGCTTTATTGTTATCATCAAAAAAATCTGCTTTTAATTCTAGCGCTTCAATGAAATTATTTAATGAAAAATAAGATATATTGTCAATTGATGTAATGGGTATTGAATTAGATTCTGAAAATAACAGAGAAATAAAAATGATGGCTACGCATTTTATTAATATTTTTTTTAGAATAATGTTTTCCTAGGGGTTGATTGGGTTTTTTTGATCTTTAATTCTATAAATTTTATCATGTGGATATATTGTTTCATCTTTATGAACCATTTTATATTTACTGTATGCTAAAAATTCAATGTATTCTAAATTGTTGTTTAGTTGGTTTATATTATTTTTTATAAACTTTTCTTCTTGTTCTAAAATTTTGACTTCATTTGTTAATTGTTTCTTTTCTTTGTTTAATTGAATGAATTTAATAATGCCGGTCTGATTAAATGTTATCCATAAAAATCCTAAAAAAAGAACTAATAAAATTGATTTATATTGTTGGTTGTTTTGATTCTTCATTTTATTAAATGACCTAGAAAGTTTTGATTCCCAAATTTAATTTTACTAGAATCAAAACTTTCTTCTATTCTAAGTAATTGATTATATTTAGAAGTTCTATCTGTTCGTGACACCGAGCCTGTTTTAATTTGACCAACCCCCATGGCAACAGAGAAGTCTGCTATGGTGGTGTCTTCAGTTTCTCCAGAGCGATGAGATATGATTGCGCCAAAGTTTGCCTTTTTAGCCATTTTAATGGTATTAATTGTTTCAGTAATCGTGCCAATTTGATTTAATTTAATTAATATTGCGTTCATTGCTTTTTTGTTAATTGCTTGTTGTAATCTTATAGGATTGGTTACTGTTAAATCATCACCTACAAGCTGAATTTTATCTCCTAGCGCTGTAAATAATTTTGACCATCCATCCCAATCATTTTCATCTAATCCATCTTCTATTGAAATTATGGGATATTTTTTACATAAAGTAATATAATATTCTATCATTTCATTAGAATTTAGTTCCTTTTTTTCTGATTGAATAGAATATGTCATGTTTTTTTTGTTATATAATTCGCTGGCAGCGACATCAAGTGCTATAAAAATATCTTTACCTACTATATATCCTGCTTTTTCTATTGAATCAATGATTATTTCGATTGCATGTTCATTTGAAGATAGGTTGGGAGCAAACCCCCCTTCGTCTCCTGTCGAGGTTATAAGATTTTTTGATTTTAATAAATTTTTTAAATTGTGATATATTTCTACGCCCATTTGTAATGAATGGCTAAAAGATTCTGCCCCTAAGGGGAAAATCATAAATTCTTGTATAGCAATATTATTATCAGCGTGGCTCCCACCATTAATTATATTCATCATAGGAACCGGCATTATAGGATCATTGATAAGCAATAGTGAGTGTAATGGAATTTGTTTATAATGGGCTAGTGCATGAACAAATGCAATAGATACTCCTAAAATTGCATTTGCACCTAATTTTTGTTTATTCTCAGTACCATCTAATTCAATTAACATATTGTCTACTTCTCTGGGTGTGTTAAAATCATTACCAATTAAAGCATGGGAAATGGTGGTATTAATGTTTTCTACTGCTTTATAAACACTTTTACCTAAAAAATGAGAGGAATCATTATCTCTCAACTCAAGTGCTTCAAAGGTTCCCGTTGATGCCCCGCTTGGGACAGCTCCTCTCCCAATGATGTTGTTATTAAGTAATAAATCAACTTCAATGGTTGGATTCCCCCTGGAATCAAGTATCTGTCTTGCGTGTATATTTTGTATGACTGCCATTTAATGATAAATATGTTGTTGTTAGGTCTTCGAAAATATAAGATTATTTATTGTAAAATAAATGTAAATTTGATTTAATAATTTTTTTTATACCTGCAAATGATTACAATTAATAAATATGAATCAAGAGAATTAAATGAATGGGATGAATTTGTTGATGCATCTAACAATGGAACTATTTTCCAAAAACAAAGTTTTATTACTTATCATATAGATAGAAAGTTTGTTGATCATTCCTTGATAATTAAAAATAATAGCAATATACTTGCTGTGTTCCCGGCCGCCATTAAAAATAATGTTTTATATTCACATCCTGGGTCAAGTTATGGTGGTTTTGTGATAGCCCAAGATGTCGAATTTTCTGTTATTAATGACATTATACTTGAATTGGATAATTATTGTATAAATAATAGTTTTAAATCTATCTTCCTGATTAATAGTCCATCCATATACCATAAAGAATTGGATTGTTCTCTTGATTTCCTCCTCCAATGGAATCGGTTTTATCAAAAGGAGCTATATATATCTCATGCAGTTAATCTGAAAAAGACAACTGCATTGTCCGATCTTTTGGCAAAAAGAAAGCGAAGGTATTTAAATAATAATAGTGAATTTAATACTTTGGAGTTTAAAGAATCAAATGAGTTTGATGAGTTTTACAGAATTTTATTAGCATCAAAAGAAAAATTTAAAACAACGCCAACCCATTCTTTAGAAGAGCTGGGTCGCTTAAAAAAAACATTCTCGGATGATATAAAATTATTATTAACAATTAAAGAGGGAAAAATAATTGGTGGTAGCCTTCTTTTTTTTGCAAACAATAAGATTGCATTGGTATTCTACAATACTATCTTGGAAGAATTTAAAAACTCTCAAATTGCAATGTTACAATTATACAAATGTATGGAAATTTCAAAAAAATATGGTTACCATTCTGTTGATTTTGGAGTCTCTCACACTCCAGAAGCAAATAATCCTCTGGCCCCCAAGCTAAGCTTAATACATTTTAAGGAACAGTTTGGTGCAAAGGGAGTTCTAAGGGTTGCTTATCAGAGGGATTATGGTGGTTCATAAAAATAATTTTTGGAGTATAACACTAATATATAGTATTGGCTTTCTTTCTCTGCGTGCTATTTCATTCCTATTGTTACCGCTGTATACTAATTTATTAACAACTAGAGAGGCTGGGTATGTTTTTATATTATATACTATTATTGCATTTTTTAATACAATATATACCCATGGGATGGACTCATCATTATTAAAATTTTATACAAATCAACAATCCGAAAAAATTATTACAACATCAATATTCTATTCTATTCTATATGGTCTTTTATTAAGTGTGATACTGTATTTTTTAAACCAACCATTACAATATTTTAATAGTGTAAGTTTTTATTCAACTAATAAATTAGCATTTTGCCTATTGTGTATTTTGTTTTGCGATATGCTTTCATCAAGATTAATGACCATTATAAGATTGTTGGAAAAACCATTTTATTTTTTAATAGTAAGTTGTCTTAATGTGGCTGCATCATTATATCTAAATATATATTTGATTATGATATTAAATATGGGATTTGATGGGGCTCTGTTGTCACTTGTTGGGGTATCGCTCATACAATTGTTGATATTATCTCCTTTGGTATTGTTTAGTGTAAAATTTCAACAGTTTGACTATGGTTTGTTAAAAAAGATGGTGAATTTCAGCATACCTTTCCTCCCTGCCTCTGTTTTTTTTATCATGATAGAAATGGCTGATAGATTAATGATTGGGTGGTTAAGCTCTGTTGAAAATGTTGGATTATATGGTGCGGGATATAAGATTGGTGCTGTTGTGTTGTTGGTTGTTCGAGCATTTAATTTAAACTGGCAGCCATTCTATCTTAAAAATGAAAATATAAATCGCACAGATCAGTTCGAAAATATAGGGACTCGGTTTGTTGTTATATTAATTTTTATAGCAACAATTGTTTCGATGCTCTGGTCATTATTATTT
>Ga0066376_10004669_pt1 | contig 11852 bp, 11 predicted proteins | sample Knorr_S15_td_Bot_FD_77009 | JGI IMG/M metagenome (GOLD analysis project Ga0066376, IMG submission 77009) | Marine microbial communities from Southern Atlantic Ocean transect - Knorr_S15_td_Bottom_ad_5009_LV_A | ecosystem: Environmental > Aquatic > Marine > Oceanic | place: Southern Atlantic... | reverse complement strand
ATTACTTAAAAGCGTAGTAATACCGCCGCATAAGATTTAAGTTGCGAGTTGCGAGTTGCGAGTTGCGAGTTGCGAGTTGCGAGTTGCGAGTTGCGAGTTGCGAGTTTTACAAAAATAATTGCCTTTTTGAGAAGTGCAACCTCCAGAAAGAACTAAGGCGTAGCTACTAGCCACGCCCCAATCTTGCTACTTCCATGATTAAGTATCCTTACTTATGCCGAAGCTGCCTTTTTATCTTTCCCCTGAACGGGTATACATCCGATACACCCACCATGCTACCTCTTGTAGCATTTAACACATCCTAGTGCCGTCCTCTTGCCATCAATGGCTATCCACTTCGTTTTCCAAACGCTCCTTTAGCTTCCTGCTAAAATCATCCTTTGGTCAGTCCTTTTCAATCGCTCCGCGATTGTACTGCATCCTGGCAGTGTCCTAATTCTTCCTTGCTTCCCTAGCTCTTGTCCCTTTGCTTCCTGCTAAGCATCTTGCTTTGTTGCCATAATCCTAATCCTTGGCATCAGTTCATTCATTGAACCTGCGTCTTCTTGACATGATTAAGTTTAGAGAAACGGAGAAATCTTGGTAGGCATAAAAAGTAATTTTTTCTAAGTCACAAAAATGACAAAAACAATAAATCCTTTAAAATCATTAAAATAAGCAATTTTAGGTACAAATTTAACGGCATTAAACTGATAAAACTCACAGCAATGTGAGATTTATCTCACATTGCTATTTCCAAAACGTCCTTTCGTCACTGTGCAGCTTTGAACATCAAGTCACCTTCGACTTGGTTAAAGCTCAAGGCTTTGAACACCTCAAATCCTTCAGAGCTAAAGAATTCGCGTTGTTCAGAGCGAGTAACAAAAACTGCTAATCCACTTGCTTGATTGCTTGATTCAACTAAATCATCAAGGCCTCGCAGCAGATATCGGCCTAAACCTTGCCCTTGAAAATGTGGATCAACGGCAATAAAGGCTAAAAATAAGTAATGACCTTTGGTCGACAGTGCTTCACGAATAGTGCGCTCCTTTTCTATAAGCTGATTGGTTTGCAAGTAACCTGCACTGAGCATCAGCTTTAATCGCCAATGCCAGTATCGCTCAGCTTGTAGCTCACTTGCCGAATCAAATACACACGCAATAGCTTTTAATCTACTTTGTGAGTAAAGGCCTATTAATGGCTGTTTTTCTTGCCAAAAACTTGCCAGTTCTTCACGCACTAAGGCACGTAGTTTAGTTTCATATTTACTTGGATTATCTTGTTGAAAACCTAACACGTTCTGAAGAACAGGATCATCATGATAGGCTTGATAGATAAGGCTTGCGGCAGTGCTGATGTCTTCAGCACTTAGGTATTGCACACTTAAGGTTTCGGGTTCAGCAACTGTCAAAATACTCATCCTTTTATTTGTTTTATTATTTTAGTACTAGACTATAAGGTATATACCCTACTGCGATTAAAGACAAATTCAGCGTAAGTTAAACTGCTGTTCATCATCATTAAGTTCAAGCAGTAATAATTATCGCCATACACAAGGAGCAGAACTATGGATACGACAAAACATGACATTTCGACCCTATTTGCACAACTTGGTTTGCCAAGCAAAGAAAGTGAAATAGATGCTTTTATAGCATCGCATCAACTGTCTGATACGACCCTCTTGCAGGAAGCACCTTTTTGGGATGAAGCTCAGCAACACTTTTTAGCAGAATCACTTGCTGAAGATGGAGCTTGGAGCGAAGTGATTGATGAATTAGATGCAAGGTTACGTCAGTAATGTTTCGCTTTCTTATTTACACGCTCTCAAAGCAAACTTTTAGTGTGTAAATAAGGAAAGTAATTTCACTCCACATCTATTATTGCTACCATACGCGCGCACTGCAGCCCATATACTGCGGTGCTTTTTAATCTTTTATTAAAGAGTTTATACGAAAATGAATGCCGTTGTATTTGATGCAATTAAAACCCTTCTTGATGAAGGTAAAACCCCAACAGTTGCCCTAACCAAAAGTAAGCTAACTCAACCTATGCCGATGCCTGTGATCATCGCAGCGGTTAGCCAATATAAAAACAACCCGGATTCAATTAAAAATTTCATTAATAACCCGTCAAATGAACAAGTAAGTACAGCCAATGAAAGTCAATTGGATCGTATTGAAGCTAAATTAGATAGGTTATTAGCACTGCTTGAGAAAAAATAATGTTTGTTGTCGATCTGACTTTTGATTGCTACCAAGATACCACCCTAGAGCTTGCTGAGCAGGCGATAAACCGCCTTGTTAATGCACTTCGTTTTAACGGCCAAATCATTGGTGATGAATTTCCAACGGTTTTAAAAGATGGATTTTTCATTACCCGTGTGATGTGCCCAACCGAAGATGCGATGCATCCGCTCAACCATAGCCCGTTTGTAAAGCACAGTATTGAGCAATTACACACCGCGGGCTTACTGGCACCAAAAGTAAAAGTGATCGGCCAAGACATTCACTCAAATGGCGCAGACATGTGCCATGATCCATCGTGCTATATTTTATATACCACGTATGTGCATACCTGCAGCCCACTTTATTGTGGTGATGATTTTTTGCCTGTGCCGTTATTTCGCATTCCGGCAATTGCCAATGGCGATTACAAAACACTGATAAAATGGCAAGAAGACTGGCAAGCGTGCGATCAAATTCAGATCAATGGTGCAACCCGTTGCGAATTTCCTGCGCTTGAAGAGCTAACTAGTATCAAGAGTGACTTATATCGCCGTGGTCGCGATATCACTAAGCGTATTAGTTTTCTAACCAAGAAGCCTGTTTATTATTATTTATATCGTGTTGGCGGCGTTGATAAAGAGTCGGAGCTTAAACGTCGTTGCCCAAGTTGCGATGGCGAATGGAAATTACCTGAGCCATGGTTTGGCTTATTTGATTTTCGTTGCGAGCCTTGTGGCATTGTTTCGAATATCTCGTGGGACTTTCAATAGCTTAATAAAGGCAATAACCAGATACATGAAAGGGGCAACCGCCCCTTTTTACTTTTTAAGCTTATACCGTTACTTTGTCTAAAAACTCACTGATGCTAGTTGCTAGCAAATGATGTGGTTTTTTACCCACGTACTCTAAACAAACCTCACCGCTTTCGACTAATACTGTGATCAGCAGATCATCTTGTTCTGTGAGGCCAATAAACACGGTTTCTGGCTGCTTTAACTTACGCTTCATTAATACGTGACCGGTAATATTTTGCTGTAAGCGGCTAAAATCATCTTCATTCCATGCTTGTAGCAGCTCAATGTGATGATCATCAACACTCAATAACAAATTACCCGCATAGACATGACCAAACAATGGGCTTAAATCTTCAGGAAACGATAGTTCGAGTGCCTTGGCTAAGTCTTCTAAACTGCCAGCAGGTTGTTGCGGAACTGCACGCCACTGAATAAGCCCCTGATCATCAACTTCGCCCTGCTCACAGGGACTTGGCCATGCTGAATCATGTTCAATAACAGGAAGCTTTCCTGTGCGTTCGAGGCATTTTTCACTAAATGCTTGATGTAACTTATCTAGTTTTGTAGAAACAGACATACTGCGAAACTCATTGGCTTTAGGTATAATGCCGCCATTGTAACTACAAAAGTGTAAAGATGACAGATTACAGCAACTCACCCGAACTGAAAAACAGTGTTCTTGGTAAAAGCACAGAGTATGTAGATACCTACACACCCAGTTTATTGTTTCCTATTGCCCGCAAATTAAACCGTGATGCATTAGGTGTTAGCGAAGATAACTTACCGTTTAAAGGCCAAGATATCTGGACTGGCTATGAATTATCGTGGCTAAATAGCAAGGGTAAGCCAATGGTCGCTGTGGCAACATTTGTATTTCCTTGCCAAAGCAGTCACATCATTGAGTCAAAGTCATTCAAACTGTACCTAAATAGCTTTAATCAGACACGCTTTGAAACGCGAGATGACGTTCACCAAGCACTGAGCAAAGACTTATCCGCTGCGGTAAATGCACCCGTGATCGTTACTTTATACCAAGCAGATGATTTCAATTGTTTGCCATTTACAGCGTTACCGGGCGTATGTATTGATGATCTGGATATCGAAATCACCAGCTATGATATTGATGCCAGCTCACTTCGCCATAATGGTGATGAGGTTGTCTCAGAAACCTTACACAGTCATTTGCTAAAATCGAATTGCTTGATCACTTCACAGCCTGATTGGGCGAGTGTGATTATTCGTTATAAAGGCCAAGCAATTTGCCATGAAGCCTTATTAAAATACTTAATTTCGTTTCGTACTCATAACGAGTTTCATGAGCAATGTGTAGAGCGTATCTACTGCGATTTAATGCAGCAGTTAAACCTCGAAGAGTTAGAAGTATATGCGCGTTACACACGCCGTGGCGGTTTAGATATCAATCCTTATCGCTCAACGAATCAAGATGAAACTCCCTTCAAGGTGAAAATTAATCGCCAATAACGTTGGTGACAATAAAAAACCGAGTTCAACTCGGTTTTTTATTGTCTGAAGATTCATTACAGGTAATTATTCGTCTTTAAAAATACCCACATACGTTGGTGATGTATTTGATTTACTCGCACGATACATACCAGCGGTGTTAAACGGCAAGCTGATGTTCCCTTTAGCATCAATGATGATCACACCGCCTGTGCCCCCGACAGGCATTAATACATCGTGGATCACTTCGTTACCCGCTTCAACAATGGTTTTACCTTGGTATTTTACGCGAGCACAAATATCAGCTGCCACATTGTAGCGAATAAAATACTCACCATGCCCTGTCGCAGATACTGCACATGATTCATTTTCAGCAAACGTACCTGCACCAATCACTGGGGAATCGCCCACACGGCCAAAACGTTTTGCTGTCATACCACCTGTTGAAGTACCAGCAGCAATATTGCCGTTTTTATCAAGTGCAACTGCACCAACGGTGCCCATTTTGTAATTAACAGGCAGGGCTTTATGCGCTGCTTGGTAGTCTTTACTGGTGACTTTTTGTTTATCGAGCTTTTCTTTTGCTTTTAATAATGCTTTGTAGCGATTTTCAGTATCGAATAGATTGTTTTCAACCAGTGGCATACCTTGAGTTTTTGCAAACTCTTCTGCACCTTGACCACTAAGCATGACATGCACTGATTTTTCCATCACTAAGCGTGCCAGGTTAATTGGGTTTTCAATGTGTTTAACCCCTGCAACAGCACCGGCTTGGCGTGTACGACCATCCATAATTGATGCATCAAGCTCATGTGCACCGTCATAAGTATATACAGCACCGCGACCTGCGTTGAAATACGGCGAGTTCTCAAGCACATTAATTGCCGCAGTGATGGCATCTAGGCTCTCACCGCCCTTTTCTAGCACCGCATAGCCTGTTTCAACGGCTTCTTTTAATTTAGCGCGATAGGCTTTTTCTTGTTCTGCCGTGAAGCGGCTCTTTTCAATCGTCCCTGCACCGCCATGAATAGCGATAGCGAAAGGTTGATCACTACTGTGGCTTAAAGTACTAAATGATAATGCGCTAAGCGCAATAGCTGAGGTGAGAAATGTTTTTAACATAGGGACACTTATATTTATTTTAGTTTGTAAGCCCAATGTGAATAATTCGGCGCTGGTTTTCAAGCTTTAACCGATGAAAGAAACAAAAAAAGCGCCTAATGGCGCTTTTTTTCAGCAGTTTAAAATTAAGCTTTAGCTGCTTTTAAGCGTGCTAAACGTGCAACTTGATGAGTAGACGTTAAGAAAGAGTAGATTGGTGCTAGGTAGCCACGCTTACGAAGGTCTAAGAACTCTTCATCGCTTAGTGAGTTAAGTTTTTTCTCGTCAACAAGGTAGATACCGTTGATGTCTTTTTTCTCACCTTTGATTTCTACTGTTAGCGTTTGAGCTACTAGTAGTTCTTTGTCTGCAAGGTACTTAGTGAATGCTTCAGTTACCTGAGAGAACTCGATGAAAGAAACAAGTGCTTCTTTACGACGCTTAAGGTATTCAGTTTCTTCACCATTTTCGAAAAGTGCATTACCTGTCTCTTCACTTACAAGCGGGCTTGCTTCGTCGATTACGATACCAAATTGGTCAGCTTCAGGGTGCTTAACAAGACCAAGTGGGTAACGAGTCATAGACATAGGTGCAAATGCAGCTGTCCATTTGTCATCTTGAATGAAAAGGTTTTCGCCTGGCTCTAGACCAAATAAAGCAACTGCTTGGAATTGACCTGATTCGTTGTTTTTAACAAATGCCATTGGGAATTCATTTGCGATGCGTGCAAATTCGTGTGCAACCACAGGTACTAAGTGCTGAGATTTCATGAACTCGATGTTGATGCCATTTTGAATTTTAGTGTTGGCATGTTTTTCGTTATGTAAAGGCTGTACTTGTTGCTCCGCCATGATACTGCTCCATTAATTTTATAATATGTTTTTGCTGTTAGTGCCCAAAGCCTATAGGTTTTGGCAACAAAAAGGAAGTGAAAATTTTGTGGCAGTTTGTACATACTTACTTAACATTTATTTATCAGCAGCTTTGATCTCAATCTATTCTTCTCTAAAAAGCCGAAAAGCTTAATGACATCGCTGTCACACCTTGTATACTTGATGAAAATGAACGTTAATTAGGCAAATAGTATGAGCTCTTCACAACTAATAAAAAAAATTACAATTGTGGGTGGTGGTTCGTCTGGCTGGATGACAGCAGCGTATTTGAATCACTTTTATAACAAAACCGAAAAAAACGTCGAAATCACCTTAGTCGAAAGTAAAGATATTGGTATTCTAGGTGTCGGTGAAGCGACCGTACACAGCATCCGATTTTTCTTTGCCGCGATGGGTCTCGATGAGCAAGAGCTACTAAGAGAAACACAGGCAACTTATAAAACAGGCATCATGTTCAAAAATTGGATGAAGCCTGTTAATGGTAAAATGCATGAATACTTTCACCCATTTGAGCAAATAAAAATAGGCGATAACTTTGATATTTCTACCTCATGGGTTTTATCACAGCAAAACTCTGGTATGCGTTACGATGAAGGGACCTGTATTTCATCAGCTTTGATTAAAGCCGGCCATGGACCAAAAGCGATCAATTCCCCTCCTTACCAAGGTGTAGCTCCTTATGGGTATCATATAGACGCTAATCAACTAGCACGCTTTTTACGAAAAAAAGCAACGGCAGCAGGTGTAAATCATGTGGAAGCAACTGTCAGTAAGGTCAATTGTGACGGTGAGAGAATTATCAGCGTTGAGACCGACGCAGGAACGTTTCAGGCTGATTACTTTATAGATTGTACTGGATTCAAAGGCTTGCTGATAAATGCTGTTAGTGATGATAACTGGATTAGCTATGAGGATGCTCTTCCATGCAATAAAGCTGTTGCTGTTCAACGCCATTATCCAGAAGGAATAGAACCTAAACCATACACAGAAGCTACAGCATTATCGAATGGATGGGTATGGCAAATTGATCTAGTAAATCGCCAAGGTACTGGCTATGTTTACGATGGTTCAAAGCTGAGCAAAGAACAGGCCGAGCATGAATTAAAGTCTTTTTTAGGCCCAGAATCTGAGTTTATTAAAACATTACATATTGATATGCACATTGGCCGTCGAAAACGTTTTTGGGTAGGTAACTGTATCTCAATTGGCCTGTCTGGTGGGTTTATCGAGCCCCTTGAATCAACTGGACTACATCTGATCAATTTAGGTGCTCGGTTATTATCTACTCACCTTGTCAATCGCCAAGTAAGTCAAGAAATCCAAAATTCATATTCAACATTGATGATCAATGCATACGAAGATCTAAAGCAGTTTATTGTCTTACATTATTGCATTACTAACCGAGACGACTCAGAGTTTTGGCTTCAAGCACAGCAATCTGTTGAATACTGCCCAGAACTAAAGCAAAAGCTTGCGATTTGGAAGCACAAAATATGTGAGTATGCAGATTTACAAACGGCAAGTACCTCATGTTTTAACGACGAGAACTACCGTTTCATCCTTTATGGCATGCAATATTATCCTGACTTTTCATATTCATATGATAAAAACAGAATGGATGCTTTATTTAGTAAAGTAAAAGAACGCTGCCAACAAGCGGTTAATTTTACTCAAACACATCAAGCATCATTAGCTAAATTACATAGCTAGAAAAGGAGCCTTAGTGCTCCTTTTTCAGAATATTTATCACTTCATTTAATGCAAACTCATAATGTCGCCAACGGCCAATTCCTGATTTAAAAATGGGTTGCTTTACTTGCTCATTACTGATGGTATGAACAACTCTTTCAGTGCGATGAAAATCTAAACATTTGCTTTCAAAGTCGAGCTCCAAGAAATTTAGCATTCTTCTAATTTGCGGCTCTGTCTCATCCACCAGTGATTCGTACTCAACATTTAAGATATGTGTTGGATAAAGACTCAACCAATGGTTCATTAACTTATTATATCTTAGGTAATAATTAGCTAAGTGCTTTAAATCGTAGCTAAACCGAATTCCATCACCAAATAGCTGTCTATAATTCCCCCAAATTGTATCTAAAGGGTTACGCTTACAATGAATTATTTTTGCATTTGGGAAAGCACGTAAAATGATGCCAATCGCCTTAAAATTAAGAGGCATTTTGTCTGTAAAATAACGCTTACTTTGGAATGAACTTGTTAAAGTTAAATAGCTATCTGCAATTGCTTTATAAGCATCCTTTGGTAGCTCATCAGCCCAATACGGATAAGGCTTGTTCGGCCTAACTTTATGCAAAACAGATTGGCAAGCCATAGCTAAATCACTTAATTCATCTGCCCCTACTACTTGGCTATGGCTAGCAAGAATTTGTTCAACCAGAGTTGTGCCAGTTCGAGGCATACCGACAATAAACACAGGGCAAGACTCACTATCTAGAGCATGATCTGCTTTAATAGCCGTGCTAAAAGCAGCCTCGATTTGATCTAATTCATCTAGCTCCTGTGCTGGCAGATAATGTATAAAAGACGCTTTTTTTGCTAAAGCACCTTGATTATAGAAGCTAAATGCTCTTTCGTAGTCATTTTGTTTATCAAAATAGCTAGCCACAGAATAAGCATACAACGCTTGTTCTGCTTGGGTTGCATTCTTTTTCTCTAGTAAAGTGATTAAACAATCAACATGTGCCTTATTTAAACCATTTTTTAATAATGCTTTTTGCCAATAAGCTTGTGCATCAGAGTTTGATTTTAAGAGTTGCAGATCGAGCTGTTGATGAGCTGAGGTAAAATCCCCATGCTCTTTATAAAGCATTGCAAGTAGTAAGTGATTATCACTTTTTTCAGCAAGTAATAGCTCGATTGCGTATTGATGTTGTTTTTGTGCTCGAAGAGCAGAAACATAAAGCTGCAAAATCGTCGGATGATTTTTTACTACAGCCAATTCATTTATTAAACGTTTGAATTGGCGTGTTTGCAAATAAAATTGCCCAAGCCAACTATATAGCTCAATGTTAGTGTTATCATGTTCAACGGCTTCTCGTAAATGTAGCTCAAGCTCTTGCAACTTCCCCTGCCTAAATAAGAGTTTAGCTTGATCTATAACTTCTTTAGTAACGTGTATACTCACAGGGTTTGCAGCCCATACTGTTTGATCTTAGTGATCAGTTCTCGATGATCCGGCAGCTGCTTCAAAAGCTGACTTTGATAGCCCCTTAATTGTGATAACCACTGTTGGTAAGCCTGTGGGTCATTATATTGAAAGTGACTAGCCAGAATATCGGTTTCAAACTCCATTCCATAAAGTACATATAAGTAGTTATCCAGATTAAAAATCGACAATTTATTATGGAAGTCATAATCTGTAGGAATTTGATGGCGCCAATAATCTAAGTTTTCTTGTAAAGATTCAGGAATAGAGGCTAAACCGCAATTATCAATCCAAAACTCGCTATCTCGACGTTTCGAAATACAATAATGCAATTTGACGAAGTCTATAACACGATCCCAAGTTTGTTGTATCCGGCTATTAAATCGCTTTTCAACGAAAGGCATCATCTCAATTGTTGTCGGAAATAACTCTGCAAGCATTCTTGCAGTAGCATCAAATACAAGTAATCCTGTTGCTTCAAGAGGCTCAACAAAGCCCTGAGATAAACCAATTGCCACACAGTTTTTATGCCAGAACTTTTCCCTGTAACCGATTTTCATTTTAATTAGGCGTGGCTCAAGATGATCAAACTCTGACCCTAGATAGGTTCTGAGCTGTTGTTCTGCTTGCTGATGAGAAATATGATTACACGAATAAACATGCCCTACACCACGACGCTCTGATAATCCAATATCCCAAATCCAACCAGCAGTCTGTGCTGTTGCTATTGTATGACTTGCAATTGGGTGTTGCTCATTAAGGTAAGGAACCTGAATAGCAAGTGCATGATCAGCAAATAAAACATCGCTTTTGTCGACAAAGTCCACACCCAATTTTTCGCCTATTAATAAAGCATTAAATCCAGTGCAATCAATAAATACATCAGCTTCTATAACACCATGCTGCTCTGTAAGCACAGAGGAAATTTCACCTTGTTCAGAGAGTTGAATATCAATCACTTCATCTTTGATATGCGTGACCCCCAATTTATTGACGGCATTTTCCGTCAGCATCATTGAGAACTTGGCCGCATCTAAATGATAAGCATATGCCGTATGTCCTTGATATTGTTTATCAGTTATTCTCTTTGGTGCCAGATTAGCGTCACAAATAGCGCCTTGCACAGCAACCGAATCAGCGAATTTAGTGGCTTGTTCTTGCATAAGCCAATAAGGTGTCGAGTTAAACTCGTTTATCAATGGGTAGTCAAATAAGTGATGATAATAGTGCTGACCTGCTTGTGCAGGATCGTGTGTCCAATTTACAAATTTGATACTTTGCTTAAATGTGGCATCACAACGACGAATAAACTCGCCTTCATCAATACCAAAATATCGCAAACTTTCGCGCATAGCCGGCACAGTGCCTTCGCCAACCCCTATAGTTGGAATATTTGGTGATTCAATTAGGCTAATTGCTATGCCATTTGGCTTAGCTAATTTCTTTGCTAAATGGTTAGCGGTTATCCAGCCTGCGGTACCACCACCCACGATTACTATTTTTTTTATGATTTTTTTTTGCACGTCAATACTCACCCTACCAGTAAATTACCATTACTAGATCGTTTAATTATTTAATATCACACCTTTGGGATGAGATTAAATAAACTTACCGTACTAAATTCAAGGCAAATAAAAAGGGAGTTGAACTCCCTTTTTATTGAACAGGTGCAGCTATGCTTAGAAGCGCACAGATAAACCTAAGTTGTAACGAGTTGCTTGCTCATACTCGTAAAGAGGGAATCCGTCAGTAAAGCCGCTATAAGGCATTGGACGTTGGTGATTACCAAATTGCTCTGAGCTTTCGCCTAAGATGTTTACCACGTCTAGTTTCACATCAACGTTATCTGTTACATGGTATACAGCGCTAAGGTCTAAGCTACCAAAACCTTCATGTAAACGGTTTCCATATGAACCTGCTTCACGCATCATGTACTCACTACGGTAGTTGTAAGATAAACGAGCGTAGAATAGTTCATTTTCATAATAACCAGATACGTTGAACGCATGATCAGAGCTATCAGTTAATTCGACATTCCAATCATCGAATACGCCAACTTCTACACCCTCTTCATTTTTATACGTTGCGTAATCAGCTTTAGCATCAGTGTATGTATAGTTGATTAACGTACCAAAACCATTACCAAAATCTTGTTGATACTGAAGTTCTAAACCAAGGACTTCACCACCTGGACCGTTTGAGTTCTCTTCGATTTGGTAACCAAAATCTT
>Ga0066376_10004668_pt1 | contig 11852 bp, 12 predicted proteins | sample Knorr_S15_td_Bot_FD_77009 | JGI IMG/M metagenome (GOLD analysis project Ga0066376, IMG submission 77009) | Marine microbial communities from Southern Atlantic Ocean transect - Knorr_S15_td_Bottom_ad_5009_LV_A | ecosystem: Environmental > Aquatic > Marine > Oceanic | place: Southern Atlantic... | reverse complement strand
GACGATGCGTTCACGGCGGCGCTTAAGGCCGAGAGCGCTGCCTTCACGCCGCAAACCGCGGCCGACGACATGGCGATGTATCAATACACCTCGGGCACCACGCGGGCCTTGCCGGAAGCGGTGAAGCACCGCCACCGCGCGGTAGCGACGGTGATGATTGCGGCCCTGTACGGCACCGGGATCCGGCCGGGCGACCGCTTCATGTGCCCGTCATCGCCGGCCTGGGGGCACGGCTTATGGCACGGCACGTTGGCGCCATTGGCGCTCGGCGTGCCAATCGCCAGTTATGCCGGGCGATTCGATCCGGCGCGCCTGATGCGGGCGATCGAGGAATTCGGCATCACCAACCTGTCGGCGGCGGCAACCCACTACCGGATGATGAAGAATTCGGGGCTGGCCGGCCAATACCGCTTCACGCTCGAAAAATTATCCTTCACCGGTGAGCCGATCGACAGCGACACCGCAAGCTGGGCCGAGGCAACGTTCGCCACGCCGGTTTGCAGCATCTACGGCACCACCGAAATCGGCGTCATCCTGGCCGATTATCCGGGCGCTTCGGATCACGCGGTTCGGCCAGGGTCGCTCGGCAAGCCGGTGCCGGGCGTCACGCTGGCGGTTCACGATGCCAGCGGCGCGCCCTGCCCGCCCGGCCAGGTCGGCGAGATCGTCGTGCGGCGGCGCGGCACCTGGTTCGCGACCAGGGATCTTGGCCATATCGACCGGGACGGATATTTTTTTCATGCCGGCCGGGCCGACGATGTCATCATTTCCGCCGGCTGGACCCTGAGCGCGGTCGAGATCGAGGATTGCCTGCTGCAACATGGCGATGTCGATGAGGTCGCGGTGATCGGCGTGCGCGATTCGGTGCGCGGCCAGATCGTCAAGGCGTTCATCGTTTCGGGCCGGCCGGGCGACGACGCCTTCATGCGCGAGGTTCAGGATTTCACCCGCCAGCGGCTAGCGCGGCACGAATACCCGCGCGCGGTCGCCTTCGTCGATGCGTTGCCGAAGACCCCGGCCGGGAAGATCAATCGCCAGATTCTGCGCGACGCACAAACCGACGGGGACATATGAACAAGCCATTGAAACGCCACTTTGCGGCAATCACGCAAGAAGGCCTCGAACAGCTCCGGCGGCGTATCGGCGTGCGCATCGAAAACACGTTGGAGCCCTGGTGTCACGAAGCCACGCGCGACAATATCCGCCATTACGCCCATGGCATCGGCGACGATAACCCGCTGTGGTGCGACCCCGACTATGCCGCCGGCACGGCGCATGGCGGGCTGATCGCGCCGCCGTCGTTTCTGTTCGCCTGCGACCGGATTATTTCCGGTTATGTCGGCGGGCTGCCGGGCGTACACGCCATGTGGGCCGGCGCCGACTGGACCTGGCATCTGCCGGTGCGCCGCAACGACGAGATCTTCACCGAAGCCCGGCTCAAGGATATCATCATTCGCAACACGCGGTTTTCGGGCCGCGCAGTTCAGCAAATCTACCATGTCGATTTCCGCAATCAGGACGGCGCGCTGGTCGCGGCGGCCGATAGCTGGTGTTTTCGTACCGACCGGGACCAGGCGCGCGAGGAAGGCACCAAATACGACGAATTGAAGAAACAGCCCTTGCACCGCTACAGCGCCAGCGAACTGGCCGATATCTACGCCCATTACGCGGACGAGAAAATCCAGGGCGCGGCCTTGCGCGCCTGGGACGACGTCGCGGTCGGCGATGCGCTGCCGACAATGGTCAAGGGACCGATGACGGTAACCGGGTTCATCGCCTTCGCCCAGGGCTGGGGCGGGCTGTATATCCGCGCCAACAAACTCGCCTGGCAGCAACATCACCGCCACCCCGGACTCGGCATCGCCAATAAATACGGCATCCCCGACTGCCCAGAACGGGTGCATTGGGAAAGCGATTTCGCCACCATGGTCGGCGCGCCCGAAGCATATGATTACGGGCCGGAACGCTGTTCATGGATGACCCATCATCTGACTAACTGGATGGGCGATGACGGTTTTTTGCGCCAATCGAAGACCCGCATCCGGCGCCATAATCCGGTCGGCGATACATTGTTCATCGACGGCGAGGTAACGGACAAGTTCGAGCGCGATGGCCGCTATCTGGTCGAAATCGCCCATCGCGGCCTGAACCAGGACGGCGCCCTGTCGATCGAGGGTACCGGCGTGGTGGAATTACCCCAGCGTGGCTGAACAGCCTTAATACACCAGTTCGTCTTCGTCGTTGTTTTCGCTGAGGATGATTTCGCCCTGTTCGGCGAGATGCTTGGCAATGTTGATGATTTCGAGTTGCGCTTCGTCGACATCGGACAGGCGCACCGGGCCCATCGCGGCCATGTCCTCGCGCAGCATCTTGGCCGCGCGTTCCGACATGTTGGAGAAGAACAGGGTCTTGAGCGTCTCCGAGGCGCCCTTCAAAGCGATGCCCAGCCGGTCCTTATCGGCGGTCCGCAGCACGGTCTGCACGCCGCCGGGATCGAGCCTGCTCAGATCCTCGAAGGTGAACATCAGCGCCTTGATCTTGTCCGCCGAATCCCGGTTGCGTTCCTCCAGCAGGGTCATGAAGCGGTTTTCGGTCGAGCGTTCGAGGTGGTTGAAAATTTCCGCCATCATCTCGTGGCTATCGGCCTGCGAGGTGGCGGAAAGGTTGGCCATGAATTCGTGGCGCAGCGTATTTTCGATCTGGTTCAGCACCTCGCGCTGGACCGTTTCCATGCGCAGCATGCGCATCACCACCTCCATGGCGAAGGATTCCGGCAACTCACCCAGCACCCGCGAGGCATGTTCATGGCTGATCTTGGACAACACGACCGCGACCGTTTGCGGGTATTCGTTCTTCAGGTAACTGGCAAAGACCGACTCGTTCACATTGTTGAGCTTGTCCCACATGGTGCGGCCGGCCGGGCCGGCGATTTCTTCCATGATCGTCTTGACCCGGTCCTCGGGCAATATCGACGCCAGCAATTTTTCCGTGCTGCCGACCGATCCGTGCAGCGATCACGTGGCGGAAAGATTGTTGGCAAATTCGACGAAGACCCGCTCAACCGTATTGGATTCGATGGTTCCCAGAGTCACCATGGACTGGCTGAGGTCGCGAATTTCTTCGTCGTCAAAGCGTTCCAAAGCGGTCCGGCGCGTTCTTCGCCCAGCGCCAGCATCATGACCGCCGCCTTCTCTGAACCGTTCAAACTTCGGTTTGCTCCACGCGCCATGTCAAGCTCCTGACTTTGCCGCAAGAATCAAGATTCTGGATATCACGCATTATAGCGCTTGAACACCAAAAATCATAGATGGTCTGTCGCCATCGACGGCCGGTTTCCTTTAAGAAGGGCAGCGAGTAGGCTGATTCCGGGACTGGATTGGGTGGGAAATAATTATGCGACGCTATTTGGGGAGTTGTCATTGCGGCGCGGTAAAATTCAGCGTCGAAGCGGATTTATCGAAAATCGGCGACTGTAATTGTTCGTTATGCGCCAAGAAAGGGTCACTGCATCACACCGTTCCGCCAGAACGATTCAAACTGATTTCCGGCAAGGACGCCTTGCAGCGTTATCGGTTCAATCTCAAGATTGCGTCCCATTTCTTTTGCCGGCACTGCGGAATTCACACGTTTTCCCACCCGCGCACGGCACCGGACAAGATCAACATCAATATCCGGACTCTCGACGATTTCGACCTTGATAGCGCCGACTACGAAAAATCTAGCTTCGACGGCAAGAACTGGGAAGCGGCCTTCGAAGCACGGCAAAAAAACGCGCAATAGCGTTACCGGCGGACGATCCGCAGATCGGTCGGTGGCGGGGGAGACTCGACAACCGCCGGTGATTTGACCGCCTTGCGGGCGCGCGGCCAGCAATCTATGCCGCCGCGTTTCAAGCTCCGGCAAAAGGCGCGCGCCTTGTTCTTCGTCGCATAGTCACCGACGATCAGCCGGAACAGCTGACCGTCCGCCGCGTCTTGGCGTTCAATGACCGGTGTCTGGCCGGCAAGCAACGCACCGCCAAACCGTTGGAGCCGCGACCAGGCCTGCTTGGCGCGCGCCGGCGAGCGATAGGCCGCGAGTTGGACGCCATAGCGCCTCGCCGCGGCAAGCGCGACCGGCGATGGCTTGCTTGCCGCTTGGGAAAGCGTCACGGTCTCGCTTTTTGCGGTCTGAACCTCGGGTGCCGGGCCGCGTTCGAAGCTGACCAGTTCCCGCTTTACCGAATCGAAGATCGTATCCAACGTTTGCAGCACGACCCGGCCCAGCGCGGGCGCGTAGTAATTCACCCGGACGACGCCGTCATAGAAGCATCTGATCCGGTACGCATCGAGGGCGCCAGCGGCGGTCTTGACCGCGCCGAACTCGCCCACGGTGCAGGACCGTTCATGAATGCGCGCCGCGCGGAATTCTTGCTGTCGCATGTAACGGTAGGCAACCGTCTTGCCCCGTGTCAGGGGAAACAAATCGCCGGTCGCTTCCATCCCGGAATTGACGATTATATAAGCGTCATTGGATTTTCGAACCGCCCGGGCAGGGATCAACTCACCGGCGCCGGCGCCGAGGCGGCGACCAATTTGACCGTAAACGGCGCATCCTCGAGCGTCGCTTCTATCGATTCAAGCATCGGACAGCCGGTGGCGAACACGGTCAGGCCAAGGACGCATGGTCGAATTACCGCTGGCGAGATCACGACTTCACCTCCCTTTGCCTAGCCGGGCGCAAACCGCAAAATATGGTGTTATTTCTAGCACAACCCACAAGATATCGGAAATTGCACTGTTTTCAATGGCCGAACAACAAAAACTTCATATCTTTCGCAATGCGTGGCGTCGAGCCGCCTGGCTTGAATGAACGCGCCTTCGTCCCCAAATAAGCGCATGCTGCGCACGGTCTTTCGTGCTCGCCGATGGAGCGCCGAATCTGGGTTCCTTCGCGCCTTGGCCACTCGCTCACGAAGAGGAGGAGACGCCCGAACAATGCCCCGTTTTTCCCTGTTCAACAGCCCGCTGATGCTCGGATTCGAGCAATTCGAGCGGACCCTCGACCGGATCTCGAAAATGCCGGCCGAGGGCTATCCGCCGTACAACATCGAACGGACCGGAGAGGCCAGCCTGCGCATCACGCTTGCCGTCGCCGGCTTCACCGAATCGGACCTGACAATCGAACTTGAGGAAAACCAACTCCTGATCCGTGGCCGGCAGGAAGACGACGACCGCGTCTATCTGCATCGCGGCATCGCCGCGCGGCAGTTTCAGCGCAGCTTCATCCTGGCCGAGGGCATCGAAATCACCGGCGCCGAACTCGATAACGGCCTGCTGCATATCGACTTGCTGCGCCCCGAACCGCAGGCGCGGGTGCAGAACATCCCCATCAAACGGCGCGCTTCCAGCCCGGACCCGGTCGATATTTCATAACCGGACCCGGTCGATATTTCATAAGAAGGCGACGTTGAACCGCGCCGCGCATCGGCGTAGTGTCGGGCGCGAATTCGGCGGCCGGTCGCGGGCCGCCACCCCATTACCGATGAGTGAACATCATGTCGTTGATAGCCTCGCGCATGTCGCGGATCAAGCCGTCGCCCACGGTCGCCGTTTCCACCCGGGCGCAGGAATTGCAGGCAGCGGGCGAAAGCGTCATCAATCTTGGCGTCGGCGAGCCGGATTTCGACACGCCGCTGCATATCCGCGAGGCCGCGATCGAAGCGATGAACGCCGGCAAGACGCGCTATGCGCCGCCCCAAGGCATTCCCGAACTGCGCCAGGCCATCGTCGATAAGTTCCGTCGCGAAAACGGCCTGGACTACGACACCAATCAGGTCACCGTCGGCACCGGCGGCAAGCAGGTGATCTTCAACGCCTTCACCGCCACGATCGACGACGGCGACGAGGTCATCGTCCCGGCGCCCTATTGGGTGACTTATCCGGATCTGGCGCTGTTGAACGGCGGCGTGCCGGTATTTGTCGAGTGCGGTGCCGCGGCGAATTTCAAGATGACGCCGCAACAACTGGAAGACGCGATCACCCCCAAGACCAAATGGCTGGTGTTGAACAGCCCCTGCAATCCGACCGGCGGCGCCTATTCGGCGGATGAGTTGCGCGCGCTGGCCGAGGTGCTGTCGCGCCACGCCCAAGTCTATGTCTTCAGCGACGATATCTACGAGCATATTCTCTATGACGGCGCGCAATTCGCCACCATCGTCCAGGTGGCGCCAGCGTTGAAAGAGCGTGTCCTGACCATGAACGGCCTGTCCAAATCCTATTGCATGACCGGCTGGCGGCTCGGCTACGCCTGTGGACCTCTGGAGTTGATCAAGGCGATGAACATGTTGCAGTCGCAAAGCACGACCAGCCCCTCGACGATTTCGCAATGGGCCGCAGTCGAGGCGCTGAACGGCGATCAGAGCCATATCCCGCGCAATAACGAAATTTTCCAGGAACGCCGCGATCTGGTCGTCTCGATGCTCAACCAGGCCAGCGGACTGGTTTGCGACACGCCGGTCGGCGCCTTCTACGTCTATCCGTCATGCGCCGGACTGATCGGCAAACAGACGCCGGACGGCAAGACCATCGAGAATGACGGGGATTTCGTCTCCTATCTGCTGGAAACCGAAGGCGTCGCCGCCGTGCATGGCGAAGCGTTCGGCCTGTCGCCGTTCTTCCGCATTTCCTACGCCCTGTCGTCGGAAACCCTGGAGGACGCCTGCCAGCGCATCCAACGCGCCTGCGCGGCGCTTCGTTAGCGCTGCCGGGCATGCGGTTCATTGCCTTTGGCGCCGGCGGTGTCGGCGGATATTTCGGTGGCCGGCTGGCGCGCGCGGGGCAGGACGTCACTTTTATTGCGCGCCGCGCCCACCTCGATGCGATCCGGGCCAGGGGGTTGCGCCTGCGCACGCCGGACGGCGAAATCACGGTCGATCCGGTACAGGTCACGGATGATTTATCGACCTTGAGCCCGCCGGATTATCTGCTGTTCGCGGTCAAGCTATTCGATACGCAAGCCGTGGCGGAAGCCTGCCGCCCGATTGTCGGGCCACGGACGGCCGTCGTCTCGCTGCAAAACGGGGTCGAAGCCGTGGATATTCTGTCCGGTGTGTTTGGCGCGGCGCGGGTCATGGGCGGCACGGCGCGGATCGCCGCCGTCATCAGTGAACCCGGCGTTATCGCCCAAACCGGAAAATTCGCGATCCTGAATTTCGGCGAACAAGACGGCAGCCGCTCCGAACGCGGTCTGGCATTGGAAGCCGCCTGTCTGAATGCCGGCTTCGATGCCAGGCTGCTCGATAATATCGACGCCGATATCTGGCAAAAATTCATTCTCCTGGCGACACTGAGCGGCATGACCTCTTTGACCCGGCTGCCCAATGGCCCGCTGCGCAAAACGCCGGCGACCCGCGCGCTGGTCGAGACCTGCATGGCGGAAGTCGCCGCCGTCGGCCGGGCGCGCGGCATCGCCCTGCCGGATGACGTGGTCGCCTCGGTGATGGCATTGTGGGACGGACTGCCGGCGGAAATGGTCGCCTCCATGGCGCATGACCTCAAGGCCGGCAAGCCGCTTGAACTCGATCATCTGAGTGGTGCTGTGGTGCGCCTTGGCCGGTCGCTGGGCGTGCCGACCCCGACGCACGCATTCATTCACGCCGCCCTGCAACCCTACGTCAACGGTGCGCCGCCAGAATAGGCCGCAGCCAGGTTTGCGTCGATTTTACTTGCGTCGCGGGTCAGGGCAGCAAGAATATTGGTGGTCCGTTTACAGGGAGCAGCACCTTGCAATGCCGAGGCGCTGAAAATGCCGAAATAATCCGCAAGGGAATCCATCATGCCTGGGAAATCAGTCTCCTCACCGCGTTGCGCCGCCATTGTCGGACCCTATCTGAGCGGTAAGACGACACTGCTCGAAGCCCTTCTGGACACCTGCGGCGCGATCCACCGCCGCGGCAACGTGAAAGACGGCACGACCGTGGGCGATCCCTCGCCGGAAGCGCGCCGCCGAAATATGAGCATCGAAATTTCCGCCGCGCACGGCGAATTCCTCGGCGAATACTGGACATTTCTGGATTGCCCGGGATCGATCGAGTTTCAAGGCGAAGCACGCAGCGCCCTAATGGTCGCCGACATCGCGATTGTCGTTGTCGATCCGGACCCCAACCGCGCGCTGGTGGTCGGGCCGCTGCTGCATTTCCTGGATACCAACGATATCCCGCACATGATTTTCATTAACAAGGTCGATCACCCGCATGTTCCGGTGCAAGACGTGCTGGAATCGCTACAGGGCATGTCCAGGAAACCGCTGATCCTGCGCCATGTTCCGATCCGCAACGGCGATAATATCGAAGGCTATGTCGATCTTGTCTCCGAGCGGGCGTATTCCTACAAACCCGGTGAAAAATCCGCGCTGATCGAAATCCCCACCGACATGCAGGAACTCAACGAACAGGCGCGCCAGGAACTGCTGGAGGAATTGTCTAATTTCGACGATGATCTACTCGAACAATTGCTTGAAGACACGATTCCGCCAAAAGACGAAATCTACGGCTATTTGACCAAGGATCTGCGCAACAACGCCGTCGTGCCGGTGTTCATTGGCGCGGCGGAAAAAAATTCCGGCGTGCTGCGCTTGCTGAAAGCTTTACGCCACGAGACGCCCGAAGCCTCATCGACGCTGGCGCGTCTGGGAGACCCAACCGGCGATCCACTGATCCAAGTGCTCAAGACCTATCATGTGCCGCGTTCGGGAAAGCTGTCGCTGGCGCGGATTTGGCGCGGTACGGTCAAGGACGGGATGAATTTGGGCGAAACCCGGGTCAGCGGGTTGTACCGGCTCATGGGATACGATCAGGAAAAAATTGGCCAGGCCGCGGCGGGCGAAGTCGTGGCGCTTGGCCGGATGGAAAAGGTTCGTACCGGCGATGTCCTGACCGCCCAAGGCGTTACCGCCGATGCCATGGCGTGGCTGGAGCCAACGAAGCCACTTTATTCGGTCGCCATCCATTCGCAAAAGCGCGAGGACGAAGTCAAGCTGTCGGCGGCGATCGCCAAGCTGATCGACGAAGACCCGTCGCTGATCATCGAACAAGTCGCCGATACAAGGCAAATGCTGTTCTGGGGTCAGGGCGATATCCATCTCCAGGTATCGGCCGAAAAACTTCGCGAGCGTTACAATGTCGGCGTGGTTACCGAGAAACCGGTCATCCCTTACAAGGAAACCATCCGCCGGCCGATCAAACAGCACGCCCGCCACAAGAAACAGAGTGGCGGCCATGGCGAATTCGGCGATGTGCATATCGAAATAAAGCCACTGCCGCGTGGCCGCGGCTTCCAGTTCGACGAAATCATTCACGGCGGATCGGTGCCGCGAAACTACATCCCCGCCGTCGAAGCCGGGGTAAAAGAGTACCTTACCGAAGGGCCGCTCGGCTTTCCGGTGGTCGATTTGTCGGTCACCCTGTTCGATGGCCAGCACCATGCGGTCGACAGTTCCGACATGGCCTTTCGCCGCGCTGGAATCCTGGCAATGAAGGACGGCCTGCCGCAATGTTCGCCGATCTTGCTGGAACCGATTTGCAAGGTCACTTTATCGGTGCCCAGCGAATTCACCGCCAACGCCCAAGGCGTGATTACCAAGCGGCGCGGCCAGATTCTGGGCTTCACGCCAAAGGAAGGCTGGGACAACTGGGATGAGGTCGAAGCCTTCATGCCGCAATCCGAACTCCAGGATCTGATTATCGAATTACGGTCGTTGTCGCGCGGCATCGGCACCTTTGAATGGCAATCCGACCATTTGGCCGAACTGACCGGCCGCGAAGCGAATGACGTGATCGAAGCGCGCAAGGAAGCACGGTGATCGACGCCGACGCCATCGCCCAGGCCGCAGAGGCATTGATCGAGGCGCGCACCGCTTACCGGGTTCTCGACAGATTCCCCGGCGGCGTCTTCCCGGCCGATATAGATGAAGGATACGCCATCCTCGACGCCATCGCGGCGCAGATAGCCATCCCCATCGGTGGCTGGAAGGCGGCGCTGACCAATGACGCGATCATGCGCAAAATGAAGACCAACGCGCCGGCCTGCGGTCCGTTGTTTCAACCTTATATCCGCCCGGCTCCGGCCAATTTGAACCTTCCCGCCGAATCGATGCGGGGCATCGAATGCGAGTTCGCCTTCCGCATGGCTGCTTCGCTGCCGCCGCGCGAGCAGCCCTATACCAACGCGCAAACCGCCGCCGCGGTCGCCACCCTGCATCCGGCAATCGAAGTCGTCGATACCCGCGTCAAGAACGGCATGGCGCATGGCGCCGGCGCCCTGATCGCTGATTTTTGTGCGAATGCCGCGCTGGTTTACGGTGCTGGATTGGAGGATTGGGCCGATTTAGACCTGGCCAGCCACGCCGTGACGTTGCACGTCGATGGCAAAGCAGTCGTCACGGGTGTCGGCCGGGAAGTCCTGGGCGACCCGCGCAACGCATTGACCTGGGTGGCAAATTTTCTATCCAACCGCGGCAAGGGGCTGAAAGCGGGAGAATGGGTCACCACGGGCAGTACGATGGGGATCTATCCAGTGCCGGTCGGAAGCGTCGTGACCGCCGATTTCGGCACGCTGGGAACGGTCGATATCACGTTTACCGCCTAGGCGGCGCATTGATATGTTAGTATCGATCTACTAGATGTCTTACTGGCACTGTTATGCATAAAAGGAACCAGCGATGTTGGGCATTCGTAGAAAGGGTTGGGCGCTGGCGGAATCGGCGGCGACCGATGAAGTGGTTTTTCTTCAGCGCCGCACGCTGGTCAAGGCGCTTGGCCTGGGGCCGGCGCTGATCGCAGCAGGCACGCCGGCCTTGGTTGCCGCGGCGGACACAGCAGACCTCTATCCAGCCAAACGGAACGGCCGCTACAAGCTGGATCGGCCGCTGACGGCGGAGAAATACGCGGTCACCTACAATAATTTCTATGAATTCGGCTCCCATAAACTGATTTCCGATGCCGCCCAGGCGCTCAAAACCCATCCGTGGCAGGTCCGTATTGATGGATTGGTCGAAAAACCGATGACCGTCGACTTCGATGCGTTGATCCGCCGCATGCCGGTCGAGGAGCGCGTGTACCGGCATCGCTGCGTCGAAGCCTGGTCGATGGCGGTGCCGTGGGCTGGATTCGCCATGAAGGCCCTGGTCGATTTCGCCCGGCCCTTGAGCAAGGCGAAATTTGTCCAGATGGAAACCCTGGCCGACAAGGAAACCATGCCGGGGCTGAAACAAGTCTGGTATCCCTGGCCTTATACCGAAGGGCTGACCATGGCCGAGGCAACCAACGAGTTGGCGTTCATCGCCACGGGGCTGTACGGCAAACCGATACCCAAGCAGAACGGGGCTCCCATCCGGCTCGTCGTGCCCTGGAAATACGGCTTCAAATCGATCAAGTCGATTACGCGATTTACCTTCACCAACAAACGCCCGGTCGGCTATTGGGAAGAAATACAGGGGCGGGAATACGGCTTCTGGGCCAACGTGAACCCCAAGGTCGACCATCCCCGCTGGAGCCAGGCAAGCGAACGGGTGCTGGGCACCAATGAGCGGGTTCCGACGCTACTGTATAACGGCTATGGCGAATATGTCGCCGACTTGTACAAGGATCTAAAAAGCGAGAAACTGTTCATGTAGTCCTTTGCCGCTAATAAGCCTTTAACATCCCCCTATGCATAGTCAGTCCTTCAACGGAATTTTATCTGGATTAGAGCAATGAAGGGCGCATTTTCAATACTCATCGAACGCACCGGCGAAATACATGGCGCCGAAGGCGAACCCGACATGCTGCAGGCGATGATACCGGATTGATCCAGGGGCCGGACCCTCTTTAGCCT
>Ga0066376_10004666_pt1 | contig 11857 bp, 11 predicted proteins | sample Knorr_S15_td_Bot_FD_77009 | JGI IMG/M metagenome (GOLD analysis project Ga0066376, IMG submission 77009) | Marine microbial communities from Southern Atlantic Ocean transect - Knorr_S15_td_Bottom_ad_5009_LV_A | ecosystem: Environmental > Aquatic > Marine > Oceanic | place: Southern Atlantic... | reverse complement strand
TGTGCGAGTTGGCGCAGCCCTTCAAGCATTGTGCCATCATCGTCATAGAGTGAACTCGAATCATCTGCGAAACCGCCATGGTCGAGTGTTTGATCGTATAACAATCTTGATGCGCCTCGGAGCGTAATTTCTTCAGACGCAATCCTGCCACAGATGGTGGATAATCCCGTCAGTTCTATATCACTCTCTGGTGCGTAAATTTCACCTTTAATAGTAGTGGTACCGCGAAGATCCCAATCAGTGTCATTGTGTCCGAATAATTGTACTCGACTAGGGTCACTCCAAGAATTGGTTGAATGGTTCTCGTTGCCAATATAGCTCGATGTTATTTTAACATCACCCCCAACGTGCACCGTTAGGGTTGCATCTTGCGCGAGTTCGATTGAAGCGGAGTTGAGAGTTAAAGTATTTTTGATACTTAGTGTGACATCTCCATGAATAACAACTGGCTGGTTTGAATTAAGTTGAAGCGTATCTATTTCGTACGCACCTTCATACACATCAAATGTATTGAAGTTCTTGCCAAATGTATTCGTAATTCCGGTTGTAAAATTCTGGGACCATATTGAAGAATGTGAAGAGTGGTGGTTGTTTGTAGGTAATTCTAAAGGCGCTGCATTCTGAGGAGGGTCTGGGGATTTTGGAAACGGCGGATGCTCAGAAAAAGAACGATTGGAGGTCAACGAGGATGAAACCATCGAAGAGGCGGTCGAGAGGGTGTGCAATTCCAAATTGGAATTTTGTCCCCAAGAGTTTATTTGCACTGACATAGGACTTGTCGCGAGGGTACCTATTTGAACAGTGTTTTGCTGGTTCCCAAGAGGGGATGCGGTCCACTGCTGTACCGATGCAACATCGCGGATGGTTAAATGCGATTGACTAAAGAGAGCAAACTCACTGTAGTCAACGTCAAATTCTTCTTCGTCAGGAAATATTGTAGCTGTAGCTTTTGTAGTTTGTGTGATTCCACCAACGGAAGAGAGAATTGTAATTTCAACTTTATTCGTCGATTCTGTTGGAGGCGAGTCTGTATCGGCATCAATGATTATTAACGTAATTTCTCCACCTCCAAACGCAAAAGAATCAAGAATTACACCATCGACGTGTTGTACTCTCCAGTCAGAATCAGTTTCTAATATTGCTACAGCTAAGTCAAGGCCAGACTCTGCAACTGCTCTTGCTCTTGCAGCCGCTTCGACGTTCATGCTGATTGCGATTGAATTGTCTCGGCTTCCGAAATATGCCACTGCCATCGAGCCAGTGACAAGAATTGCAACCATTACGAGCATCAAAGCAATACCTCGACGCACTGGCTGATTGTTAGGTAGTGTGGTCTTCATTATTGCTGCTCCGAAGGCTGGTGATGTATACGAATGGTTTCATCTACGATGGAGTCGGTTGTCTTTCCAAACGAAGTTTCAAAGGAAAAACGGATGCAAACTCTTGTTGCATCAAGTGGCTCGGTGTTATTTGTCCAGAAAGAACAAGATACCATTGCGTCAACGAGTGAAATAGAATCTACAACACCATCACTTCGCAGTCCCGTTAGAAGCGATTCATAATTTGTCATCGAAGTGCATTCAATATCCACAGCATCTATCATTGACTGGGACCAGTCATCCGGAAAATCTACAAAAAGAACGCTGAGTTCCTTTTTCTCACTATCAAATTGGATCCAACGAACTTCAGACGCATGGACAGTATTGCTTTCACGAGTATCTTCAGTCCATAATGTTAAGAACGAATCGCCTTTGTCAAGAATGCATAAGGAGGGTGCGATGTACGCACCGAGGCGAACTTGTGTTGTAGCAAGCCGAATAGCAGATTGGCGTCCGTCATCTTTTGCGGACAGACTATTCGTTGCAGCTGCCATCATCGAAGCAATTGCAGCCGCTATGATGGAAGTAATCCCAAATGCAAGCAGCAATTCTAATAAAGATAATCCTCTGCGGTTCATGATTGTGGCTCCGGAACAAATCGTTCAATCGTTGATAAGGTGCGTCCATCTTTTGTAAAAGATGAAACGGTAACCGTTCTGCCAATAATGAACACCTCTAATTGTGAAACTTGTACTTCGTCTTCGATGACGGAGACTTTTCGACCAATTGCGCTCCAGTCTCCTTCAAGAGGCATACCAGTGGCATCGGTAATTGATCCAACTTCTTCAACATATCCATGCCAAGAATCAATAGTTTCCCAAGGAACTTGGGTAATTTGAGAGAGAAGAGATTCCGCAGCGACCGAGCCGACAATTTTTCCACGCGCCTCCAAGGACTGCTGTTGCCCGCCCACGATTGCACTTGAGATTGATGCTACGGCAAACGTGAGAATGCCAAGAGCGATCATCACTTCAAGTAGTGCAATGCCACGGCGTGGGGGTAGGTTGACGGAACGAAGGCGCATAGTTCATCAATCGAGAACATTCTTGCGTTTCTATGCAACTCTATGGGCATCTTGTAATAATCGCACCGATACAACAGTGCATGCACTATAGATTGCCTAACATATCACTATGTTTAGTCCGATAAAGATGATGAAACGAATGGAACTATCGCAGACAATGCAAAAAAACAGGAGTAAAAATGGCTCTCAACGTCGTTTTTGAGTTGCAAAGTATTGGAGTGCGACCATAATGCCCCTCATGCCGTGGCGATTTTATAGATACATGCTCGCAGACGTGCTTCGGCAGTTCTCAATCACCGCAGTAATCCTTGTGATTGTGATTGCATTTGGTGCTGCAGTTAAGCCTTTATCAAGCGATAGTTTACTTACGGGATGGGATACGTTTAAGTATCTTGCATTTGCGGTTGTTCCGATGTTGCAGTTCGCGTTGCCGTTTGCCGCGGCATTCGCAGCAACAATTGGATTGCATCGGATGGCTCAAGATAATGAACTAAATGCGATGGCAGTATCGGGACAATCCTACGCAAGGTTACTTGCACCCATGGCTCTCTTTGGAGTGATATTGACGTTGATTGTTGCGCTGTTAACACAGTCAATAATTCCTAGGTTTGTTGGCAAAATGACTGCAACGATGTCAAATGATTTGCCGAGGTTGTTAGCGAATTCGATTCGACAACATGCGCCATTCGTACAGGGCAATATGATTATTTGGGCAGAAGATATTTTCATTATTGAAGATGGTGATAAAGAAAAAATGGCACTTGAGCATATGGCAGTTGCGAAGATTGACAGTACCGGACGGGCAAGTATGTATCTCACAGCGGCATCTTCTGTTGTTGATATTCAGAGGTCAAATGAGCAAACTTCGATGCTTATAAAATTTAAGGATTCTGCACAGTGGTCAAGTAATGAAGACGGTTCAGGTCTTCTTCGTGGCGCAAAAGAAGGGCAACTTACACACGCTATTGATTTGCCTTCATTATCAAAACAAAGACCTTCTTCACTAACTCGTTCGGATCTATTGGCTCTTCGTACTACTCCAAGAAATTATTCTCGAGTGAATAATGCAGCCGCAGCACTGGAAGCCGCATTGACCGAACAAAGTTTTATTGCGGGCGTGAGAGATTTATTTGATAAAACTAATTCGATTACGTGTGATACGGTAACTGGAGGAAGACAAATAATTATTGAAGCGAAGAGTATGAAAAAGAATATTTTCTTGCCACCGATACATGTTACTTCGATGAACAGCGCAGGCGAGATGGGGAATCTCTTCCCAAAATCCGCAAAGTTACTCTTTGATCAATCAGAGAGTGGAGATTTTGATTTTGTGACACTACAAATGAAAGATGTAAGTATTGGCTCCCTTGGGGCTGGGCAGAATAAACGGGGTGAATTGGTCGTACCTCTTCGGATTCGTGGGGTTACTTCAGATTCTATTGTTGCTGAGACAATTCCTGAACTTTTATTAGTAGCTAAAGAAAATCCATCGAAGAAAGTTCAACGTTCGGTGAATGTTCTTAAGCAACAACTAACCTATATGGAAGGCCAGATAATTGGAAGAATTGGGCAACGTTGGGCCGTGAGTCTTTTGCCTTTGTTTGCGATTATTCTTGGAAGTTTATTCGCAATCCGTTTCCCATCAACGCCACCGTTATCTGTCTATGCAAAGGTGTTTGTTCCAACGGTGATAGCGTTGTTACTCGTTTTTTCTGGGGGACAAATGGTTCGTGACTCAAGAGTGATTTCTGGATTTGGTGTGATGTGGTCTGGCAACATCGGTCTAACTTTATTAGTGTTATATAACTGGATGAAATTACGTAAGACATAGGATGAATTTATTAACCCTGTACATTATGAAGAGGATGGCAATTAATTTTGTTGTTTTATTTACGTTGTTCTTTTTGCTCGGGGCAGTAGTTGACATCATTATTAATTTAGATGAGTTTGACAAAATTGCTGGTGAACTTTCAGGTGATGGCGGCATTTTTGCTCGGATTTTTGCATTGATTAGAGTTGGAATTGGGTTTGAAGGTCCTCGGTTGTTTCAAGTGTATGCGTATCTGCACGGTGTTATAGCTGTTGGTGCAATGGCGTTTACTGCTGCGAATATGTTGCGGTCACGCGAATTCGTTGCGTTGATGGCAGCTGGCATTAGCTTGCGCCGCATTGCTCTTCCATTTTTACTTGTCATGGGTGGCATTAGTCTTGTTGCGTTGCTTAATCAAGAATATATGTTGCCAAGAGTTGCGCCCTTATTACTCCGTGACCACGGAGAACTTGGCGAAAAAAGCGTTGGGTCGTTTTCGGTGCCGTTTACACCTGATCAAAATGGTGTGTTACTGCTTGCGCCTTCATTGAATCCATCAACTGGTGTCATAACTGAACCAACATTTATAGTTAGAGATGAAAAAGGAAGAATGATTAGGCAAATCAGAGCAACTTCTGCAACATGGGATGGCGAAGCATCTGGAAAATGGATATTGCAAAATGGCCGTTCGGTGGATGTTGTTTTTGATGACGAAACTGCACAAGCAGAGATTCTTCCACCAGTGGTTGTTGAACAGTACGAGACGGAGTTGTCACCTTATATTTTAACGCTGCATAGATATGGGCAATTTATTGGAATGCTCGGTATGACTCAGTTGAACAGCATGCTTGAGGTGGCGGGAACATTTGACGCGCCAATGCTTCGGAGACATTGGTACTCAAGATTTGCATCCATAGCAATCAATATGCTAGCAATGGTTATAGTTATTCCGTTTTTTGTTACGAGAGATCCAGTTGTGTTATCGAGGCAAGCAATAAAATGCGGGGGAATTGGAATCACCATTTTATTTGGTGGCACAATCGTGATGTTGATGCCAATTCAAGGATTCCCAGCAGTCGTGAGTGTGTTTTTGCCGGCTCTAGTTCTTCTTCCAGTTGGGTTGCTCCAGTTAGTCAATATACGAACGTGAAGCATGTTCAAATGCTGAATTGAAATATGTAATTGATTGTTGTTTCGTAAGAGAGGCTGCAATCTCCTCCATAAGAAAACGTTCCTGTGCAAGTTTTGCTAATGTTTGCATTTCATCTTTTACTTGTTCAAAAGATACGGTTGAAGGTACTGGTGCGGTTGTAACTTGAACAATTATCCATCGATCTCCAATAAAAATTGGGCTAGAAAATTCCCCAACATCAAGTTTTGGAAGTGCTTCACGTATGGGAGCTGGCCAAATAGGGTCTGCAATCGGAATTGAATCGACAAGCCCGCCTCGAGATGCACTTGGGTCAATCGAAAGTTCTACAGCAAGTTTTGTAAACGAAGCGCCACGGTTGAGTTTTGCGAAAATGTCAGTCGCTTCTTTGTGTGTTGTTGTTACGATAACCCTTGCAGGATAGGAAGTGCCATGAATAATTTCATACATCCTCCTTACGGAATTTTCTGTAACCTTGACTTCTTGAGCGACGAGTTTTCTAAGAGCTGCATTTCGCCAGAGTAATTGACGTTCACGATTTGGCCCATACCCTTTTTCATAAAGAATTTTTTTGAAACTTGGTGTTGAATTATCGTTATACATTGTGCGAAATTGGATGCGTTCAGCGCGTATATCTTTAGGTGTAATGACAATTGAATTGTTTCGGAGTTCTTCTTCAATTGCCATGTTGAGCATGTAATCATCGAGTGCTTCTTTTCCCCCAATTTCAATGAGGGCAGGCAAAATGTCTTTCATACGAATGCTTTTAGTTCCAATTAATGCAATAATTGGCGAATTAGTTTGCATGGAAACGGATTGCTTGGGTAGGGGGTTTGTTGCTCTATTTCCACAGCTTAGCGCTGAGAGCAATGCGAGGCACAGGAGCAATCTTTTCGGGTGTACAATGTAGAACAGTATCATGTCGAAACAAAGTTTACTCGTTTGCCCGTTCTGTGGGGTCCTTCAGGACACATCTGAAGACGAAGTTTGTGGTGTTTGCTCACGACTAATTGGTCGCAGTACCTTAGTAGTTGCAGAAAACGAGATGGGTCCTTGGTGGATACGCCGCGAGAAGTTCCCCTTCCGCCCCGGGATGACATACGACCATATTGCCGATTTTGCGAGAAATGGCAAAATTGATGAACGAACGATTATTCGTGGACCTACAACGAAGCAATTGTGGGATATTGCGGGCAGAGTGAAGGGGATTGCGCATTTAATGGGAAGATGCCATGCATGCGGAGTAAAAGTAGATCCATCTTAAAGGTCATGCACAGCGTGTAGCGCCGATTTTTTCGTTTATCGAGATAGAAATAATTTAGGTTTGGATCAGAATGAGCCTTCTGAGGGGGAAGTCGATGGAGTTTCATGCTTCGTGACGGATGAATCGATTTTTGAAACGCAATCTACTCCTATGAGGGTACCTGCCCATAGTAGTAAGCCCACCGAAAAAGAAGAGAGTATCATTGGTTCACCTCAATTCCGCTCAGTCCAGCGCTTGCTTGAATTAAGCAATCGCAAGATTAAAGTCCTCATTATTTCATTGGCCATATCAGTCGTCATTCTTGGAATATTGATTGTGTTACTCATCAAAAATTAGTTATTACCGGACTTTTTCGAATCTTCCAAGAGAGATTATCGAAGATGTCCCCAAGTAGCCGATGGCATTCCGACCGCAATATTTTGCGGGTAATCGGTAGCGTGGTTTCTATCGATTTGGCCTCGGACAGGATGTCACCCACAACTGTAGTGGGACACCGAAGGATGCACAGAGCCACAATAGGAATGAGAATCGCATGCAGGTACAAACAACTCGATTCGGTACAGTCGAAGTTGATGACAACCGAATTCTTGAATTCCCCTCGGGGTTATTAGGGTTTTCAAGTTATACGCAATACGCATTACTTCAACCAGATGATGATGGTTTATTTTTCTGGCTACAGTCAACGGAAGCCCCTGAATTAGCTTTTGTTGTGACGGATCCAGCAACGTGGGTTCCAGAGTATCAAGCGACTGTTCGTAAAGAACAGATGGAAGAACTTACTCTTGAAACACTGGAAACGGCGCAAACGTTCGTCATAGTCAATAAATATGATCAAACACTTACGGTGAATTTGCAGGGACCGATTATCGTGAATCTTGGTAATCACCAAGCAATGCAACTGGTGCTTGCTGACAAGCGATGGACAACTCGGCACGAGATTGTGAGATTGACATCACAGGAGCGATTGACGGCTTAATTTTTTTCTATACATTTGTTCGCTCAGGGAAGAGCGAGCAAGCTGCTTTATTTGCAGCGAACCTTGAGGAAGGATTCTTACCATGCTAGTGCTATCACGCCATAAAGATGAGACGATTATGATTGGTGACGACATTGAATTAACAGTTGTAGATATTCGTGGTGACAAGGTACGCATTGGCATCAAGGCGCCCTCGAGCGTGCCAGTACACCGCAAGGAAGTATACGAGGCTATTCGCAAAGAGAACGAGGAGGCCTCAACATTTGACCGCGATGATCTTGGTGAAATACCACCTCCAAGAATCGCCAGATTCAATTAGCCTCCCTTATGGCTAATTAATTTTTTTGAGGGATTCGCGGGTGAGTTGTTTGCCGAGTTCCACTCCGGGTTGGTTGTAGGGATTCACATGAAGCAACCGTCCTGCTATGGCGACTGTGGCTTGCCAGAGGGCAATAAATTGGCCAACAGAGCTTGCATCAACCGTAGCGAGTGTCAAGGTCCATGTTGCTTGATTAGCATCTTGCATAGAGCTCTGCGTCGCTTGCTGTTGTGCGTGGAGGAGAGAGCCAATTGTATGGTCGCAGAGCCACGCTTGCGATGCGCTGATTGGCGTATCACCGAGTTTAATTTCATTTGTCGTATCGACAACGAGAAAACCGATGACTTTATCCATCGGTCCCTCTCTCCAAAGTTGGAGCATGCTGTGTTGGTCAGTTGCACCGATTGCAGCAATTGGTGTTGGCCCAACACGCACACCTTCACTCGTAATTTTACCCAGTGACTCTGCCCATAATTGAACATACCAATGAGCAAATTGAATCAAGCGATCACAATAAGGCATCATGATGTGAATGTTTCGTCCCTCTTGCATGGCGCCAACGAGTGCAGCCGCAAGATCTGCAGCAGGATTTTCAGTTTCCTGCTTGCATGCGTCATCCATTTCTCTTGCACCATCAAGGAGTGCGTTAACATCAATCCCGCACATTGCTGCAGGAAATAATCCAACAGGTGATAAAATACTGAAACGACCACCAACACCATCGGGGACAAGTAGGGTGTCCCAATTGCGCGAGAGCGCAACTTCACGCAACGTACCGCTACTCCCAGTAATTGCAACAAATGTTGCAGCAGGCATTGTTCGTTCAATCACCATGAGTAAAGAGGTAATTTCTGCGGTATCTCCAGATTTTGAAATGACCGCAACAACAGTTTGTTCAAATGTTGGGTCCGCTATTTTCATTAAGTCAATCGTTTCTTGCACGGTATGTGGATCGATGTTGTCGAGTACGAAAAAGTTAAGCGCACAATCGCCAAGTGCGCTTTGTAATGCTTTTGCACCTAAAGAAGAACCGCCGATTCCAAGAAGAAGAAAATTTACACAGTTTGGTTGTAACTTTTCAGTTAAAGTTTGAACGCTTTGAAGGTGTTCCATTTGCATGGGTTCATGCCATAGCATTCTCCATCGTTCATCACCATTCCCAATACCTCTATTGGCAGATACAATTGCCTCTGAAGTATCAAGCGGTGCTTTGACAGGTATATCGAGTGTAAGTTTGATTAATGACATACGTAATTAGGTAAGCGCTTGTTCTATATCGGCGATAAGGTCATCGCAATCTTCAATTCCAACGCTTAAGCGCACAAGTCCATCCGCAATACCAAGTTCAGTTCGTAATTCAGGTGGCACCGAAGCGTGTGTCATAATTGCTGGATGTTCTACGAGTGATTCAACTCCACCGAGTGATTCTGCAAGAGCGAAAATTTGTAATTTTTCTAGAAATGATTTCGAAGTTTCAATACCACCCTTGAGGATGAACGTAATCATTCCACCACCCGCGGTTACGCCATCAATGGACATTTGCTTAGCTGCAGTTTGGTGTTGTGGGTGTGATGACAGACCAGGATAGTACACACGTTCAACCTCATCCCTTTCTTCTAGCCACGATGCAATTCGTAGCGCACTTTCGCAATGTCTTCTCATTCTAAGAGCGAGTGTTTTGATCCCACGGAGTACGAGATATGAATCAAACGGACTTAAAATTGGTCCTGCAGAATTGTGAATAAATCGAATTCGCTCGGCAAGTTCAGGATTACCAGTAACAAGTATCCCCGAGACAACATCACTGTGACCACCAAGATATTTAGTTGCTGAGTGCATGACAATATCAAAGCCAAATTCCAGTGGCTGCTGTAGTGCGGGTGTTGCAAACGTATTGTCGCAAGCAAGAAGAATTCCGCGGTCTTTTGCAACTTCGACAACCGCTGCAAGGTCGACGAGTTTTAACATTGGATTCGTTGGTGTTTCTATCCAAATAAGTTTCGTTTTTTCCGTGATCGCATTCTTCAATGTATCGATGTTTGTTAGATCAGCAAATGTAAAGTGTATTCCCGATGTTCGTTGTCTAACTTTAGAAAATAATCGATGTGTGCCGCCGTATAAATCATCCATGGCGACAACATGATCACCGGTATCGATGAGATCAAGTACGGTATTTACAGCAGCCATTCCACTTGAAAAAGCAAAGCCACCAAAAGAAGTATCTTGTTCTTCAGTGAGGGGTGAACCCTCAAGTCTTGCAATACACCTTTCCAGTGCGTACCGAGTTGGATTATGGCTGCGGGTATATTCAAATCCTTTGTGTACTCCGGGCGACTCCTGTGCATAAGTAGAGGAAAGAAAAATAGGCGGCATCACTGCGCCAGTTACAGGCTCGTGTGCTTGGCCAGCGTGAATGACTTTTGAATCAAATTTTGTTTTGTTGTTCAACGTGGTAACTGCTTTCGAAGGTGATTAATGAGATCTATTTTTGTAATGAGCCCGAGAAAATTAGAATTGTCATCGAGCACAATTGCAACCATGTCGTTTGAGAATAATGGGATGAGTTGATCAATTGAAGCGGTGGACGGTAGGGTAGAGAGTTTTGTTGACATGAATTCGCTGACAGGTTTCCTGAAATTGTCTGCGTCAGCAATTACACCAAGCAAAATATCACTTTCGTCTAGGATGCCTATGACTTGCCCTTGGGAATCAATGACTGCCATCTGGCTTATGTCGTACAACCGCATGTTTTTGATTGCTTGAATGACGGGAAGTGTAGGAGTCAGTGTAAAATCTTCTTTAGTTTCATGTCGTCTTGAAATGAGGTCACGCAAATCGTGGTGTTGCTCTCGTTCAATAAAACCTTGGTCGAGCATCCAATAATCATTAAACATTTTTTCCAGATACTTTGACCCATGGTCGCAAGCAAACGTGACGACACGTTTTGGTTCGCTTTGTTCTTTTGCCCAGTGTATTGCAGCAGCAACGAGAGTACCTGTGGACGAACCAGCGAGTACGCCTTCTAGTTGTAATAGTTCTCTTGCAGTATTGAATGATTCCTTATCCGTAATCCAATACCCCTTTGTAACGAGGTCTAAGTCTGTAATTGATGGTACGAAATCTTCGCCAATGCCCTCGACGAGCCATGAACCGGGTGAAACTTCTTTTCCTTCGTTTACAAGCGGCGCAAGTATTGATCCTTCTGGGTCTGCGAGTATGACTTCAATATCTGGATTTTTTTCTTTTAAATACTTGCCAACGCCTGAAATCGTTCCCCCTGATCCAACACCGATGACAATCGCATCAATGTTGCCATCCATTTGATCCCAAATTTCTGGACCGGTGGTTGCGTAATGCGCTTCTACATTTGCTTCGTTAGAAAATTGATTGACAAAGAACCACCCATTTTCGTCTGCGAGTTTTTTGGCGACATCTTGGTAGTAGTCTGGGTGTCCTTTTTCTACGTCGCTTCGAGCAAGAATCACTTGGGCTCCCATGGCACGAAGATGTGCAATTTTTCCCTCACTCATTTTGTCTGGAACGACAACGGTTAATTCATATCCCTTTTGAGATGCAACGAGTGCCAGTGCTATTCCGGTATTTCCAGCAGTTGCTTCAATAATCCGAATCCCTTTTTTTAAATCTCCTTCTCTTTCTGCCTTGTCAATCATCGTAATAGCGATACGGTCCTTGATTGATTGACCTGGATTTTGAGATTCCAGTTTTAAGAACAAATCACATAGACCTGTATCAATCGTATGCATCTTGAGCATTGGTGTGTTACCGACAAGGTCAAGGATGGAATCAACAGGGGATGTGGTACGTGGAGATGTTTGTTGCATTTTGGCATTGTACAGCGTCCATGCACACGTCTGCATAATGAAACAGAGGGTTGCATCTATCGATGCAACCCTCTGAAAAGGAACAAGTAATAC
>Ga0066376_10004665_pt1 | contig 11861 bp, 11 predicted proteins | sample Knorr_S15_td_Bot_FD_77009 | JGI IMG/M metagenome (GOLD analysis project Ga0066376, IMG submission 77009) | Marine microbial communities from Southern Atlantic Ocean transect - Knorr_S15_td_Bottom_ad_5009_LV_A | ecosystem: Environmental > Aquatic > Marine > Oceanic | place: Southern Atlantic... | reverse complement strand
GAGGTGATCAGCCGATTTGGTGCGGCAATGGAAGTAGAGGTTTGCGAACAGGTGGCGGAGGCGATGGTTCACAAGGCGGCCGCCCTGGGGACGCTGGGCCGGATGGAGGAGACCATTGAAGTCTGCGATGAGGTTCTCAAGCGCTACCAGGAGGAACAAGAAGTAGTGCTGCAGGAGCAGGTAGCGCTGGCGCTGGTCCACAAGGGAGTGGCGCTGGGAAGTTCGGATCGCCAAGAGGAAGCGATTGCCGTCTACACGGAAGTGATCAAGCGTTTTGAAAGGGACATGCTTTTGCAGGGACAAGTGATCCGGGCCAAGGAGTTGCGTAAGGCCTTGCGAAAATCCGACAAGGGCGATCCCAAGAAACCCGGCCCGGATAAGGCATAGGTTCTTGTCGGCGCCTGCGTGGCTTCGTGACGAGACACTATGCGTAATCCGGGCTAACGCATTCCTTGACGGAATACTTCATAGAGAACGAGGGATCCCGCCACGGCGGCATTGAGGCTCTCCACTTGAGGTTGCATGGGGATGTGCAGGTGGTGGTCGGCGAGGCTGAGAATGGTAGGGCTCAGGCCCCGACCTTCATTGCCAATCGCAATGGCAAGAGGAGACTCGAAATGTGCTTCGAAGAGGGGTTTGCCACCCTGCGGAGTGGTAGCCCAGAGGTGATATCCGCGGCTCTTCAACTCGCCAGCTTCGATCCCCTCCAGGAAGGGAACCGAGAAGAGAGAGGCAGCCGAGGCCCGGACGACCTTGGAGTTGAAACAGGAGACGGTGTGGGGACTGGTGGCAACACTGAAGATTCCTGTGGCTCGGGCGGTTCGCAGCAGCGTCCCAAGATTGCCCGGATCCTGGAGTTCGCTCAGGTAAAGGACCTGTGAGGTGAGATCCTTCCATTTCCAGCTGGGTTTTTCAAAGAAGGCCAGGATTTGCCGAGAAGAATCGAGGGTGGACAGCCTTTCGAACAAGGCGGGAGCCAGCTGAAAAGACTCTGTAGAGCGGGAAAGAAGGTCCTGGATGTCAGGTTCCGCTCCCTCCGAGAAGAGTAAAAGCTCTATGGGGCGCTGGGTGGAGAGGTCCTGGGTTTGCTTCCATCCTTCTATGGGAATCCAGGGACAGTCCTCTTTCTCAGGGTGAGTGACATATTTCTTCCAGAGCTTATATTGGGGGTTTTGCCGGCTTTCAATCCGGGAAACAGAAGAGGACACTTCGTGTTATCTTAGCAGATGTGCCGTTTGATCTAGACTCTCCCCCCCCAGAAATGATTGAAAAAGCGGCCCGGGCGATCCGCCAGGGTAAGGTGGTGCTTTACCCCACCGATACCCTCTATGGTCTGGGCTGTGATCCCTCCAATGAGGAAGCACTGCGACGGCTTTTCGCCATCAAAGGCCGATCCGAGACCAAGGGTGTTCTTCTACTTGTTCAGGATTCTTCTTATGCAGAAGCTGTTTCTGATCATATTCCTGATCTGTTTTATAAATTAGTAAAAACTTTCTGGCCGGGTCCTGTTACCCTACTTCTGGAAGGGAACTCCTCCTGTTCCCGCTTAATTCTGGGGAAGGACGGTAAGGTGGGCTTGCGTCATCCCGATCTGGCCTTTCTACAGCTTTGGATGGAGGCCATCCCCGGCCCCATCGTCTCCACCAGCGCCAACCTTTCTGGAGAGCCTTTGGCTGCACTGGAGGATTTGAAGCAACTTTTTGATCACCAGGTGGACCTTATACTCGAGGGAAGGGAAACGAAGCAGCCCAGCCAGCCTTCCACGGTGGTTGACCTGACGATGGACCCTCCGAGGATCGTGAGAGCTGGGCGCTGGGCCAGAAGGGTTGGGGAATTTCTCACCCATAAGTGATAAAGGTGGTTTCTCTAATGTGGTTTGGAATCATACGGAACTGGACAGTGTTGTTTTTGATGGGAGGCTTGATTGGCCTCGTTTTGCCACAGGTCGATTCGTCTCAGCTGAGCCCGGCGGAAATCATTGACAAGGTGGATCACATGCTTCGAGGCGACTCTTCTCAAGGCCGTGTTGAAATGGCTGTGGTCACCCGGCGCTGGGAGCGCAATATCACGATGGAAATCTGGTCAGAGGGTACGGAAAAAGCTCTGATCAAGGTGTTACAGCCCAAAAAGGAAGCAGGAACGACAACCCTGAAGGTCGGCTCCGACATGTGGAATTATCTTCCCAAAATTGATCGCACCATCCGTGTCCCTACCTCCATGATGATGGGGTCCTGGATGGGCTCACATTTCACCAATGACGATCTGGTCAAGGAAAGTCGCCTCATTCGTGACTATGAGATTGAGATCGTTTATGAAGGAGATCGAGAAGGGATTGAGGTCTATGAGTTTCAGCTGACTCCTCATCCCGAAGCGCCTGTGGTCTGGGGGAAAATGCTCTACCAAGTCCGCAAGGGGGATCTGATGCCCACCTGGGCTGAATACTATGGTGAAGACGGAGAGCTCAAACGAACGATGACCTTTTCTGACTACCGTGAGATGAGCGGACGGCTCGTCCCCACCAGGTCGAGGATGGTTCCGCAGGACAAACCCGAGGAATACACGGAGATGATCTATCACGAACTCCACTTTGACATTCCCATCCCCAAGGGCACTTTTTCCCTTTCTTCTCTGCGGAGATAGAGATGATTGCCTTGCGGTTGGGGTGGCGAAACCTGTGGAGAAATTCCAGGCGAAGCCTGATTACTATTTCTGCTGTGGGTTGTGGCTATGCCTTTTTGATTGTCCTCATTGGATTGACCGTCGGCATGGCCGGGCAGATGCTCAAGAATGGAACGGGCTTGCTCATGGGCGATTTGCAGCTTCACCATTCGGACTATCTACCCGAGCGCAGCCTCTACGATACCATCGGCAGTAATTCTAGCAGCGAGCTGGAAGAGGTCCTCCATCAACTCAGCCTCTACCCTCAGTTGGCGGGCCGCTCTCCCCGAGTGTACGGGTTTGGCCTTTTGTCCACGGGAGAAAACTCTGCAGGAGCCCGTTTGATGGGCGTGGATCCGCAAGTGGAGTTGGGGGTGAGCAGTTTCCTGTCGGGACTTCAGGCGGGAGCCCTGGACGACTCGGTGGAGCGCTCTCTGCTGTTGGGAGATGCCCTGGCCCGGGAACTGGAGGCAAGTATTGGATCACAGGTGGCCATCGTGACTCAGGCCGCCGATGGGAGTCTTGGAAACGACCTGTTTCTGGTATCTGGAATCCTCCATACGGGACTCAGTTACGTGGATCGCTCGCTGGCAGTTCTCTATTTGGCGGACCTGCAGGAACTGCTTGTTCTGAGCCCAAATGAGGTTCATGAGATTGCGGTGAAGATCGGGGACCCCATGGCTGCTGATGCCTTTGCCGCCCGACTCAACGCTTCTGAAAATTGGCCAGCCAACACCGTGGCCCAGAGCTGGGGAGAGTTGGCACCCCAGCTCAAAGACTATGTGGGCCTGTCCCAGGGGATGTACGGATTTATTATCATGATCATTGGTCTCTTCACCGCTACGGGTGTCCTGAACACGATGATGATGGCGGTCTTTGAAAGAAGCCGTGAGATCGGATTGGTCAGTGCCCTGGGAATGCCCCCCCTGCTCATTGTGAGTTCCATTCTCCTGGAGAGCCTTTTCCTGGGAATTCTGGGGTTGATAGGGGGATTTGGTTTGGGAGCCTGGGGGATGTCTTATCTAACCACCCAGGGTCTGGATTTGAGCAGATGGATGGGAGAACTTTCCATGCTGGGAACCCGTATGGACCCAGTATTAAAAGCCAGCTGGGGCTGGGATTATGTTATCTGGTCAGCTCTGGGCCTGCTTTTGGCGACTCTTTTGGCTGCCTTGTTCCCAGCTGTGAAGGCCGCTCGTTTGAATCCGGTCCAGGCCCTGTCGGCTCCTGTCGAGGGGTAAGCGAGGCACTGAAAGGACTCATCAGTATGACCATCGTCTGGAAGATTGCCTGGAGAAATCTGTGGCGAAAGCCTCGCAGAACAATCCTCACCGTGATCACCATCTCGTTGGGTCTGGCCCTGCTTCTGATTTCCCTGGGGCTTGGCGATGGAAGCCATAATCAGATGATTGAAAGTGCCGTGCATATGGGTTCAGGCCACGTCCTGGTTCAGCAGAAAGGCTATCTGGAAAAAGGGGGAATTGACCGGTTGCTGAGCCCTGAGGAGATTCGGGGCGTGGAGTCGTGGGGCCAGGAAATGAAAGGGCGATTCCCGATTCGTCACATTTTACGCCGAACCTTCGTATCGGGTCTGGCCTCCTCTGCTGATGGCGCAACAGGAGTTCAACTCATAGGGATCCAACCTTTAGAGGAAATGCAGGCCTCCGATTTTGACGAGAAACTGATCGAAGGGGAGTTCCTGAATGCCGACGACGGGGATTGGGTGATTCTGGGACAAGGAGTGGCTCACAAACTCGCCCTTGAGGTGGGAGAGAAACTTGTTCTGATGGCACAGGGAGTCGACTCCGTGGAAATTCGATCCCGGCTTGTGCGGGTACGGGGAATTCTGAGAACAGGATTGGAGGAGCAGGACCAGGCCTTGGCTTTGATGCCCCTGGGCGCTTCTCAGGAATTCCTGGATTTGGGGACTCAGGTCCACCAAATCGCCTTTTTGTTGGAAGATTCTCGATTTTCAGATGAGCTGGCCAGCATCGGACAAGAGAACTTCCCCGCTTTGGAGGTATTGAGCTGGGGAGAAGCGCTTCCCCAATTGAGGGATTTTATTCGTATTGACGATGGAGGCAGCTACGTCATGAATCTGATCTTCTTCTTGCTGATCAGCTTCACCGTACTCAACACGCTGCTCATGTCGGTTCTGGAGCGAGGCCGGGAGTTTGCTCTGCTCCACTGTCTGGGCCTGACGCCGGGCAGGCGATTCATTATGGTGCTGGTGGAAGCCTTCTTTATTGCTTTCCTCTCGGCCCTCACCGGTTTTGGACTGGGATTCAGTGGGCACTTGTATCTGAGTCGCAGCGGTTTGCCACTGGACCTCTTCTACTCAGGAGAACTTTCTGCCGCCGGTGTGGCCTTTGACCCGGTTATGTATTCTCATCTTTCCCCAGCCCGGATTCTCCAACCGATGATCCTGGTTTTTGGCTTAACTCTTTTGCTGTCCGTAGTTCCGGCCTGGCGGGCTGCCCGATCAGCAGATGTTCATTCACTGGGGCGAGCCTGATCATGCATCAAGGAGACACAATCCTTCAGCTCCAGAATGTCTCTCGGCTCTATCACCAGGGTGGTGAGACCATTCGGGCGCTGGATAGAGTCAATCTAACCCTGCGGCAGGGTGAGTTTGTGGCTATTGCCGGGCCTTCCGGATCGGGGAAGACGACACTGCTGAATGTTTCCGTGGGGCTCGATCAGCCGACCGAGGGAAAGGTCTGGGTGGGAGGACAGGATCTGACAGGAATGAGCGCTCCTGCACTGGCTCAGTTAAGACTCAATAAAGTCGGATTCATCTTTCAATCCTATAATTTAGTTCCCGTTTTGAGTGCGGAGGAAAACGCGGAATTGATTCTGCTGCTGAGAGGGGTGCCGGCGGCGGAAAGGAAAAGGACTGTGCACCGGGTCCTGAAGGAAGTGGGGCTAGAGGGTCTTGAAAACCGCCGCCCCTCCCAGCTTTCAGGCGGACAACAGCAGCGGGTTGCGGTAGCTCGTGCCATAGTGGCCGAACCGGCCCTGGTTCTGGCCGATGAACCGACGGCTAACCTGGACAGCGAAACGGCCTTTGCACTGATCGACCTCATGGAAAAACTGAATCAGGAGCATCACACCACATTTCTCTTCTCCACCCATGACCCTCGCGTGATGAAGCGGGCCAAACGCATTATTTATCTACTGGACGGACGTGTGGAGAAGGACGTTGTTAGCCCGGACTATGCATAAATTCTCTACTGCAGCGAAGACGGAATTCAGGGACAGTCCCCTAATTCTGGAAGAATTCTTGGGACAGTCCCTGAATTCCGTCGCGCTTCGTGACAAGAACCTATCCATAATCCGGGCTTAAGATGCTCTCTACCGGGTCAAAATACCTGTGGGTCCTGCTTCTTTTGGCTTTGGAAAGTACCGTTCCCCGGCTGCAGGCTCAAGAGTTTGCTTGGGGTGGATCTTTCAGAGCCTACCCGTTCCTACGATTGGAAGAGCTTGCTCTGGAAGAGGAGTTGGGAGGAACACTGAGTCGCCGTGATACCCAACTCTTGATCCTGCGGCTTACCGGAGACGTTTTTTTTGGCCAGCACGTTCGCTTGGAAACTCATCCGCTCCTGGAGTTTGTATCACCATCCAGGCTACTGGGTCCTTCAGGTCTGGCAACCTCAACTGCTCCCACTTTCCTGCCTCTGGAGCACGTCTTTACCGACAACCCGAATGTTGAGCTGATTGGAAGTTTTGATCGACTGAACCTCCAGATCGACTTGAACCGGGTTAGGCTCGTGGTCGGCCGTCAGGCCGTCACCTGGGGAGTGGCTTATTTTTGGCCTTCGCTGGATCTTTTTGCACCTTTCTCGCCCCGGCGGGTCGATCGTGACTACAAGCCGGGGATCGACGCCATTCGAGCCACAATTCCCCTGGGAGACTTTTCGGAAGTGGAGGTGATCGGCGCCATTCTGGGCCCATCCCTGAGCAGGGACGGCACGCTGGCAGCATTGACCCGCTTCAATCTGGGACCGTTGGATTGGGGCTTGATGGGAGGAAAATTTCATCGCGACACCGTGGCTGGGAGTTTTCTAACCACGGATGCCTGGGGGACAGGCCTGCGAGCAGAGGTGAGCTGGACCCAATCGGGCGACCCGGAGGATCGGGTGCGGGAGCGGCGGACTTTCTGGCGCGCCGCGGCGGGAGTGGACCGACAGCTGACACCGACGCTTACGATGTCGGCTGAGTTTTCTTTCAACGGATATGGAGCGAGGCAGGCCTCGGACTACCTGGACAGGAGTACGGCCGACCGTGTTCTGCGTGGAGAAATCAATGCCCTGGGAAGATTTTATACAGGCGTTTCCGGGGTCTGGAGCTTTCACCCGTTGGGTACGCTTACCAACACCCTGCTCATCAACTTGCAAGATCCGTCCACCCTTTGGGTGCCCTCGTTTCAGTGGTCGACGAGCAACAACTCGGATGTGTTAGCGGGCGCCCAGATCGGTATCGGAACGGGACTTCAGTCATCGGGGATGGGCCCGGTTCCTCAAAGCGAGTACGGTTTGGTTCCCAACACGCTGTTTGCCGCCATCAGAGTTTATTTTTGAAAAGGAGATCGCAGACCACAGACCCAAAGAGGGATACAATAAGGGGGTATAGAGGGTAGTTATGAGGCATCGATTCAGTCGCTTTTTGGGGAAGTTCACCGTGCTGGTTCAGGTAGGTCTGCTGGTTGCTCTCTGGGCGGGTCCTTCTGTACAACTGGCCAAGGAATCGATGGCTTCACCAAGGGTAGTGGCCGTGGGGGATATTCATGGTGATTTCGATGCCTTGCTCTCGATCCTTCAAGAGACTGGGATCATTGACGATCAGCACAACTGGTCGGGCGGGGCTGCAACCCTGGTGCAAACAGGAGACTTTCTGGATCGGGGTGCCAAGCATCGCCAAGTCATGGACTTGTTCATGGCACTGGAGGTGCAGGCGGTGAAAGCGAACGGACGGGTGGTCGTTTTGCTGGGCAACCATGAAATGATGAATCTCATGGGGGACCTGCGTTATGTTTCGCCGGAAGTCTATCTGGATTTTGCAAATTCAAACTCGGAAGAACGCCGCCGAAAAGCCTATCAGGATGATCTGGAGCTGCTCAAGATGGCCCCGGAGCCTGAATTCGAAAGGCAATGGATGCAAGCGCATCCGCCCGGTTTTCTGGTGTACCGAGAAGCCCTGGACCCAGAAGGGAAGTATGGGCGTTGGCTGCGGAACAGGCCGGCAGTGGTACAGATCGCGGATACCCTCTTTTTGCACGGTGGAATTCACCCTAACCTTTCTTCATTGAAGGTCGAGGAAATCAACCAGCGGATCAAACGCGAAATTCAAACTCTTGATCGTTCTACCCGATACAGGGTCCAAGAGCAGCTGATCCTGCCCTTTTTTACTTTGGAGGAGATCAGCGCAGCGGCAGAGGCAGAACTGGGGCGGCGAGAAAGCGAAGGAACCGGCGGAACACTAGGGAACGAGGACGATGGGGTCGCGGTCCTGAAGGACTTCCTGGCTTATGGCAGTTGGCTCAGCAATAACCCGGAAGGGCCCTTGTGGTTTAGAGGCTTTGCCCAGTGGTCAGAAGAAGAGGGTGCAGAGAACCTGCCGAATCTACTCGGAGCTTATCATGTAAAGCATTTCGTGGTGGGCCACACGCCCCAGCTCCCGGGGAGAATCGGGATGCGGTTCGAGGGTAAAATATTCCTGATCGACACCGGGATGCTCTCGAGCTATTACCGGGGAGGCGGAGCTTCGGCGCTGGAGATTCAGGACGGAGGATTTACAGCGATCTATCTGAATAGCAGGGAGGAGCTAGAAGAAGGAGGCAGGGGACAGAAGCTGATCCCCTGACCTCCTGACCACAGCCGGCAGACCGGTTGAAATCCCAAATTCCAAATCGAACTTCGGGCTTGACCTGGAACCTGGAACTTGGAACTTGGAACGCGCGCTTGCGCTCCAGCGCTAGCCCGTACTTCTCACACCTGCTCGTTACGAAGCCGGCGGAAGGGCCGGCCTGAGTGCGTTGCGCCACGCGCGACCGAGGCCCCCGCAACCGTACTGTATGGTACGCTGAGGAGGCCGACGGAGGGGGCACCCGCTTTGCGGGTCGCACAGTCAGGGCGGATCATTACGCCGATGTAGTAGAGGGGGTGTGAGAAATGCGGGCTAACGTGCTTCCGCTTGATCCTGGGAACCGTACTCTTCGATAAGTTTCATGGCGAAGAGTTGTTTTTTGCTTCGCTGGTGGACTCCCTTCCTGAGGGCAATCAACTCTGCCACCACGCTTACGGCGATCTCCTGAGGAGTTTCCGAGCCAATTTCCAAACCGATGGGAGCATAGAGGCGGGAGAAAGCCTCTGGAGGGACGCCTTTCTCTAAGAGGTTTTTCAAGATTATTCGAATTTTTCGCCGGCTTCCCACCAACCCAATGTAGCGGGCCGGAGTTTGGATGGCCTTTTCCAGAACCACCTGGTCATACCCGTGCCCTCGCGTCACGATCAGAATAAAACTGTTTTCCGTAACATTCATGGAATCGAGGCCTTCCTCAAATGGAGCAACGATCGTTTTTTGAGCGCCGGGAAAACGCTCTCGGTTGGCAAAGGAAGCCCGGTCATCGGCCACACTTACCTTGAACTCCACCTCCTGGGCGGTCTCGGCAATAGCCTGGGCCAAATGTCCTCCACCCATGAGGAGAAGGCTCGGGTCGGGCAGGATCGGTTCCACAAAGACTTCAACCGTACCTCCGCAAATGAGTCCATCCGCTGCCGCCTCCTCCTGGGTGAGGGTAAATTTCGTGAGCGAGGCCTTCTCAGTCTTCAGGACCCGGCAAGCTTCCTCCACGACCTCGGCCTCGGTTGAACCTCCTCCGATGGAGCCCATCGTGGAGCCGTCCTCGAAGACGAGCATTTTGGCGTTATCCCGGCGCGGTGTACTCCCCAGCCATTTTACAACCGTAGCCAGAGCGGCTTTGCTGCCTTCACGCCGTAGCCGGACAATCTCTTCGAAGATATCCATGGGTGCCCCATTATTCCTGACCAGAGGAGCAGCCGTCAACCGGACGGGGACCTGGTAACCCTGTGAACGTCACGCTATAATGCCCCCACTTGGAATTAGGGAATGGATCACGCTCTCTGTTGAAATCTTGATCAGGAAGGGACCATGATGGAGTTCTTTCAAAGAATCGTCGGAACGCTGGAGTACTACACCTGGAGCTTTGGACCCACCATCGGCGGGGAATCGATTCCCATCATCGTCGTCGCTCTTCTGGGAACCGGCTTCTTTTTAACCCTTCGTCTTGCCTTTATACAGTTCCGGCGCCTGGGCCATGGGTTTCGGCTCACCTCCGGAAAATACGATGATCCGAATCAGCCGGGAGACGTCTCCCACTTCCAAGCTTTGAGTACCGCCCTTTCCGCCACCGTGGGCATTGGCAATATTGCAGGGGTGGCCCTCGCTATCCATTTCGGCGGTCCGGGGGCCCTGTTCTGGATGTGGATGACCGCAGTTTTGGGAATGGTCACCAAGTTCGTGGAGGTGACCTTGTCCATGCATTACCGGGTCATTGAGACCCTCGATGAAACAGGTCGCGGTCAGTACGGTACGGCTTCCGGGGGTCCCATGTACTACATTGAGCGGGGACTGGGTAAGCGCTGGAAACCGATGGCCGTCTTTTTTGCTTTTGCCCTCATCATCACCTCCTTTTTTACCGGCAATGGGATTCAGGCCAACACCATGGCGGATGTTCTCTTCACTGAGTTTAGCATTCCCGCCTGGGTCACGGGTCTGGCGTCAGCCACCCTTGTCTTTTTGGTGATTGTGGGTGGAATCACCCGTATTGCCAGAGTGACCAGCGTGCTGGCTCCCCTGATGGCGGTCCTCTATGTTCTCAGTGCCCTCATTATTTTGATCTTGAATCTCCCTCACGTGGTTCCGACTCTTGGTCTGATTTTCAGAGAAGCTTTTCAGCCCACGGCGGGAATAGCAGGTACGGGAATAGGTCTTTTCGTGACCACCATGATGTGGGGGGTACGGCGAGGCCTGTTTTCCAATGAGGCGGGACAGGGTTCAGCGCCCATCGCCCATGCCGCGGCCAAGACAAATGAACCGGTTGCCGAAGGGGTGGTGGCCTTGCTGGGACCTTTCATCGACACCATTATTATCTGCTCGATGACGGGACTGGTTATTTTGATCACCGGTGTCTGGAACGAGAGGATTGCTACGGAGTTTCCCTTATCCTCAGGGGAGATCAGCTATCTCGTGGACACAGAAAGGGGCCCGGTACGGGCCAATTCCATCCCCGAGACCATTCGGATACAGCAAGGCCGTCCGCTGACGGGGACGACAGAAGCTGGCTTTGCCTGGCATGACGTGAGAGTCGAGGAGTTTTTTGTCGATGCCAGTCAGGAGCAGCCCTTCAGCGGAGTGATTCGGCCCTCTGATCAGGTTGCCGTAGCCGATGATGGAACTCGCTATCCAAGTTTATTTGGACCGGCTGTTGAGAACGGTGCCCCCCTGACGGCCCTGGCCTTTCAGCGAGGATTGTCACCCATAGGCCCCTGGGGAAATTACATCGTCCTGATCAGCGTGCTCCTTTTTGCTATCTCGACGGCTATAGCCTGGAGTTACTATGGAGACCGTTGTGTGAATTATCTCTTTGGGCCCAAGGCGATTTTGCCCTATAAGATCCTCTTTGTGATCATGCACTTTGTGGGTGCCGTCTTTGCTCTCTCCACGGTTTGGACCCTGGGAGACGTGGCGCTGGGAATGGTCACCTTCCCCAATCTGATTGCCTTGCTCCTCCTGTCAGGGGTGGTGGTGAAGCTCACCAAGAGTTACTTCGAAAGAAAACCCTGGCAGAAGTAGCGTGCTTCGCACGCGTTCCAGGAAATCCAACCCAACGCTTCCCTTGCCAGCAAAACACAGAACCAGTTGGCTTTGTGGCAGAAGCGGGGTTTGATTCAGTAGCCACACGAAAGTCCTCGATTCGAACCTCTTCGAGGTTTGACACTTGAACCCAACTAGAGCATTCTCGTGGTACTTATTTCGGTATAATAGTACAGGCAATTCTAGAATGACCGGAAAGAAACAATTCCTCTTTGCCATCCTATTAGTCCTCTCCTTCTTTTCTCTCTCCTCAGCCTGGGTGTGGGCTCAAGCCGGAGGTGGAGGCGGAAGTGGAGGTGGAAGTGGAG
>Ga0066376_10004664_pt1 | contig 11862 bp, 10 predicted proteins | sample Knorr_S15_td_Bot_FD_77009 | JGI IMG/M metagenome (GOLD analysis project Ga0066376, IMG submission 77009) | Marine microbial communities from Southern Atlantic Ocean transect - Knorr_S15_td_Bottom_ad_5009_LV_A | ecosystem: Environmental > Aquatic > Marine > Oceanic | place: Southern Atlantic... | reverse complement strand
CCGCACGTCGCCCAACTGGGGCGAGTCGTCCGAGTCGGCCACCAACGTCCCTTCACGGCCGTAGACTTCCATGCGCAATCCGCTGTCGCTCATCGGCACTACGGCCACGTGGACCGAAGCCACCCCGCCACTGTCCAACTTTCCACTGACCAGGATGTTGTCCGGGGCGGTAACATCCACCATCCGTTGAGTGTCCGTCTCATACCATTGTGAGGCCTGGGTGGACACGACAGTCGAAACGTCGCTGAAATCCCCCACCACGAACCTGAGAGCGTCGATGGTATGTCCGCAGGCAATGGTCAGGGTCGTCGCTCCCAAGCTATCGTCCCGCTGCCAGGTACGTCCCGACGTGCGTTCCAGAACACCGCCGCGGATCAGGCTCACATGGCAGGACATCACCTCGCCGACGTAACCCGACTCCACCAACTCCTTCATGTACAACATGGCCGGGGCCGCCCGCGCCTGAAGCCCGACCATGGCCTGCAGTCCCTTGGACCGGGCCAATGCAGCCAGTTCTTTGGCTTCGTCCAGGGTGGCCCCCAAAGGCCACTCGGTGTAAACATGCTTCCCGGCGTTCAATACATCCTTGGTTAATTCGTAATGGTTAGGCACCCTCACAACGACGGCCACGGCGTCGATCTCGGGGCTTGCCAGCATTTCGTTATGGTCATGGAAGGCCATGCGGGCGCCATATTTGGCCGCCGACTCTTCGGAACTCTCCCGTTTCGTGGTGCAAACCGCGGTCAGTTCAAATTCCGGACTGGCCAGCAGCGCCGGCAGGTGGGACCGGTGGGCCCATCCTACGCTTATGTTTGCTCCGATAACTCCCAAGCGAATCTTTTCCGATGCCATTGCCATTCCTCCTAAACTTCCGGGACCGGCCGCGCCTATCCTATCACGGGACCTTCCCCAGGGCCACAGGCGCTAGACCACCCACCGCGTCTTTGACATAGATAAGGGGCGCCCCATACACTGGCACATATAGGCTCCGCCTTCATTCCCACCAACTGAGCGGCACTGGTTGTTCAGTCTGATCAGGAGTAAGCCTTGAGATTGGGCCTGACCGCCGCCCTGACCGCCGTGGCGCTTTTCGCGTTGGCGGGGTGCTCCCAACCAAGCCCAACACCTGGATCGACTGCCCAACAGGCTGTTCCAACCGCTACGGCAACGACGGCGGTCCCGGCTCCGGCGTCCACGCCGACGACCCAGTCTATCCCCCCGGCGCAGATCAACCCCACTGCTGCGTCTCTAGCCCAGGCCACGGTCACACCGCAGCCAACGGCCACCACTGTGCCTCCCCTTACGCCCCTTCCCTTGCCTACGGCAACACTGGCGCCTCCAGCTACTCCCCTTCCCTTGCCTACCACGGCGCCCATGCCCACCGCCACCCCCGTTCACGTCCAGGTTCCAACCCTCGTTCCCACGCCTACTCCTACGAGAGTACCTCTGGAAGTAGGCCCAGGACCCACACCAACCGAACCCGGCAGCACCCCTGAGCCTCAGGAATTTTCACTCGCCATAGAGCCAGCTGAACCTTTTTCCGGGCGTGATGCCTTCTTCACTTTACAAGGGCTCGACCCGTGGGAAAGGGTGACGGTCCAGTTATTCGACCCAGCCGGGAAGCCGGCGGAGTGGGTAACCGAGTACGAAAGCTATCTCACCGATGCCAACGATAATCCGGTAACGGAGCGCCACTTGTACGCCGATGCCCAGGGCCGCACCAGTTGGCGCCGCGTCGGCACCCGGGACCAGGCGGGAGAATGGACGGTCCGTGTGACCCAAGAAGACACGACCACGACATTGACCTATCCGATGAACCAGCTAACCCTGACGCCCATTGGCTCCAAGACCCTAGGCCTTGAATTTCGTCTTTACCAAGGTCCACGGTCAAACACCTATTACACGGGCAACGTGCCCGGAGCCCTTACCGTTGACCTTCAAGACCATCTGAAGCTGGTAACCGATAGCCTGCGCAGCCTTTCGGGTCTTCAGAGTGACCAGACCCCAACCATCTACTTGGTAGCCGATCTGGGGCTTCTAAAACAGGTAAGCGAGAGCACCGGGTCGACGTTGGGTTTTGCCGATGGATATTACCGCAGCGCCGGTGAAGACTCGGGTGTTTACATGCACACCGACTCTCTGCTCACCGGCATCCAGCGTTTGTTCACCCACGAGTATGTTCACTTGGCCCTTTCCGAAACCGTGGGCCCGGTGGACTTGCCATCGTGGCTTAACGAAGGCACCGCCACGTACTACGAGTACCTCATCAGCCTCTCCGGAGATCGGGCTATCGCCAACAAGCACCCGTTGTACCGCAGTGCCACGCTAGCCAAAAACGCCGCCCAGTCAGGCGATGTGCTAGCCCTGACCAACCTGGAAGATCAAGACGCCTGGAACAGCCAAACCGAAGAAGACCGGATCGACCTACAGTACGCCCAGTCACACATGGCGGTGCGATACCTTGCCGAAACCTACGGAACATCCACCCCGATAGACATGATGACGCGGATGGGGCAAGGCGCTACTTTGTCCGAGGTTTTTTTCCGAGATCGTTGGGGTCGAATACTCGGCTTTTGAGCGGCGATTCACCCTATGGTTGAAGGATTGGGAAGATCCAGAGCGAACTCGGATCGCTGAATACACCCGAAGCCTGAACGAAATCATGTCGGGCAAAGAGTCCATCGGAGACCGGCGTTCAGTAGATCTAGCGAGTGACGCGCCTCCCTCGGAACGCGTGGCAACCAAGAGAGTCTTGGCCGCCGACGCGCAGGACCTGTTGGCCCGGATAGGAAACCTGTCCCCACCGCCGGAACTGCTGCCGCTGCACGATGATGCCGCGCGCTTCATGGAATGGTTCGTCAGGTTACTCGCCCTTGAATTAGAGCACTTGTTGGACCAGGAATACCTGGTATTTCTCGGAAACATCATCAGCTCGGTAGACTCAATCTCCCGGCTCAGGGCCGAGGACATTCAGAGTGGAGCGCCCGCCAGGCAGCGGGTGACGGCCAAACAGGGCTTGGCGGCAGACGCTGAAACGTTGGTGGGGCAATTACTAGACGCGCCGCCGCCACCAAGGCTGAGCGCACTTCAACTTCAGGAGCTTGCCTTCCTGGACAGGTATATCCAATTCTTGAACCTAGAGCTGGAGCAGCAACGAGAGGAGGTATATCTGAGTCTCCTGACCGGTATCATCACCAAGGTAGATGGAATCTCCTCCCGCCGCTCGGGATCCATTTCGAGCACAGGTTCTTCATCCCAGCGGATCTCTACAGCTAAAGGTCTCGTATCCGACTCTGAATCGCTGCTGAGTCAGATGGACACTTTCACACCGCCCTCCCGGCTGCAAGCCCTGCAACTCCAGGGTACAACTTACCTAAAAAAGTACATCCAGTGGCTAACCATTGAGCTGGAATTTGCCCAGACTAACGATTCCGCCAAGCTCGATCAAGGCAACGATATGATCGCCGGGATCAACTCCATGGGTAATGGCTTCAGAACGGACGTGGTGAAGGAGCAGCGAGCTCAACCAAATCAGAACGAGGCCAACAATATGCTCGGCGAGATCGCGGACATGGAAGGTTTCTTGGTGCAGAGCATCAACGCCGGTTTCAGAAACTCCTCCACCCTGCAACAAGCCAACGCCATGCTGGGAGAAGTCAACGCCCGTGAAAACACAGTGAGGAATAGACTCGGCGACCTGGAGTTCATATATAATCTGCGACAACCCTAAGGGCTGACACCGGCAGCTCCATAGATTCCAAGCATCGTTGAAAAGCTGGAGACTGTCAGGCATGACAGACGAAATACATCTCAGGGAATGCCGCGAGGACGAGGGTCAGGCGGTCTTGGATCTATGGCGGGAGGCTGGCGACGTTGTCGCCAGCCCCACGGACTCGTTAGAGCAAGTAAAAGTCGCCATTAATCACAGCGCCGCATTGTTTTTGGTGGCGGAATCCGAGGGTAACATCGTCGGCACCATCATCGGTACCTTCGACGGTTGGCGCGGCGAGGTTTATCGGCTTGCTGTTTCGCCCGAAGTTCGCCGCCGGGGGGTGGCCCGAATGCTGGTCGACGCCGCTGAGAAATGGATGGGGGAGCAAGGCTGCCACCGGATCACCGCCTTGGTGGAAAAGGACCATCCCTGGGCCACCGGCTTTTGGAACGCGGCCGGCTACCAGCTTCACGAAAGCATGACTAGATATTTTCGAGACATCTAAGAGTCTCCCAATGTCACAATACGCGCTGGACATATCCTGACTCGGATTCAGAGGTTGAAATGAAACCATCGGACTTGTTTGACCTAAGCGGCAAAGTGGCCATCGTCACCGGGGGCAACGGTGGATTGGGCTTGGCCATGGCCTTGGGACTGGCCGGAGCCGGAGCCAACATTGTCGTGGCCGCCCGCAACACTGACAAGACGTCGGAGGCCCTGAGCCAGATCCAAGCATTGGGGGTAAAAGCCACCGGCGTGAACACCGATGTTAGCCGGGAAGCCGATATCGGCAACATGGTGGCTCAAACCATCGAAGTCTATGGACGGGTGGATATCCTGGTGAACAACGCCGGCATGACCTTGCGCAAGGAACCCCAGGACCTAGCGGCGGACGAGTGGGACCAGGTGATGGACGTGAACCTACGGGCCGGCTTTCTAGCCGCCAAGGCCGTTTACCCCCACATGAAAAGCCAGGGCGGCGGAAAGATAATCAACATCGGCTCCATGTTTTCCCTGTTCGGGGGCGGCGGCAGCGGGGCCCCCTATTCCTCCAGCAAGGGAGGTCTGGTGCAGCTTTCCAAGAGCCTGGCCGTTGCTTGGGCCAAGGACAACATCCAGTCCAACGCGATATTGCCCGGCTGGTTCATGACCGATCTGACGGCCGCGGTGCCGGCAACCCAGCCGGACCGGTACGACCTGATCAGCCGCCGCATCCCCTACGGGCGTTGGGGAGAGCCGGAGGAGCTGCAAGGCACGGTAGTATTCCTATCCAGCCACGCCTCGGACTACGTGACCGGAGCCGTGATCACCGTGGACGGTGGCTATTCGGTGATGTAGGCCCGATATCTCAAATCGCTTGAAGCGGGTTAGACGAGTCCTAAGACAGGCTCGTCCCGAGCCTGTCTTCTTACGTTCGTGGTGAGCATGTCGAGCCCCGGGCCTTGTTTCTCAATCGCTCCAAGACCTGGCGGCCTCTAAGGCGGCTCATCTAGTTCGATAAGCCAAGCTCGGCTTTGCGAACTGGGTCTGTCTCCGAAACAACCGGTTATCCCCACGCCCGCCGCGCCGTCTCCACCACCAGTTCCAGCTTGCGGCGTTGCTGCTGCCACGACAGGGGGTTGCCTTCGAAGAAGGTGGCGAAGCCGCACTGGGGGCTGATGGACAGATTCTCCATGGGAAAGTAGTGTGACGCTTGTTCTATGCGGCGGAGCAGTTCGTCGATCTCTTCCGGAGGTCCGGTTTTAGTGGTTATCAATCCCAGCACTACCGTCTTATCTCTGGGTACATACCTTAAGGGCTCGAATCCTCCGGAGCGATCGCTGTCGAATTCCAGGAGAAATCGATCGATGTTTATGCCGTTGAAAATCTTCTCGGCTATAGGGGAGTAGTCACCCTCGCCAAACCAAGCACCCCGGTTATTACCCCGGCAAAGGTGCATCGCTAGGGTCGTCCCCTGTAATTTGATTCCGGATATCGAAGCATTGTCCGCATCGATCCACTTATCTATGATCAGATCAGGGTCTTCACCCTGATCCCTGAACCGCTGCCGCCAACGCTCGTCCACAAAATAGGTGTAGCGGGGTGCGTCGATCTGGATGTAAGAGGCACCTTCAGTCACCAGGTCCTCTATCTCTTGGCGCAGTATAGCTATGATGTCCGGATACAAGGCCGCGGTATCCGGATACGCCGTTTCGCCTACCCCGCGCCGGTAGAATGAACTCACGATCTGGCTGACCGACGGCAAGGTAATCTTGATCGGGGCTTCCGCATGTTGGTTCAAGAAGCCTGACTCGTGAGCCGCTAGCCGCCGGAGCCTTTCTACTTTGTCTCCTATCAACTTGACCGGTTTAACCCCGCCAAGGGGCGGGTCCGCTTGCTCCGCCGGAGCGATCTCCACCATGCCCCTAACCGCGTCGGCGAAAACGCTGCGGAACTCGGTACGCCGGTACTCACCGTCGGTGAAGACATCCATCCCCACCTGACGCTGCATCTCCAGGACCTGGAGAATAGCCTCGTCTTCGGCTCGAGTTAATCCATCCCGGTCCAGCTGGGCTCTTTGGTGGAGCGCACGTGCGTCCAGCAGTTTTTCCGGGCGCAACAAGCTGCCCACTTGGTCGGCGCGAAAGGCTGGCGGCATGGCGAGTCCTCCTGGTTTATAGGTGGGTCTAAGCCTCGCGGGCTCACGATGGTCAATGTTAGTTTTTGGCGCTTGATAGTGTCAACGGCGACCATCCAGAGACCCGGAAAACCAGCCGTGGTACAATCTGCGCTCAACTGGATCAGACGGCGAAGCCTTCTCCTTGGAGTACGACTATGAAACGCAGCATCGATCGCATTCTCACCACTCATACCGGCAGTCTGCCCCGGCCGATGGACCTGTCGGCCATGCTGGAGGAATTCGACAAGGGTGAGTTGCCCGACCAAGGGAAGTTTGAAAGCCTCGTCCGGGAATCGGTTTCCAAGGTGGTCAAGATACAGGTTGACTCCGGGGTGGACGTGGTCAGCGACGGCGAACAGGGCAAAGTAGGATACTCAACCTACGTCAGGCACCGGCTGACCGGGTTTGAGGGCGAAGGCTCGGCAACCGCCCGGTCGGATTGGGCCGACTTTCCAGAGGCCATCGCCCGTCTACCACGGCCGTCTACGGTGTCCCGTCCCGCCTGTGACGGTCCCATCGACTGGAAAGACCGGGAGGCGGTGCAAAGAGACATCGCCAATTTCAAAGCTGCCGTGTCGGCATCTCCCCCAGCGGAAGCATTCATGACCGCGGCGTCGCCCGGGGTCATAGCCCATTTCTTGCTGAATCGGTACTTCCCGACCCGGGAAGCCTACCTGGCGCGGTTGGCCGACGTGATGAAAGAAGAGTATAACGCTATCCACCAAGCTGGCTTTCTGCTTCAGGTGGACTGCCCGGACTTGGCGATGGCCCGCCACTTGATGTTTCCGGAGGTCAGCAACCAGGATTTCGTGAAGATCGCCGAGGCCAACATTGAGGTTCTTAATCATGCGTTGTCGGACATACCGCCTGAAGCAGTCAGGATGCACCTGTGTTGGGGCAACTACGAAGGACCCCACCATCGGGACATCCCCATTGAGGAAATCCTCGGCGCCGTACTTAAAGCCCGTCCTCAAGCTTTCTCTTTCGAAGGGGCAAATCCGCGCCACGAGCACGAATGGGAGGTGTTCAAGAACGTCAAGCTTCCCGACGGCAAGATCATCATCCCCGGTGTGCTGGACTCCACCACCAACTACATCGAGCATCCCAAACTGGTAGCCCAACGCATCGTCCGCTACGCCGAATTGGTGGGTAAAGAGAACGTCATCGCCGGGTCCGACTGCGGGTTCGGCACCTTCGCCCGGACCAACTATCAGGTGGAGCCTGAGATTGTCTGGGCAAAATTCCGCGCCATGGCCGAAGGCGCTCGATTGGCCACCGAACAACTATGGGGTTAGTCACAGATAGAACTCAAGCACACGTCTAACATCAGGGAGAAAGGTGCATGAAACGTAGCACGGACCGGATTCTCACCACTCATGCCGGCAGCTTGCCCCGGCCCGAGGGCCTCAGGGAGATCGTCGGCGCGAAAAGCGCCGGACAGCCCTACGACGAGGTGGACCTGGCTAGGCGGCTGCAGAGCGGCGTCGCGGACATCGTAAAGCAGCAAGTTGACTCCGGGATCGACATCGTCAACGACGGAGAGCTGAGTAAAACGGGCTTCTCCGACTATGTACAAGAACGCATGGGTGGGCTGGAGACGCGGCCTTCCCGGGCCTACGCGTCGCGAATAGCCGGACGCGACGTTTCGGAGTTTCCCGGGTACTTCGACGAGACCACCGGTTTTCCCGGAGGACGCCAGCGGCCCACGGGCTTGGCGCGGATGTTGGTTTCCTGCATCAGCCCCCTGTCCTACACCGGCCAAGCGTCGGTGCAGTCGGACATAGGAAATTTCAAACCGGCCCTCCAAGGGGTCGCCGTGGAAGAGAGCTTCTTACCGGCCATCGCGCCGGGAACCATCGAGCATTGGCTGCAGAACGAACACTATCCCGACGACGAGTCGTTCCTCTTCGCCATCGCCGATGTCATGCATGAAGAGTACAAGGCGATCGTCGATTCCGGCTTCTTGCTGCAGATCGACGATCCGGACCTGGGAGACGGCTGGCAGATCCACAACAACCTGAATGTCGCCGAATACCGCAAGTACGCGGAGCTAAGGGTGGACGCCCTCAACCATGCCCTCCGTGGGTTGCCGGCCGGCCGGATGCGCCTCCACGTGTGCTGGGGTAGCTACCACGGTCCTCACCTGTACGACATCCCCCTGCGGGACATCGTAGACCTGATATTGAAGGTTCAGGTCGGGGGGTACTCCATCGAAGCTTCAAACCCGAGGCACGAGCACGAATGGCGGGTATTCGAGGATGTTAAACTGCCTGAAGGGACGGTGCTTATACCAGGCGTGGTGGGCCACGCCACCGATTTTATCGAACATCCGGAGCTGGTAGCTGAGCGCATCGTGAAATACGCCGGGCTGGTGGGGCGCGAAAATGTCATCGCCGGGACGGACTGCGGACTGGGAACCAAGGTGGGCAACCCCAAGATCTGCTGGGCCAAGTTTCATGCCTTGGCCGAAGGAGCCCAGATCGCCACGAAACAGCTATGGGGTTAATACTACACAGCACCCGTTCACGTCATCGAACCGGCCCGCGAGGATTAAGGAGTCAGCAGCATGAAGCGCAGTACCGATAGAATCCTTACAACCCATGCGGGTAGGCTGCCCAATCCTGCCAACATCGCCGAAATCATGGAAGCTCGCGCCGGCGGAGACCAAGAAAAGTTCGACGCATTAGTGACGGCTGGCATCACCGAATTGGTGCGAAAGCAGATCGACCTGAAAAACGACCTTCACAGCGACGGCGAGTTTTGGAAGGCCCGCGACCGGATCTACTACAACAGCCGTTCGACGGGCATCGAGATGAAGCCGGTGACCGCCGGTCAGCCCCCATCAATCGTTTCTTTTCAGCAGGAACGGCGCATGCCCGAGTTTCGGGAGTTCTACGAGGTGTACAACGCCAACGGAAACATTCCACAATGCCGGGCGTCACCGTCCCACCCCAAACGGAGCGGGGAGTTATCACCGGCGCCATGGAATACCGGGGACAAGGGGCGATCAAGCACGAGATCGAAGTGGTCAAAGCTGGGATAGCGGCTGCCGGGGCTGATGTAGATGATTGCTTTTTCCCAATCTTAGGACCGGGCTGGCTGGGGCACTTTTTGTGGAATGAGTTCTACACAACGGAAGAAGAGTATGTCTATGCCATGGCGGATTTCTTCAAGGGAGATTATGAGGCGGTGGTTGACGCCGGATTCATTCTTCAGATCGACGATCCGGGACTGTGTGACAAGTTCGGCCTGTTCGACCCGCCCATCAGCGTGGAAGAGTTCCGGAAGCACGCCCAATTGCGGATCGAAGCGACGAATTACGCCCTCAGCAATATCCCGGAAGACAAGGTCCGCTATCACACTTGTTGGGGAAGCTGGCACACGCCTCATACCACCGACATCCCACTCCAGCATGTCATAGATCTATTACTAAAGGTCAATGCCCAAGCCTATTCCATCGAAGCGGCGGACGTGCGCCATCAATTGGACTGGAAGCTTTGGGAGGATGTGAAACTGCCCGATGGCAAGATATTCATCCCCGGTGTCATCGCCCATAAGACAACAACGATAGAACCGCCGGAGTTGGTGGCCGACCGGATTATGACCTATGCCAGGATCATGGGGCGGGAGAACATCATAGCGGGCACGGACTGCGGTTACGGAAACCGGGTCTACCCGGATATAGCTTGGGCCAAAATGAGGTCGATGGCGGAAGGCGCCCAGATTGCCTCGAAACAGTTGTGGGGTTAAGGCGAATCAATTCCCTTTTTCGCATCCAGGCCATCAGGCCGGCCAGAGGATCAAGGAGTCAGGAACATGAAGCGCAGTACCGATAGAATCCTTACGACCCACGCGGGCAGACTGCCCAATCCCAGCAACATGGAAGAAATCATCGCAGCCCGAACCGGTGACCAAGGGAAGCATGATGAGTTGGTGAGATTCGGCGTGACGGAGATGGTGAGCAAGCAAGTAGAGCTGAAAAATGACATCCACAGCGACGGTGAGTTCTGGAAGACTCGCGACCAACGGTACTACGATGGCCGCACGACTGGAGTTGAATTGATTCCGGTAACCGTCGACAAGCCGGCGTGGATACTCACCAACCAGCCGGAAAGGTGTATGCCCGAATTCAGGGAATTCTTCGCGGTTTACGATGCCATTGGCAACACCCCGATGCCCGGAGTTACCTTCCAACCTGCCACGCAGCGCGAAGCGGTTACCGGCCCCTTGGAGTATCTGGGACAAGGAACTATCAAGCACGAGATCGAAGTTGTGAAGGCAGGCATCTCTGCTGCCGGTGCCGATTTAGAAGATTTTTTCTTCCCAGTACTCAGTCCCGGCTGGTTGTCCCACTTCCTGTGGAACGAGTATTACCAGACGGAGGAGGAGTTTTTCCACGCACTGGCTGACTTTTTCAAGGGTGAGTATGAAGCAGTAGTTGAGGCCGGATTCGTCCTCCAGATAGATGATCCTTCGATGGTGACCAGATATGGCTTTCCCAACCCTCCCTTGAGCATAGAAGGTTACCGGAAACATGTTGAGATGCGCGTTGAGGCCACGAACTATGCCCTAACGAACGTTCCAGAAGACCAGGTTCGCTTCCATATGTGCTGGGGAAGCCAGCATTCTCCCCATACAACCGACCTTCCCCTTAAGAATGTCATTGACCTGTTTCTCAAGGTGAATGCCGGGGCGTATTCGATAGAAGCCGCGGACGTTCGCCATCAGTTGGACTGGAAGCTTTGGGAGGATGTGAAATTGCCCGACGGCAAGATATTCATCCCCGGTGTCGTCGCCCATAAAACAACAACGATAGAGCCGCCGGAGTTGGTGGCCGACCGCATCCTGACCTATGCCAGGATCATGGGGCGGGAGAACGTCATAGCGGGCACGGACTGCGGTTACGGAAACCGGGTCTACCCGGAAATCGCCTGGGCCAAAATGAGATCGATGGCGGAAGGAGCCCGGATCGCCAGCGAACAACTCTGGCCCTAAGCACCCTAACCCGGCCGAAGACCAACTCTTTCTGGTCTTCGATCCAGATTCGGAGATTTCGATAATGAATTTCGGATTCTTGACTGAATGCTACGTAAAAGAAGGGAAAAGCCACGCCCAGGCCTTCGCCGACACCTTTGAGCAGGTAGACCAAGCGGAAGCTCTGGGCATGGATTCGGTCTGGATGGTGGAACAGCATTTTCGGCCATGGGCCTCCATCCTCCCGTCTCCGATGCTGATGGCCAGCGCCATCGCCATGCGCACCAAGCGGATGCGCATCGGCTTGGCGGTTCAGGTTTTGCCGCTGAGCAACCCTCTTCGGTCGGCGGAAGAGGCCTGCATGCTGGACCAGATCAGTCAGGGACGGTTCGATTTCGGCGTGGGGCGCAGCGGGATAACAAAATTCTACAACGGCTACAACATCCCTTACTCGGAAAGCCGGGCCCGGTTCGACGAGTCGTTAGACATCATTCTAGAGGCTTTCAACAACGAGACT
>Ga0066376_10004661_pt1 | contig 11866 bp, 11 predicted proteins | sample Knorr_S15_td_Bot_FD_77009 | JGI IMG/M metagenome (GOLD analysis project Ga0066376, IMG submission 77009) | Marine microbial communities from Southern Atlantic Ocean transect - Knorr_S15_td_Bottom_ad_5009_LV_A | ecosystem: Environmental > Aquatic > Marine > Oceanic | place: Southern Atlantic... | reverse complement strand
TCGCCGCGCTCCAGGCGACGGTGGCCACGCGCGCCGACCGCTACAAGCTGGAAGCCTTCATTTCCGTCTCCCACGCGGTCGGCATGATGACGCCGGACGAAGCCGTGCTGATCTACTACGACGACCCGGGGCAGGGCGAACGGTTTCGCGGCGACAACGGCGACATCATGAAGGCCATCGGCGGTTTCAACAAAGACCACCTCACCGACTTCATCTATTACTTCGGCGCCGCCAGCGGTTGATCGGTGGCGGCCGCGGCGCTACTGGCCCAACCACTCCGGGCGGCGGGGAATGTCGATGGATTGGACGTGCTCCAGGGCGATGGTTCCGGTCTCGATCAGCGTCGGCACGTCGGCGTCGGTCGGGCCGGTCACATGGCCGCGGTAGATCAGCACGCGGGTGACGCCGCGGTGGTCTTCCGCCGTCCACGTCGCCGGCGGGCACACGCCTTCCAGGCCCGCCGGCACCCAGTCCGTCTTCTGGTACATGGCGTTCTTGATATTGGGCCCCGACAGGCCGCCGTGTTTGTCGGCCCACTCCATGGCTTCCTTGAGATAGAACATGGAACAGACGGCGCGCATGTAGTGCACCGCGCGGTATTTGCGCCCGCCCGGATCGGACATCTTGGAGATTTCGCGCACCGTGTACATGCCGGGCGCCGCGTCGCCCCACGTCGCGGCGCCCATCACCCAGACCACGCCATCGGCGGCTTCGCCGGCCCCCTTCATGACGGTCTCGTCGTAACCCCAGACGTTGGCCATGAATTGCGTTTCGACATCGGCCGCGCGGCAGTCCTGGAGTAACCGAATCACGGCACTCCCCGTATTGGCCAGATAGGCGTATTCGGCGCCGCTGTCTCGAAGCCTCTCGCACGGCGCCGTGTTGTCTTCCGGAACCAGCGCGAAACGGATGGCCGGCAGGACCTCGAAACCGAGTTCGCTTGCGTAAGCCTTGCAGGCCTTCTTGGGCGCGTTGGGATAGGGATGGTTGTCGCCCATGTGGACGTATTTGGCCGGGCGCGTTTCGCCTTTCGCCTTCCAGTCGTCGGCCGCCCATTGCACGAGACCGCGACAGCCGTCGGAGTAGGTCGGCCCATAAAAGAAATTGTACGGCGCCGCCCGGCCCGCGCCTTGCCCCTTGCCCATGGGATCGGTCAGGGAAGCCGCGTAGGAAGCGGAAAAATACGGAATCTGGTCCTCGGTGATTTTCTCGACCAAGGTCTCGGTGTCGGGTGTTCCCCAACCCTGCACCGCCAGCGCGCCCTGGACCCGCCATTTCTTGTACGCCGCTATGGCGCGCGGAACGAGGAAGGAGAATTCGACCGTATCCAGGTCGATCAGCCTGCCGTTGATGCCGCCGTTTTCGTTGATCCAGTTCGCCGAATCGATCTTGGCCTGGCCGTATACGCGGCCGATTCCCGCCGAGACGCCGCTGAAATCGACCAGGTTGCCGACCAGCAGATATTGATCGGCGGGCGACGGGCCGGGTGACGCGGCGGGCGATGGCGCCGGGGCCGCGGTTTCGCTCGGCGCGGGTCCGGCCCGATCGAGCGACAGCCACGCCGCGACGCCGCCGACGGCGAGGCTCAGCGCCACGCCGACGCCGGCGATGACGCCGATCCTGGCGCCCGCCGTCTTGGCCGGGGTCGCCGCCCCCCCCATCGGAGCGCACGCGGTACACGTTGACCGGCTTGTCGATGTTTTTGACTTTTTGCGCGCCCTGGAAGTCGAAGCCGAAATCGACCTTGCCCTCGACCGCGTCGTAGATCGAACTGGCGATGCAAATGCCCCCGGCCTCCGCCAGCGCCTCCATGCGCGCGGCGATGTTGACGCCGTCGCCGTAGATGCTGCCGTCCTCTTCCTCGATCACGTCGCCGAGATTGACGCCGATGCGAAACCCCATGCGGCGGTCGGGCGCGAGTTCGAGATTGCGCCCCTTGAGCACCTGTTGAATCTCGCAAGCCGCTTGGACGGCTTCGACGGCGCTGGGGAACTCGGCCAGAATATTGTCGCCGGGCGCGTTGACGACGCGGCCCTGGTGGCGCGCGACGACACGCGCGATGGCGCCGCGGTATTCGCGCAAGGTCGCCACCGTGGCGGCTTCGTCGTCGCCCATGAGGCGCGAATAACCGGCCACGTCGGCGCTCATGATCGCGGCGAGCTTGCGCCTCGTCTCTTCACCCGCCACGAGCGTTTCCCCTAAAGCCTCGCCCCAGTATCATACTATGCGCGCCGCGATATCCGCGCAATCGTCGGGCCTTGCGGGGCGGCCGTTTTCGGGGTAGGAACGGCGACGGGCCGCCCGGCCCAAATTCACGTCATATCCCCGGAGGAAATCCGATGGCCCGCAACAAAATCGCGCTTGTCGGCGCCGGCATGATTGGCGGCACGCTGGCCCATCTCGCCGGCCTCAAGGAACTCGGCGATATCGTTCTGTTCGACATCGTCGACGGCATTCCGCAGGGCAAAAGCCTGGACCTGGCCCAGTCCTCGCCGATCGAGGGGTTCGACGCGAAGCTGACGGGCTCGAAAAGCTACAGCGCGATCCGGGGCGCCGACGTGGTCATCGTCACCGCCGGCATTCCGCGCAAGCCCGGCATGAGCCGCGACGATTTGATTGGGGTTAATTCCAAGGTGATGGAATCGGTCGGCGCGGGCATCAAGAAGTACTGCCCCGGCGCCTTCGTGATCTGCATCACCAACCCGCTCGACGCCATGGTATGGGCGCTGCGCGAGGCCTGCGGGCTGCGCCCCAACATGGTGGTGGGCATGGCCGGCGTGCTGGATTCGGCGCGCTTCCGTTATTTCCTGTCACAGGAATTCAACGTCTCGGTCGAGGACGTCACCGCCTTCGTGCTCGGCGGGCACGGCGATACCATGGTGCCGCTGGCGCGCTATTCCACGGTCGCCGGCATTCCGCTGCCCGACCTGATCAAGATGGGCTGGACCACCAAGGCGCGACTCGACGCCATCGTCCAGCGCACCCGCGACGGCGGCGCCGAAATCGTTGGCCTGCTCAAGACCGGCTCGGCGTTCTATGCGCCGGCGTCGGCGGCGATCGAAATGGCGGACGCCTATCTCAAGGACAAGAAGCGGGTGCTGCCCTGCGCCGCGCACCTGACCGGCCAGTACGGCGTGCGCGACCTTTATGTCGGCGTGCCGGCGGTGATCGGCGCCGGCGGCGTCGAGCGCGTGGTCGAAATCCAGCTAAGCAAGCGCGAAAAGGCGATGTTCGACAATTCGGTGAAGGCCGTGCGCGGGCTCGTCGCCGCGGTCAAGAAGCAACGCCGCGCGAGCGCCAAGCCGGCCAAGAAAGCGCCAGCGCGCCAAAAAGCCAAGAAAAGCCGCAAGGCTTAGCGGCCCGTACTCACCACCGCTCCGCCCAGGGCCTGAGGTCGAGTTCCTGGGTCCAGGCGCTACGCGGTTGCCGGTGGAGTTGGTAATAGGCCTCGGCGATATCGTCGGGCGCCAACAAATTATCTTCGTAATCGCGCGCGGCGATGGCGTCTTGCATATTCTCGCGGATGAACGGCGTGTCGATCGGCCCGTCGATGATGCTGTGCGCGACATGGATGCCTTGCGGGCCGATTTCGCGCGCCAGGCTTTGGGCCAGCGCGCGCAGGCCGAACTTGCCTCCGGCGAAGGCCGCGAAACCCTGGCGGCCCATCACGCTGGCCGTGGCGCCGGTGAAGATGATGGTGCCGTACCCGCGCGGGACCATGTGCCGCGCCGCCTCGCGGCCCGTGAGGAAGCCGGCGAAACACGCCATCTGCCACACTTTGTAATAGACCCGCAGCGTGGTTTCCGTGATCGGGAAATTGACGTTGCCGCCGACATTGAAAACCGTGACCGCGATGGGACCGATGTCGCGCTCGACCCGTTCGAAGAACGGCACCATCTGCTCCTCGCGCCGCGCGTCGACGCCGAAGCCATGCGCCACGCCGCCGGCGTCGCGGATGCTCTCGCACAGCGGTTCCAGCTTGTCGCCGTGGCGCCGCGTCAGGCAAGTCACATGGCCGGCGCGCGCGAAACGCCGCGCCACCGCGCCGCCGGTGGCGTCGCCCGCGCCGATCACCACGGCAACTCCCTTGTCGTTTTTATCGCTCATCGCGCCGTTCATACCAAAGGTCCATAATATTGACCCCTAGAGACGGCTTCCCAAGGTTTTCGGTTAGGAGCGCGTGGCGTGGCGATGCGGGGCATCGCGAGCTATGCGCGACGCGGCCCGAAAGCCTTGGGAAGCCGCCGTCGCGGTCGCGCGGGCGAACCGCCGGAGGGCGTCGGGAAGCCTTGCCGATGCGCCGCATCGCCGGCGGCCCCCCTCCTACCCGGCGGATCGCCCGCGCGATCTCTAGGGGTCAATATTATGGACCTTTGGTATGAGTCGGTTCCCGGGCTTCGCTGGCCCACGAAACATAACGGCGTTCCGCACCCGCGCGTTTGCGCCTCTCGATCCGCTGATGCGCCTTGGCATAACGCCGACATCGGCGCTCCGCCGCCGACCCAACTCTTGTTTATGAGGCGCCGTCCTAATCCGCCGCCGGGCCGGGGAAGCGGTCGCGGAGCAGGCGCTTGAGGATTTTGCCGGTGGGGTTGCGCGGGACTTCGTCGATGAATTCGACCGCCTTGGGAAGCTTGAAGCGGGCCAGCTTGCCGACGCAGTGGCCCATCACGTCATCCGCCGCCAGCGTGTCGTCGGCGGGTACCACCACGGCCAGCGGCACCTCGCCCCATTTGTCGCTGGGTTGGCCGATCACGGCGACGTCGCGCACCTTGGGGTGCGACAGGATCACGTTCTCGATTTCCGCCGGATAGATGTTCTCGCCGCCCGAAATGATCATGTCCTTGGTGCGGTCGCGGATGTAGACGAAGCCCTCGGCGTCGGCCACCGCCACGTCGCCGGTATGGAGCCAGCCGTCGCGCAGGGCCTCGGCGGTGGCCTCGGGCTGGTTCCAGTATTCCTTCATCACGTGCTTGCCGCTGACCACCACCTCGCCCGGCGTGTCGGGCGGCACGTCGTTGCCGTCCTCGTCGACCACCCGGACCTCGGTGTGAAAGAACGCCTTGCCGGTGGAGCCGGCATGGGTCAGCGCGTCCTCGGGGTTGATCAGGCAGGCCGGGCCGCACACCTCGGTCAGGCCGTAGACCTCGTGCACCTCGATGCCGCGCTTGGCGAAGGCCTCGATCATGGTCACCGGCACCGGCGCGCCGCCCGACATGATCCAACGCAGCTGGCTGGTATCGAAGCGGTCGGTGTCGGGCACCTGGTCCATGAACACCAGCATGGCCGGCACGGCCAGGGCCACGGTGATCTTTTCCTGGTCGATCAGCTCCCACGCGCGCAATGGATCGAAGCTGCGCATCACCACGCTGGTCACGGCGCGGTAGACGTTGCCGGTCAGCGGCGTCAGCGCGCCCACGTGATAGGCCGGCAGCATCAACAGATAGCGGTCGCGGTAGCGCATTTCCGACGTGGTGGTGATGGTGATGCAGGCCCAGATGGCGCTGTTGTGGGTATGCACCACGCCCTTGGGCAGGCCGGTCGTGCCCGAGGTGTACATGATGTAGAGCAGGTCGTCCTCTTCCGCGCCGACCGCGGGCTCGGCGTCCGAGGCCTCGGCGCGAAGCTCGTCATAGTCGTCGGCGAAATCCGCGCGCGGCGCGCCGCCGTCCGGTGCCGCGACATGGATCCAGTGCTTGACCCGCGTGCCCGCCGCGCCGCGCGCTTCCAGGTCCGCCACCGCGGCGGCGAATTCCTCGCCATAAATCAATACCGTCGCGCCGCTGTCGTTCAGGATGTAGGCCAGTTCGTCGGCGACCAGGCGGATGTTGAGCGGCACCACCACCGCGCCGATCTTGGCCAGGCCGAAAAAGCATTCGGCGAATTCGGGGCAGTTCAGCATCAGCAACGCCACCCGGTCGCCCTTGGCCACGCCGCGCGCGCGCAACAAGGCGGCGGCGCGGTTGGCGCCGGCGTTCCATTCGGCGAAGGTGATCCGGCGGCCCGAGGCGACATCGATGAAGCCCTCCAGGTCGGGATTGAGATGGGCGCGCTTGGTCAGGAAAAGGCCGACATTGTTTTTCATGGTGGTCTCGCTAAAACTCCCTATCCCGCCATTGCCGTCGCGGGCCGCCCAGTCTAAAGGGAGCGGCCACCATTCGGAAAGAGGATCGCCATGAAATTGCACGCTTCGCCACCCTCGCCGTTCGTCCGCAAGGTCATGGTCATGGCCATCGAAACCGGGCTGGACGACCGTATCGAGCCGGTTTTTCACGCGCTGACGCCGGTCGCGCCGGTCAAGGCGCTCAATCGCGACAACCCGGTCGGCAAAATACCCTGCCTGGTCTTGGACGACGGCCAGGCGTTCTACGATTCGCGGGTGATCTGCGAATATCTCGATTCGCTACACGACGGGCCCAAGATGTTTCCGGCCGACGGCGCGGCGCGCTGGACCGCGCTCAGGCGCCAGGCGCTGGCCGACGGGCTCATGGACGCCGCCGTGCTGAGGCGATACGAGACCGTGCTGCGGCCCGAGGAACTGCGCTGGGAGGAGTGGAACCGCAACCAGGGGCTCAAGGTGCAACGCTGCATCGATGCCCTGGAGACCGAGGTCGAGGGTTTCGGCGACGTGCTCGACATCGGCACCCTGTCCGCCGGCGTGGCGCTGTCCTATCTCGATTTCCGGTTTCCCAAGATGCGCTGGGCGGCGACCCATCCCAAGCTGGCCAACTGGCACCCGGTCTTCACCATGCGCGACTCGATGACCCGCACGGAGCCGCCGGCCGGATAGGGAGGGAGTCATGAACACCGCCGACGCGTTGGTTAAAATTCTTCGCGCCGAAGGCGTGGAGCAGTGTTTCTGTTTCCCTTTCAGCCCGATCATGGAGGCGTTGGCGCGCGACGGCCTGCGCACCATCGTGACGCGCCAGGAGCGGGTCGCCGGCAACATGGCCGACGGCGTGTCGCGCTCGACCAACGGCCGTCAGATCGGGGTCGCCACGGTGCAGGCGCTGGCCGGTTCCGAGAACGCCTTCGCCGGCGTCGCCCAGGCGTTCACCGATTCGACGCCGATGCTGTATCTGCCGGGCCATCCCGGCGTGCGTTACATCGGCACCTCGCCGACCTTCGACAGCGGCCTTAATTACGCGGCGACGACCAAGTTTGCCCAAAAACTGCTGCTGTCGCGTCAGATGCCGGCACAGATGCGCCAGGCCTTCACCGCGTTGCGCTCGGGCCGTCCGCGCCCGGCCATGATCGAGCTCTGCGCCGATATCTGTGCCCAGGATTTCGACGGCGAACTCGACTACACGCCGGTCCGGGCGATGCGCTCGGCGCCCGACCAAGGCGCCGTCGAGGAAGCGGCGGAGCGGCTGCTGGCGGCCGACGCGCCGTTGATCTGGGCCGGGCAGGGGGTGCTTTACGCCGAGGCCAGCGAGGAACTGCGCGCCGTGGCGGAACTGCTCGGCGCGCCGGTGATGACCACCCTGCAAGGCAAAAGCGCCATTCCCGAAACCCATCCGCTGGCGGCCGGTGTGGGCGCCCTGGTGTCGACCGCCATGGTGGCGCGCTGTCTCGACGACGCCGACACCCTGTTGGCGGTGGGCAGTAGCCTCAGCCTGGCCCCCTTCACGCCCGTGATCCCGGACGGCAAGACCATCATCCACGTCACCAACGATGCCAGCGACATCAACAAGGATTACGGCGCCGCCGTGGGCGCGGTGGCCGACGCCAAGCTGTTCCTCGCGCAACTGGCCGAGGAATTGCGCCGCCGCGTCGGCGAGGACGGCCGCGCGGAGCGGCGCGCCGCGACCGAACGGGCGCTGGCCGAGACACGCGCGGCGTGGCGGGCGGAGTTCGAGCCCCTGTTCGCCGACGATTCCGAGCCGATCAACGGCTACCGCATGTTCCGTGAGCTATGGAACGCGATCGATCCGGATACCACCATGATCACCCATGAGTCCGGCACCTCGCGCGACATCCAGTGCGTGTTCTACGAATCCACGGTGCCGCGGAGCTATTTGGGGTGGGGCCAGTCGTCGCAGCTCGGCTTCTCGCTGGGCCTCGCCATGGGCGCCAAGATCGCCAACCCGGACAAGCTGGTGATCAACGTGATGGGCGACGGCGCGGTCGGCATGACGGCGATGGACTGGGAAACGGCCGCGCGCAACAACATCGCCATCCTGACCGTGGTCAAGCACGATTCGATCTTCAGCGGCTACGACCGCAACATCCCCGAATCGGTGAAGCGCTTCCAGGCCTCGACCCAGCACGGCGACTACGCCGAGATCGCCCGCGCCCTGGGTTGCCACGCCGAGCGTGTCGAGCGGCTCTCGGATTTGCGCCCAGCCTACGACCGCGCCATCGCCGCCACCCGCGACGGCCAGCCCGCCGTGGTCGACGTGATCACCGCCGAAACCAGGGTGCTGTCACACCGGAAGTAACATATCAGGCCGAGACTGCGGCCCGGCGCCAGAGTGATCACCAAGAGGGCGCCGCCCGCGCGGAGCCGCGCGCCAACGGCGCGCTGGCGTGAGCGAAAAAATCCCTAAGGATCGCGGCTGAGGCCGCGCTGCTCGAGCGCGTCGAGATAGGCCTGCCACAGCGCGTCCTGCTCCTCGCCGAGCTTGCGCAGGTAGCTCCACGAAAAGAGGCCGGTGTCGTGCATGTCGTCGAAGCGCAGCCGCACCGCGTAATTGCCGACCGGCTCGACCTCCATGATGCCCACGTGACGGCGCCCGGCGACGATCTGCTTCTGGCTGGGGCTGTGGCCCTGGACTTCGGCGGAAGGGCTTTCGACGCGCAGCAATTCGGCCGGCAGCGCGAAGCACCGCCCGTCGTCGAATTCGATCTCCAGGATTTTTTCGTCCTTCTTGAGGCGGATTTCGGTGGGCCAGAATGTCGCGTCCGTGACGGGTTCGGTCATGGGGCCTCCGCGTCCAGTGGCCGCGCCTCGTCGGCCAGCATGATCGGGATGCCGTCGCGAACCGGGTAGGCCAGGCCGGCCTGCTCGCTGATCAGTTCCTGGCGCTCGCGGTCGTAACGCAGCGGCCCGTGGGTCACCGGGCAGACCAGGATTTCGAGCAGCTTGGGATCGACGTCGGCGCCGCCGGCGTCCGGCGGGTTATCGGATTCGTCGGTGGTCATGCGCGCCTCCACTAGTGACTTACATCGGCGTCGCTGGAGCGGTCCAGCGCCGCCATGGCGAGCAGCGAGATCATCAGTTCCGCGCGCTCGGGCAGTCCCGGCGATTCCAGCAGGGCCTGTTTTTCGCGCGGGTCGAACGGACATTGCATCGCCAAGGTATTAAGCAGTTGGTCGCTGGGCAATTGCTCGATGTTTTTCCAGTCGACCGGTATTTTGTGGCCGGCGAAATATTCGCGCAAGACCGGCAGCAGGCGCTCGCGGCTGACCGTGTCGGGGTCGGGGCGGCGCATGTCGTCGGCGAACCGGCTCCACGTCGCGCGCGCCCGGCGAAAGCCCGACCGCAACGGCAATTCGGCCTCGATATCGAACCGGCACAGGCCGGTCAGCATGATCAGATAGCGGCCGTCCTCGGTCTCCTCCAGCTTGGTCAGGCGCCCGGCGCAGGCCACCTGGTAGACGTCCGGGTCGCTCGCCGGGTCCTTGGCGTCGCGCGGCTGCACCATGCCGATCAGCCAGTCGGTGGCCAGGGCGTGGCGCACCATGGCCAGATAGCGCGGCTCGAATATGTTCAGCGGCAGCCGGGCGAACGGCAACAGCAGCACGCCGGCGAGCGGAAAGATCGGGATCGCCTCGGGCAGTTGCGCGATCGACGATGGCCGCATCTTCAGGAGAACAGCAGCGACGACAGGCGGCCGCGCGCGTCCACGGTGACCGGGTCGGTGGGGCCCATGGCCTCGAACAGCTTGACCAGCTCCTTGCGCGCCGCCTCGTCGTTCCACTGCCGCGCGCGGCCGACGATTTCCAGCAGTTCATCGACCGCCGCCTCGCGTTGGCTCAAGCCGAACAGGGCGATGGCCAGGTCGAAGCGCGCCTGGTGGTCGTTGGCGTCGGCCGCGAGGCGGCCGCGCAATTCGTCCAGATCGCCGCTGTCGCCGGCCTGTTCGGCCTGGACCGCCAGTTCCAGCGCGGTGCGCGCGCCGGCGATGTCGGGGTTCTCGGCGAGGTCCTCGGGCGTCGCCTCCAGCACCTCGCGCGCGCCGTCGAGATCGCCCGCGGCGATCAGGCAGCGGGCCATTCCGGTGATCGCCGCGGCGTTGCCCGGCTCGTGCTGGAGAACCTGCGAATAAAGCGCGCTGGCTTCCTGGTGCTTGCTCTCGGCCATCAGGGCGGCGGCCTGTTCCAGCGCTTGGGCGACCGGCGAGGGGCCGGTCTGGCCGGCGAGCTGGGCGATGAAGGACTTGATCTGGCTTTCCGGCAGCGCGCCGACGAAGCCGTCCACGGGCTGGCCGTCCTTGAACGCCATGACCGCGGGGATCGACTGGATGCGGAGCTGTCCGGCGAGTTCCTGGTTCTCGTCGATATTGATCTTGACCAACTTGACCGCGCCGCCGGCCGCCGCCACCACGCGCTCGATGATCGGCCCCAGGGTCTTGCACGGCCCGCACCACGGCGCCCAGAAATCGACCACCACGGGGACCTCGCGCGACGCGTCCAGCACGTCGGCGGCGAAATTCTGGGTGTCGCTATCCTTGACCACGTTGGCGGCCGGCGCGGCGGCGCCAATGATCTGTTCCATGCTGTCTCCCGTGCTACGGTTTTGTGCGTTCTATCACGATGCGCCGCCACGGTCGTCACTCGTGTCGTGCCTTCTGTCGTCCCTTGGGGCGTCGGCGTCGAGGTCCACCATATGGGGTTCGTGCCCGCAGGCCGCAATGAAGGCGGCCAGGTCGGCGGCCGCTATGGTCGTCGTCGCCCGGTTGGTCAGCGGGTGGTAGTTGAGCCGGTCCTGTTTCATCATGGCCGCGTCCAGCGCCACCCGCACGCGCCCGGCGGGGTCGTTAATCAGCGCGAACGGCGTCACCGCCCCGGGCTCGACCCCCAGGGTCTCCATCAGAAGCTCCGGCTTGCCGAACGAAAAATTCCGCGCGCCGAGCCGCTTGGCCAGCCGCTTGAGATCGACCCGGCGCCCCTCGTCGGCGACCACCAGCCACAACGCGCCCTTCTTGTCCTTCAGAAACAGCGACTTGCAATGCCCGCCCGGTATTTCGCCGCGCAGGCGACGGCTGTCCTCCACCGTAAAAACGGCCTCGTGCCACGTGGTATCGGTATCGATGCCGAGCTCGGCGAAGCGGGCGAACAGATCGTCGGGCGTGGCGGCCATGGCGGGCGAATCTTAAGCAAGCCGCCCGTGCTTGCAAACCCCCCGCGTTTTCCTATTATCGGCCCTCTCGCGGCGGCCCCCACAAGGCCCGGCGCGAAGCCGACGGACGCGGGCGTAGCTCAGTGGTAGAGCACAACCTTGCCAAGGTTGGGGTCGTGAGTTCGAATCTCATCGCCCGCTCCAATTTTTTAAAAACGAAACCAATAGGTTACGTTCCGACTGTGGGTAACCAAAATTCACAATAATGCTGTCTGGGTATTGCTGGGGGTAACAGGGAATCTGCATCCGACACTTGGCGCCGCTTGGTCGATGTGATTCCCTGAGAGTCTGACTCATAATCATTCCCAGTGATATCAATGGCTTGCGATCCGTCTGGCAATCATCTGGACGGAGGCCATGAAGAGCCACGCGGTGGCGCTTTCGATGGTCCGTTCGAAGTGAGGTGGTCCCGGAAAATCGGACAGGTTTCTAAGGTGTATTCCACCGGCTAACGGAGGAATACGAGATGACGAAACGGCGTCGATTTACGGCGGATTTCAAGGCGCGAGTGGCGCTGGAAGC
>Ga0066376_10004660_pt1 | contig 11866 bp, 6 predicted proteins | sample Knorr_S15_td_Bot_FD_77009 | JGI IMG/M metagenome (GOLD analysis project Ga0066376, IMG submission 77009) | Marine microbial communities from Southern Atlantic Ocean transect - Knorr_S15_td_Bottom_ad_5009_LV_A | ecosystem: Environmental > Aquatic > Marine > Oceanic | place: Southern Atlantic... | reverse complement strand
CCTTGGTCCCAGCCAAAATCACTGGCGACCACTTGGTCCGATAGTCGGCAAAACACCTCATAGGCCAAGGCAATGGCGGTAATCACCGTCTTCCCGTCGCTGCCCCTTGCTCCAGCCATGGCCAGGGCTGCGGGTATCATGTCGCTGGGGTGTCCGCCACCGGGGGAGAAGTAAGAATCGTTGCAGTCCAAATAACGCAACATAACGCAGTTGGCGAAGGATGCCATGTCCGGTGCGCTGCTCTCTTTAGTTCCTAGAATTCGGGAGGGAGTAGCGCTGCTCACGTTGGAAGCCAAGGTACGGGCGATCTTGCCCGGCTCGGAGGAGAAACCACCTATCGCGCAACCAAGAGTGTCCACCAAGGTTCTTTCGACTTGGTGGACGACTTGGGGGCTCAGGTCTTCAAAACGCAAGTCACAAGCGTACGTGCTAAGCAACTCGGTGGTTTGATCCATGGCTCCTTCTCCGTGGGCGGTTACCCTTCGGCTGGCAAAAGATTGCCCAACCTCTGGGTGGCACTAACGGATTACAGCCTCCGCGATTCGTTCCAGTTGCTCAACCATTTCCGCATCGGTGGCCACATGCTCCGGTCCGACGACAACACGGTCAGCGCCAGCGTTCATGAAGGACTGGATGAGGTCCCGGTCGGGCTTTTGGCCGTAAACCGAGATCGAAATGGAAGATGGGTCACGTCCGCGCTCGGCGGCCAGGGTGTCCAGGATTTTGCGGCCTTCTTCCACCGCCGATGGGTCGGCGCGGTTGGGCAGCCAACCGTCACCGTAGCGAATAATGCGAGAGAGCACGTTCTTGGCATGGCCTCCCAGAATCACCGGTATGGGGTCTTGAACGGGTTTGGGGTAGCAATACACAGGTGGGAAGTCGTAGTAGCGGCCGTGATACTCTGCTTGGTCCTTGGTCCAGAGTTCCCGCAACGCCTCGATGGACTCTCTGGTTTGAGTCCAGCGGTGCTCGAAGTCGCCACCCATCATGGTGGTCTCTTCCTTGTGCCAGCCAGCGCCGATGCCGAAGATGAAGCGGCCTCCGCTGTAGAGGTCCAAGGCGGAGATGGTCTTGGCTAATATTAGAGGATTGCGTTCTGGGACCAGGGTTATGCCAGTGCACAGTTTTATCTTGCTGGTCACCGCTGAGGCGCGGGCCAATGCGATGAATGGGTCGCTGAAATGCCGATAGGTCTCGGGAATCTCTCCGCCGGTGGCAGGAAAGGGGCTTTCGCTATGAACCGGCAATATGGGGTGCTCGGCGAACCAAATAGAATCGAATCCCAATTCTTCCGCCTTCTTGGCCATGATTGCTGGGTCCACGGTGTAAGCAGGCAGGGGAACCGATACTCCTACAGGCATGTTGTTAACTCCTTTTTACGGTTGTTTTGAACGGTTCAATTGGCAGTTTGATTTACAGGGAGACTTGAATCTGGAAGGTATCGATAATATTGCACAATAACAAGGATTCAGCTATCTCAAGAAACCGTATCACTGTACATTGGAAGCTAGTGCGCCGCAAGTTTCGGGCAGCCTGTAGGCCGCCAGTTCACCGGCGGACCGAGGCTTATTCGTTGCCCTCAATCTCCAGGTTGCTGGGAGGGTCGTTGCCCATGAAACCCCGCCACCATTCGTTGAAGCTGTCTTCACCGAATTTGGACTCTAGCCGGGCCAGATGGGACTCCACTTGGGCCAGCACCGGTAGGTTGTGTTCCGTGGCCAATCGGTAGGTCTGCCCCACCCATTCCAGTGCCCCGTTGATGTCTTCCCGCTCCTCGGCAATCATACCCAGTTGTCCATAGGTTCGGGCGATACGTTGCGTGTCACCCGACGTTTGAAAGTGCGCATTTGCTTGCTGATACCAGCGCTCTGCCTCGTCCAAGCGTTTTTGTTCGTGGAACAATACTCCCAACTGGCGGCATTCGTCGCCCGCGCTTCTGGCGTCGCCCAAAGCCTCGTATTTCTCCATCGCCTGGATGTAGAAATCCTCTGCGTCGTCATAGAAGAAGCCCCTGGATTGGGCGAGCAACCCCAAATGGTGAAACTCCACTGCCATCTGTGCATCCTTTCCCAACCGGTAGCTCAGTGTCAATGCTTGGCGGTACAGGCTCTCAGCTTCCTCAAACTGGTAGCGGGCGTGGCTAACAGTGCCCAATTCGTGGAAAATCAGGATGGCAGTTTCTTCATCTCGGTTCTCTTCAACAATGGACTGGGCCCGCCGGTACCAACTCTCGGCCTCGTCGTGCTCCATCTGGAATTGGGAGGTTAAACCCAAAGCGCGGTAGACCTTGACCATCTCCTCCGGGTCCTGGGAGCGCTGATGAATGTCTAGGGCTTTGCTGAACCAGTCCTTGGCTTCGGCGTATCGCTGCTGGCGGTGATTAGCTAGTCCCAACAGGTAGTAATTGTCCGCCACAGACTCCCGGTCTTCTCCGTCCTCAATGATTTCCAGCGATTTCGAGGCATAGCCCTCGGCGTCAGCCAAACGCCAGCGTTTCAGAGCCACCTCGCCAAGTTGGCGGTAGGTGGCGGCGGTTCGGGGGTCGCTGGCGCCCTCATCCGTAGAGGTCATGTATTCCAAAACCTGATTATTCAGGTCGTCCGCATGATCCAAGTCTCCAAACTCGGAAGACTCGCTGGCCTCGGTTCCCAATAGGTACAACCACAACTCTATCGAACCCAATTCCACTGCCTCGGAAGCGCCTCCACTCGAGGGAACGACACTTTCCAGCAACTGCCGACGCAAACGGCGCAACTCGGGGTAGCGTTTTTGCATCCGGTAGACTTGGGCCAAGGGTTGCACCAAAAGCTGGGCGCTGTCCCATTCCTTTGATTCCAATGCCAGTCCCAGAGCCTGAGTCAAGTTCCCTTCCTCGGCCAGCACCGCTGTTACTCCCGATTCTTGGTTCTCGTAGAGGGTTTCCATGAAATAGTCGGCGGTATCGGCGTACACCCGGACAAACTCCCGCTCCAATATAGTTACCCCGGATGGGGGCAACTGGCGGTATAAGCGGCTGCCAAAGAACCATGGAAAGCTGGAATTTATCTGGAAGACACTGGGGTTTACCGTGTCCAGGAAACCAGCATCCCTGGCCGATCTCAGGAGGGTGCGCGAGGCTCCCCATCCCAGTTCTTCTCCCATAACCGTGCGATATGCTCTTTCTTCGGTGATGTGGGTAAATATGTCCAGCAATACCCTTTGGCGGAACAGCGACAGAAAGGGCAGGTGGTTGCGGGAGCGCCGGGACATGCGGCTAAAGGAATAGTCCATCAGCGCTGTCAGAAATGAGGGACGGGACTCCTCTTGTATCAAGGGCGTTGGGGTTTCCGTTTCCGTTTGAGTTTCATTGGAGTCAGTACTGGTGGAGTCAGTACCGGTGGCGTCAGTACCGGTGCCTTGGCCGGAGATCCTGTTGGTTATCTCATTCACCACCACCGAGGCGGGAACGTCTTTAAGAAGGGGCACGGCAATTTGAAGGGCTAAAGGATGCCCTTGTAGCAATTCCAACAGAGCCAAATAATCCTGCCCCAAGCGGTTTTCCGATAGCTGCTCCGCAGGCCGTTCCGGATTTGCGCCGGGTGATTCAGAGCCAAACAAGCCGGATTTTTCCAGCAGTTCATTGCCCAATGCCAAGGCGTCCCGGTGAGCCAGACTCGTCAGTTCAAACGACTGATACGGCCCTGTCAGCCAGGATTCGGAGTTTCTGCGGCTGACGAGAAGCACCCAACTCTGGCCTCCCTCAGCCACCTCGGATAGGAAGGAGTCAAGCTCGGAGAGTTCGGTTTCGTCCAACAGCCCAGAGTTTTCGAGGGGAAAACCGGCGGCATTTTCCAGGGCGTCCAAGATGAGCAATGACGGGTGTTGTTGGAAGTACTCCAGCAACCATCGTCGTTGTTGCTGGCTGGTTAAATCGGCGAATTCAAGGCCGCCAACGCCGGTACCTGCCTCGTGAATCACCCGCTCCAGCCCTGCGCCCACTTCCATGGACGAGTACAGCACTCCACCGGAACGAGATCCGGTATTCACCAGCCACCGGGCCAGTCCCAGGGTGAGTTCCGTCTTACCCACACCGGTGTCGCCCCAAAGGAGCACCATGTGGCTTTGCTGGAAAAGGTCTTCCAATTGCCGCAATTCTGCGTTTCGCCCTATCAACCCATTTGGCCCGCCTTGCGGGATGGGTGCCACCTGAGGTTCGGGCTCCGGCGTTTGCGTTTCCGGCGCTGATAACGACGGCGGTTGCTCCTCAGTAATAATCGGCGGAGTGTAGGCATAGGACTGCCAAACGGTAGGTCCGATCCAATCCCAGAAGATTTGCTTGCCAGCCGGGCTGGGACGGTGAGGATTGTCCATCAGTGCAGACCTGGCGCTGGCGACGGCCATTCCTGCGTCTTGACCCTTGACCAAAGCTTGGTAAAAATTCTGCAAGAAAAGCTCTCTGGCAGGCCCCGTCAGAGGAAATGGAACCGTGACCGAAACCGGAACTCTTGAGGACGCCAACCCGATGGCAATATCATTCGATGCCTGGCTATGATTGGAATGGTTATCGGCTGCGTTGAGCAGAGCTAGCGGCACGCCTCCCTGCGTTAGGGCTTCTCCAACCTGTGCAGCCGACACAGAAACGAAGGTTCCCCCACCGTCGTCCAAGTCGATCTCGCCGGGTGACGAGGACGTTATGGCATCGAAGTGCACCAGGTGGTAATGGTTGGGACTTTCAGTCAATCGTTCCGAGAGGGCGGACAAAGAAGCCGGGCGTAGGAAATCCACTTGTACTTGGATGTTTAGGGCGTCCAGCGCCTTGAGAGTTTCGATTGCCAGGCTGGCTCTTGCTGACTCTCCATCTGCGCGTGGCGACACCATCAAGAGATTAAGCTGGTCGGTGGGTAGAGGTTGGCTGAAAGCAGCTAGTCCGTCTGTGCCGGCTGCTCTTATTCCGGCTAATCTTATTAGAGAAGAAAGTCGGCTGGCCAAGTAGCCGATTTCGGGTTCATTGAGCAATTCCCAAGGCAATCCGAGAAAGGCAGAGTCGTCGGAAATCACTTCGAGTTGGTAGTTGGTTAGCCCGGCTTCACAAGCTGTCGCGTAGCTGCTGCGGGCCTCATCGCTGCTGCCGAACGTCGCCTCGAAGAGCAGCCGGCCCAAGTTTCTCAGGCCCTGTTCCATAGTCTGCGCACGTTCTTTTGATGGCCCAAATGGGTCATCTAGGTACTGGCCGAAATACCATTCCATCTCAGTTGATAGCTGAGGGTCTAAAAACCCGGTGAAAGCAACCTGAGGAGTGGATTTGTGTTCGCCGTCTTGTTCTATAGATATGTGTATATCTCCCGTTTGGGGGAGATGAATTATGCGTAATGATCTAACCACCAGTGCTCCTCGGCTCAGGTTTAATTTTTGGATTTAGTCTTTGGCATTTATCTAAGGTGGGTTCATTAATCAAGTTTCTTGTCAACCAATAGGCGCGGGGGTACAATCATCCATCTACCAGCGAGCCATCTGTTAACCAGCCATCATTTAAAAAGAAGCCGTCGGTAGGTTGTGGCCGAGCGACGGGCCGCCGCTAACAAGCCTGTAGGCACGCCGACCACTGGAAGACACATTATACTATATCGCCAGATTCGCCCTGGAAGTGGTGTTCCTCCGTGGCCTGGTGTTCGCCGAGTTGTGCTGTATCAAAGCGATGGAATAGTCCCCTCTCCGCTTCTATCTACAAATTTCCTCTGCTGGAGGTAACCAGTTGATACACAGGGGCCCACTCCAAAAAATACGAAGATCCTGGTTGCTAGTTCCTGCCTTCAACGTAGAATTAGTCCGGACGGCCCACCTTTCGGGTGCCGACGTAATTGTCTTGGACCTGGCCGAGTTGGTCCCGGAGGCCGACAAACCTTTGGCCCGAGAGACAATCGAAGACTCGATTCAAATAGTGACTGCCGGAGGCGCAGAGGTCTTTGTACAAGTGGACCCGGAACTGATTTACGCCGACCTGCGGGCTTCGGTATGGCCAGACTTGGCCGGCATCGTAATCTCCAAGATAGAATCTCCTCAACAGATGGAAGAGGCCCACCAGCTCTTAGAGCAACTTGAAGAGGAACGCGGCCTTTTGCCTAAGAGCTTGGAGATAGTGGCCGCCTTGGAAACAGCCCAGGGCAATCATCAGGGATACGAGATTGCCGTTGCCAGCCCCAGGGTCTGGGGAATGACATTGGGCCGGGCCGACCTGGTCATGGACCTGCGCTCTGAGCCCTCTGGCGAAATCCACCTGATGCAATACCTGATGCAGCGCTTGATAACCTTGTCCAATGCTGCGGGGGTGGTCCCTCTGGGCGCTTGGTGGCGGGACCCGGACCGGGGATTGCTGGCTAAGCCTGAGAACACCTATACGGCAGGTTTTCGCGGCCGGGCTATCGGATTCAAGGGTTCTATGTGCATCAATGCGGAACAAGTAGGGCCTCTGAATCAGTCATTTACGCCTACGGATTTTGAAGTCAGTGCTGCTGGCAGCCTGCTGGAAGCCTACCGGGAAGGAGTGTCCCAGGGAATGGCGGTTGTCAAATGGGGTGAACGGCTCATTGACCGTGGCACTGCGGCTCAGGCCCAGTCGTTGATAGATTTGGGAGTGAATTGCACGCTGAGAGATGAATCCAAAGAAGCGGCCTTCGAAGGCAAACCAGTCCCAGCGCCGTGAGCACAGGAGCTCTCAAATACAGCGGATACTAGATACACTTTGTCAGGGAGCGTTGATGCCGCAACAGTTTGGAAATAGGAAAGTGCGCAGGTCTGGATTGACCATGCCTGTGGTCACGCCACGATTCGTGGACAATGCTTGGCGCAGGGGTTGCGACTTCATTAATTTGGACCTGGAAGACTCGGTCCCTCAGAACTTGAAGGGCTACGCTAGAGGACTGATAAAAGACGCCATACCCAACGTGACCAAGGGCGGGGCAGAGGCTTTCACTAGGATAAACCACGACCTAGTAGAAGCCGACTTGGAAGCCATTATTTGGCCTGGGCTTAGCAAGGTCAATTACCCAAAGGCCGAGTACGGCTGGGAGATTGAGAAACTGGACCGGATAATAACCCGTCTGGAGAGGGAGCGGGGCATACGTCCCGGCACCGTGGAAATCGGGGCCAATATTGAAACGGCGATAGGGGTCGCCAACGCCTACCAGATTGCCTCTGCCAGCCCTAGGGTAAGGGAGTTCGGCGGCGCAACCGGTTATGACATGTCCCGGGACCTGGGTGTTGAGATGTTCGTGGGATTCGACCAGTTTGTGTATGGCAAAGGTGAGACTGAGCTAGCGGCTAGGGCTTTGAACCAGGAAGTCCACACTGCCCCCTTCACCGCCAACACCACGGGCAGCGTCAGCGACCCTGACCGGGCGTATCAGGAAGCCGAAGCCGCCAGGAAGTGCGGATTTCGGGTTGGCGGTGGACTGCACCCCAACGTGATTGATCCCCAAAACCGGGGATTTACACCCACAGAGGAAGAAGCAACTGATGCACAAAACCTATTGGAGCAGTACCGGGAATTAGTCGATTCCGGGGATTCCTGGTCCAACGTGAGCGGTCTGGTCATTGATCAACACGAAGCGGCGCGGGCCCAAGATTTGTTGGATTGGCGCCGACTCTGCCAAGAGAGGGACCGGGAGAAAGCCGAAGCCGTTGCCAGAGTAGGCGAAGAGCCCGTTTAGCATTTAGCCATCAGCTACCAGCGATGCCGCCTCGGTTTGGTCGCGTTTAGTTTAGTTTAATTGCTCTAAGGAAATTACCATGTCCATTCTTGTCCGCAGGTCCAACCTGATTGTGCCAATCACCAATTCCCACTTTCTCCAAGGAGCCTGGCGTCACAATGCTGATGCGGTAACCTTGGACCTGGAAGACTCGGTGGTGGATTACCGTAAGGAAGAGGCTAGGACCAACGTAAAAGACGCCATCAGGGTCGCTGCCAGAGGCGCCAGCGAGGTATTCGTCAGGGTCAACAAATCCTACGCCCAAGCCGATATTGAAGCTTCCGTGTGGCCGGGCTTGGCCGGGATAGTCCTATCAAGGGTGGAGTCGCCGGAGGAGGTACAAGAAGCCTCCGAGATAATTGGGAATATGGAAGGCAGCCGGGGCCTGGAAAAAGGTTCAGTACAGATGGTGTTGCTTTTGGAGTCGGCCAGGGCCTTATGGAAAATTCGGGAAATAATACAAGCAGACCCTAGGGTTACCCAAGTGGCCTTGGACGAGAACGATTTATCCGCCAGCCTGGGCATAACTCCCCTACCCGACCAGGACCCCTTCGTTTATGCTCGTGGACGGCTGGTCGTCGAGGCCATCGCCGCCGGAGTGCAGCCGGTGGGTGTGACCCACCCTATGGGCACACAGCCCAGGTTCCCCTCCGCTGAAGAGATGCTGCAGATTGCCACCGACTCGAAGAACCTGGGATTCCGAGGAATACTTTGCCCTCATCCCAGTTGGGTAGAGCCGGTCAACACAGCATTGACTCCCACCCAATCCCAGGTGGATTACTACACGCAGGTACGTGAGATATTCGCCCAGGCTATCGCCGCCGGTACGGCAGCGGTGCCTTTCCACGGGCGCATGATAGATGTGCCGGTGGATGAGTGGGCTAAAGACGTGCTGGCCATGGCAGCGGCGTGCAAAACCAGGGACGATCAGAAGAGAGAGGCTCTGCTGCTGGCGGGAGAAGCCGACCCCAGGCCAGATAGCTGAAAGCAGGGTCGGGAATAGGCCAGCAACAATAGTTTGACCGCAAACCTAAACTTTTGGGCCCATCAGATCGGTCTTCAGAGCCTGGATAAAGTTTAGCGCCGGTTGACTCTGGAATCTCCCTTTAAGCGTATGTAAACCGATGGTGACATCGGGCAGTAGATGGTCTATCTCTATAACGCCCATCTTCTGATAGTCCTCCGGTTCTAAAACCATATCTCCCACTATCGACACGCCCATACCCACCTGCACGTATCTCTTGACGATTTCCGCATTTTCCAGTTCCAAGGCCACGTTGTAGTTGATTCCCAGGTCCTCCATGTTTCGCTGTAACCGTGATCGGATTATGGTTCCCGGATTGTAGAGCAACAACGGGAACTGTCCAATGTCGGAGAATTGAACTGGAGCCCGGTTCAATAACTCATGACCCAACGGCGCCACCAATACGGTTCTGGTCCGGAATAGCTCGGTAAATTCTAATGAAGGGTCGGCAATCGAGGGAGCGCCGGACAGCGCAATGTCAGCTTCCCCCGACTTAATCAACTGCAGCATCTCGGCGTGCGTCCGTGACACTAAGCGAACGAGTACATCAGGGTATTTGACCCGAAAATTTTGCACCAACTTTGGCAACGGATACATAACAAGTTCGGAAAACGCAGCTATCGTCAACGACCCACCCTCACGGGAGTGATTGAGGTAGGTCTTTAGTGCGTCTAATCCGTTCACAACCGGCGCAATCATTTCGAGGATTGTAGAACCTTCCGAGGTGAGCTGAATCGGTCGATGAACCCGGTCAAAGAGCACTACACCTAATTCTTTCTCCAACTTCTTCAGATGATTGGTAACGGCCGGCTGGCCCAACCTCAACGTCTTCGCTGCTTGGGTGACGCTTCGAAGACGGGCCACATGATAGAAGCTCACGAGTTGGGGTATCTGCATGCTGATTCGCCTTTTGTGTGATTACCTGTGCCAGTGACCAGTAATCAATTTGTGATATTTCGAGGCTTAGGTATTACAGTTTGTAATGTTATAGTTACAATCACTTTGGAGTCAAGGATATCCGCACTGCAGGTTCTTAGATAGGGATAGCTGTAGAATTATTGCTGTGAAGCACGAATCTTACACGCGTAATACAACTAAAAGCGCTGAAGACGCATGAAATAGCAAACCAGTGAGTAGTGACAAATATCTGACCAATTAAAGAATGGTTATATGAATATTTACGGTAGTTATTAGCATTCTTCGCATTTTTTGAGATTAATAAACCCTATTATTCGATTTTCGTAATGTATATACATACATTATATGATTTATTGATATATCAAATGACGACATATCATATATACCTGTATTGACTGATAATAATTGAATAAATATAATCCCCTGAGTTCATGGATTTCTCTATGGAATTCACTGTGGAATTCGATTGAGAATTCATAGTGGGCATATTAGAAACCGACTCATGGCCTAAGCAGGAATCTCCGGGATGTTGTTCACCTGGGACAAATCCATTGCGAAAACTAAGCATATTGTTGGAGGATTTCAATGAAAAAGTATTTGATCTTTAGCCTGATTGGATTATTGATTCTGGTGATTGCGGCGTGTGGAGGCGATGACAAAGCAGCGGCGCCTGCTGCTGTGGCAACGACCGCCCCAGCGGCACCGGCTGCGACCAGTGCTCCGGCGGCAAAGGCCCAATCAAGCTCAATTACGTTGAAAGACGTAGCAGCCAAACTGGCCGGCGGACCTGGTTCCATCTACGTGGGCGACCTGAGTCAGTTGGTCGGCCTGGCCCCTGGTGATGGCTCTATGGGTGCCGAAGGCAACATGGTTCCCATAGAGATGCTCCAGGAATTCAGTTGGCTCTTCAAAACGGATTACTACACTTCGCTGTTGGAAAAAGCGAAATTCACCGACCCCACCGAGCTGACAACCACCGGTGAGGATATCGACATCCAGTACGCCTGTATCAACCGGGCGCTTCTGCCCTGCGTGCTTCAGATGGAGTACTTCGTCAAGAACGTCTTTAAGCGCACCAACGGTCAGGTGGACATTACGGTCAGCAGCTTCCCAGAATTGGGATTGTCCGGTGCGGACATGATCTCCCTGATTGATGACGGCACCATATCCTTCGCTCAGATTCAGCCCGCCTATGTGGGCGGCACCATGCCCTTGATTGACATCATCTACATGTGGGGTATTTGGGAAGACCCCAAATCCGAGCACCTGTCCAACACATCCATGTTGACTGAATTGGATACCGCCATGGAAGCCAACACCGGCGGCGGCAAGCTGATTTACCACATCTGGTACGGTGGCAACGACCAGTTCTTCTTCTCCACCCGACCACTCCGCACACCGGAGGACTTCGCGGGACTGAAGACCCGGAGCCACGGCACCACCATGACCGACGCCATCAACGGTCTGGGCGGTGAGGGCCAGTTCATGGCCTTTGCCGAGGTGTACACGGCGATGGAAAGAGGAATCTTGAACGCTGGCGTCACCGGAGGCCACGCAGGTTACGGCCAACGGTGGTATGAAGTAACCGACTATCTCGTGGGCCCGTTCATCTCCATGCCCATGGGATTCGAGACCATGAACGGGGACGTCTGGGACAAGATTCCCTCAAACCTTCAGGACATCATCATCGAAGAGGGCGCCATAATGGAGTTGGAAAACCTCCGCCTGGCAGCCGTCTGGAACACCACGGCAATCAGCGTCAACGAAGATGCTGGCATGGAGTACATCCCATACGATGACGCCATGAAGAAGTTCATCTTCAACGATGTCGTACTGGGACGAATACTGCCCAACTGGATCAAACGGGTAGGTCCCACGGAAATCGCCTTGTTTAATAAAGCGGTCGCGCCATACGCTGGAGTTACCATCGAGTCTGATCTTTCGTTGACAGTCGTTGCGACTGGCCAGACTATTGTTTCCGCAGATGCGGCCCTACAGGCCTACGCTGACGCCCATGCTGGCGGACCGGGCGCAATCTACGTCGGTGATATTTCTCAACTGGTGGGGTCAGCCCCTTCCAAGGGTGAAGGAGACGCAGATGGCAACGTGCCTCTGGCCTCTCTGAAAAGTCACAGCTATGTCTATGAATCGGACTACTACAAAAGCCTCATTGAGAAAGCCAACCTGACCAATCCAACTG
>Ga0066376_10004659_pt1 | contig 11867 bp, 13 predicted proteins | sample Knorr_S15_td_Bot_FD_77009 | JGI IMG/M metagenome (GOLD analysis project Ga0066376, IMG submission 77009) | Marine microbial communities from Southern Atlantic Ocean transect - Knorr_S15_td_Bottom_ad_5009_LV_A | ecosystem: Environmental > Aquatic > Marine > Oceanic | place: Southern Atlantic... | reverse complement strand
TGGAAAATCATGTCCATCGGAAGGCGTCAATGGGCCCATGGGTTCTAATTAATGCTCGTTGGTATTATTCCTACCGCCACTGTTCGACGGAACGATAATTTCAAGCAGCAACAATTCATCCCGCTTTCTGGCTGCGGCCCAAAGCTCGTCTAGATCGGTAACAACTTCATCATTGACCGCGATGACTCCATGCTTTTCGCGAAGCCCCACCTCCCATGCAAGGCTGTTTTCCTCAACGCTGACAAGTTGAATGCTTACGCCTCCACCTCACGGCGAGTCTTCGCCAATCGGACCAAAAATTGCGCCCGCGAGGCAGCTTGGAGTGCCGTCACCCTCAGTTTCAGACGGGGCGGCAACTGCGGCGTATTGCGCCTCTACAAATGTATGATTCTCTCTCCACTCCTCAACAAGTTTCTTGGCCTCCTCAATTCTGCCCGTCGTCCACAGCCTGTGTGCAACCTGGTCGTGGGCCGCTGCGGCGTCCCTGGCACCCTGCGCTGCGGCGAGGTCTAACCACATGTAGACCAGCAGTTCGTCTTCTGTTGGCCCAAGCATATAATTATTCGCGAGGTACCGCTGGCCCCATCGATCTCCTTGCTCGGCGGCCTTCCGCAACCAATTATCTGACTCGGTCTGCTCGTTTTGAATTCCCAATAGAAATCAGAGAATCTTCTGGGCGGTGACTTCCCCCTGCTCCGCGGCCTTCCTGAATAACTTGATGGCCTTGGCACGGTCCTGGGGATTGGCTGGCTCTCCAAAGTAGAACCTGACGATGAGGTCATCGTACATGATGCCGAGAAGGGTCCAGGCCTTGATATCCCCCTGATTAGCTGCATTGCGAAACCATCTTAACGCCTCTCTGAGATTCTGCTTACTCAGCGTGCTGCGCCACTTGTACAAATTGCCTTGGTCATTCGGCCCACTTTCGTCAAATACCTCCATTATCTGGAGAGTGATTTGTGCCTTGGCGTCCCCCTGCTCGGCCAGGGCCATAAATTCCGTAAAAGCCGTTGCATAGTCACGACGCTTGTATGCGTCCCAGCCCTCGTCCCAACCCTCCTGAGGTTGATTGATCGTCGCCGGCTCCGCATGCGAGGCGCCCTTGTGCCAAGCGACCGATCCCGTACTCCATCCGGTCAGGGCCAAGGCGGCAAAAGCGATGGTTAGGTACTTTCTAAAAATAAACATTTCTCAGAAACCCCCTAAATATTGAGAATCAGTACCATGACTCAGCTATCAGGAGAACTGCTTTGACTGCCTAAGTTGGTCGGTGGCGTGATTCGGTGCAGCAAAGGTGCAAGCGAATGCATTTTATGGGCGCTTTCCCTAGCACCCCACGTACATGCGGCCGGGATTGAGGATGCGTTGGGGGTCGAAGCCGTCCTTCACCCGGGCGGTGAGGGCGGCCAGGCCCGGCGTTTGCGGCTCGAACACGGGGACGCGGCGGCGCCGGTCTTCATCCGCCACCATCAGGGTGGCGTGGCCGCCGGCCTCGGCGACGGCGGCGCGTACCAGGGTCTCATGGGGCTCTTCCAGGCTCAGCCAGATCAGCCCGCCGCCCCAGTCGTGGAAATACTCGCAACGCGCCTCGCGGGCGATGCGCGCGGTCACCGCGGCGCCCGAGGCGGGCGGTATCGAGAGCCGCCAGATTGTCCGTCCCGTCTGCCCGGCGAGGGGGTCCGCGCCGCCCAGCGCGCGCCACAGCACGCCCGAGTTATGGCCGTGCAGTTCTTCGACCTCGCCGTCCGCGCCGAGCAGCTCGCGCAGGCTCCGGCAGCGCTTCTCGACCGAGGGCGCCGGGCCCTCGACGCGGAGCGCGGTGACGCTGGCGCCCGCGCCCGCCACGTAATCCACGGCGATGCGCCGGGCGATCGCCGCCGGCAGATAGGCCGCGCCCGAGACATCCTCGGGGCTGGTGACGGCGGCGGTCATGGCGGCGTTCGCGGCCTTATCGTTGAGGCCGAAGACCAAGACCGTGCGGGTCATCTCGGGCGCCGGCATGACCTTGAAGGTGAGCTCCGTCATGGCCGCCAGGGTGCCGTAAGAGCCCGCCATCAGCTTGCAGAGATCGTAGCCGGTGACGTTCTTGACCACCCGGCCGCCGGCGGCGATGGCCTCGCCGCGCCCGGTCACCGACTTGAGGCCGAGAAGATGATCGCGCGCCGCACCCGCCTTGACGCGCCGCGGCCCCGACAGGTTGCAGGCGAAGACGCCGCCGATGGTGCCGCCCGCCGCCGCCCCGCCGAGCAGCGGGCCGAGGTCGGGGGGCTCGAAGGCGAGCTGCTGACCCTGCTCGGCGAGGGCGGCCTCGATGGTCACCAGCGGGGTGCCGGGCAGGGCGGTCATCACCAGCTCGGCGGGCTCATAGAGTTCGATGCCGGCGAGGCCCGAGAGATCGAGGCGATGACCGGCCTCCACGGGGCGGCCGAGCGCCCGCTTCGAGCCGCCGCCGACGACTTCGAGGGGGCTGTCTTCGGCGACCGCGTGGATCACCGCATCGAGCACGCCCGCCGCGTCGTCGGGCCTGAATATCTCAGTCATCAGAATCGCGGCAGGTCGGGGAACCGCGTCTGCCCGCGATGGATGTGCATGCGGCCGAGCTCGGCGCAGCGATGCAGGGTCGGGAAGACCTTGCCGGGGTTGAGCAGGCCGTCGGGATCGAAGGCGCATTTCAGGCGCTGCTGCTGCGCGAGATCGGCTTCGCTGAACATCACCCCCATGAGGTCGCGTTTCTCGACGCCGACGCCGTGTTCGCCGGTGAGCACGCCGCCGACCTCGACGCAGAGCTTGAGTATCTCCGTGCCGAATTCCTCGGTGCGCTCGATCTCGCCCGGAATATTGGCATCATAGAGGATCAGCGGATGGAGGTTGCCGTCGCCGGCGTGGAACACGTTGGCCACGCGCAGGCCGTATTTCTCGGACATCTCGGAGATGCGCTTGAGCACTTGCGGCAGGCGGTGGCGCGGAATGGTGCCGTCCATGCAGTAGTAATCGGGTGAGATGCGCCCGATCGCCGGGAAGGCCGCCTTGCGCCCGGCCCAGAACAGCTCGCGTTCGGCCTCGGTCTCGCTGGACCTGAGCGTCGTCGCGCCGCGGCCCTCGGCGATCTCGCTTACCCGGCCGATCAGGTAATCGACCTCGACCTCGGGGCCGTCGAGCTCGACGATGAGCAGGGCCTCGACATCGAGCGGATAGCCGGCGTGGCAGAACGCCTCGGTGGCCGCGATGGCCGGCTTGTCCATGATCTCCATGCCGCCGGGGATGATGCCGGCGGCGATCACCAGACTCACGCATTCGCCCGCCGCCTCGATGCTCGGGAAGCCGATCAACAGCGCCCTGGCGGTCGCCGGCTTGCGCAGGATGCGCACGGTGACCTCGGTGATCACGCCGAGCAGTCCTTCCGAGCCGGTCACCACGCCGAGCAGGTCATAGCCCCCCGAATCGAAGTGCTTGCCGCCGAGGCGCAGGGTTTCGCCGTTCATCAGCACCAACTCGAGGCCGAGCAGATTATTGGTGGTGACGCCGTATTTCAGGCAGTGGATGCCGCCCGAATTCTCGGCCACGTTGCCGCCGATGGTGCAGGCGATCTGGCTCGATGGATCGGGCGCGTAATAGAAACCGTGATCCACCACCGCCGCGGTGATGCCCAGATTGGTGACTCCGGGCTGGGCGGTCACGCAGCGGTTTTCCAGATCGACGTCGAGGATGCGGTTGAGCTTGGCGAGGCCCAGGGTGATGCCGTCGGCGAGCGGCAGGGCGCCGCCCGATAGCCCGGTGCCGGCGCCGCGCGGCACCACCTTGATGCCACGCTCATGACACAGGCCGAGGATGGCCGACACCTGTTCGGTGGTCTCGGGCAGGGCGACGATCATGGGAAGCTGGCGATAGGCGGTCAGCCCGTCGCTCTCATAGACTCGCAGCTCGTCGGCATCGGCGATCACCGCTTGGTCGGGCAGGAATTCACGCAACGACGCGATGACCGCCTGGCGCTGGGCCAGGGCGGCGCGGTCGGGTTCGGGCATCTTCATGGGATATATAGTGGGGCAGGCCCCAGGCCCCGTCAACGCGACGCAACAACCAGCGCCGACCCGGATCGTCGCGGCGGTCACTTGTCGGTAATCTGGACCCGCTTGTTATAGAGGTTCAGGATGAGCGAGAGCAGCAGACTCAGCAGCATATAAAATCCCATGACCATGGCGACGATTTCGACCGCGTGGCCGACCTGGTTGAGCGAGGTCTGCATGAACATGCCGACCAGTTCGGGGTAGGCCACGACAATGCCCAGAGAGGCGTTTCGGGTGACCGAGAGCCAGCCCGTGAGCATGGGCGGGACGATCGCCCGCATGGCCTGGGGGATCAGCACCAGGCGGATCGTCTGGCCCCACCGCAGGCCGATCGATCGGCCCGCCTCGATCTGGCCCTTGTCGACCTATTGAATGCCGGCCCTGATGGTCTCGGCCTTCTGCGCCGAGTGATAGATCGAGAGCGCGACAAACATGGTGGCAAAGGAGACCGGCAGGAAAACGCCCCCGGCGAAATTGAACTTCTCGAGGGTCGGGACCTGCCAGTCGAGCGGTGCGCCGGTGGCGAGATGGACCGCCAGGGGAATCCCCAGCAGCAGGCCGAGGGAGCACGACAAGACCGGGAAGGGCCGTCCGGTCCGATCCTGCCGCCGGCGCGCCCAGCGCCGCAGGGTGAAGACCGCGGCCATGGCCACGCCGAGCGCCGCGAGACCGGCCCAAAACAGCTCGCCCGTGACCGCCCTGGGAAGATACAGCCCCCGGTTGTTCAGAAACGCGATGTCGAGGCCCAGCAAATTGATGGACTCATGAACCTGCGGCAGGCTGTAGACGAAGGTCACATGCCAGAACACGAGATGCATCAATACCGGCGTATTGCGGATGAATTCGACATAGGCCAGGGCGAGCCGCGAGAGCAGCCAGTTGGGCGACAACCGCGCGATGCCGACGGCAAAAGACATGGCCGTGCTGGCGATGATCACGAAGAACGAGATGAACAGGGTGTTCAAGACGGCAATGATGAAGATCCGGCCATAGGTATCGACACCAGGGCGATAGTCTATCAGTGTGAAATCGACGCCGAATCCCGCTTCGACGGAGAGAAAACCGAAGCCGGTCAGCATGCCCCTCGCCGCCAGGTTTTCGGCCGTGTTGGTGGCCAGGAAATAGACCAGCCAGACGAATCCGCCGATCACCAGCAGCTGATAGGCCGCGGCATCGTAGTGAAAGCGCCTTCGCGCCGGACTGGCCCTGGAAACCGACATGATCGCTTACTACCAAGGAGCAGTGATATTTCCCCAGCCGACGGAATCCAGCCAGCCTTGAAAATCACCGTGACACTAGAGCATATTCCGATCTTATAGGACCATTTGATGGGCCATGGGAGTTCATTCAGCTAGGCGCGCCGCGCCGCGCGATGCAAGCCGCATCGAGCAAGCAGCGGAACGCAGCCGATGAGCTCCCATGGCGGCCGGTCAGCTCGGCCACCGCTTGCGCACAGGACCGGCCGGCGTCCTGGCGCTCATTCCATTCCTGGGTGGTGACGTTGGCGAGGAAATCCTCCATCGCCGCCGTGTCGCCGGGGAACAGCTTGGTGTAGAGATAGCGCGGATTCCAGTCGATCAGAACCCCGCCGAAGTCAAAGACGACGGTGTCGGGCGCCATAGACGATGTTGAAATCCCGGCAGCCGCGCAGGATCAGCCCTGGCGCGCCTTGAATCGGGGGTTCTTCTTGTTGATGACGTAGACGCGGCCCTTACGGCGCACGACGACGCAATCCTTATGCCGCAGCTTGGCGGATTTGAGTGAGTTCAGGACTTTCATGGCTTGGCAATCTGGTTTCCGGGCGGCTGGAGAGCCGGAAACCTAAGGGCCGCGCCCCAGGATGTCAACGGCCCAATGTCATCGGCCCCAGTGGGCAGTAAGATACAGCTTGCACGGACGATCGGCTCCGGTTATTAGTATCTCAACTAATTAAGAATGATTCTTAATTATAAACGAAAGGTCGGTACAGTCCAATGATCAAAATCCGTCTAATTACGGCGGCCCTGCTGTTGTCTTTCTGGGTCGCCGCGGCGTCTCAGGCCATCGCCGCCGACGCCCAGGTCAATATCTATTCGGCGCGCAAGGAAGTTCTCATCAAACCGCTGTTCGACGCCTTCACCGCCGAGACCGGAATCGTCGTCAATCTGGTCAGCGCCAAGGCCGACGCCCTGTTGCAGCGCCTCGAGCGCGAGGGCGCGAACAGCCCCGCCGACGTCTTCCTGACCACCGACGCCGGCCGCCTGGCCAAGGCCAAGCAGTTGGATTTGCTGCAACCGGTCAGCTCGGAGTTGTTGGACGCCGCGATTCCCGCTCAATACCGCGACCCCGACGGCGCCTGGTACGGTCTGTCGATCAGGGCGCGGCCGATCATCTACGCCGTGGACCGAGTCAGGCCGGCCGAATTGTCGTCCTATCTGGCGCTCGCCGGGCCGGATTGGAAAAACCGCATCTGCGTGCGTTCGTCGAGCAATATCTATAATCAATCCATGCTGGCCGCCTTCATCCATCACCGGGGGGCCGAACTCACCGAGGACTGGGCCAGGGGTCTGGTGGCGAACTTCGCCCGCAAGCCCCAGGGCGGCGACACCGACCAGATCCGCGCCGTCGCCGCCGGCGAATGCGATGTCGCCCTGGCCAATACCTATTATCTCGCGCGGCTCACGGTTTCAGCGAAGCCAGCCGACCGCGAGACCGCCGCCAAAGTGGCGATCTTCTGGCCCGGTCAGGACGGTTTCGGCGTCCATGTCAACATCAGCGGCGCCGGGGTGACCCGGGCCGCCGGTCATGTGGCGGAGGCGGTCGCCCTGCTGGAATATCTCGCCGGGCCCGAGGCCCAGCGGAACTACGCCGAGGTGGTCCACGAATACCCGGTGCGCACCGACGTGGCCTGGTCCGACGTGGTCTCCGCCTGGGGCCGGTTCGTGGCCGACGACCTCAGCTTGGCGGTACTCGGCGACAACAACGCCGAGGCGCTGCGCATCGCCGACCGCGCGGGTTGGCGATAGAAGCATAAAGTGAAGTCCGGGTATGTGGAAACGCTCGGACTTGGCCAGCTCGCGACCCGGCTATCGTTCGAAATTTAATGCACATGCGACGTTCCGGATGTCCGTGGACGTGAATGAGAAGGGAGAATGGGACAATGTGTGACCAAGCGAAAAATTGCGGCTGCCGTATTGCAGTGACGCGGGTGTTCCGCGAACTGAGGGAGCGGAACATTCCCGAGATTACGGCATTCGACACCGCGGCGACGATCTTCCGCCTGCATCACCCCGAAGTTCTCGAACGCGAGTTGCGCTTCACCGTTGCCCAATGGCTCGATTAGCCGCTCGCAGCGAGACCGACACCCTCCATTGGGGCCATAGGCTGCTCGCCGGCTAGGATCATGTGCGGCCGATTCACCCTGCGCACGCCGGCCGCCGATCTCGCCGAGATTTTCGCGGTGGATGAGCGGCCCAATCTGGCGGCGCGCTACAATATCGCGCCGGGCCAGGATATCCTGGTGGTGCGCGCCGGGAGCGGAGAGGGGGCGGCGCGCGAATTCGCCATGCCGCGCTGGGGGCTGGTGCCTCATTGGGCGAAGGACCCGGCCATCGGCGGCCGCATGATCAACGCCCGCGCCGAGACCCTGGCCGATAAACCGTCCTTCCGCGACGCATACCGCTGCCGCCGCTGCCTGGTCGCCGCCGACGGCTTCTACGAATGGCGGAAGGCGCCGGATGGCGGCAAACAGCCCTATCATATCCACCTCAACGACGGCGCCCCCTTCGCGATCGCCGGTTTGTGGGAATCCTGGAGCGCGCCCGGGGCCGAGACCCTGGAGACCTGCGCCCTGATCACCACCGAGGCGAACCGCGCCGTCGAGCCGATCCACCATCGCATGCCGGTGATTCTGCCGCCCGACGCCTACCAGTGCTGGCTCGATGAACGGTCACCGCCCGATGCCCTGGACGCGCTGTTGCGGCCCTATGCGCCGGACGACCTGGTGGCCCATGCGGTCGGGCTCCGGGTCAACAGCGCGCGCAATGACGACGCGGCCTGTCTGGAGCCCGCCATTGGCGGATTGCTCTCGTGAGTCAGCGCCGGATCATCCGAGCCAGGTCGGCGTCCATGGCGTCGCGCAAGGCGCTGTGCGCCGCGGCGGCGGTTTGGGACGTGACCGGCACATAGGGCGCCTGATCGTCGAGCGGCAAGGCGGGGCGCGCGGCCATGCGATAGAGGGCGAAGACGCCGATCGCCCCGTGGACCACGGCGAGGCACCAGAAATAGCCGTCTGCCCCGACCACCGACATCAGGGCGCCCGCGGTCAGCGGCCCGAGGCTCGCGCCGATGCCCATGACCAGCACCAGGCCGGCGCTCGCCGCGATCATCTGGGACGGCTCCAGGTGATCGTTGGCATGGACGATGCGCAAGGAATACAGAGGCAGGGACAATCCGCCGAGCAAGGCGATGAAAACGAACAGGCCAGTCTCGGATATGCCCGACAGGACGATCGCGCCGAGCGCCGCGAGCGCCGCCAGAAAGGTGACAAAGGTGATCACCCGGCGCCGGTCGAAGCGGTCCGACAGGCGGCCGATGGGCCATTGCAGCAACACGCCGCCGAGAAACATGGCGCCCATGAACAATGATATTTGCGCCGCCGACAGCCCCGCCTGATCGCCAAACACCGCGCCCATGCCGATCAGCACGCCGTTGGCCAGCCCGGTCCCCATGGTGCCGATGACGCCGAGCGGCGATAGGGCGTAAAGCCGCCGCAGCCCAAGCCGTGACGAGGCGGTGAAGGCGGGCGTCGGTCCGGCGCTGAGCAGGATCGGGACCACCGCGACCGAGACCAGGACCGAGGCCAGGATGAACAGCTCGAACCCCCGCACGCTGGCCACATTGAGCAGCAGTTGCCCAACGCCCATGCCGCCCAGGGAAATCACCACATAGACCGACAGCAACTGTCCCCGGGTCTGGTTGGTGGCGCGGTCGTTGAGCCAGCTTTCGGAGACCACATAGAGGCCGGCGTAGCACAGCCCGGTCAGGATCCGCATCAGGGTCCAGTTCACCGGGTCGACGAAGACGGCGTGACCCAGAGCCGCGATGGAAGCGACGGCGGCGAGCGCCGCGAACACCCGCACATGACCGACCCTGCGCAGCGCCATGGGGGTCAGAATCGAGCCCAGCATGAAGCCCACGTAAAAGCCCGACATGACCAGGCCGGTGGTGGTCGTGGAGACTCCTTCCAGGGTCGCGCGCAGGCCTACCAGGCTGGCTTGGAGCCCGTTTCCGATCATCAACAGGGCCATGCCGAGAAGCAACGCCCAGGTGGCTACGATGGCGGCTATCATGGCGCAGCTTATGCAGCAAATTAGTCGGTTGCGCTATTGGTTTTTACGGTGGTTTTACGGTCGCTTTTTTATGCGGTCGCCTTCGGCTCCCTGCGTGAGTCTTCATTGGTCGCCTTCGGCGACGCGCCACGCAGGCTTACGCCGGATTGCCGGCGGCTCGCGCTTGCTCGCTTGCTTCTCCGATCGGAGGATACTTGTGAGTCTAATATGAGACTCATCGGCGGCGAAGCCGCCAAAGCCGCATTGAGCGGCTGAAGCCCGCGTGGCGCTTGAACGCAAACTGCTTAAAAAACGGCCGCTATTGCAGCCGCGCGCAAGCGATGCAGACGGTGGCGGCGGGGTCGAATTCGAGGCGGGCCGGCGCGATATCCTCGCCGCAATTCATGCATTTGCCGTATTCGCCGCTCTCGAGGCGCGCCAGGGCGCCGTCGATGCGCATGCCCTCGACGCCCCGTCGGCGCTCGGCCTCGATGGCCATGGCCTGGACCTGCATGGCGTCGACCCTCGATATCCGCCCGACACTGGTCTGATCGAGGGCCACCGGTTTGCGGCTCTCGGCGCTCTGTTCGCGGGATTCCGCGAGGCCTGCGCGCCGGGCCAGGAGGCGTTTGCGCACGGCTTTTTTGTCGATTTTCCCGCGCATGAGTCCGAGCCTATCCGCAAAACGGACGAAACCCCAAGGTTTCCCTTGGGGTTCCGGTGGTGGGAACGACTGGGATTGAACCAGTGACCCCCTCGATGTCAACGAGGTGCTCTCCCGCTGAGCTACGCTCCCGTATTGTGCAAGGGTTATATGTTTTTAATCCAGCAATGCAAGTCCGATGCAAGTCTCACGCGGCGAGCAGCTTGCTCACCTCGTCGACCAGGGCGTTGAGATGGAACGGTTTGGACAACACCTTGGCATTGGCGCTGATCTCGCCCCTGGCCTTGAACGCCACGGCGGCGAAGCCGGTAATCAGCATGATCTTGAGCTTCGGGGCGTTGTTGTTGGCCTGTTTGGCGAGGTCGATGCCGTTGATCCCCGGCATGACGATATCGGCGAGCAGCAAATCGAATTCACTCTTATTCAGCCAGGTCATCGCCGCCTCGCCGTCGGGCACATCGACCACCACATGCCCCGCCTTGATCAGCGCGCGGGCGAGAAAACCGCGCATGGAAGGATCGTCTTCGGCAAGCAGTATTCGGGCCATTCGAATTAATAAACCTTGGTCATGACGCGGCGGTCATGGCGTGGTTGCGGGACGGGTTGATGATTTTGGAACTCTCCGTCATCCTAGTGGATTGTGGTTAACAACCTATCAACGGCGCCCTGGAGCAGGCTGGCGACAGGCGCCCGAGATCAGTCTAGAGGCTACCGTGAAGGCGATACAAGTGACAACCGGAAATCGCGAAAACCTCTCCTCCCCGGTGCGGCGCGAAGCCGCGCAGGACCTCGCGAAAGCCGGGCCCTGCAGGGTGTATCGCCCAGCCAGCCAGACCATCCCCCTGGTCTTGAGCTCGCCCCACAGCGGCCGTGACTATGCGCCGGAATTCCTAGCCTCATCGCGACTCGACAGGCTCGGACTGCGGCGCTCGGAGGACAGCTTCGTCGATGAATTATTCGCCGCCGGCCCGGCGCGTGGCGCGCCCCTGCTTTGCGCCCTGTTCCCCAGGGCCTTTGTCGATCCCAACCGGGAGCCCTATGAACTCGACCCTCTGATGTTCGAGGATATCTTGCCGGACCATGTCAACACCGAGTCGCGGCGGGTCTCGTCGGGCCTCGGCACCATCGCTCGGATCGTCGGCAGCGGATCGGCGATTTATCGTCGGAAGCTGCGTTTCGCCGAGGCCGAGCGGCGGATCAACGATTTCTACCGGCCCTATCACGCGGCGCTCGAAGGGCTGATCCGCGAAACCCTCGATCGCTTCGGCTACGCCATCCTGCTCGATTGCCACTCCATGCCGTCGGTCGGCGGCTCCATGGACCGCGATCCCGGCGCCGCCCGCGTCGATTTCGTGCTCGGCGACCGCCACGGCGCCTCGTGCCACCCCTCGGTCACGGCGTCGGTGGCGGGGCTGCTCGGCGATCTCGGCTATGTGGTGCGGATCAACGATCCTTATGCCGGCGGCTACACCACCCTGCACTACGGCCAACCGCTGGGCGGCGTCCATGGCCTGCAGATCGAAATCAACCGGGCGCTCTACATGAACGAGAGAGCCATCGAACGCGGCCCCGGCATGAAAACCATCGCCCAGCGCATGTCGGCGGTGATCGACGTCCTCGGCGCGCTCGATCCGCTGCGACTCGCGCCGCGCGCCGTGGCCGAGTGACCGCGAGGCTCCGCGCCGCCCGCCGGCGCGGGCCTCTGCTAACACTTTCTTAAGCCTGGCTGCTCATTCTATGGGCTGGTTGGGCCCGACTCCGGGCCCTTGGCTGGAGAGTATCTCGTATGCCTGGTTTCCGCGGGATGAGAGGCGCCTTGAGGGCGACGGG
>Ga0066376_10004657_pt1 | contig 11870 bp, 8 predicted proteins | sample Knorr_S15_td_Bot_FD_77009 | JGI IMG/M metagenome (GOLD analysis project Ga0066376, IMG submission 77009) | Marine microbial communities from Southern Atlantic Ocean transect - Knorr_S15_td_Bottom_ad_5009_LV_A | ecosystem: Environmental > Aquatic > Marine > Oceanic | place: Southern Atlantic... | reverse complement strand
CCGATGGCTGCCGGCGACCGCCCACAGCACATCATCGTCATACAACGGGATATTCCACTGCAAGTAGCGCGGTCCGTTTTCGAGCATGTCCAGCTGCAGCAGCCGCATCGGGGCCATGTCGATTGGATGGATATCCCGGTGCCAGGCTGCCGGCCCGTGATCTTCCAGCGGGCTGCACATACACCAAAACGACGTTGGTGCGGCCGCATGGCCGATCAGCTGCCGGGAGACGCCGAGGGTGTTGTCGCGCAGCCACACTTCCGCCGCAGCGGCCGTGCTCTCGTCTACGTGGGGGATGATATTGAGCCGCGGCTGCGCACCCTCGCCCAGCCACTTGCGGCCTCCCTGACGCTCGATGAGGGTTTCGTAACTCGCCCGCAGCACTTCCAACTCGTCCGGAGGTATTACCTCGCGCAGGATCAGAAAACCGTCCCGCAACAGTTGTTCGCGATCGACCTTCATCAGCGTTTCCTCACTCTCATTTGCGCCGTCAGCACTAGCCGTGCTTTATGGCCTTTGGGAAGTGTGAACAGACAGATAAAGGAATACTGTCGCCAGTCGGTCAAGCTCGGTCCGTCGAATCGCGGTCTAAAGGCGCGTGATGCATCCGCAATCGTGTTCTTTCGAGATGACGGAACTATTCCACTTACTTCGACAGTATCTCTGGCCCCAGCGTCTGCGGCTCTCAGGGATGGCGGCCCTCATGTTGGGGGGGTCGTCCTGCAGTTGTGGGGGCCTCAGTTCTTGCGCGAGGTCATTGACGGGGCCCGGGGGCAATTGCCGGCGGATGACCTGACCCGCCTGTCCATCTGGTTCTTTGTCGTCATGATAATTAGCGACCTGGTTCGTCGTGGAACCCAGCTGCTGACGGCCGACGTGGGATGGCGACCGACGAACCGGTTACGGGCGGATCTGAGCCGACATTGTCTGGCGCAGGACAGCGAGTTCCACGCCCAACACCCGCCGGGCGAGCTGATCGAGTGCGTCGACGGTGACGTCGGCCGCCTGTCCACCTTCCTGTCGCAGTTCACTCTGAACGTGGTCTTCAGTCTTCTCACTCTGTGCGGAGTAATCGGGGTCCTGTTTCGAGAAGGCTGGAAGATCGGCGCCGCGTCGACGGCGATCGCCCTCGTCGCGCTGGCGGTCATCTTCCGTCTGCGCAATCTCTCCCGTCCGCTGTGGACCGAGTCCCGCGAGCGTATTGCGGCGATGTTTGCCTTTCTCGAGGAGCGGCTTGCGGGTAGGGAGGATCTGCGTGCCAACGGGGCGGTGGCGCATACGCTGGTACTTTTTCGCCAACACCTGCAGGCGTGCTACCGCATCGGCTTGCGGGCCATGCTGTGGTCCGGTAGCGCCTCCAACGGCATGTGGGTCGTCTTTGGCGCGGCTCAGGTCACCTCCCTCGCTTTCGCAATCTACCTGTTTCGCCAGGGAGATCTGACCCTCGGCGCCGTATATCTGACCCAGCACTATATGGGCATGGTCCTGGGACCTCTCGGACGCATGGTGCGTCACTCGGACGACTTTCAACGTATTCGGGCCAGTGTAGACCGGGTGGCGACGCTCATGTCCAGCGAATCAGTGATCGTCTCGCATGGGAAGGCAGGCCTGCCCGGAGGACCGATCTCGGTGGAGATGGCCCGGACCTCCTTCTGCTACCAGCAGGGGACCCGCGTCCTTCACGAGGTGTCCTTCGAGCTCGCGGCGGGGAGACGCCTGGGTCTGCTGGGGCGCACCGGCAGTGGCAAAACGACGATGACTCGTCTGCTGCTGCGTCTGTTCGATCCTCAGGAGGGCGAAGTGAGGCTTGGCGGAGTCGATGTGCGTCAGGTGGATCCGCGGCACCTGCGACGCCGGGTCGCTACGGTAACGCAAGATGTACAGCTCTTCGCCGGCTCGGTGCGGGACAACGTCGCCCTGTTCGAGGACGGGATCGATGACGAGCTGATCCTGCACGCCGTAGAACAGCTTGGACTGCGCTCGTGGCTCGATGGACTGCCGGATGGACTGGACAGCGTGCTGCCCCGAGGCGGCGGGCTGTCTGCCGGCGAAGCGCAGTTGCTAGCCTTCACGCGTGTGCTGCTGCGCGATCCGGGTCTGGTGCTGTTGGACGAGGCGTCGTCGCGGCTGGATCCGGCCACTGAGCGCCTGCTGCAGGTCGCCCTCGAGCGGCTACTCGACACACGAACGGGGGTTATCATCGCGCACCGGCTGGAAACGCTGGACCACGTCGACGACATCCTGCTGCTGGAAGAGGGCCGCATCATCGAACATGGTCCACGGGATCAATTGCGCGCCGATCCCCGATCACAGTTCTCCCGCCTCCGGACCGCCGGACTGGAGGAATATCTGTGATGACGATGCGCATGGTGCTCCGGGTCTTCGCTCTGCGCCCGTGGCTGGCCCTGTGGACCACCGTGCGTCTGTCGGGGGGACAGGTCCAGCGCACAGCGGCGGCGCGGATGTTCGCCCGGCGTTCGCAGTTGCTCGTCGTTGACGACCTGTCCAGCGCCCTCGACGTGGAGACGGAGGCTTTGCTCTGGGAACGGGTCGAGGCGCTGCGTGAAGAGGGCGTAGCCTGTCTGGCGGTGACCCATCGCCGTCCCGCGTTGCGCCAGGCGGACCGCATCGTGGTGCTGGATGGGGGGCGCGTCGTCGACACGGGTTCACTGGATGAATTACTGGCGCGCTGCGCCGCTCTGCGGGAGGTCTGGGGAGCCGGCTGAGGTGGCCGACTGAAGTGAGGAAGGACGCTCGACATGAGCGGGATCGTTGACATTCCCTCGAGGTGGACTATATTGGAACATTAAATGTCCGGGACGTCCGGAGAGGGCGTTGCTGGAACCTTAGCGAGATAGAGCGAACAGACAGAGAGACCGGCCAGAGAGACCAGACAGAAAGACCAGATGACGCGAATCGAAGCACATACCTCCTATTATTGGTTTTACTTTTTTGCCTATGACTCCGGGGGTTAGTGCCTGTCGATTCGCCTGAACAGCGATCTGGACCAGCCCCTGATGAGAATCAGGGGCTTTTTTTATGCCCGTTCGATTTTACACGAGGAGAGCGCTGATGGAAGCCGTTCAAGATCTGAACATACGCGAGACATCCCCTCTGGCTCCGCCCCGCCAGTTGAGGGCTGAGATGCCGCCGGATGCCATCGCCCTCGACACTGTGGTCGAGGGACGTGTGGAAGTCGAGCGCATCCTGTCGCGCCGAGATGACCGCATGCTGGCCATCGTCGGCCCATGTTGCATCCACGCCCCGGACGCCGCCCTGGAATACGCCAGAAAACTCAACCAGTTGCGACGCGAGCTTCGAGATCGGCTCTGTATCTTCATGCGCTGTTATTTCGAAAAACCGCGCACCGTTGTCGGTTGGAAGGGCCTCATGTACGACCCCCACCTCGATGGTTCCGGAGATCTCGAGGAGGGCCTGCGACTGACCCGACGTCTGCTTCTCGATATTGGCCGTATGGGTCTTCCGGTCGCGACCGAGATGTTGAACCCCATTACCCCGCAGTACACCGCTGACCTGATCAGCTGGGCGTGCATCGGCGCGCGCACGATCGAGTCGCAGTCGCATAGAGAGATGGCCAGCGGTCTGTCCATGCCGGTCGGCATCAAGAACAGTACCGAAGGCAATCTTCAGGTAGCGGTCGATGCCATCAGGTCGGCGCGGCAGCCCCATACATTCCTGGGTACGGACGAAGACGGCCGCACCAGCCTCGTGCGTACCCGCGGCAACCCCGGGACGCACATCGTGCTGCGCGGCGGCGGTGCGGGGAAGACCAACTACGATGCGGCCAGCGTCGCCGCGGCCTGTGCACTCCTGCGCCAGGCCGATCTGGAGGAAGTCGTCGTCATCGACTGCAGCCACGGCAATTCCGGCCGCAAACACGAGCGTCAGCGAGCCGTGTGGAACGACGTCGTCGCCCGTCGGGCCGCGGGTCGACGCGAGCTGGCCGGGGCCATGGTGGAAAGCAATCTTCACGAGGGTAGTCAGAAGATCGTTAGCGGAGATGGCGCCCAACTGCGTTATGGCGTTTCGGTAATCGACGAGTGCGTGGGCTGGGACACGACCGAGGCCATGCTGCGCGACGCCGCTGAAGCGCTTGCTCGTGGTAGAGCCATGTGATGAGCGCACCTTTTCACCGCGTCTTTCATGGCGTTATTACGGTCGCTGATCGTGGCTCTCGCCCTCAAACGAACTCTATTCCCAGGTGGTCATCCATGGCGCTCGAACTGATCGATCCAAAGACCCACAGACAGCTGTTTCTCGACGACTTCGCGGTGGAATCGAAGCAGGGCGTGCGACGGGTCCTCCACAAGCCGAAGAAGTGTGGTCCTCTCATCACTGGGGGGCACCAGAGTCGAAATACACCGATATGGAATCCGCAGAGAGGACTGTGGGAATGGTGGTACATGGGGCCTCACAACCCCTGCGCTACATCTGCTGACGGTGAGCACTGGGACAAGCCGTCGGTTGGTGCCGGCTCCCCAGAGACAGGGACTCCGCAGCTGTATCACATCGTGCGCGACGAGACCGATCCGGATCCGGGCCGGCGTTACAAGGGGCTTTTCGGCACTGGCGGGCGCCAACTCGGGGTGTCGGCGGACGGCTCCGACTGGACCATGATGGACACCAAGATCCCCAGTCAGGATGAATCACAGTTCACCTATGACCCGCAGAGCGGTCGTTTCCTGGCGCTGGTGAAGCTGTCTACCGAATGGGGCCGGTCGGTGTGGTTGTCCACCAGCGAGGACTTCCGGGAGTTCACCGAACCCGAGCTCATCTTCCACGCGGACGAGGTGGACTGGGAAAACTGCCGACAGCGGGTTCGGGAGATCGTCGAGAACCCCGCCTACCTGACGCCGCCGATGGTGGACGACGTCGACTACAAGGCCGAGATCTACAATATGGCCGTGTTGCCCTACCAGGGCCTTTATGTCGGCTTTCCCACGGTGTTCAATCCGATCGGTGCGATTCCGCCGCCGGCGACCAACTATACCCGCATCAATCAGATCGAGATGACCGTTTCGCGAGACCTCAGGCACTGGGAGCGGGTGGGGGATCGCGAGGTATTCATCGGCGTCGAGCCGTGGACTGGGGACAACTACGGAACCAGCCAGTTGCTGCCGTCGGGGGCTCCGGTGGTGCGTGACGACGGCGAGATCTGGTGCTACTACAACGCCCTGCGCCTGCCCGGTAGCCGCGAACAGTATCAGGAGTACAATCGCAGCAAAGAACTGTTTCGCCTGGGTGTAGCGCCGGAAGCTTTCGACGACGACGGGGCTCTGTCCCTGGCCAAGCTGCCACAGGATCGCTTCGCGGCGCTGGAGGCGGACGAGGCGGGGCAGGTGCTGACGAAGCCCTTCGAGTTGAAGGGCGAGCATGTCTACATCAACGCCGACGCCAGTTGGGGGAAGGTCTACGCCGAGATTGTCGACGGCGAGACGCGCCAGCCGCACGCGGGATTCTGGGTGCCACTGGAGGAACCGGAGCCCTTCACCGGTGACGAGGTGCGGGCGCGGGTGAAATGGAAACCAGATCACGATCTGGTGTTCGAGAGACCCGTGCGGATGCGGTTCTATCTGCACCAGGCGCGTCTGTACTCCTTCTGGATCGAGTAGGAGTTGGAGCGGGTCTGGCAGATCTGATCGAAGACTTGAAGGGCGCGCGCGGGGGGACCTTTTGCGCGAGGAGCAGCGCGGCTCAGCTTCGCGCCAGAGCCGTCGCCGAGAGCTCGCGCACATAGAGGTTTTCGTCGGCGCCGGCCTTCTCCAACGCGCCCTGGTTTCCTCCACCGGTTTTCCCCAGCGCCAGTGCCGCGTTGTGACGCACCTCCACGCTGGTGTCGGAGAGACACCGGGCCAGGGATCGGTTGGCGGCCGCCGCGTCGTGACCGATATTGCCCAACGCCTCGACCGTGTTTCGCCGCACCCAGTCCGACTCGTCCGTCAACGCGTCGGTAAGCGCCCCGACACTCCCGCTGGCTTCCAGGCCGATGTCGCCGAGGATGTCGGCGGCGCTGGCTCGCAGCCACCAGGCCTCATCGCTCAGCAGCCCGGTCAGGGCCGGCACCGAGGCAGCCCCTGCCGCGGTCAGACCATACGCCGCCTCGAACTGCACCGGGTTGGTGTGCGAACGTTCGAGGTTCGCCTCCACGCGGCTGGCGCCCTCGCGGCGAAGGGCGTCGATCAGCGTGGGCACGGCTGCCTCTCCCATAGCTCCAAGTCGGTAGGCCGCGTCGCAGCGATCGATCTCCTCTCTCGCGGTCAGCCGCCGGGCCAGCTCAGCCGTCGGAGACTCACTGGGTGGGCGAATGGCTGTCCCCGCACCACGCAGCCAGTCCCACAGGTGGGCGCACAGCGCGTCATCAGCACCACCAGTCGGGTTCCACCCGCCGCCCTCGTGCCGCCACGACGCCGTTCGGGGTTCGCTCATGCGGGTGAACAGAAACTTCACCATGAAGCGATCGCGCTGACCGACGTTCGCCATGGCTCGGTGCCAGAGGTCGTAGTGCACGATCGTCACGCTTCCCGCTCTGCCTACGAAAGGGAGCTCGGTGGGACTGCCGTGCTGGTCATCAGCTGTCAGATACTGGGTCGCCGGCACGATCGAGGACGGCCCCCTGCCCGCGTCCACATCCTGCGGATAGTAGAACGCCATCAGCCAGCGCACCCGGTGATGGCGCACGTTCTGATCCGCCTCGTAGCTGTCCTGATGCATGCGCTGGCCGTCGCTGCCGGCCGGGTTCAGGTGGCAGTGGCGATGGGGGTGCAGCAGGTACCGCGGCCCCAGCAGACTCGTCAGGGCGCCGGCAACCGTCGGCCATTCGAGTACCTGATGCAGGTCGGGCACCCTTGGCAGAATATCGTTGCCGGGATTGCCTTCACTGTCGAAGACCTGAGTTATGCGGTCGTACAGACGAGCGTGAAAATCGGCTGGCGGCCCGGCGTCGAGGGTGATGTAACCGTCGCGGAGGAAGGCTTGAACCTGCCGATCGTCGAGCAGTGTCAGGTCAGACATTAACGTTACACTCCTTGGGCGCCATTGGAGCCGTCGCTGGATTCTCGTTGGGGTCCTCAAGCAAAGGCGGGCCGGGTTCCGAGTCAAGCAAAACCAAGGTCGAGAAATATCGCTGTTACCTCGCTATGGGGTATCCATTCAACCGGAGTCATCTGCCGTGCGGTGGCGCCAGCGTTCCCTAGCAGGCCTGGCCGGGAGGTCCTCGTCACAGGCAGGACGGTCTACCCGGTGGCGGATTCGTGACTCGGCGTGGGTGGCGCGCTTCGGCCCTGTACTCGGCGGGGTGCCATGAAGCGCACGCGCGCAGAGCCTGCCTTCTGGGCGCCCCGGGTCGCAAGGCGCGCAAGGGAAAGCAAACGGGACGTTCGCCCGCATCAGTGGGATGCAGCGAGTGAGCGCAACGAGTCCAGCCGGGGCAACGCCCGCCGCAACCCAAATGGGGTTCTCCGACAGGCTCCTGGGGTTGGCGGGCGCGGTGTCAGTAGGGTCGCGCCGTCGATTTCGCCCCGGCGCGCGGTGACCCCGCGGACCTCCCAGCAGCGGACGGTCGGCGCCTTGCTGGGTCGGTGCCTCAGGCCCGAGGGGACCCGCCCTTACATCCAACAGATGCCTCGCACCTGGCAGATGATCCAGGTGGGCAAGCGAAAGATCAAGCTGTCGAATCTCGAAAAGGTGCAGTGCCTCGAGGACGGTGTACTCAAGGCCCCGTGCCGGGGGACGGAAACGTCAGGCCCCACTGAGGGCACCATGTGTCCCACGAACCAGAACTGGACCTCACCGACAGATCTAAACGAGACTAGGGTAGTGTGCCCCAGCGCGTGGATGATCCATGCCTCACAAGACATCAACTCCGGTTAAGTGGATACCCACAACCTCGCTCTAGTCGCCGCCGGCTGAAATGGGATAACGCGTGATGTCAGGCGGGAGTCAGAATTGTCGCAGTCGCCACTCCCTTCTGCCGACACAGATTCTCAGAATGCGGCCCACGCCACGCTGAGCTTTGCCTTTCAACCTCCGCATACGATACTTCGCTACATCACGACGTGATGCTTGCAATCCCAACGAACGTGCGATAGACTATGCCAATCGCGCAAGATGGGTTCTCCCACTTCGCCCGCAAAGCGACTTTATCAACGGACCTGCTACCTCATTTCTCCCCGACGGCAGCATCTTTCCGGGTCCACCGCCAGAGCGGTGGGTTGACCAACACTAACTGGGGATCGTCATGGCTATGGCGGATTTCCGTTCCCGGCTATCGGGCCGTGCTCGTCTATATATATGTAGGCTCGTGCGACGGGCTGTGCTAGCCTATCTAGCGCTGGCGGTCTGCCTGTTGTGGGCGTCGAGTTGTGGCAGCGAAAACACCCACATGGGACCAAGCGAGGACGAGGCCGCCGCTCTGGTGCAGGCTCTGGCCTTCACCTTCCAGAAGGGCATTATCGCGGCGCTGGCCGGTGAGGGCACGATAGGGGGAGTCGTTGGCGAGCTCAGGGTCAAAGGGATGCAGTGGGACTTTGATCGATACTCGCCCGACGGAGATCTGTTTGTCGATGGCGAGTTGGTGGTCGACCCGGCTCAACAGCCGATGGCCATGCGCGGCGACCTCGGCCTTTCGGGTTCCCTCTCCGGGGTGTTGACAATCGATCTGGTGTACAGCCTTTCCACCGGTGTCTTCCATGGCGTCATTTCCGTAGACGGCGTGGACGTACCCCTGTCGGAGCGCCTTTGCTGCATGACCTGATGCGGTGAGTCGCTGGATCTTCTATGAATGATGTTTCCCGAAAGGACGCGGGCCTCAAGGGCACCTGGCGCACCTACACTACCACCGATGGTCTGGCCGGTATGCGGGTGGAAGATATCGTTGAGGACGGGGATGGCTGTCGGCAACCTCCCGCTTCACGCGCCCCCACGGCATCGCCTCGATCAGCGTCCCGAAAGGCGTGGCCGGCGACCAGGCCGGAAAGAAGCTCATGCGGAAGCCCGAAGAATTCATCGCCTCGATTTGGTCGCCGGTGTCCACGTCGATGATCCGAATCTCACCGTCGAATATGCGCAAAAAACTGTAGGCGATCCGCGTGCCGTCCGGTGACCACGTGGGCCAGGCGTTGTACGCGGCGAGGTCCGGGTCGTTCGTCACGTTGACCGCGTTGCTCCCGTCGGCATCCATCACCCAGATGTTCGTGCCAATCCGCCTCGCCTGTCGCCCAGAGTCGTAGGCGATGCGGCTCCCGTCCGGCGACCAGGCGGGATTCAATGTCGGCCTCGGGGCTGTCGGTCAGCCGGGTCAGGTCACTGCCGTCGGCATTCATTACATAAATCTCGCTGTTGCCGTCCCGGTGGGACCAGAAGGCGATCTTGCGTCCGTCGGGCGACCACGCCGGCGCCGCGTCGGTACCCGGACTGTTGGTCACATTGACCGGCTCGCCACCGGCCACGTCCATCACGAAGATCTCCCTGCTCGACCCGGTAAAACGGTTGAAGGCAATCCTCGTCCCGTCGGGCGACCAGGCTGGGCTCCCGGGACTTTCACCCGTGATGAGCGGCCGCCGGGTGCCGTCGTCGACGTCGATCACGTCGATCCTGCCGTTCGCCTTGAAGGCGATGCGCCTGCCGTCTGGCGACCAGGCCAGGGAGTAACTGACATCCTCGTTATCGGGCTCGACGGCGATCTCGCCATCGCTCGTCAGTACCACTGTGTTTCCGCTCTCGATGTCGCGCACCACGAGGTCCAGATTCGCGGCGAGATCGCTAGGGCCGATCAGGTATGCGATCCGCCCCTGTTCTTGTGCGTGGGCGGGGCTCGTCGTCGTGACCGTCGCGACGAGGGCGCCAGTCAGCAGGATTCTCGAAGCCTTCATATCTCTCTCCTCGGTTGGCTGCCCACGGCAGTCGGTGACACACCGTGGGCCAGCAAGAGTTGCTCATGGAACCCATTAACACACCTACATGCAGTCGACGGATGTCTCCTCCTTCGGCAGCACTGCCAGAGTGGGATCAGAGGATGAGTCAGCGTCGCCGCCTCCTTTCTTCTCTTGCAAATCTTCTCTCGCAAACTCTGTGCCGAACGATTGAATCGGCGTCCTGTTTGGTCCGTAATTTCTTAATTATAAAAATCTTACACTAAGAGACTGAGAGCCCCTGGCGGGCCGCTAAAATCCAAAGCTTGTAAGGGCAACCTTACACTCCTGCCAGGCAATCCTTACATGTGTCAGGGTTCCATTGCAGCATAGACCCTTCGGTCACTGCGGGCGCATTGGCCTCGGCGTTCTTTCGTGGAATGATGAATTATTAAACGGCGATGCAGGACGGTCTTACGAGGACGTCGTCGGTCAGGACGTATGAGAAGGGCTACTACACGGTCGGCGGACCGAGTTTTAACGCGGGTCGCCGTGGCGCCCAAGGCGATCGACGATCCGGTGGTAGTGGTGCTGGTGAGGCTATAGGCAGCGGACGCTGCAACCGGCGGATATAGCTCTGTTTAAGGCGGTGGGCAGGGGTGGTGAGATCGTCGGCGGGGGTCACATCGGGCTTGGGCGTCACTCAAGCCGCACCAACCCGGCCGTATCGACCAGAGCAGGCACATGCCTTCCGAAGGATGCGATCTCGTCGCAACGCAGCGATGACGAAACTCTAGCTCGACACCGAGGCCGTCAAGATGGGGATGGGGCGTATGAGAGTCCAACGCGGGCAGAACGCCTCAACAATGGCTGCCTTACTTCCCGCGTCATGACATTGAGGGCACCCGCTGTTACGTATGCAATGGCCTATACACTGGCGCAAGCACACAGCTAGCTCTCAAATTTTAACGACTTCGAAATCAGTGGCGGTCTAGGCTCCTCCTTTCTTTCTCCTGGTGGCCGGATCTGCAAGATGGAACGTCAGCCGCGAACAACACCAAGCGTGCTGGCTGACGCAGGGGGATCACTCAGAGCAATTGGCAACCACGCCAATCCACATGGCAATACCTATCGTAACAACAAGAAACACAGATGACACTAACACAAAGGCTACAATCACTTTGATCTATTCCTCTTAAGTAATCGGCAAAACGCGTTCCTGCTCGCGCAGTTACGCCCTTCTTCCGTGCTCTCCAGTGGTGCTTCATTTTACAGCCTCGCGTGGCTGATCGGCATACTACTAGCAACTGGCCGACGGGGAGCCGCCGGCCAGGACATAGGTCTCATAGTTGAGGTGGAAGACGTGCGCCCACTCTGCAAGGGCCGCATCGAGGGTCTCCAAACCGAACACACAACTCGTCGTGGCTGCAGATGACGGAGCCGTGGGTCCTGAGTGGTGACGCTTATTCTGAGGCGGGGGAAGCGGTAGGTGCGGGCCGGCTGCGGTGAGCTCGAAGACCGATCATGGGGCCGGGCCGCGGCGGAGGGCTGCACCTCCGACAGCTATGGCCTCGATGACGATCTCTTCCAGAATTCTCCTTGAGATAATGTTACTTGCAGTAAGATACTGGTCGTCCTGGCTGCGGTCAATTTTATTAGCTGCCGCTGCGTACCGTGCCCAAAAGTGGGCACGGCTGGCCTGCGATGAGCCGTGCGTGGGACTCGATCTTAGGTCTCGACGGCCTGCCCTACTCGGCAAGGCGCGCACCCGCTCGGTGTGGCCGGAGAATCCTCGCTCGCCGTCATCGTCAACCCCAAGTCCGCCTTTCAACTGATACTGGCCGATGCCCTTCCGCAACGCGCCAGGGTCACCTTCACCAACGAGGACCAGGACGATCTGGGCTTGCTGACCTACCAGATCACCTAGGCCTCGACGGAAGTGCCCGGGCTCCCCTAGCAGCCCGTTGAAAAAGTGCTGCTCATGAAAGAAATCGTTTGCCT
>Ga0066376_10004654_pt1 | contig 11876 bp, 11 predicted proteins | sample Knorr_S15_td_Bot_FD_77009 | JGI IMG/M metagenome (GOLD analysis project Ga0066376, IMG submission 77009) | Marine microbial communities from Southern Atlantic Ocean transect - Knorr_S15_td_Bottom_ad_5009_LV_A | ecosystem: Environmental > Aquatic > Marine > Oceanic | place: Southern Atlantic... | reverse complement strand
GCACGCAACGACCGGGCTGCTGGTCGAACCCGGCGACATCGCCGCCATGACCCGCACTCTGGCCCGTTTGATCGGCGACCCGGACTTGCGAGGCCAGCTTGGCCGGGCCGGGCAGGCGCGCGTGCAGGCGGCGTTTTCGCTCGGTGCCGGCGCGGACCGGCTGGCGGCGCGGTTCCAGCGCCTAGCCCGGCCCGCCGCCGCGTAACATTCAAGGAGCGCCGGCCCCGCCATGCGTGTCGCCTTTGACGCGCCGCTCAAGCCACCCGGCCACCGCGTGCCGTCCGGCGACCGACGCCTGGCCCGGTTGCTTTTGCGCGCGATCGCCAAGAGCGGCAACGCAGTCCTCGTGGCATCGCGGATGCGCGCGTTCGAGGGGTCCGGCGATGCAGCGCGCCAGCACCGCATCCGCGCGCGCGGCTCGGCGTTGGCGCGCCGCTACATCGAACAACACCGCCACGACCCGCCCGATCTGTGGTTCACCTATCATCTGTACCACAAGGCGCCGGACTGGATCGGGCCGGTCGTCGCCGACGCGTTCTCGATCCCCTATGTCGTCGCCGAAGCCAGCATGGCGCCCAAACAGGCGCAAGGGCCATGGCGCATGGGCCATGACGCGGTGGCCGACGCGATCCGCCGCGCCGACCGCGTGATCGTACTCAACCCCGCCGACCGGGCGGGCCTGGAGCCGCTGGTCCGGCGGCGCGATATATTGGTCGATCTGGCGCCGTTCATCGATACCGCAAAACCGCGCCGCGCCGCCGCCCACCGCGCGCAGAGCCGCGCGCACCTGTCGGCGCGCCATGGCATCGCGGCCACCGATGTCTGGATCGCGGTGACGGCGATGATGCGGTCGGGCGACAAGCTTGATTCCTACCGGCTGCTTGGCCGGGCGATGCCCCGGCTGGCCGGACTGGCGCTGCACTGGTTGGTCGCTGGCGACGGTCCGGCGCGCGGCGATGTCGCGCGCGCGCTTGGCGCATCGCGAATTACCTATCTTGGCGCACTCGACCGGGCCGGGATCGACGCGCTGCACGCCGCCGCCGACCTTGCCGTCTGGCCGGCTTTGCGCGAAGCCTTCGGCATGGCCTTGCTGGAAGCGCAGGCGGCGGGTCTTCCGGTCGTGGCCGGCGCGTCGCCCGGCGTGGCACGGATCGTCGCCGATGGGCAAACCGGGTTCTTGACGCCGGCCGGCGACGATAGAATGCTGGCGGCGGCGGTCCAAAGGCTCGCCATTGACCCGCATGAACGCCGCGCCATGGGACAAGCCGCAATGCAAAAAGCCAAACTGCAACATGATATTGGCACCGCGGCGGCGCTGATCGGCCGGGTGCTGCAGGACGCCAAGGCGGCACCATGACTTTATTCGCGGTGATCCGCCATGGCCCGACCTCGTGGAACGAGACCGGGATCGTACAGGGCCGCAGCGACATTCCGTTGAGCGATGCCGGACGCGCGCTGGTCGAAAGCTGGCGGCCACCGGGAGATTTATCCGGTTTTAGCTGGATTTCGAGCCCGCTTTGCCGCGCGGTGGAAACCGCGACTATCCTGAGCGGGCAAAAACCGGCGGCCGATCCACGCCTGATCGAAATGGATTGGGCGCAATGGGAAGGCATGAAGCTGCCGGACCTTCGCCTGCAACTGGGCGATCTGATGAAGGCCTGGGAAGCCAAGGGGCTGGATTTTCACGCGCCGGGCGGCGAAAGCCCGCGCGACGTACAGACCCGGCTGCGCCCCCTGCTCGCGGCGCGGGCGCGAAACGGCGAAGCCACCGTCGCGGTCTGCCACAAGGGGGTCATCCGCGCGCTGTACGCGCTGGCGGTATCGTGGGACATGACCGACAAGCCGCCGCTGAAACTGCGCGACGATTGCGTCCATATATTCACCCTTGCGCCCGACGGCATGCCGTCGCCGCACCGGCTCAATCTGCCATTGACGGTGGCATGACGGTCACGCGGCGCGCCCGCGTTATGTTTTATGTCCAGCATCTGCTGGGCGTCGGCCATCAGGCGCGCGCGGCGGCGCTCACGCGGGCGATGCAATCACGCGGGCTGAAGGTCGGCTATGTCAGCGGCGGGTTCAATGAAATAGCCCACGATCTGGGCGGCGCGGAACTTATCCAGCTACCGCCGGCGCGAACCGCCGATGCGACCTTCACGACGCTGCTGGACGGTGCCGGCCGGCCCACCGACGCGGCCTGGGAAGACCGCCGGCGGCGCGCCCTGCTGGACGCCTTCGACGCCATTGCGCCCGATGTTGTTCTGATCGAGAGTTTTCCGTTCGGCCGCCGCCGGTTCCGGTTCGAATTGCTGCCCCTGCTCGACGCCGCCAAGGGCCACGCGGCCATCGCCGCCTCGGTGCGCGATATTTTGGTTGAACGCGACGACCCCCAACGCACGCGCTGGATCGTCGAGACGCTCAATCATTACTTCGACGCGGTCATCGTGCATGGCGACCCCGATATCGCCACCCTGGGCGACAGCTTCGCCGGCGCGGCGGCGATCGCCGGCCTGATCCGCTATTCCGGCTATGTCGCGAATGGGCCACCGTTGCGGCGCACGGCGCGCGGCGACGAAGTCGTCGTTTCGGCCGGCGGCGGCGCGGTTGGCGGGCCGCTATTGCGCACTGCACTCGCCGCCCGGCCGCTGACACGGCGGCCCGATGCGCCGTGGCGCCTGTTTACCGGCCCCAATCTGCCGAATGCGGAGCGAATCGCGCTTGTTGCGGCGCCCGGCGTAACAATCGAAACATTCCACGCCGATTTTAACGACATTTTAAGTGCGGCCGCCGTATCAATAAGCCAAGCTGGATACAACACCGTCATGGACCTCCTGATGACCCGAACCCGCGCCGTTCTTGTTCCATTTGCCGCCGCCGGAGAAACCGAGCAATCTCGCCGGGCGAAAATTTTGGCCGAACGGGGTTATTTTCAGGTCGTTCCGGAAGCAAATTTATCGCCCGAATCGCTGGCCGCGGCCATTGAGCGCGCGCACCAAGCACCACCGCCCGACCCGGCCGCGATCGATTTCAACGGCGCCGCGCAAAGTGCTAAAATCATCGCCGAACTCGCGGCTGGCCGGTAATTGAATAGTCGGCTATATAACCTCGCCATGCCTGCCGTTTTTCCCGCCAAAAACGCTGCAACCTGGTTGGGTTTAACCGCCGAGCTGGACATAATCGCGGCATCGGGCCGGACCGCCGAATTCTGGTGGCGGGACGACGATGCGACCCGGCCCGGCGCGGCGCTGGACCGGCTACTGCGCATCGCGCAATCGCGCGCGCTGGCGCTGGCGGTCATTCCCCAGGGCGCGACCGCCGCCCTCGCCCGGCATCTTGAAGGCGTCGACAATGTCACGGTTTTGCAGCACGGTTTCGCGCACGCCAACCATGCGCCGGCTTCCCAGAAAAAGGCCGAATTCGGCCCGCACCGGCCCTTGCCGGCGATGCTGCGGGAGATCGATGACGGCCGGGCCCGGCTCGAAAACCTGTTCGCGGACCGCTTCCTGCCGGTCTTCGTGCCGCCGTGGAACCGCATCGCGGACGATCTGCCGGCGGCGCTGATGGCGCGCGGGTACCGCGGCGTGTGCTGTTTTGGCCGGCGGCCACCCGAGGCCGCACGGAACATTATGAACTGTCATGCCGACCCTATCGACTGGCGGGGAAGCCGTGGATTCGCCGGCGTCGAACAGGCGCTGAAACCCCTGATCGGCCAGCTTGCGGCCGGACCGGCCGCGACGCCCCCGGAACCGCTTGGCATCCTTACCCATCACCGCGATCACGATTGCGGCGGTTGGCGGTTCATCGAAGACCTGCTGGCGGCGACCCGCGATCATCCCGCGGTCGAATGGCGCTCGGCATCCAATATCGCGGCGGGTTTCTAGCATGGTCCACCGTTACGTCGCGTCGAGTCTGTATGGCGATTACCTGCGCGCAGCGATCGGCACCGTGTTCCTGGGCACGCCGTTGTATTTCGCCGCCGAAAGCCCGGTCGTCGCGACGATTCTTGGCTGCTTGCTGCTGTTGTTCGTCGGCTTTGGCGTCCGCACCGGCCTGCGTCATATGACGCGGATTGAAACCACGCCCGATGCCCTGGTCACCATCGGGCCGTTTGGGCGCGCCATGCCGTGGTCCGGCATCAACAAGGTCGAGTTGAAATATTTCTCCACACAGCGCAACCGGACCGGCGGCGACGGCTGGATCCAGCTTATCGTCTGTGACCCGGCGGGTTGCCTGAAGCTGGAATCGTCGCTGAACGGCTTCGATCAACTGGTCGCCAAGATCGCGGACGCGGCGTTCCGCAATGGGGCGGAAATGTCGGAATTGACCGTCGAAAACCTTACCATGATGGGCATAACCTTAACCTTCGCGGAGGAAGATGCGGAATGACAACGATCCGTAATCTGCTGTCGGTCGAAAACCTGCAAATCCGTTTCAGGCTGCCCGAGGGCAAAATCGAAGCGGTCAAGGATGTTTCCTTTCGCGTGGCACCCGGCGCCACGGTCGCACTTGTCGGCGAATCCGGGTCGGGAAAGTCGGTGGTATCCCAGGCCATCATGGGCATCCTTCCCAAGGCGGCGGAAATCAGCCGCGGCCGCATCCTGTTCAACGACCCCGCCAAGCCAGGCCAGACCATCGATATCGCGGCGCTCAATGCCGGCGGCGCCGACATGCGCGCAATTCGCGGCGACCGCATCTCGATCATCTTTCAGGAACCGATGACCTCGCTCTCGCCGCTGCACACGGTCGGCGACCAGATCAGCGAAGCGCTTCATCTGCACCGTACATGCAGCAAGCCCGAAGGCCAGGAACTGACCCGGGAAATGCTGCGGCTGGTCGGGTTCCCGGACCCGGCGCGCGCATTGCGCACCTACCCGTTCGAGCTGTCCGGCGGTTTGCGGCAACGCGCAATGATCGCCATGGCGCTGATCTGCCGGCCGGCTTTGCTGATCGCCGACGAACCGACGACCGCGCTGGACGTCACCATACAAGCGCAAATTCTGAAGCTGGTCGCCGACTTGCAGGCGGAACTCGGCATGGCGGTGCTGATGATCACGCATGACCTTGGCGTCGTCGCCAACATGGCCGACGAAGTCGTCATCATGTATCACGGCGAGGTCATGGAAGCGGGCACGCTGGACCATATTTTCCGCGACGCCCATCACCCCTACCTCAAGGCGCTGCAACGCGCGGTGCCGCGCTTCCACATGGCGCCGGACGAACGGCTGACGCCGATCCGCGCAATCAAGCCAAAGCGTGGCTTTCTGCACGCCGCCAAGCGGCCCTGGCCCGAGGACGCGGACGCCGCCGGGCCGCTACTCAAGGTCGAGGGCTTGCGCAAGGCATTCGCCATCCGCAAAAGCGGCTGGTTCGGCGGCGCAAAACATGACCCGGTCGTCGCCGTCGACGATGTCAGCTTTGAAATCGCGCGCGGCGAATGTCTTGGTCTGGTCGGCGAAAGCGGCTGCGGCAAGACGACGGTGGCCAAGATGCTGATGCGTGCAATTTCCGCCGATAGCGGATCGGTGACCTTCAACGATTATGGCACGCCGGTCGATATTTTGGGGTTGAGCGCCGAAAAACTCAATCCCTTCCGGCGAAAGATGCAGTTTATTTTCCAGGACCCGTACAGTTCCCTGAATCCGCGCATGACCGTGTTCGATATCATCACCGAACCGCTGGTCATCCACAAGATCGGCGACGACGAAAGCCGCCGCCAATGCGCCCGGGAATTGATGGAACTCATCGGGCTGAATATCCAGCATTTGAACCGCTACCCGCACAGCTTTTCCGGCGGCCAGCGCCAGCGTATCGGCATCGCCCGGGCGCTGGCGCTGCAACCCGATCTGTTGATTTGCGACGAGCCGGTATCCGCCCTCGATGTTTCGGTGCAAGCGCAGGTTCTCAACTTGCTGAAGGATCTGCAAAGCGAGCTGGGACTGACCTATTTGTTCATTTCGCACAATCTGGCCGTGGTCGATTACATCGCCGACACAATCGCGGTGATGTGCCATGGCCAGCTGGTTGAATCCGCGCCCTGCGCCGGATTGTTCGGCAATCCGGTACACCCCTACACCCGCTCCCTTCTGCGCGCGGTGCCGGAACCGGACCCGGACCGGCCGCTGGATTTCTCCGCCATTCTGGGCGACCGGGCATCGACCCCCGCCGATTGGCCGGCCCCCTTTACCACGGACGGCGATGTGCGGCCGGCGCTGCGCAATATCAGCGCCAACCATTTCGTGCGGGCGCTGCCCGGCGCCGATTTAGGAGCCTGGACGCAATGAAACGACGCTATCTTAAATTCGCGGCGATCGGGCTGGCGCTGGCGATGCCGGCCGCCGCCGGCGCACAAATGCTGGTCGAACCGCCATCGCTGGCGCCGCTGGTGGAGGGCGGCAAGCTGCCGCCATTGGCGCAACGGCTGCCGGATACCCCCGTGGTCCTGGCGATGGACCAGCCCGGCCAGTCCATCGGCCGCCATGGCGGCACCCTGAACACGATCATGGCGCGGTCCAAGGATGTGCGTTTGATGGTCGTCTACGGCTATGCGCGGTTGGTCAAGTTCGACCGAAACCTGAATCTGGTTCCCGACATCCTGGAACGGATCGAGGTGAAGGATGGCAAAATCTTCACCTTCTATCTGCGGCCCGGCCATAAATGGTCCGACGGCCAACCCTTCACCACCGAGGATTTCCGCTACTACTGGGAAGATGTCGCCAACAATGATCTGCTGTCGCCGATCGGTCCGTCCGCCCTGCTTCGCGTCGATGGCGAGCTGCCAACCGTCACCTTCATCGACAAGACCACTTTGCGCTACGCCTGGTCGAAGCCCAACCCCGCCTTCCTGCCGGCGCTGGCCGGCGCGCGGCCGTTTTACATTTACCGCCCGGCCCATTACCTGCGTAAATATCACGCCCGCTATAACGATACCGAAAAACTGAACGCCAAGGCGAAGCAGAAGGGGCAGCGGAGCTGGGCCGCCCTGCACAACAAGTACGATCACCAGTACAAGAACAAGAATATCGAACTGCCGACGCTACAGCCCTGGGTGAACACCACCGAGGGGCCGGCCGAACGCTTCATCTTCAAGCGCAATCCCTATTACTACAAGATCGACCGCAACGGGTTGCAACTGCCCTATATCGACCAGGTGATATTCAGCATCGCCAGCGGCAAGATCATCCCGGCCCAGGTCGGGACCGGACAATCCGATCTGCAGGCGCGGTATCTGCGGTTCGCCAATTTCACGTTTTTGAAGGCCAACGAGAAGAAAAGCCGCTACCAGGCCCGGCTCTGGCGCATCGCCAAGGGATCCCATCTGACGTTGTTTCCGAACCTCAACGTGAACGATCCGGTCTGGCGAAAACTGCTGCGCGAGGTGCGGTTTCGCCGCGCGCTGTCTTTGGCGGTCGACCGGTTCGAGTTGAACCAGGTGATCTATTACGGCCTGGCGATCGAAGCGCAGAATACGGTCTTGCCGGAAAGCACGCTGTTCCGCAAAGAATATCAGAAGGCCTGGGCCAAACACGACCCCAGCCAAGCCAACCGGCTGCTGGACTCGCTTGGCCTCGACAAGCGCAATGACAGTGGAATTCGGCTGTTACCGGATGGCCGTCCGATAGAAATCATCGTCGAGTCCACTGGTGAGAGTACCGAAGAGGCCGATATTCTCGAACTTGTCGCCGACCAGTGGGCCAAGGTCGGCGTGAAGATGCTCACCAAACCGTCGCAGCGCGAGGTCATGCGGAACCGGATTTACGCCGGCGAAACGCTGATGGCGATCTCCTCCGGGCTGGAAAACGGCGTACCCACCGCGGATATGGACCCCAGCGGTCTCGCCCCCACCGAACAGGTGCAATATCAATGGTCCAAATGGGGCCAGTACCGCGAAAGCAATGGCCGCATGGGGCAGCCAATCGACATGGCGGCGCCCAAGCGCCTGGCCGCGTTAAACGCCAAATGGCGCCTGGCGACCGGCACCGCGCAACGCCGCGATATCTGGCATGAAATGCTGGCGATCAACGCCGACCGGGTTTTCACGATCGGGCTGATATCGGGCGTCCTGCAACCGGTCGTGGTCCGCAATAATTTGCGGAACGTGCCGGTAAAGGGCATCTATAACTGGGATCCGGGCGCGCATTTTGGCATCTACGGCATGGACAGTTTCTGGTTCGCGCCCGAAGCCGCGGCGAAATAAGGCAAAGGCACGGTCATGTTCAACTATATCGTCCGCAGAATACTGGTCATGATCCCGACGCTGATCGTCATCAGCGCGTTGGTCTTCATCATCATTCAGTTGCCGCCGGGCGACTATTTCACGACCTATATGAATGAGCTGCAAAGCCGCGGCGAAAAGGTCGATGCCGCCAAGCTGGAATTCCTCAAACAGCAATACGGCTTCGACAAACCGATGATCGAGCAGTATTTCGTCTGGGCGACGGGGCTGCTGGTGGGCGATTTCGGCTATTCGTTCGAATTCAGCCGGCCCGTATCGGAGGTCGTCGGCGACCGGCTGTGGCTCAGTTTCATCGTATCGTTCACCACGATTTTGTTCACCTGGATGGTCTCGTTTCCGATTGGGGTTTATTCCGCCGTCCGGCAATACAGCGTGGGCGATTACACCCTGACCTTTTTCGGCTTCCTCGGGCTGGCGACGCCGAATTTCCTGCTGGCGCTGATCCTGCAATGGATGGCGTTCAGTTATTTCGGCACCTCGATCGGCGGCCTGATGGACCCGCAATACATGGATGCGGCCTGGTCGGTCGATAAGATGCTCTCGGTGCTGGAACATCTATGGGTGCCAGTCCTGGTGATCGGCACCTCGGGCACGGCTGGCATGATCCGGCGGCTGCGCGCCAACCTGCTCGATGAACTGCACAAGCAATATTACATCACCGCCAAGGCCAAGGGCCTGCCGCCGGGCAAGGCGCTGATCAAATATCCGTTGCGCATGGCGCTCAACCCCTTCATCGCCGATATCGGCAATTTACTGCCCGAAGTGATCTCCGGCGCGGCGATCGTGTCGATCGTGCTGTCCTTGCCGACGACGGGTCCGATGCTGCTGAACGCCTTGCAAAGCCAAGATATGTATCTGGCCGGATCGTTCCTGATGTTCCTGGCCACCTTGACCGTGATCGGCACGCTGATTTCCGATCTGGCGCTGGCGGTGCTCGATCCGAGAATCCGCATCGGGGGAGGGGCCGCGAAATGACCGACGCGCCAATCGAACATTACGTCAACAAGGCCGAATTCAACCCCGAATCAGCCGTCACCTTAACGCCGGAACAGGAACGCTACTACATGGCGTCGCAATGGCGGCTGATGTGGTGGAAGCTGCGGCGGCACCGGCTGGCGGTGATCAGCGGCATATTCCTGGCGGCGATCTATCTTTCGATCGTCATCAGCGAAGTCCTGGCACCCTACAATCTACATGCCCGCAACACCCGCTATTTGTATTCGCCGCCGCAATCGGTGCATCTGTTCGACGACGGCAAATTCGTTGGTCCGTTCGTCTATGGGATCAAGGCCAGCCTGAATCTCGAACGCCTGCAATGGACCTATAGCGAAGATACCTCGGACGTACAAAAGATCCGCTACCTGTGCGTCGGCGACGATTATAAGGGTGCTTCTTATTTGTTCTGGGGCCTGTTTCCGGGCAGTTTCCACCTGTTTTGCCCGGCCAAGGACGGACAGTTATTCCTGCTTGGCACCGACCGGCTGGGCCGTGATGTGTTGAGCCGGATCATCTATGGCGCCCGGATTTCGCTGACCATCGGCCTGATCGGTATTGGGATCAGCTTCACCATGGGGCTGACGATCGGGGGCCTGGCCGGGTATTACGGCGGCTTCATCGATGCCGTCGTCCAGCGGATAATCGAGGTGATACGGTCGTTTCCATCGCTGCCGTTGTGGATGGCGCTGTCGGCCATCCTGCCGGTCACTTGGAGTCCGATCCTGGTGTTCGCCGGCATCACGGTCATACTCGGCATGCTCGACTGGCCGGGGCTGGCGCGCGCGGTGCGCTCCAAGCTTTTGGCGCTGCGCGAGGAGGATTTTTGCACGGCGGCGGAACTGATGGGCGCCAAGCCCAGCCGGATCATCGGCAAACATCTGTTGCCGAGCTTCATGAGCCATCTGATCGCCTCGGCGACTTTGTCGATCCCGAGCATGATCCTGGGCGAAACGGCGCTCAGTTTCCTTGGCCTTGGCTTGCGGCCGCCGATCACAAGCTGGGGCGTGCTGCTCAACGAAGCGCAGAATATCAGTGTTGTTGCGCTGTATCCCTGGCTGATGTACCCGGTCGTCCCGGTTATCTGTATCGTCCTGGCGTTCCAGTTCTTCGGCGACGGCCTGCGCGACGCCGCCGACCCGTATAAGTAAATCAGACCGGGTCGAGAACGACGATATCCAGGGGCTGTGCGACGCCGTCGATGGTCACGCCGTCACGGTGAATTTGGCCGCCCGGCGCGCTATAGCCCTGTTGCAATGCCAGATCGAAGGAAGGGCGGGTCGTCAGCGCGTGGGTGCGCGCCGTCCGGTTGTGTTTTTCCAGCTTGGCGCAAAGATTGACCGGATCGCCGATGACGGTGTATTCGAGCCTGGTTTCGTCGCCGACGGCGCCGAATATGATGCGTCCCGTCACCACCGCCATGCCGATCGGAACCGGTGCCAGTCCGGCTGCAACGCGTTCCGCCGCCCAGGCCGCGATGGTGCCGTGCAAGGCGTCGATGGTACGCATCGCATCGGCGGCATAGGTTTCGCTTGGCAGCGCCGCGCCGAAGGTCGCCAGGATGCCATCGCCCAGAAACTTGTCGATATTGCCGCCATGGGCCTGGATCACGGTCACCATGCGCGATTCATATTCGGACAGCAGCCGGATCAGGTCGGTCGGGTCCATTTCATTCGCCATCCCGGTGAAACCGCGGATATCGACATTGAGGATCGCCGCCTCGCGGGCCTCGCCTTGACCGGGGCGGATGCGCTGGTCGGAATGGGTGATTTTGGCGGCGATTTCCGGCGAGAAGAACCGCGACAGACCCTGCGCCGCGGCGGCTTCGATCACCGAGCGTTCCAACAGCCGCCGCGCCCTTATCTGCGCCACCGACAGGATCGCGGTCACCACCAGGATGGTAATGATCTTGTCGAATTCGGCACCCAACAGCACGGTGTTCGAGGTCATATAGGCGACATAGTCGCGGGTGATCATGTTGTCCTGGGCATCGCCCCAAACCACATAGGCGACCAGCAGCATCCAGCCGCCGGCCGACACCAGCCCGGCCAGGGCGACATAGCGCGCTTCGAACCGCAACGCCCGCAGCGCGATGAAAATAAACACATACGAAAACGTCGGCGCCTTGAGATAGAACGACGCCGGTTGATCGTATTGAATATGGAAGCTCCAGATCACCGTCATCAGCAAGGCCAGATCGGCGCCGACCGACAGCGACAAAAACCATCCCGGCAAGCGGACACGGTAGGACAGCCAGACCCGGAAGACCGAGAAGACGAAATACGTCATCAGCGCCAGACCGACCGGCGTCATCCATGGCGCCACCGTGGAGGTCTTGGGCGACAGCGAATAAAGCACGCCGAACGTGACGATGACGCCGAACTAGGTCCAGGCGATAAGCCGCTCGCTGGCGTCCTGCTGGCGCTCGATTCCGGCGCGCACCCGTTCGGGTATATCGGTGGTCAAGGCCCGCGCACCCCATTTCACCGGCCAGGTCAATCGCGGCATCGCATGTTGCTCCCGTCCGGTTTTTCTTTCTTCAGCCCCACAATCTCTTTCTCTAACCAAAGGCTCGATTCATGAGCGCCCGCCACCAGCGGCAGGCTGGCCACGATGCTATCGGCTATTGTACCGGCCATGCGAGAGATAGCGT
>Ga0066376_10004653_pt1 | contig 11877 bp, 12 predicted proteins | sample Knorr_S15_td_Bot_FD_77009 | JGI IMG/M metagenome (GOLD analysis project Ga0066376, IMG submission 77009) | Marine microbial communities from Southern Atlantic Ocean transect - Knorr_S15_td_Bottom_ad_5009_LV_A | ecosystem: Environmental > Aquatic > Marine > Oceanic | place: Southern Atlantic... | reverse complement strand
TGACCGGTTCGCTATCCTCTGACACTGCCGGGCGGTGATATGGCGCTAAGGCGCTGAATTCACGCCATTATATCCGGTGCTACGGAATGACCGGAAAATGTTGAAAGTGAGTGGTGGAGCCGAGGGGAATCGAACCCCTGACCTCTTGAATGCCATTCAAGCGCTCTCCCGACTGAGCTACGGCCCCGGATTGTCATGCGCGAGCTTATCTGCCCGCCATGAAGGGGGGAACCAGCTTGGGTCCCCGGTGGGGAAACTAGGTGTGGAACTGGCGCAGTGCAAGGGGAAATCGCACCCTTTGTAGCGGCAGTGTCTATGGCGGCGCTGTTGAGAGCCGCAGGGTTAGGGTCCCGGCTGGTCTCAGCTTTCGTCGACCTTGCGGCTGCCATCGATGACTTCGGCCATATTGTCTTCGTCCTCGCCGAGTTCCGAAGCATCTTCGAAGGTGTTTTCATCCTCTTCTTCGTCTTCGTCGGCATCGGGACTGGTCTCGGCGGGCAGTTCGACGTTGAATTCCTTCAACGCTTTATCCTCGGCGCTTTCCTCAGGCCCGTTAACCTCCTCGACCTTTTTCTCGGCCTGCGGCGGCGGCGGCGGCGGAGGCGGGGCGGGAGCCGCCTTCGCCGGGGTTGCAATGGCGCGTCTGGGCTTGGGCGGGGGTTCCGGTTTGAAGGGTGTGTCGCACTTGGGGCAGACTATCTTGGATCGTTTAAGATCGTAAAAGTGTGCGCCGCATTCCAGACATTGCCGCTTGGTGCCCCATTTAGGATTGTTCACCGATCATCCTTTTCATTCTGTCGTCCCGTTCTTAAAGCGGGTCTCAGCGTCAGCCGCGACCAAATGTTCTTTCCAATATCCACGACCGGCGCGATCTGTCAAAAGCAAAATTTACACAATTTTTTGACAGCGCGGTATGTCGGGCGTTTTGATCCTGCCTAAAGTTATGACTCCTCGGGTCAAAAGATATGGTAAGCAAACCGCCATGACAGTTCTGACATCTCACCGGGCCGGCCCACTTTCCGGCGAAGCGCGGGTTCCCGGCGACAAATCCATGTCTCATCGCGCACTCATGCTTGGAGCACTTGCTGTCGGGCAAAGCGAAATCCATGGCTTGCTCGAGGGCGATGACGTGCTTTGTACGGCGCGGGCGGTATGCGCCCTTGGCGCCCAGGTAGAGCGCGTCGATGACTGCCAGGGGCGTGGCGCTCTGTGGCGGGTCCAGGGCGTCGGCGTCGGGGGTCTGGCGGAACCGGCGACGACCCTTGATATGGGCAATGCGGGAACCGGGGTGCGGCTGCTCATGGGCATGGTCGCGACCCATCCCATAACCTGTCAGTTTTCCGGCGATGAAAGTCTCAACGGCCGGCCCATGGGGCGTATCGCCGAGCCGTTGAGCCGCATGGGGGCGCGCATCATCGCGCGCGACGGTTGCCGTCTGCCGTTGAGCGTGGTCGGCGCGGCCAATCCACTGCCCATGGTTTATGAATCGCCGATACCGTCGGCCCAGGTCAAGTCGGCGGTCCTGCTCGCCGGGTTGAATGCGCCGGGCGAGACCACGGTCATCGAGGCGGCGCCGACCCGTGACCATAGCGAGCATATGCTGCGTCATTTCGGTGCCGATGTGCGGGCCGAGCCGACCGGGAATGGCATGGCGATAACCCTGACCGGACAGCCCGAGCTCGTGGGCCAGAAGGTCGAGGTGCCGGGCGATCCGTCCTCGGCGGCATTCCTGACCGCGGCGGCGCTGATTGTTCCGGGCTCGACGCTCACCATACGCAATGTCGGCGTGAACCCCCTGCGCGCCGGGTTTTACACCTGTCTTAGGGAAATGGGCGCCGATATTGAGTTTCAGGACGAGCGCGAACAAGGCGGCGAGCCGATCGCCGATATAGTGGTCCGCGCCGGTCATCTGAAGGGCATCGAAGTGCCGCGTGACCGGGCGCCGACCATGATCGACGAATACCCCATCCTGGCCGTGGTTGCGGCCTGCGCCGAGGGCGAAACGGTGATGCGCGGCTTGGGCGAGCTCAGGGTAAAGGAAAGCGACCGGCTGGCGGCCATGGCCGAGGGGCTGGCGGCCTGCGGCGTCAAGCTTGAGGCCGGCGAAGATTATCTCATTGTCGAAGGCTGCGGCGGCCCGCCCCCCGGCGGCGGCGCCATCTCGACCCGGCTTGACCACCGCATCGCCATGGCCTTCCTGGTCTTCGGTGCGGCGTCGGCCAAGCCGGTGACCATCGACGATGGCGCCACCATGGACACCAGCTTTCCGGGCTTCGCCTCGCTGCTCAACAGCCTGGGCGCGAAGATTGCCTGACGTCACGGTCATTGCTGTCGATGGTCCGGCGGCGGCCGGCAAGGGTACATTGGCGCGCCGCCTCGCCGCTCACTTCGGACTGCGTTATCTCGATAGCGGCCGGCTCTATCGCGCGGTCGCCGCCCAGCTTTTGCGCGCCGGCGATGCGCCCGACGATGCGAAAAAAGCCGTGGCCGCGGCGCAATCCCTGACCGAAGACGATCTCGACGCCCCCGGCCTGCGTGAGGAGGCGGTCGGTCAGGCGGCATCTGTCCTGGCCCCCATCGCGGCAGTTCGCGAGGTCCTGCTGGCCTATCAGCGGGCATACGCCGCCGATCCGCCCGGCGCGGTGATCGACGGCCGCGACATTGGCAGCGTCGTCTTCCCCGGGGCTACCCATAAGCTGTTCGTCACCGCCAGCTTGGAGGAGCGTGTGACCAGACGATGCGCGGAGCTGGCGGCGCGCGGCAAGCCTGTCGATAGAGCGGCGGTGCGCGATGAAATGGCGGCGCGCGACGCCCGTGACCAGGAGCGGGGCATAGCGCCGCTGCTCGCCGCCGACGATGCCCATGAGCTCGACACCTCGGAGCTTGATGCTGAGGGCGCTTTCAACGCCGCCCTGGCAGCGATAGGCGCGGACCGATAACACTATAATCGGTTGCAGGATGGCCGCGTCCTCTGTATAGAGCATCATCCGATCAAGTTGAGTCTCTTTCAGCGACCCAATTGACGGATAAAGATGCTCTATCTTTTTAAAAACTAGAGCAATTTTACCCGGTCATATTGAACTTTGCTGGTTCAATCTGATCGGATATTGCTCTAGAGTCGCGCTCTTGCTTTTACGCAGGCGAAAAGACGTCAAATGATGTCCCCGTGAGACAATCTCCGGGTTCAGCCAGCGCCTCAGGACACGGTCAATCAAGACCGCCTGAAACCGGTCCCCCGGGACCAAGCGGAAATTGGATAAAGAATGAATATAGAGACCCCCGAAAGCGGCGAAGAAATATACGCCTCCGACGAAGACTTTGCTGCGCTGTTTGCGGAGTCCATTGAGAAGGTGGACATGTCCGTGGGCTCCGTGGTTACCGGCACGGTGATCTCCATTGAGAACGACATGGCCCTGGTCGATGTCGGTCTGAAGGCGGAAGGCCGCGTTTCGATCAAGGAATTCGGCGGCGACGGCGAAGAGGCCGAGGTCAAGATCGGCGATAAGGTGGAAGTCTTCCTCGATCGCCTGGAGAATGCTCAGGGCGAGGCGGTGCTCAGCCGCGAAAAAGCCCGCCGCGAAGAGGCCTGGATACAGCTTGAGACCGCCTTCAACAGCAGCGAACGGGTTGTCGGCACCATCTTCGGCCGGGTCAAGGGCGGCTTTACGGTCGATCTGTCGGGCGCCGTGGCCTTTTTGCCGGGCAGCCAGGTCGATATCCGGCCGGTTCGCGATATCACGCCGCTGATGGGCATCCCGCATGATTTCGTTATTCTGAAAATGGATCGCCACCGGGGCAATATCGTCGTCTCGCGGCGCTCGGTTCTTGAGGAATCCCGCGCCGAGCAGCGCGACGAGCTGATCGCCAATCTCACGGAAGGCCAGGTTCTCGAAGGGGTGGTCAAGAACATCACCGATTACGGCGCCTTCGTCGATCTCGGCGGCGTCGACGGCCTGCTCCATGTTACCGATATAGCCTGGCGGCGGGTCAACCATCCCACCGACGTGCTGTCGATCGCTCAGACCATCAATGTCCAGGTTATTCGCTTCAATCGAGAAACCCAGCGCATCAGCCTGGGCATGAAGCAGCTTGAGGCCGATCCCTGGGAAGGTGTTGAATCCAAATATCCGGTGGATACGAAGATTGTCGGCCGGGTCACCAACATCACCGATTACGGCGCTTTCGTCGAATTGGAGCCCGGTGTCGAGGGGCTGGTTCATGTCTCCGAAATGAGCTGGACCAAGAAGAACATCCATCCCGGAAAGATCATCTCGACCAGCCAGGAAGTCGAGGTCAAGGTGCTCGATGTCGATCCCATCAAGCGCCGCATCAGCCTTGGGCTGAAGCAATGCCGCGACAATCCGTGGGAGCATTTCGTCGATCAGTTCCCGGTCGGCAGCCTGGTCGAAGGCGAGATCAAGAACATCACCGAATTCGGCATCTTCATCGGACTCGATGGCGATATCGACGGCATGACCCATATGTCCGACATCTCCTGGGGGCTTTCCGGAGACGAGGCCATCAAGGCTTTCAACAAGGGCGACATGGTCAAGGCCAAGGTGATCGATGTCGATGTTGAGAAAGAGCGGATCAGCCTTGGCATCAAGCAACTCACCGAAGATCCTTTCGCCGGCGCCCTGGAAAGCGTCAAGCGGGGCGATCAGGTTACCTGTGCGGTCACCGCCATTACCGATGGCGGTATCGAGGTTTCCATCGACGGCGTTCAGGGCTTCATCCGCAAGGCGGAATTGGCCCGCGACCGCGGCGACCAGCGTCCCGAACGCTTCGCCGTGGGTGAAAAGGTAGATGCCCGGGTGACGACAATCGATGCGTCGACGCGGCGCATCAGCCTGTCCATCAAGGCCCTTGAAGTCTCCGATGAAAAGCAGGCGATGTCCGTATACGGCTCGTCGAACAGCGGCGCCAGCCTCGGCGATATCCTTGGGGCGGCGATTGACAAGGCCGAGGAGAAACGCTCCACCGAGGCGGATGTGGATACCGGGGAAGAGTCAGAGGAAGCCGCGGCTCTCGAAGCAGAGGCCGAGCCGGAAGAAGAAGCGGCCAAGCCTAAAGCCAAGGCCAAGAAGGCTGCTGCCCCGAAGAAGGCGGCTGCGACCAAGAAAGCCGCGGCTCCGAAGAAAGCCGTGACCAAGAAAGCCGCCGCTCCGAAGAAAGCCGCGGCAAAGAAGCCCGCCGCCAAGAAGCCGGCAGCGGCCAAGAAAGCGGCGGCCGCCAAGAAGGATGGGGACGACGGTTAACAAACCGCAGTCAAGCGGTCTGTCCGGCGCCATGAAACGCCGGGGGTGAAATGACTCTTGACCCCGATATTCTGCTCGACCGCCGCAGGCTCAAGCGCAGGCTTGCCCTGTGGCGGGTCGTTGCCATCGTCGCACTTGTCGCCGTGGTGCTGGTCGGTTACGCCCGATACAGCGGCGTTCTGAATAGAGATCACGTGGCGCGCTACGACATCGACGGCATTATTCTTGACGACGCCGATGTTTTGGCGGCGCTTGAGGAGATCGCCGAGGATTCCCGGGCCAAGGCGTTGATCGTCCACATCGACAGCCCTGGGGGCACCTTCGTCGGCGGCGAGCAGCTCTACGATGTGCTGCGCAAAGTGTCCGCCATAAAACCCGTGGTCACCGTGATGGGAACCGTCGCCGCCTCGGCGGGCTATATGGCGGCGGTCGCCAGTGACCGGATCTTCGCTCACCAGGGCACCATAACCGGCTCTATCGGCGTGATCATGCAAACCACCGACATCACCAGGCTGCTCGACAATCTCGGTATATCGGCCGAGGCCATCAAGAGCTCGCCGTTGAAAGCGACACCATCGCCGCTAGAGCCGATGACCGATGAAGCCCGGGCGGCCAGCCAGGCGATCATCGATGATATGCACGGATTGTTCATTGAAATGGTTGCCGAGCAGCGCGGTTTTGAGATATCCCGCGTTCGCGCCCTGGCCGATGGCCGGGTGTTTACCGGTCGTCAGGCGGTCGCCAACGGGCTGGTCGACGCCATCGGCGGTGAGAGCGAGGCCCGCGACTGGCTGGCGTCGAAGCACGATATATCCAAGGATCTGCCAATCCTCGACGTGATCATCGATTATCCGGCCGAGGACTGGTTCACCAACGCCCGGATCCTTTCACAAAATATGTTGCTTCCAGAACGACTTACCCTTGACGGGCTGGTATCACTCTGGCACCCTGGAGGCTGGTAGCTTATGCGGCGGAAGAAAAATCGATGAATCGAGCTTCCGCATAGATAATCTGCTTCGTGAGCAGATCGAGTCACGGGCTTTGTTCTTCAGGGGTTGTCATTTAAGGGAATGCCATGACCAGATCGCAACTTATTCTGCGTTTAGCGGAAAACAATCCGCATCTTTTCCACCGCGATATCGAACGTATCGTGGCGACGGTGTTTGAGGAAATCTCCGGCGCCCTGGCTAAGGGGGAGCGGGTTGAATTACGGGGTTTCGGCGCTTTCTCGATCAAGTCGCGGGCGAGCCGTATCGGGCGCAATCCGCGCACCGGCGAATCGGTTCAGGTGGTGGCCAAGTACCTGCCGTACTTCAAGACCGGCAAGGAGCTTCGAGGACGGCTCAACAGCACAGATTAGGGTCTCGCAGATTAGGTTCACCACGTGGGTTCTCCGGCCCGCACCCGCGCTATGGGGTGACTAAACCATGAAGCATTTAAGTCGATTTGCGGCGATCCCCTTCGGTTTCGTTGTGATTGCCTTCGCCATCGCCAATCGAGGCCCGGCCGTGGTCAGCCTGGACCCGCTGCCCTATGTATTCGAGGTGCCGCTGTACCTGGTCGCCATAGGCGGGTTGGCGGTCGGATTTACGGTCGGCGCAATCGCAGCCTGGCTCGCCGGCCACGGCGTCCGTCGGCGTTTGCGCATTGCCAAGGCGCGCGTGGCCTCGCTCGAGGGCGAGGTTTCGCAATTGCGGGTGGCGCGGGACAAGGGCGAAGTTGCGGCCAAATCCGACCTTGCGCGCCTGCCCGCCGACGCGGCCTAAGAATTACGCACCGGGGATTATCGCAGTTCTCCGAATTTGCTATAAGAGCGGCCGGACGAGACGTAGGGGAGGGATAAACAATGAATAATGACGCCACAGAAAACGCCAACGCCGAACGGTTGCTCTGTGCGATCGATACGGTCGATCTCGACGCCGCCGTGGCGACCGCCGCGTCGCTTAAGGGCCTGGTCGGCGGCATTAAGCTCGGCCTCGAGTTTTTCACTGCCCATGGTCCCGCCGGGGTTGCGGCGATAGCCGACTGCGGCTTGCCGATTTTTCTCGATCTCAAGTTTTTCGACATTCCCAATACCGTGGCTGGCGCCATACGGGGAACCTCCGGCATGAACCCCCTCATGCTGACGGTTCATATCAGCGGTGGCCCGGCCATGCTGCGCGCGGCCATGGCCGCTTCCTCGAGGCTGGCTTCTCAGAACGACGGCAAGCGGCCTCTGGTGATTGGCATCAGCGTGCTCACCAGTTTTGACGAGGATGATATGGAGGCGGTCGGCGTTCGCCCCGGCCTGGCCGAGCAGGTCCATCGTCTGGCTGATATGGGTCTCGCCAATGGTCTCGACGGGGTTGTCTGTTCGGCCCACGAGATTCTCGACCTGCGCCGTTCCTTCGGCGACAAATTGAAGCTGATAGTGCCCGGCATACGCCCGGCCTGGTCTTCTGCGGACGATCAAAAACGCATCGTGACCCCGGCCGAAGCCCTGCGCCTCGGCGCCGACTATCTGGTTATCGGGCGGCCGATCTTGCGCGCCGATGATCCGCCGGCGGCGGCGCGGCGCATTCTCGCCGAGATGGCCGGCTGAGACGCTTGTAAGCATGTCCGTCACCGCGAAAATTTGCGGCGTCAATGCGCCTGATGCAGTTGCTGCCGCCGTCTCCGGCGGAGCCTCTCATATGGGGCTGAATTTCTATCCGCCGTCGCCGCGATACGTGACCCCCGACCTTGCCGCGGCTCTTGCCGCCGAGACGCCTCGTGAGGTATGCAAGGTGGGATTGTTCGTCGATGCTGATGACGATGGTCTCGGCGCTGTGCTCAAAGCGGTTTCGCTTGACCTCTTGCAGTTTCATGGCGATGAAACTGTCGAGCGGGTCGCTGCGGTGCGTGAGCGTTTCGGCCTTCCGGTTATGAAGGTGATCCGCGTCGCGGGGCCTGACGATATCGAGACGGCAAGTGCCTTTGCAGAGGTTGCGGACTGGCTCTTGTTCGATGCGCGCGCGCCTGCCGATATGAAGGGTGCGCTGCCCGGTGGCAACGCTCTGAGCTTCGACTGGCGGCTGATCGCGGGGCGAAGCTGGGCCGTGCCCTGGATGCTGTCGGGCGGGCTGGGTGTCGGCAACGTCGCCGAGGCGGTGTCGGTTTCGGGGGCGCGCCTGGTCGATGTGTCTTCGGGCATAGAGGATCGCCGCGGCCATAAAAGCCCGGCCATGATTACGGATTTTCTCGCCCGGGTGGCGGGATTGTAGATTTTTTGCGGAGTGACAAACGAGTCCCATGGAAGATCCCAATAGCTATATGAACGGGCCCGATGAGCAGGGCCGTTTCGGCGACTACGGCGGGCGCTACGTTGCCGAGACGCTGATGCCCCTGATCCTCGAACTCGAGGCGGAATACAAGGCGGCGCGCGCCGACCCTGCGTTCGAGGCCGAGCTCAACGGCTACCTGAAGGATTATGTGGGGCGGCCCAGCCCGCTTTATTTCGCCGAGCGCCTGACCGCGCATTTCGGCGGCGCCAAAATCTATTTAAAGCGCGACGAGCTCAACCACACCGGCTCGCACAAGATCAACAACTGCATCGGCCAGATTTTGCTGGCCCGGCGCATGGGCCGGACCCGCATTATCGCCGAGACCGGCGCCGGCCAGCATGGCGTGGCGGCGGCGACGGTCTGCGCCCTGTTCGGCATGCCCTGCGTGGTCTATATGGGCGAGGTCGACATCGCCCGCCAGCAGCCCAACGTGTTCCGCATGAAGCTGCTGGGCGCCGAGGTGCGACCCGTGAGTTCGGGCTCGAAAACCCTCAAGGACGCCCTCAACGAGGCTCTGCGCGACTGGGTGACCAATGTTGCGGACACCTTCTATATCATCGGCACGGTGGCCGGGCCTCACCCCTATCCCATGCTGGTGCGTGATTTCCAGTCGATTATCGGCCGCGAGGCGCGCAGCCAGATGGTCGAGGCCGAGGGCCGGGGGCCGGACAGTCTGGTCGCCTGCCTGGGCGGCGGCTCGAACGCCATGGGATTGTTCCATGCGTTTCTCGACGATGCGGATGTCTCGATCTACGGCGTCGAGGCGGCGGGCCATGGCGTGGAGACGGAAAAGCATGCGGCCTCGCTGACCGCCGGCTCGCCCGGCGTGTTGCACGGCAACCGCACCTATCTGTTGCAGGACGACGACGGCCAGATCACCGAAGCCCATTCCATATCCGCCGGCCTCGACTATCCCGGTATCGGGCCTGAACATTCCTGGCTCAAGGACCAGGGCCGGGTGACATATGTGGCGGCGACCGACGACGAGGCCATGGCTGCCTTCCAGCTCTGTTCCAAGCTCGAGGGCATCATTCCGGCCCTGGAACCGGCGCATGCCCTGGCCTATGTGGCCAAGATCGCCCCGGATCTGCCGAAAGACCATATTATCCTGATGAACATGTGCGGCCGTGGCGACAAGGATGTCTTCGCCGTTGCCGAGCGGCTTGGGGTGAGCCTGTGAGCCGCATCGAGAAACGCTTTGCCAGCCTGGCTTCAGCCGGGCGCGGCGGTCTGGTGACCTATCTTTCGGCGGGCGATCCTGATTACCACCACAGCCTTGAAATCATCAAGGGTCTGCCGGCGGCGGGTGCCGATATCATCGAGATCGGCATGCCCTTTACCGACCCCATGGCCGACGGACCGTCGATCCAGGCTGCCGGCTTGCGCGCGCTCAAGGCCGGCCAGACCATGCATAAGACCCTGGCCATGGCGCGTGCCTTCCGCGAAGACGATGACGACACGCCCCTGGTGCTGATGGGCTACTTCAACCCGATCCATCAATACGGCAAGGAGACCTTCCTCGATGACGCCTTCGAGGCCGGGGTCGATGGCTTGATCATCGTTGATCTGCCGCCCGAGGAAGACGACGAGCTTTGCCTGCCGGCGCTGGCGCGCGGCCTCAACTTCATTCGTCTGGCAACGCCGACCACCGATGCGGTGCGTCTGCCCACCGTGCTCAACAACACCTCGGGCTTTGTCTATTATGTTTCGATCACCGGCATTACCGGCGCCGGGAGCGCCAGCGCCGACACCATCGGCGCCGCGGTGGCGAAAATTAAGTCGAAAACCTCGCTCCCGGTGGCTGTCGGCTTCGGCATCCGAACGCCCGAGGACGCGGCGGCGGTGGCCCGGGTCGCCGACGCGGCGGTGGTCGGTACCGCTCTGGTCGACCGGCTGGCCGGCAAGCTGGACGACAGCGGCGCGGTACAGCCCGGCTTGGTCGAAGACGTGCTCTCCCTGGTGCGCGACCTGGCCGATGGCGTGCGTCAGGCGCGAAACGGGGTCTGACAGATGAATTGGCTGACCAATTTCGTTCGCCCCAAGATCAGGGCGCTGGTGCGCAAGAGCGACACGCCCGAGAACCTTTGGGAAAAATGCGCCGCCTGTGAACAGATGATTTTCCGGCGCGATTTGGAACTCAACAAATACGTCTGCCAGCATTGTGATCACCATATGCGCTTTCAGCCCAAGGCGCGCCTGGAGATGCTGTTCGACGAGGGCGAGTATGAGCGGGCCAAGCTTCCCGAGGCGCCTGTCGACCCGCTTAAGTTCCGCGACAGCAAGCGCTATACGGAACGGCTCAAGATCGCTAGGAGCAAAACCGGCGAAGACGACGCGGTGATTGTCGCCCAGGGCAAAATGGACGGCATGGACACCGTTATAGCGGTGTTCAATTTCGATTTCATGGGCGGCTCCATGGGCGTTGCCGTGGGGAGCGCGATCCTCGTCGCGGCGCGCCTCGCGGTGAGCCAGCGGGCGGCCCTGATCCTGATTCCATCCTCGGGCGGGGCGCGCATGCAGGAGGGTGCTCTGTCGCTGATGCAGCTACCGCGCACCACCATCGCCATCAACGATGTCAAGGACGCCGGGCTGCCCTATCTGGTGGTGCTCACCAACCCGACAACCGGCGGCGTCACCGCATCCTTCGCCATGCTCGGCGACATCACCCTGGCCGAACCCGACGCCCTGATCGGCTTCGCCGGCGCCCGGGTGCTCGAGACCACCATCCGCGAGAAGCTGCCCGAGGGCTTTCAGCGGGCGGAGTATCTGCTCGATCACGGCATGATCGACATGGTGGTGCATCGCCATAAATTGCGCGCGCGCCTGATCTTGCTTCTCGGACACCTGCTCCGGCCCGGCGGCCCTGAGCTGTCGGACAGCGTTGAGCTGGCCATCCCCGAGCCCGAAGCGGCCCCTTCGCCCGATTGATCAGAGGACATTTGTTGTGCCAAGCGATGGAAACCTTCTGCGGCATGGCTGCTTCCTAACGGTCCAATTGATTTAGCTGTACTTTGAAAACAGCTAACCAGGGAATTTCCGGCGATCCGGCATGCAATGGTTTTAAGCTGTTCTGACAACGGCGCCTTTTCAATGACAAAGCTATAGAAACCGAGCCACACGAGATTTAGGCCATGAACCATTGGTGTCGGATCCCTTCCACATGAAACAACCGCCCCTCGCGGCAGACCCCCCCGTCGAACGAATTGGCACGGGAATCGCGTGCCTCGTCGCCGCGGCTTTCTGCTTCTCGGTCACCGATGCCCTGGCCAAATGGCTTGGCCAGGACTATGCGGCCATCGAGATACTGTTCTTCCGCT
>Ga0066376_10004652_pt1 | contig 11878 bp, 9 predicted proteins | sample Knorr_S15_td_Bot_FD_77009 | JGI IMG/M metagenome (GOLD analysis project Ga0066376, IMG submission 77009) | Marine microbial communities from Southern Atlantic Ocean transect - Knorr_S15_td_Bottom_ad_5009_LV_A | ecosystem: Environmental > Aquatic > Marine > Oceanic | place: Southern Atlantic... | reverse complement strand
GCCCTCTTCGCAAAGTTGCCTTACGTACTCCAGAGCTGATTCGCCGTTCGGCGTGTGATAACGGGGCAGGCGGCTCTGCGTGAAGTCGATCTCGAGCTCAGATTTTTCGGCGATCAGGCCGCTGTTTGAGATCGCTTCCGGGTGTTCCGGGAACAGTGCCGCCATTTCGGCTTCGGACCGAATGTAGAAGGTCGGATCCTCCATCTTCATCCGATTGCTGTCTGTGACTAAAGAGTTGGTCTGGATGCAAAGCAGGATGTCGTGGAGTTCGTGGTCGGACGGAAGCGTGTAGTGATTGTCGTTCGTGGCGACTAGGGGGGTCCCGGTCTCTTTTGCCAGCTCGAACACGCCCCGGTTCATCGTGAGCTGGTCCGGGATCTTCTCGTGCCACATCACTTCCAGGTAGTAGTCCTCGCCGAACACCTGTCGGTACCAGTCCACTGTCTCCCGCGCCTTGTCCATCTGGCCACTGACGACATGTGTTCCGATCTCTCCGGACAGGCAGCCAGAGAGAATGACGAGACCTTCGGAATGTTCTTCCAGGATCTCGCGGTCGATACGAGGCCGGTAGTAGAAGCCCTCCAGCTGCGCCTTGCTGGCGAGTTTGAGGAGGTTGCCGTAGCCGACCTCGTTCTTTGCAAGAACGGTCATGTGATAAGGGGAACGGTCCGCCGGATTACGTGTCAGACGACTATCCTGTGCTACGTAACCCTCCATGCCGATGATCGGCTTGATCCCGATATCCTTGCATGCTTGATAGAAATCGATCGCTCCGTACATCACGCCGTGATCGGTGAGGGCGAGAGCAGTCTGCCCGAGCTCTGCGGCGCGCTCTGCCATGTCCTTTACTGAACTCAGGCCGTCGAGAAGGCTGTACTCGGAATGATTATGGAGATGTGCGAACAAAGAGCGTTGGGACCTCTGTGTAGCCCGGAATTGGACGGCGATGCGGACCGCCCAACGTGATACTTCCTACACTGGAGTGGTACGCCTCTCGGCGGAAGTACTGGCTGTCACCGGATGCTCGGACTATAGCCCGCGGACGGGTACCGCGTCGAGGGGTTGTATCCACAAAATGTGGTTGAGAGCGGGCGCGTTATCACCACCGCTTGTGGATAACTGGATGCGAGAGACATCGTGCCAGGGAGTGTTTATTCGGAGCCGCTACTCAAAACGAATAACACGCCTAATGCCATAAGCATCATGATTAGTAGCGCACCGAATACGAGACTGATCCAGAACCACATTTTCGCAGCGTCCGAACTGGTGCCAGGGAGCGTGTCCACTTCTGGCCCAGCCTTCACAACATACGTTCCAAGCCATTTGTCGTGCCACGTCTGTTTGTCGTTGTCTGAATAGGCGGTCCAGTACCCGGCTCCGATCACCATAAAGCTGATGATGGACGCGAGACCGCGGGTCCACATGTGATAGAAACCGGCCAATTCGCCGGTGTCTCTCACCACCCTGAGTCCGACTATTCGTGCGCCGACGTCCTGTCCACGACGGAACAAGAACAGGCTCCAGATGAACGCACCCAGCGATACGACCCAACCGACTATCGGTATGGCGCCGATGATTCTGACAACGACGTTTGAGACGAGCCAGGCTCCGGTACGAGCACCCATGTCGGCGATCTCGCCGGGAACGGCGGTGCCATCGGAGGCGAGGGTGTGTGGCGAGTAGCCCAACGGATCGTAGGCACGGGCGTACTCACCTGAAGGATTCTGATCGACAGAATCAGTCAGCACAGCCGTGCCACATTCCCCACAAAAGTTCGTACCCGGCATTTGACGGGCACCACAACTGCTACAGAATTCTGAGACCGGAGAGCTCAATTATTAATCGTCCCGACCGTTATCTGTCCCGGTCATCTGCATCAATGGGCAGCCTATTCCTCAAATTTTCGGAGCACAACGCAGGCGTTCTGGCCGCCGAAACCAAAGCTGTTTGAGAGGACCGTATTGACCTCGACTTCTCGAGCCACGTTCGGCACGTAGTCCAGGTCGCAAGCCGGGTCCGGGTTCTCGTAGTTGATCGTCGGGTGGATAACGCCGTCGGCAATTGTCCGAATTGCGGCGGCCGCTTCCAGACCACCGGACGCACCAAGAGAGTGCCCGATCATCGACTTGGTGGAGCTGATCGGCGTTCTGGCTGCGTATTCGCCGAACACGGTCTTGATGGCGCGTGTCTCGGCGGCATCGTTGACCGGCGTCGAGGTGCCGTGGGCGTTGATGTAGTCGACGTCCTGAGGATCAATGCCCGAGTCTTTTAGCGCCATCAGCATCGCCCTGACCGCACCGGCGCCGTCCTCAGGCGGGTGAACAAGGTGGTGGGCGTCCGAGGTCACGCCCCATCCGGCGATCTCGCCGACTATGGTTGCGCCTCGGTCAAGTGCGTGTTCGAGGTCTTCGAGCACTAGGATTCCGGCCCCTTCCGCAGGGACGAATCCATCACGGTTCGCGTCAAAAGGCCGGCTCGCCTTTTCCGGGGCTTCGTTGCTGCTCGTGGACAGGGCGTGGATCGTGGAGAACCCTCCCAGTCCGATCTCGCAAATTCCGGCTTCGGCTCCGCCTGCGATCATCACGTCCGCACCACCACGTCGAATGACCTCGGTCGCTTCGCCGAGCGCCTGTGTGCCGGCTGCGCAGGCTGTGATCGTGGTTCCGATGTAGCCGGTGGCGCCGTAGACGCGGCTCACGTTCGCCGCAGCCATGTTCGGTAGCATCATCGGTATGTAGTACGGCGAGATGCGAGTGCCGCTGCGTTTCACCATCACCCGTGCTGCGGCCTCCGTCTCCGGGTAGCCGCCGATGCCGGTGCCAAGAAGCACGCCGTGCCGCGTTCGCTGATCGTCCGAGAGGCTTTCGAGTCTGCCGAGCCCTGACGATTCAAGAGCCTCGCCCGCCGCCACAACTGCCAGCTGGGCGAAACGAGCCATTCTCCGAGACTCTTTACGGTCCATATAGGTCGTCGGGTCAAAATCCTGGACCGTCGCGCCGATTCGGCACGGATAGTCGTCGATACCTTCAAGAGGGAGAGGGGTCACCCCTGACTTCCCCGCCTTCAAGGCATCCCAGAACGTATCCACATCGTGTCCGATAGCCGAAATTACACCGACACCGGTTACTACGACTCTGCGTCTGCCGTTGCTGTCCGTCATCGTGTTAACACCGAGTCCTGACATCGAAGGTTGAATAGTAGATCTATTGTTATGGAGCGCCGCGATGCGTGTCTGGACCGGCCTGGTCCTCTGGTTCCTGTGTCGGAGATATCAAGGTCGGAATCTCGTACGACGGCATCATTTCGCCGCGTAGATCCGGGTACAACTCCGGAGTTATTGAAAGCAGTATCTCCCGTACCTCGGCAGCCACAAACAGCGAGCCGGTCGCGACGATAACGTCTCCTGTAGATGCGATAGCCTGTGCCTCACGCAAAGCGCTCTCCACATCCGGCGTCACCGCCATAACCGAGACATTATCGCGCCGCAGTGCCTCGGCGACCGTTTCGGCGTTGACCGCCTTCGGGTGACGGGTATGGGTCACGATCACCCGTGGATCAAGCCGGGAAAACTCCCGGGCCGCCGCCGCAAAGTCGTGGCCTCCTGAGCCTGCGTACACAACGATAGGGCGCGTGGTGGACGGGAAGAGAGACTCAAGCGTGGAAACAAGCGCCGCCGCTGAAGAGCTGTTGTGTGCGCCATCAACAATTACCTGGACATCGTCATCCGGGGACGTGAGCACCTCGGCACGCGCCGGCCAGCAGACCGCCGCTATGCCGCGTGAAATGGAGTCGGCGCTGATCGGCAACTTTCGTTTGCTGGCGAATGTTTCGAGCGTTGCGATGGCGGTCATCAAGTTGTCGACCTGATGAGGTCCGGCGAGCGGCAGCTCCAGCTCGTACGTATTTGAAGAACTTTTAAGTGTCAGGCATTGCACCCGTTTGCCGTCCGCGGTGGTCGCCTGTTCCGGCCCACGGACGATGGCGAGTCGATCGTGCGCGTACGTCACCTCGGAGCCACGCTTCCTGGCGGTCTCCTCAATGACTGGCCTTGCCGCCGGTGCCTGGTTTCCGATCACTACTGGGATGTCGGGCTTGATGATCCCGGCTTTTTCGAAGGCGATCTTCGGGACCGTGTCGCCCAGGATCGCGGTGTGATCCAGGCTGATCGGCGTAATCACTGATACATCCGGAGCTACAAGATTGGTCGCATCCAACCGACCTCCCAGGCCGACCTCGATCACCTGGACATCCGCGTTTACAGACCGAAATTCCACGAAGGACATCGCTGTGAGCAGCTCGAACACGCTGACTTTACCGACATCTCCCCGCTGTTCGACAGCTTCAACGTCCGGCCATAGCTCTTCGATGAGCGCTGAAAACCGGTCCGTCGAAATCTCATTCATATCCACCCTGATCCGCTCGGTCATGCGGTGCAGGTGTGGCGATGTGAATAGGCCGGTCCGTAGTCCGGCCGCCGTAAGGACCGAGGCGATCATTGCGGAGCTGCTGCCTTTGCCCTTCGATCCGGCCACATGGATGGTTGGCGTGGCGAGTTCCGGATTGCCGAGGCGCGCCAGTAACACCTCCATACGTCGGAGGTGAAAGTCCGGCGGCTCGCCCAGACGTGACTTGCGTTCAAAATCCGCCAGGGAGAGCAGTTGGGCGATGGCGTCTCGGTATTTCAGCGGAAGCTCTCTCTGTCTATCTGGTTTATGGACATGTCGTCCGAGGATTCTTCTGAATCGAGGTGAAATCAGGTTATCGTTTGTCCCTCGCCCACCGATCCGGAGCTAAGGCTGGTGACAATTCTAGTCTCGTATACGGTCGGATACCGGCTCTTGCGAAGGGCTGGTCGAAGCAATTGCAAGAAAGTGGCCGTATCGGCGCAACTTTCCACGTTCAATCGGATGTCCGTGAGAGATTAATCGATGAACAGCCCGATTATTCTGTCGAGACTCGCTACAGGGCTTGGGCCGCGGTATATTCCGGCATTCACGGGTCGTACTCATCCGAATCACAATATAAGAGTTAACTGGAGCGGCATACATGGGTCCACGGATCGGCATCATAGGCGGCGGCGCGATCGGCGGTTACACAGGCGGGATGCTCACCAAAGCTGGACACGATGTCACAATCGTCGATCAGTGGCCGGAGCACGTCGCCGCCGTGAAGGCGAACGGCCTCACCATTCGTCACAACGACGACGAGATAAACGTCCCCACGAACTACATCAACATCAACGAACTTCAGGCGATTGACGACCCGTTCGATTACGTTTTTATTGCGGTGAAGTCGTACGACACCGAGTGGGCAGCCATGTTGATGAGGCGCTACCTGAAGCCGGAAGGTGCGTATGTGGACTTCCAGAACGGCATCAACGACTACCGTCTAGCGGAGACCATAGGCGCAGAAAACGCGCTCGGATGCGTGATCACCATCGCCGCCGGTTGCTACGAACCTGGCATCGTGCTTCGTACCGACACCAACCCGCTTGCGTACAAGATTGGCGAGCAGGATGGCTCCGACACTCCACGTGCGCGTGAGTTGGTGGAGATCATATCTTCTGTTTCAGAAGGCACCTACTTCACGGACAACCTGTGGGGCGAGCGCTGGGCGAAACTGGCCATCAACTGCATGGTCAACCCGATGGCCGGGATCACGGGGCTTACCTCTGACAAGGTCCGTACAGACCCGAGAGTCCGAGACATCCGCACGCAGGTCGGCGCGGAGGTCATACGTGTCGGCAGAGCGCTGGGTCACACGATCGGCGACCTGCTCGGCGTTCCGGCGCAGATGTTTATCGACGCGGCCGAGGGGCGGAACATCGAAGATCTTGAGATCGAGATGGACAAGCAGGCGGCGAACTCCGGGGTAACCGGACGCGCGTCGTTCCTCCAGGACGTCATCAAGCACCGGCGGACCGAGATCGACTATCTGAACGGATTCGTATCGGAGCAGGGCAAAAAGACAGGCATCCCGACGCCGTTCTGCGATGCGCTGGTGGCGGTTGTGCGGGAGGCCGGAGTTGGCAAGTTGGAGCCGAACCCGGACAATCTCGCGCCGGTGGCGACGCTGCTGCAAAATTAGGTCGATAGACAAGATCGTTTGAAGCCATATGGCACGTATCATTTGATCATGCCATCAGCGAATCAGGACGTTCCGATCTGGCCGTCTACTGCGCAGAGATTCTGGAGATATCCAGACTCTTGCCCAACACTGTTTTGGGGGCGGCCGGTCTGGTCAGGGCTGCTGCTCGTAGTAGCTATCCTGATGATCGCGTGCGGCGCGGGTGGTGACGAGACACTTGAACAGTCGTTTCAGGTCGGTGATTCGCCGCGTCTCGTGATCGGTGTCAATAACGGGAGCGTTCTCGTGAAGACTGGCCCCGCCGGCACGATCACCGTCTTAAGCATAGTCATCAACAAGGACGATGTTGACCTTGACGTGTCTGCGGACGACGGCGTTGTCACCGTGCGATCAGACACCACGATCAGCGGGAACCTACTCGGCGATAGGGCGGAGGGCGCGGTTGATCTTACGGTCACGGTGCCTCCACAGACCGTGGTCGAGGTCGGAGCCGCCGCCGGTCCGGTAACACTAGCGCGAGTTCAGGGTGGAGGGACAATAACGGCCTCAGCCGGGGACATCGAACTGCGCGGTGTTTCCGGCGATTATTCAGGCGGGGTAGGTGTCGGTGATATCAGGATCACCGATAGCATTGGATCGTTCAGATTCACGGCCGGTTTTGGCTCGATAAGGTTTGACGGGAATTTTGTCTCTGGCGGATTGAACGAATTCGAGACCGGGGTCGGGGATGTGATCGTGTCCTTCCCGGAACGAGCGGGCGTTGAACTGGACGCAACCACGTCCACGGGCACGATATCGAACGAATTAACTCTCGGGGACGAATCATCAGATTCGACGACGACGGGAGGCCGGCTCTCCGGAACACTTGGAGATGGCGGCGCCGAGTTGCTGATATCGGTCGGATCGGGGTCGATTGGGCTCAGCGATAAAACCGACGCACCCGCTCCATCATCCGTCGAGTCTTCTCCGCCTTAAACCGGCTGCTATGCAGGCCGCACCGGGTACCTGGGTCGTTTGGATCGCAGATTTGTTGAGGGGCCGTCCGGCCTCACCTCATCAAGCATCGCCTTCGTGGGCTCTCCCAACTTGTAGCCGACCCTGCGGTGATCTGCCAGTACATCAACGGAGTGCTCGCTGAGACCAGAACCCGGCCGATACGCTTCCCCGCGGAATCGGTGACACGCTCGCTGATCTACGGCCGAAGGAACGCCGGGCGCGATGTCGCACGCATGTGCCCACGGACACATGTAAGCGATGCAGCGCGTCATCTGACCAGCGAATGCCGAGGACTCAGGCCCCGCTCCCAAAAATTGGAGCGCAGCGACCTGCCTATCCGAGAGGGTCCGTAGCCGTCCCGGACGGGACCTGGCCGTGCGTGGTGAAGTAAATCGGGTCGTCATAAATCGTGATAAAAGCAATAGTTCCAGTTACACGGAACCTGAACGGAACCGTGTAACACGCTGAGTACCCAACCGGTCACGAATAAATGCCCTGTTGGGGCCTACACGTTATCCGTTACCCGGAATCCGGTAAAGCAGCTGATGGCGCTGAATTGCGCCAGTCCCGCTTAGTGTGCGGTGACACTACCGCCGTTGATGTTGATCGACTGGCCGGTGATGTACCTCGCACGGTCTGAGCAAAGGAAACCGATCAGATCCGCAACCTCTTCGTCCGTTCCGGCCCGGCCCATCGGGATGCCAGCCTCAAGCTTCTGCCAGAATTCACCACGGCCCAGAATGTCCATACGCGCTGTTTCGATAGCGCCCGGGCAAACGCCGTTCACGACGATGCCATGAGGGGCAAGCTCTTTCGCCAGCGCCTGTGTAAATCCGTTGATGGCAAAATTGGCTGCGTTGTAGGCAGAGGTGTTTGCTGAGCCCTGTTTGCCCGCCGTGGAAGACAGATTGATGATCGCCCCACTGTCGGCGTTACGTCCGAGCATGTGCCGGGCCACGGCCTTCGCGCAGAGGAAAGAGCCGACGACCTTGATGTCTAGTACTCGCCGGAACAGGTCCTCGTCCAGGTCGACGACCGGCACTCGGTCCTCACCCCGCCGGAAAGCGGCATTATTGATCAGGATGTCGATTCGTCCGAATTCGTTGAGGGTATCGGCGACCATCTTGTCCACTTCAGCGGAGCTGGACACGTCGACGACCAGCGGTAGCGCACGTTGACCCTGCTCACGAACCTGATCGGCAACAGATTCGATATCGCGCCAGCCGATCGCCTTCTCGTCGTCGGGGAACGCTTCTGGATCACGTCCAGTCCCGGTAATCACCACATCAGCGCCCATCTCGGCGAGCCGTACAGCGGAGGCGCGTCCGATACCTCGAAGCCGTCCGGCCCCGGTCACGATTGCTACCTTGCCCGCAAGTTCTTTACTCATTGTGTGCTCCCAAATCCCTGATGTCGCCCGTTTTCTCGGGCACCAGGACTAACTAACCCGGTCGTTCTCCAAGAGTCAAACTGTCTGTGAGAAGCCCTGCGCTTCCCCTGAAATAAGTAATTTCCACAACCTCTCCCGCTGGATGCGATCGCAAGAACTGCTCCAGCGCCGGCGTGTCCGGAATTGCGACGCCATCGATCTGGATGATCACATCATCGGCCTGAAGAATCCCTTCCGCCGGACTTCCGGGGACGACGCTAATCACGCCCACTCCACGCAACACCGGAAGGGAGAGCTGATCGGCGAGTGTAGGCGTGATGTCGAGCGGTTCGATACCGACAAAGCCCGGCTGAACGCCGCTCTGGGCGACCAGTCTCAGGGCGACATCGTGGGCGATGTTGATCTCGATCGCGAAACCTATGCCGTCCCCGGTCGGGATCTTGGCTGTATTTATGCCGATCACCTCGCCCTTAGCGTTCAGGAGCGGACCGCCGCTGTTGCCGGGATTGATGGCGGCGTCCGTCTGGATCAGATCTGAAAGCACTTCGGCGCCGTCCACCAACGACCGGTCCAGCGCGCTGATCACGCCCTTGCTGACGGTCGGGCCGCCCGGGAGATCGAGCGCGTGGCCAATTGCAACAACATCCTCGCCGACCCGGATGATCCCCGAATCTCCGATAGCGACGACCCGAAGATCGTCTGCGTCCACCTTGATAACGGCGATGTCGATAGATGAATCAAGACCTACGATCTCGCCCGTTAGAACCCGGCCATCTGCCAGTGATACGCGTATTTGTAAGGCGTCCTGTACAACGTGGCGGTTGGTCATGATCAGTCCACCATCGTCGAATACAAAGCCGGTCCCCGTGACGGTGCCGGCCGCCGTGGTCACACCGATTTGGACGACCGACGGCGCTGTCGTTTCAACAAGGTCCGCAGTGCTGAGTACGGGCGCAGAGGTCGGGAATGCGGTAGGAAAGGTTATCGGCGTGGGTGTGGGCGGGATCGTGAAGGGCGTCGGCGTCGGCGGGATGACAATCGGAGTAGGCGTCGGCTGAGGCGTCGCGGTTGGCTGGGGCGTCGGCTGCGGAACCGGCTGGGCGGTTGATGGGTCAGAGGCGGGACTGCTGCACGCGAGTAGCGCGATGCCTATAGCGATGATCCCTAAAAATAGGTACCAGCGGTTGTTCAACCGATTCAGTCGTCGCAAGAGCAAGAAGCTGTGATCCTGATTTCAGATGCGCGTATATCCGTCGTCATGGCCGCTCACGGTCCGGCCAACGCAGGGATGGTACCGGCTCACACGATTATCGGGAACGGGCGCTTCTGATCGCAACGGGAGATAAGACCCGGAACTCAAGTTCTGACTCGACCAGAGCGGTCACTCGCGACCCTATGGGCTGTAGTTACTGCCCTCATAAATCTCTTCGGGCGCTACTTTTGTCAAAGATGACGCCATGGCATCAGGGTTGTTCTCCATGTAGGCCTTCACTATTCGTAATCCGATAGCGGTCATGGTGCCGTCCGGAAACTCTGAGTCTAGGTCAAGAAAACACTGCATTCCAGGCTCACCGAAGCCCGCACCCAGATCAGGCTCTGCGATCGACCACAGTTCGCTCTCTCCGTCCGGTGTGATGTCATAAATCACGGCAGCAAGGTCTGGATCCATTTTTCTCAGCGTTTCTTCGTGGTCTGGGAACAGCTCCTGAAGATACGCTTCGCCAATACCAAACGAAACGAAGATGTCCAGCAGGGAATCTATCCAGGTTCCGCCTCCCAGGGTGAAGCGGGAAAAATTTACTGTTTGTCTTGCCGTCTGTTTGGGAACAGTCACCCGCCAGAAATCCTCCAAGTTCGGAAGCCCGTTTGGATTGATCCGGAACTCGATCCGGGTGGTGACGTCATCAAACGGGAGCATCGCATAGCCTTCGCGCTCCAGGTTGTCTATTCCCTCCTGGGGGAGGCCTGCTGTAATCGGCCCCCTTGAAATTGATCGTCTGTACCACTCCCTCCTCCAGTGTTGGAGCAATACGCTCTAACACAGGTCCGATAATCGATTCCACGTCAACTACATCGATCGCCTGCGCAAGATCAGGCTCCGACCGGTACAGGAAGTTGACCTTGAACTTCCCATCGACGAATGTCGCTTCACGAGGCCCAGGTACGTATTCCGGTATCGGCACCGCCGTGGGTTGAGGTGTCGCGGTCGGCTCCGGCACGCTTGAGGCCGCTAACGAACTAGTGGGCGTCCCCGTCGGCGCCGCTGCCGGTGTTGATCCGCTGGGATGACCCGCACGCCGCTGTCGACAGTGCAAGAAGGACCGCGCTTATGACAGCGGCCAATCGCATAAATCGTCGTCCCGGCACTCTTGTTTCTTGCGCCGAGTTTCGCTGCCATCGAATGGACTTGAATATTCGCAACATTGGCTTTGCCGCCCCCCTCGGAATCGAAAACCAGCCGGTCCTGGCCAATTAATGCCAATTTGTTCTCCGGCACATTAGATGGAGTGCCACAAACGGACAACTACCACCTTAACTGCCAACTATTCCGTAATTAGCGCTGTGTGAAATTCCAACTCCTGGCTAATCCACCTCGCGGTGTTGCGAAATTCGCACAGATTCAAGACCGTCACGATTATGTGGTACCAATCTCTGGCACACTGCCTTGGAAACCGGCGGCATGGTTAAAAATCGCCACGCGGCCGGTTTTCAAAGATGGCTAATTTCAGTGATCCTCCTCGACCCGCCATCGTTTACGGTTCCGGCGTTGAACTGGCGCTGTTGAGCAACGGGGATCGGTTAAAATTCGTCGGTTGCTGGGAGGTGATTAGTCATCGGTAGATCAGGGTCAGGGCCGTTCTTATTCGGCCGTTTCATACGCCGTCGGGGGACGGCAGACGCCGGACTACTCTTCGGAGTCGGCCTGGCGATCCTGATCGCCACCATTGTGATCGGCGGCGCCCCGGCCTACCTCAAAAGCCTGGACCGCGTCGGTGTGGAGGGTGTCCTCGACGATCTGCGACCGATTGGCAAAAACCTGGTCGTCACAAATGACGCCATTTCTTCAAGGCTCAGCGCGGTCAACTCGGTCACGGTAGAAATTGATCAGACTTCCGCCGCCGTTATGGGCCACCTTGCCTCACCTTCACGACGCGCGCTTCGGTCACCGTACCATCGCAATGTAGACCCGTTCACGATCGAGAATTGGTCCCTCGCACGTTTCGTGCTGATGGATGGATTCTTAGACAACGTGCAGTTCGTATCCGGCGGACCACCCCAGATACCTGTTAACAACCAGACCGGTGCGTCAACCGGAATCGTCGCAGAAGCTGCGATCCTGGAGAGTCTTGCGGAAGACCTCGGAATCTCCCGTGGAGAGACCCTGACGCTCAGGCTTGCGTTTGG
>Ga0066376_10004648_pt1 | contig 11881 bp, 6 predicted proteins | sample Knorr_S15_td_Bot_FD_77009 | JGI IMG/M metagenome (GOLD analysis project Ga0066376, IMG submission 77009) | Marine microbial communities from Southern Atlantic Ocean transect - Knorr_S15_td_Bottom_ad_5009_LV_A | ecosystem: Environmental > Aquatic > Marine > Oceanic | place: Southern Atlantic... | reverse complement strand
TGAAACTCTCCCACCCGATTTTGTTGTCATCGGGCGAAGCGAGAATGCCCTTGCCGGCATGGCCCATGAAGGTCGGAAGATCTATGGTATTCAGTTTCATCCTGAAGTGGTTCACACTCCCTGCGGCAAACAGATCCTGGAAAACTTTCTCCTTGAGATCTGTAAGTGCAGCGCAGATTGGACGATGTCCTCCTTTGCGGAAAATGCGGTCACCGAGATTTCCGCCCAAATCGGTCAGTCTCAGGCGGTTTGTGGCCTCTCAGGCGGGGTCGATTCTACGGTGGCGGCTACGCTGGTTGATCGCGCCATCGGTGATCGACTCACCTGCATCTTTGTCGACAATGGATTACTCAGAAAGAATGAATTTGAGGAAGTACTCCAGGAATTTCAGGAAAAGCTCTCTTTGAATGTCGTGGGTGTCGACGCCGGCCGTGAATTTCTGGAACCCCTGGCCGGTGTCGAAGACCCTGAGGTGAAACGAAAGATTATTGGGGAGCAGTTCATCCGCGTGTTCGAACGGGAGGCCAAGAAGTTGGGCGGGATTCAATTCCTTGTTCAAGGTACCCTCTATCCGGATGTGATCGAATCAGTTTCCGTCCTGGGTCCCTCTGCGACCATCAAGAGCCACCACAATGTGGGGGGATTGCCCGACAAAATGAATCTCTCCCTGGTTGAGCCTTTAAGGAATTTGTTCAAGGATGAGGTTCGACGCGTTGGCCAAGAGTTGGGGCTCCCGGAAAGTCTCATTCAACGGCAACCCTTCCCCGGGCCGGGTTTGTCGGTGCGCATTGTCGGCGAGGTCACGGAAGCTCGTCTCTATACGTTGCGCGAGGCGGACAAGATCGTGGAACAGGAAATAAAAGGTGCAGACCTCTATGCTAAAATTTGGCAGTCATTCGCGGTTTTGCTCCCTGTGAAGAGTGTCGGCGTCATGGGGGATGAAAGAACCTATGAGGATGTGATTGCGATCCGTGCCGTACATTCCGTGGATGGGATGACTGCCGACTGGGTTCCGTTGCCTCACGAACTGCTGGGGCGGATCTCTAACCGGATTGTGAATGAAGTCCGAGGGGTCAACCGAGTGGTTTACGACGTGAGTTCGAAGCCTCCCAGTACCATCGAATGGGAATGAACGGGAGGGATGAGGAATTGGGGGCAGCCCCCAATTCCTCATCCCTCCCGTAGAGAATAGAGAAAAGAAGGACAACCTCACGAAAGCACGACTGCACCAAAGCACGGGCGCGCAAGGCGCGCCTACACGCAGGCACTCATGAGTAACTTCGTTCACCTGCACCTGCATAGTCATTACAGTCTCCTGGACGGGGCCAATCAGCTCGAAGCCGTGGTTCGCCGTGCTGCAGAGTTGAAGATGCCGGCCCTTGCCTTATCGGATCATGGCAATCTGTTCGGAGCCGTTCAATTTCATGACCTGGCTCTCAAATATGGAGTCAAGCCCATTATTGGCTGTGAAGTTTATGTTGCCAGGGAGGGGCGTACATCGAAAAACGGTCGTTCCGCCCAGAGCAACCATCTGGTGCTTTTGGCCAAAGATGCCACCGGTTATAGCAATCTGGTCAAGCTGGTCTCACTGGGCTATCTGGAAGGGTTCTACTATCGTCCTCGCATCGATTTGGAGCTTCTCCAGGAGCACAGCGAAGGATTGTTGGGACTTTCCGCCTGTCTGCAAGGAATTGTGGCCTGGAATCTACTCCAGGATCAATATTCAGAGGCTCGCGAGGAGGCCGGAAAACTGGCGGAAATCCTGGGGCCGGGTAACTTTTACCTGGAGTTACAGGACCATGGGCTGGAGGAGCAAACAAAGGTCAATTCCCATGTACTGAAACTGGCCCGTGAGCTGGATCTTCCTCTGGTTGCCACCAACGACTGCCACTATCTCACTCAAGAGGATTCTTTCGCCCACGATGTTCTGCTCTGTATCCAGACCGGCAAGACCATTCACGATGAAAACCGACTCCGCTACAGCACCGATCAGTTCTACTTCAAGAATGCCGAGGAGATGGACTCGATATTTGCTCATGTGCCCGAAGCTCTCTCCAATACCCTTGAGGTGGCCGAGAAGTGCACCTTTGAATTCGGTGAACCGGAGAATATCTTTCCCGAATTTCAAGTTCCTTCCGACCACACCCTGGATAGCTATTTTGGGAAAGTGGTCAAGGACGGATTCGACAGCCGGCTTGAACGTCTCAAAGAAAAAGAGAATCTCGGGGAATTGCGCTACCCACTCTCTCACTATGAGCAGCGATTGTCGCAGGAAGTGGAAATCATCAAGAAGATGCAATTTTCCGGCTATTTTCTGATCGTATGGGATTTCATTCGCTACGCTCGCGAAAATCAGATCCCGGTGGGTCCAGGCCGAGGATCGGTGGCCGGATCTTTGGTCTCCTACGCCATGAGAATCACCGATGTGGACCCCCTTCAATATGATCTTCTCTTCGAGCGTTTTCTCAATCCGGAACGGGTCACTCCTCCCGACATTGACATCGATTTTTGCATGTTGCGACGCGGGGAAGTGATCGACTATGTGACTTCCAAGTACGGCCGCGGAAACGTCAGCCAGATCATCACTTTTGGCACCATGGCAGCCCGAGGGGCTATTCGTGATGTAGGACGTGGTCTGGACATCCCCTATGCCGAAGTGGACAAGATAGCTAAACTCGTCCCCCAAACTCCCGACGCCACACTGGAAAAGGCGGTCCAGCGGGTCAAGGAGCTCAAAGAGGCTGCCCAAAGCGATTCCCCTTATGCCCAATTGATTCAGGTTGCCCAGCAGCTGGAAGGGCTTGCCCGACACGCCTCCACCCACGCGGCTGGAGTGGTGATCGCCCCTCGGCCGCTGATTGACTTAATCCCTCTTTACAAGAGCACCAAGGGCGAGATCACGACCCAGTATTCGATGACGGATCTGGAGCGTCTGGGTCTCTTGAAGATGGATTTTCTGGCCCTGACCACCTTGACCGTCATCCATCAGACCGTGGCTCAAGTTAAAAATCAGGTCGGGGTGACCCTGGCTCTGGACAGGCTCGATCTTAATGAGCAGGAGACTTTCAAGCTCTTTTGTGAAGGAAAAACGACCGGCATTTTCCAGTTTGAATCTTCGGGCATGCGCGATATTTTGCGGCGCCTGCAACCCGACCGCTTTGAAGACCTCATCGCTTTGAACGCTCTGTACCGGCCGGGCCCCATTCAGGGAGGAATGATCGACGATTTCATCGGACGTCGTCAGGGTCAGGTCAAGATTGAATACGAAGTAGAGGAGCTTGATGAGATTCTCAAGGAAACCTATGGGGTGATCGTCTATCAGGAACAGGTGATGCAGATCGCCAGCAAGCTGGCAGGTTTTTCTCTTGGAGCGGCGGACCTTCTACGGCGGGCCATGGGCAAGAAGAAAAAAACGGTCATGCAGGCCCAGAAGAAACAGTTTTTGAGCGGGTGCAAGGAAAGAGGCATTCCCGCCAAGAAGGCGGAACGGATTTTCAAGTTGATGGAACAATTTGCCGGCTACGGATTCAACAAGAGTCATTCCGCTGCCTACGCCCTCCTGGCTTTTCAGACGGCTTATCTGAAAACCCATTATCCCGTGCAGTTTATGGCGGCTTTGCTCACCAGTGAGATGTCCAACACGGACAAGATCGTCAAGGATCTGGCCGAATGCAAAGACATGGGCATTCGCATTCTGCCTCCTGACATCAATGCCAGCCAGCTCGATTTTCTGGCCTCCGGAAAAGATATCAAGTTTGGTCTGGCCGCGATTCGAAACGTCGGAGAATCGGCCATTCGTGCCATTTTAAAGTGCCGGCCTGAAGACGAAGACTTTGCCAGTTTTTCCGAGTTCTGTGAGAACGTGGATCTTCGGGTCGTGAACAGACGGGCTGTGGAGTCCTTGATCAAGGCGGGCTCCTTTGATTCCTTGGGATATCATCGCAAGTCGCTCTTTGAATTTCTGGATCGTGCCATTGAGTCTGGACAGAATGCTCAAAGAGATCGTCTCAGCGGTCAGAAGAAGTTGTTTATGGCCCCAGAGATGACTTCGGCCGAAGGCCCTGTTTCGGATATACCCGATGCCGGAGAATGGCCGGATCGCCAGAAGTGGACTTATGAAAAGGAAACTTTGGGCTATTACGTCACCGGCCATCCGCTTCGAAACTATACCCGAGAGCTGGAGAAGTTTTCGAAGTTTTCTACCCTGGATATCACCGAGGAGATTTCGGGTCAGGAAGTGTCCGTGGGTGGAATGATCACCGGCCTTCGACAGCTCCGTACCCGCAAGGGAGATTCGATGGCCGCCTTTGAACTAGAGGATCTTTCGGGCACCGTCCAGGTCCTGGTCTGGCCCAATGCCTACAAGCGGAACAGCCAGTTGATGGAAGACGATGTGCCGGTCTTGGTTCGAGGACGCTGTGAACTGGATGCCAAAGGGGAGATTCGTCTGCTCTGCTCGCAACTTTTCCACTTGGACACCCTTTGGGATACGGTCGTTCAGAAAGCGAGAATTCGAATCTCACTTCCCTCCCTGAATTCCGAGAAAGTTTCCCAGCTCCATGCGCTGGTGAGTCATAACCAGGGAACCTGCCCCCTGGAATTTGAACTCCTCCAGCTTAAGGAATACCGTATTCGTGTCATTCCCCAGGAAGATCTTCTGATTAATCCCATCCCCTCCTTTATCCAGGAAGTGGAAAAGCTTTTTGGCGAAAACTCTGTAGCCTTGTATACTTAGGGCTAATCACGTGAACACTAAAGTTAAAGAGTTAATTGATCTCAAAGAACGCGTCGAGGAGCTTCCCAAAGAGGCCACGGCGGAAATAGCCACCCTCAAACAACTCATCTCTAAATTGGAGTCCGATCCTATAGGCAAATTGACCGCTTGGGAAAACGTCCAGCTTGCCCGCCACGCGGACCGGCCTTACACTCTCGATTTCATCTCCCGGCTGTTCACATCCTTCCGTCCCATTCAAGGTGACCGCAAATTTCGCGACGACCCGGCCATGATTGGGGGGATGGCTCTGTTTGAGGGTCAACCGGTCATGGTGATTGGCCAGCAGAAGGGCCGCAACACCAAGGAACGTCTCTATCGCAATTATGGAATGGCCAAACCCGAAGGCTATCGCAAAGCCATTCGCTTGATGCGCATGGCGGAGAAATTCAATCGCCCCATCATCACTTTCGTCGATACACCGGGGGCCTATCCCGGAATTGGCGCTGAGGCGAGAGGTCAGGCTGAGGCCATTGCTCGCAATTTGCGAGCAATGGCACGGCTTCGAGTGCCCATTGTGGTGATTGTCCTGGGGGAAGGGGGCAGTGGTGGAGCCCTTGCTCTGAGTCTGGGAGATCGAATTTTGATGCTGGAGCACTCGATCTATTCGGTGATCTCTCCGGAAAGCTGCTCGGCCATTCTGTGGAAGGACCAAGACCACGCCAAGGAGGCGGCTGAAGCTCTACGCTTGACGGCCAAGGACATGATGTCCTTCAAGGTCATTGATGAGATCGTTCCGGAACCCCCGGAAGGTTCCCACACCGATTGGGATAAGGCGGCTGCCCTCCTCAAGCCGGTATTGCTGCGCACCTTGGAAGCAATACGCCATCAAAGTGTTGAGGAAATGCTGACGGCACGATTTGAGAAATTCCGCCACATCGGGGAGCACCTCGAATAGCCGTGGCGGGTGGGCCCTCTTCTTCTTGTTCTTCTTCTTGTTCTTCTTCAGATCCCAAATTCCTCGCTGATATCATGCTGGGCAGCCTGGCCAGGTGGCTACGCATCCTTGGATACGATACTGCTTATGATAATCGGATCGATGATGATGAGATCATCGAGCGGTGCCGCCGAGAGAGCCGGATTGCTCTAACCCGGGATCGGCGGCTGACCCAGCGGTCCCGACTACGGGGCTGCCTCCTGATCGAGCGTGAGGAGTTGTTCGAGCAGATTCGGGAAGTCCTGCAAGCGATCGGCCATGAGATTGACCTGAACCAACTCCTGTGCCGCTGTCTTGAGTGCAACTCTCTTCTTGAAAGTGTGGACAAGGAAAGGATTCGGCTCCAGGTTCCCGCCTACGTCTTCAAGACCCAATCCCATTTCAAGAGATGTCCGGGCTGCCAGCGGATCTACTGGGGTGGTACTCACCGCCGGAACATTTACCAGCGCTTGAAGACCCGTCTATAATGATCCCTCTATTTATGAGGGCATCTAACGAATGAAGATCAAGTCGGTCCGCGGTACTCATGACTTGCTGCCTGAGTCCATAGGACTTTGGCAACAAATAGAAAGCACGGCTCGTGGAGTTTTCCGACTCTATGGCTACGAAGAGCTGCGCACTCCCATCTTTGAGAAGACCGAATTGTTTGCCCGCAGCATCGGAGCCGAAAGTGACATCGTCCAGAAGGAAATGTACACCTTCAACGACAGCAAGGGAAACCCCATCAGTCTTCGCCCCGAGGGAACGGCTCCGGTGGTGAGAGCCTATCTCGAGCACGGTCTTCATCACGATAAGAGCGTTCAAAAGCTGTACTACATTGGCCCTATGTTTCGCCATGAGCGACCGCAGAAGGGACGTTACCGGCAGTTCCATCAGGTGGGGGTTGAGGTCCTGGGCTCCGATCATCCTGCCCTGGAAGCTGAGGTGATTGAGATGTTGGTTCGGTTTTTGCGGGACCTGGGAGCCTCGGAGATTCAGCTGCTTGTGAACTCAGTGGGATGCCCCAATTGCAGGCCCGGATATGTGAAGATCTTGAAGGAAGAGTTGGACAAGCTCCAGGATGGCCTGTGCGCAGAGTGCCAGCGTCGGAGCACGACCAATCCTCTGCGAGTTCTCGACTGCAAGGTTCCAGCCTGTCAGCCATTGATTGACGGACTTCCCTCCATTCTCGACCATCTGTGTGAAGAATGCCGGCAGCACTTCGAGCAATTTCAGGCCTACCTAGAGCTTCAAAACATCCCCTTCGAGGTCGTTTCACGTCTGGTCCGAGGACTCGACTATTACGTGGGGACGACCTTTGAAATGATCAGCTCGAAGCTGGGACCGACACAGAATGCCGTTGTGGGAGGCGGGCGTTATGATGGTCTTCCGGAGCTCCTGGGTGGACCACCTACTCCAGGCTTTGGCTTTGCTCTGGGAATCGAACGCTTGGTTGTCTTACTGGAAGAAAATGAAACCGGACTGAGGCCGGGTCCCGACATCTTCTTGGCTTACCTAGATGAAAGTGTACTCCAGGAGACACTCGGACTGGCTCGGGAACTCCGCGACCAGGGGATTAGTGCCTATGTGGATTTCGAGGGCCGCAGCCTGAAGGCACAGATGAGATTGGCCAATAAGCTGCACAGTCTTTTTACCTGTATCATTGGCGACGATGAGGTGAAAAGTGGTCAATTTCCCATTAAGCGCATGGAAGACGGCCACCAGATCACACAGGCCCGAGAGGCGATCGCCTCGTATGTGAAAGAAGATGGGGTGATCACGTCATGACTTCATCAACCGATCTGAAACGGACCTGCCACTGCGGCCTGATCAAGGAGGGACACGTCGACCAGACGGTCACGGTGATGGGCTGGGTGGATCGTCGCCGCGACCTGGGAAGTTTGATCTTCCTGGATCTGCGTGATCGAGAAGGGATCGTTCAGGTGGTGGCCAATCCCGAACATGCCGGTGCCCTGGCCAAAGCCAAGGAAGCGCGTCCCGAAGATGTTCTGGCCATCACCGGCAAGGTGGTGTGGCGAGACCAGGAAACGGTCAATCCTGAGCTTCCTACCGGCCGACTGGAGATTCTGGCGGACAGGATCGAATTGCTCAACGCCTCTGAAACGCCCCCTTTCCCGATCAATTCTCCCGCTTCGGCCTCCGAAGAAACACGTCTTCATTTCCGCTTCCTGGACCTGAGGCGGGAGCGTTTGCAGCGCAATCTCAAGCTTCGACATCGAGCCTCCATGGCGATCCGCAATTTTTTAGATGAAGAGGGCTTTCTGGAAATTGAGACTCCTTTCTTAACCCGATCCACACCGGAAGGAGCGCGCGACTACCTGGTGCCCAGTCGTCTCTACCCAGGTCAGTTCTATGCGCTACCCCAGTCGCCCCAGCTCTTCAAGCAGCTTCTCATGGTGGCCGGCTTTGACCGCTACTTTCAAATCGTTCGCTGCTTCCGAGACGAAGATCTGCGCTCGGATCGGCAGCCGGAATTTACTCAAATCGACCTTGAAATCTCTTTTCCCCAAATAGAGACCATCTTTCAAGTGGTGGAACGGTTACTGGAGAAAGTCTTCTCCCTGGCTGAGATCTCAGTTCCGACGCCCTTTCCGCGGCTGAGCTACTCTGAAGCCATCTCCCAGTATGGAACGGACCGCCCCGACATTCGATACGACCTGAAGCTGGTGGATGTCTCTGCTGCATTTTCCCAGACAAGTTTTCGAGTTTTCCTCCAGATTATGGAGGATGGCGGCCTGATCAAGGGCATTCGGGTTCCCGGGGGTGCCAGTTACTCTCGCAAACAGCTCGATGACCTTCGGGGGTTTGTCCAGGACCAGGGGATGGGTGCCGATTTGAGTTGGATTAAAGTGACGGCCGATGGTATGAAGTCCTCCCTGCCCAAGGCCGTGGGTGAAAAGGAGCTGGAAGCCGTAAGAGAGTCAGCCCAGCTTGAGGAGAACGACCTTTTCTTGATGCTGGGGGGGCCCCAGCAGAGCGTTCACCTGATCCTGGGTCGGCTGCGCGAACAGTTGGCCCTCCAGGAGAATTTGATTCCGGAAAAGAGCCACGCCTTTCTGTGGGTGTACGATTTCCCCCTTCTGGAATGGAACGAGCAGGAAAAGCGTTACTCTGCCTGCCATCATCCCTTCACCTCCCCTCTGGATGAGGACCTGGAATTTTTGGAGAGCGATCCGGCCCGAGTACGGGCCAAGTCCTACGATGTCGTCTTGAATGGAGTGGAAATCGGGGGTGGCTCAATCCGCATCCACCAGCGCGATTTGCAAACCCGGGTTTTCCAGGCTCTGGGGATTGAGCCGGAGGAGGCCGAGGCTAAATTCGGATTCCTGCTGGAAGCTATGGGATACGGAGCCCCACCCCATGGCGGTATTGCCCTGGGCCTGGATCGCATCATCATGCTTCTGGCCGGGGAACGATCCTTGCGCGACGTCATTGCCTTTCCCAAGACAGCCCGAGCTGTGGATCTCATGTGCGGTGCCCCTTCCCCGGTCGACGAGAAGCAGCTCAAGGAATTACGCCTGAAGCTGCAAGAATAGGTATCAGAGCCGCAGGCTTTAGCCTGCGGGCCCGTGGGCTGAAGCCCACGGCTCTGACTGCGTTACCTCGCCCGGGCTAGTGTCATCGACCCAAGCTATAATGCCGGCGATGGCAAGGGTCCGACTTCTTCCCGACATCCTGGCCCACAAGATCGCAGCCGGCGAGGTTGTGGAGCGCCCTGCCTCGGTGCTGAAGGAGCTGCTTGAAAACTCCTTGGATTCCGAGGCTCGGCGAATTGTGGTGGAAGCCGAGGAGGGCGGAAAGCGACTGATCGTCGTGCGCGATGATGGCATGGGGATGAGCTCGGAGGATGCTCGCCTGGCTTTCCAACATCACGCCACCAGCAAGATTCAAAGCTTCGAGGACCTCAGCCATCTTCAAACCCTGGGGTTTCGTGGCGAAGCCCTACCCTCCATTGCTTCCGTTTCTCGACTTCGATTACGGACGGTTGAACGGGGCTCATCCACGCCTCTAGGAAGCGAACTTGAATCCGAGGGAGGAGAATTGAAAGAAGTGAAGGAGATCTCCTGGCCCACAGGGACAGAAGTACGGGTGGAGGATCTTTTCTTTAACGTTCCGGTTCGGCGTGAGTTCTTGAAGAGGACCAGCACGGAACTCGGCCACCTGAGCCGTCAAGTGATGAATTGTGCCATTGCCTATCCCCACGTGGCGTTCGATTTTCAACATAACGGCAGGTCGGTGGTAGAGGCCACGGCCGTGGAGTCTCTCGAGGATCGGATTCACCAGGTCTTTGGGAAGTCCTTCTTGGAAAATCTGGTGAAGGTGGACTACAAAAAGAACGGAATCGCTCTCTCGGGTTTCGTCTCCCTTCCCCACGAACAGCGCACCAGCTCTCGATCACAATTTCTTTACGTCAACCGTCGCTTGGTCAGGGATCGCATGTTGACTCACGCCGTCCGACTGGCTTACCAGGATCTAATCCCTTCCAACTCCTATCCTGCCGTCATTCTCTTCCTGGAAGTGGATCCCGAGCAGGTGGATGTCAACGTGCATCCCTGTAAGACCGAGATCCGCTTTAGACATTCCAATTCGGTGCACCAGGCCATTCGACACGGGATTGAGGAAGCCCTGCTGGGAGAGCGAAAGAGCCTGTCCCATCTGGCTCGAGATCTGCCGGAAAGCGATCTGCAGGCCCAGAGTCGTCCCTATTCCGATCATGGGATGGCCAGGAACGCGGCCGCAGTGTTTCAGCGTCATTCTCTGCAAGGGAACCCTTTGCCGACGCTGGGGAATTCGCATCCAACACTCAACGGTTTCGTTCATGAAAACGCCGTCCCGTCTTATAGCCCATCTGGAGCCGAGGATCTCCATGGCGAGGACATCCCTGAGACCGATAGCATTGACCCCGTTCCCGTTGTCCTGGGGCAGTTCGTAGAGAGTTTCGTGGTATCGGTCGATCGGGAAGGAGTCCTGTTGGTGGACCAGCACGTAGCTCACGAGAGAATTCTCTATGATCAGGCCCTTCGTCAGATGGAATCTCCCCGCCCCTGCGCCACCCAGCGCCTCTTGATTCCTCTGACTTATGAACTCAATTTCCACCAGCGAGCGATCTGTGAGCAAATTTTGGAGTTGCTCAACGCCAATGGGTTTGAGGTGGAGTGGTTTGGGGAACAGACCCTGGTGATCAAAGGGGTTCCTTCCTTCGCCCGGGAATGTGATGCGCAGCTCTTGATCGAGGGTATTCTAGATGAACTCACCTCTCAGAGCCGGGAGGAGGTCGATGAAAACAGCCGCATGAAACGGTTGCGACAGAAGATTGCCATCAGCCTGTCCTGCAGAGCGGCCATCAAGATCAACACACCCCTTTCCCAGGACAAAATGCAATGGCTTCTGGATGAGCTGTTCCGCTGCGACAATCCCTTTACCTGTCCTCACGGGCGCCCCATCGTGCTGCGGATGGGCATTGAGGAAGTATTGAGGGGCTTCAAGAGAATTTAACCTAGGGGCGCGAGCCGCCGCCCCCCCTTACGCCGTATCCCACAAAAAAAAGCCCCCTTTTCAGGGGGCTTAAAAATCCCGGCGATGACCTACTTTCCCACACAGACTACCATGCAGTATCATCGGCGCTAGAGGGCTTAACTACTGTGTTCGGTATGGGAACAGGTGTCTCTCCTCTGCTAAAATCACCGGAAATTGGAAAGCAAAAGCAAACTCACTAGAGTTCAAGGACAGTCCCTGAACTCTCACTTTGTGCGACAAAAAATTCTAGGTCAAGCCTCACGACCGATTAGTACAGGTAAGCTTCATCCGTTGCCGGACTTCCACCGCCTGCCTATCAACCTTGTCGTCTCCAAGGGGTCTTCAGTCCCGATTACTCGGGAGGGAGATCTTATCTTGGGGCGGGCTTCACGCTTATATGCATTCAGCGTTTATCCCTCCCGCACGTGACTACCCAGCGGTGCTCCTGGCGGAACAACTGGTACATCAGAGGTGCGTCCAACCCGGTCCTCTCGTACTAGGGTCAGCCCCCCTCAAATCTCCTGCGCCCACGACAGATAGGGACCGAACTGTCTCACGACGTTCTAAACCCAGCTCACGTACCGCTTTAATCGGCGAACAGCCGAACCCTTGGAACCTTCTTCAGCTCCAGGATGCGATGAGCCGACATCGAGGTG
>Ga0066376_10004647_pt1 | contig 11881 bp, 9 predicted proteins | sample Knorr_S15_td_Bot_FD_77009 | JGI IMG/M metagenome (GOLD analysis project Ga0066376, IMG submission 77009) | Marine microbial communities from Southern Atlantic Ocean transect - Knorr_S15_td_Bottom_ad_5009_LV_A | ecosystem: Environmental > Aquatic > Marine > Oceanic | place: Southern Atlantic... | reverse complement strand
TGTCGGCTCGACGCCGGCTGCGATCGACCCGGCATTACAGCTGCTCTGGGCAGGTGACGGTCGTGCGGTAACAGACGTGATAGTCGACGGCGTTGCGGTGCTCCAGGATGGCGTCAGCACCAGGGTCGACTACAGAGACCTTGTGTCCGAGGCCAAGCTGGCCCAACGCAAACTCCTCCGGCAGGCTGGGCTATCACCGTCGCCCCGCTGGCCGGTCCGCTGAGAGACAGGCAGCCGGGGCACCTAGGTCTTGGGAGACTCGACATGGTCCTATATCCCAGACCGTGCACCACAGCCCCACCGCCTGCCTGGCACCCAGCAAAGAAGTGCTCCTCGTCGAAGGCAGTAATCCTGCCATCTTCTAGGACCATCCGCCCATAGACGAAGACCGTGGGAACACCACGATTGTCCTCGAAACGGGCCAACTGGTTCACAAGGTTCAAGAACGGCCACAACTCCGGCTTACCCGTGTCGTGAAACTCAACAACGGCAAAGTTGCCGTTTACCCCGCCTCTGGGGAGATCAGCGAGCGATACCGCCTCCTCCACTCGAGGGATGCCTTGTCAGACCGCACGTCGACCAGGTCACCATGACCCAACGCCAGCTCCCCTTCGAGATGTTCCAGCATCTTTCGGTCCTCTTCAGCAACAGCTAGCTCAAAATCGACGATCTCTTGGCCCGCGGAAGAGACATCGTCGTTTCGCCAGAGGACGAAAGTGAAATAACTACATTCCTTGCTGATTGGAGCAACTGTCATGAACAAAGTCTGTTCAATGCCGTTTTTGTAGGACATCGTGCTCCGGACTGATAACGGGAGTGAAAATCCGGTCGACATTTCCAGACTAATGATGTCCTCTCCACCGCCAGACATTGACTTTGCTTCACCTTCGTTGTTGATGACCACGGAGTATTCATATCCGTAGAAGGTGCCATCAAGCTGTTTGAGGCTGAAGTTCGGGACCACCCGTTCCTGTTGGCGGCCGAAGGTTCCGACATGGGTATAGGGAAAGTGGGCGACATCGAGCATGTTGTCGATCATTCGGGTGGCCGAACAGTTCCAGACCTGCATCGATGTATTCAGCCGGGTGAAATTCGCGTCTCTCTCTACTCCCAAATCAGGGACTGAAGATCTTGGCTCATCTGGACAAAGCCAGACCAGGCCGTAGTGCTCTTCGATGGACAGGGTGGTGAGGTGCGCCTTGGGTGGGATCGCTGTTCCCTCATCGGATGAGGGGATCTTCTCGCACCGTCCCTGTTCCCCAAATTCCCAGCCGTGGTAGGGGCATCTGAGACAGCCCGCCTCCACCGTTCCATCGGACAATCGGCCTTCTCTGTGGGTACAACGATCCCTAGTTGCGATGAGTTTTTGGGTCGCAGTTCCCCAAATCACATAGGAGATGTCAAAGAGCTCAACGGAGACTGGGGATTCTCCAATCTCGTCAACCGTTGCTACGGCGTACCAGTGGTGGTCTAACGGGTTGGTGCCCACCCTTAATCGCCTACACCAGTAACAGAACCGAGATCCGCTACTTGCCTCTCATACCGGTCAACCAACCAGGAGTTGAACTGTGGGATGACAGCTTCCTGCCACGAATAATTTCCCCGTGGCGCAAACCGGGATTCCATTCCTTGCTGGACACCGACATTTGTCGGCATGTCCTGGGCGTTGAAATATGAAACACCCTGAATTGCGGTTTCGAGAAGTTTGTCAAAGAGGGGAAGCATCGTGGTTTCTTCTGGAAACAGGTAGGCCATGCTCAGGTTGTGTGTCTTGGGTCCGGTCGGATCAACGGTGAACCAGAAGGCAGAGTCCGACTGAACACCGATGAGGAGACTCGGTGGTATAAGAGCAAATACGACCTGCTGGCGCTCTTCATCCGTCGTATTCGGCAGGAGAGGAAACAGCGCTTGGTGCGTTGGGTTGAACCCACCCCCTGGCTCAAGTGTCTTGTTCAATCCATACATACCTCCGTCCCCTTGCTCATATTCCGAGTACCAGGCGCCACTTGACGGAGCCCAGTCATGAATTCCGCTATGGAGGCGACTGTTGTGGTACATCTCCATGAAGTTCTCGATCATGATCTTCCAGTTGAACGGAACGTCGGGAATGGTGATCGGATCTACGCTCACCAGGTCTTCAAGAGCATGGTTCTCTAGGACTGCGTCAAGCTTCGTCAGAGAAGGCGCTAGTGGTCTAGGACAAGGAGAGAGGTTGACGAAGACGAATCCCTGCCACGTCTCCGTCGCAATCTTCGGGAGAGCTACGGAAGACATATCGAATCCCGCTGTTTCAGACATCTCCGATGCCCCAATCAATTGACCATCTAGACCATAAACCCAATGGTGGTACGGGCAACGGAAGTGCCTTGCATTGCCCGAGATATGAACCGGCGCCCCAAAGAGGTCCTCTTCGCCCCTCTCCAGATCTGCGGTCACGCAGAGGCCCCGATGCTGGCAGACAGCAGACATCGCCTGTATCTCTGTGTCCGAAACCCGGGTGACGATAATCTGTTCGCCTCCACAAGACCGAGCGATGAAGTCCCCGACCTCGACCAACGACTCCACTCGCCCGACACAGAGCCATTCCTGACCAAAGATGGCCTCGGCTTCAAACCGGTAAAAGTCCTCGCTGAAATAGACGGCAGGAGGCAGACCCACGGCGTCACGGAATGTTCCCCGAGAAGATTCGAATTCCGCCAGGTCCAGCGGGCAGACTTGAGACTGGAAGCTCATTCCCAACTCCTTCAACTACATTTTGGTCAGACAGACTGACCATACAATAGACTCTCACCGGCGAGCCCACTTCTCAGCATCCAAACAAGGAAGAACCATGTCGTATCCGAACACCCTTGTATTCATTGACTTCCCTACGGACGATGTCGACGCTGCTAACGCCTTCTATAGCGAGGTTTTCAACTGGGAGATCGAGGAGCGGATTCCCGGAATATTTCATCGGATCGTCCCGGGCCAAAACTTCAAGGTGGATGACGGGTCTCAGGGGCCGACCGGCAACCTTCACATGGGAATCTCCAACGCGGCCAACATGCGACCCCATCCGGCCCCCGAACCTTCCGAACCGACCCACCTCAATCCTGGAGGTCGGGCAATAAGGGCTTGGATATTGGTGAGTGAAGATGATTCCTTCGATCGGATTCTCGAGGCTGCAGGCCGTCTCGGAGGGACCATTCTCTGGCGCGACCATTTTTGGACCGAGTTCGGCGGCGCAAGCGCTTCCTTTATCGACCCGTGGGGAAATCAGATCAATCTGTGGCAACACCTTCCCGATGCTGAGGTTGACGAAGACACCCATCAGGTCGTGGGCGAGTTTTCTGTCCCCACTGGATGGACCGTGGAGTAGGCGCTGAGCCTCGCCAGGACAAAATGGCTACAAGTACGCGGTCTACACCGGGGGCCGGCCTAGAAGACGGGGTACTTGGCCTTATCCGGCAGCCCAGACCGACTGGTAATGGCCTCGCCAGCAAGTTGTGCCTTCGCGTATAGCGCAGCTTCGTCCACTGTCAGCATCTCGCCGTTCTCGACGACCTTGCGCCCGTCCACTACTACTGTGTGCACCCCTCGGCCATCTGCCGACCAGACGAGTTGATTCATAACATTGAGTAGTGGTCGCCACTCCGGGCGATCGGTGTCATGTAGGACGAGGTCGGCCCGTTTACCCACTTCAAGGGACCCGATCTCTTCGCTCATCTGCATAGCGGAGGCACCGCCAATGGTGGCCATCTCAAATGCCTTCTCCGCCGGGAACATCTGCGGATCTTGTCGAGCGTCCTTAAACAGTCCCGCAACCAAATACGTCGCTCGCATCAGGTCGGAGTAGTTGCTCGCATTATTTCCATCGGTTCCAATAGCAACATTGGTTCCCGCCATGACCATTTCGGGCATCTTTCCTATCTGGGTCACGCCGTAGCTCACTTTGAGGGCCGTCGTTGGACAATGGACGACATGAGCCCCGGTCTCCGCGATGACCGACAACTCCTCGCCGTCCACCTGCACACAGTGGGTCATGACCACGTCTGCTCCCAGGACGCCGAGTTCAGCGAGATGAACCATTGGTCGTTGTCCAAACTCGGCTATGAAACCCTCAGGATCGTGTTTCGTTGGGGACATGTGGAAGCTCAGCCCGACCCCATGTTCGGTGGCTAGTTCACGTGCGGCCTTCCACAGCGGATCTGAGATTGTCGTATGTCCTACGACCGTCGACCAAGTGCCGATGCGGTCGTCGGGTCCGGCTTTGAAGGTCTCCAATTGCCGCTGAAGATGGCCAATTGCCTCATCCGTACTCTGCCTGTAGACGTCCGGTTCAGGTGGTAAGTCCCAGACCCATCGACCGACTCTGCCTCGAATACCCACCTCCTCCAGACCGTCAATTACCTCATCGAGAAAACGAATCGTCCCGGCTTCCAGAAACGTTGTGGTTCCAGACTTGAGCATCTCCACCGAGGCCAATATCGCTGAGAGTCGCTCTTCCTCCGCGGTATGAACCGAATAGAGCCCACAGAGCCACACGAAGACGTTCTCTTCAAACGACGTGTCGTCGGGCACGTAACCCTTCGTCAGTGGCTCTCCGGTTATATGGATGTGTGAATTGACCAGACCCGGGGTGATGACGAACCGTTCGCCGCCGATCGTCTCTTCGGGCGCGTAGACAGCCTCAAGGTCATCTGCTTTGCCGACGGCGACAATCCTTCCGTCGCGAACAGCGACCGCCCCATTGCGGATGATGTCGCGCCCCTCGTTCATGGTGACTAGGTACCAGCCCTTAGCGAGTAGGTCGATCTTCTCGGCCACTTCTATGTCCCCTTGATCGCTGGTTTGACGGCTACAAAGCACTGTTGAAATCCGATGGGCTCAATCAGCCGGAGCGCTTCGAAGCCAGCGTCTCGAAGCCAGACTGAGAACTCTTCGTGGGTAAAGGTGAATCCTCTTGTCGTGCTGGCCATCATCGTGGCCCCCATGAGAACGGCATGGGGGTTGAGTTTCCGCTCTCGGTCACAGAAATAGTCAGAGAGAATCAAACGACCTCCAGGCACAAGGGCACTGAAAGCTCTTCGAATCAGGTGCTTGGCTCCGTCCTCGCCCTCCGTGCGGCAGATATGGCCGAGAATTACGAGGTCATAGCCCTCGTTTTCGATTTCAACGGTGTGAAAGTCACCAGGCCGACATTCGATTCGATCGGTCAGGCCGAAACGCGTGGCATTAGCTCGCGCAACTGGCAATACCTCATGAAGGTCATTTACGAGCGCTGTCGCCCGACCGTTCTGCTGCAGAATTGCGATCGCCCAAGGAGCGCCTCCGGCCCCTAACTCCAGAACTCGGGCTTCAGGCATCGCGGAGTATCGGATCTTGAGGTCCGCTCGCGTTGCACATCGGTGCATCGTCGTGAAGGTGCCTTCAACAAGGGGTATATAGAATGCCGCCGGATCGTCCTCTATCGGATGAGCCGGCTTCCCCTGGCGCACAGTGTCCGCAAGACGCGACCAGTTCTCATGGGGGCCTGGGGCTACTGGCACCAATCCAGCCATTGTCGCCGGTCCATCGCTGACTAGGTAGCGCTTAGCGGCGTCGTTGAGGTCGTAGACGTTCCTGACCTGTTCAAGGAGCTCAAGGGTGACTACTGCGTCTAGGAGCGCCCGCAGGTGCAGGACAGGCAGAGACAGTTCCTCGCTCAGCTGCTCGACCGTGGACGGTCCAATTCTCTGAAGCGTGTCAAAGATGTTGAGATCAAGGGCGGCCACCAGGACGTAGTACCGGCCGAGTCCCTCAATGGCAGCCCAAACCGGTGCGGCCGTCGGGGGCTTAAAATCGGTCCAGGGGCGGCCAACATGGGCCATCGTGTGAGTTTTCTTCAACTCAGGGTATGGGGCATCGCGTGGCTCGTTCACGGTCTCGCCCAGGCCGGTCTATTGAAGCCTCCCGGCTTACGCCTCACGGAACCAGGAGAATTTTGCCGAAAAAGTCACTTTCAATCATCTTCTGCTGGGCGTCCGCCGCCGCCGCTAGAGGAAAACGTGAGTCAATCGTAATCTTGAAGTCTCCTGCGCAGAACTGCTTCCAAAGGGGTCCCATTTCATCAGGACCAAAGGGATTCGAACCCAATATTCGTATCCCGGAGTGGAACAGGTACCCAAGCGAGGGAATGGTGGCTTCGTCTCCTGATGAGTTTCCGCAACTCACCAGCCGCCCTCCAATGCCAATCGAGAAGAGCGACTGTCCGAATAATGCGGTCCCTACGTGATCGAAGACCATGTCGACTCCGGCGCCGTGTGTGACCTCCCTTGCCCAAGAAGCGACGTCCTCTGTCCGGTTGTTCAAGACGTGGTCCGCTCCCAATTCAAGCGCCCGTCGACACTTTTCTCCGGTTCCAGCAGTCGCTAGGACCGTGGCACCAGCACCCTTCGCCAGTTGAATGCCCGCCGTCGAAACTCCTGAACCAGCGGCGTGAACCAGCACTGTTTCTTCAGCACGGAGATCTCCAACTACGAAGAGTGCATGATTAGCGGTTAGGTAGCAGGTTGGGAACGTTGCTGCGTCCTGAAGACCTATGTGCTCTGGAACCAAGTACGCGTGCGACGCCGGAACGAGACACTTCTCTGCGTATCCGCCGTCAACGTTCGCGCCAATGATACCGAGCTCGCCGTAAAGGTCTCCTCGGCCATTTAGCTTCGAATAGTCGGAAACTCCCGCCAACGAAGGATCTATGACGACCCGATCCCCGACTTCTAGAGAATCCACTCCGGATCCGATAGCGCTAACTATTCCCGCCACGTCCATTCCAGAAATGTGCGGGTAGGTGAAACCAGGCATCTGGTACCAGCCATTTCGCTGAACAACGTCGAGCCGATTAAGCGCTGTAGCGGCTACATCTATTACTACGTCTGCAGATCCAGGTTCTGGGTCAGGCACATCGACGTACTGAAGTACCTCTGGCCCGCCAGGTTCCTCATACAGCATTGCCTTCATTCAAACTCAACGCCCTTCTTCAACAGTCAAGGAACACTTTTCACGTTGCGCAACCACTCTCACGCCCTCTACCCGCCTTGGGATGCCGCGCCCTCACTACCTGAGGCCACGTACAAACGGACGAGCTAGTGCTGCGGGAGGTCGTACCCGGTGAGCGAACAGGGCCATTCCTAGAATGGTTACGAGGAAGGGAAGGGCCTGGAGTAGTTCATTGTTCACCTGGTAACCCAGTCCTTGGATGGAGAGCCTGAACGAAAGTGCTGCAGCAAAGACAACGCAACCGAGAATGGTCCCTCGAAGGGTCCACCCGCCGAAGATCACTGCCGCAATAGCAATAAACCCGCGTCCGCCCACAATCGAGTCGTCAAAGCGACCAACCTGGACAAAGACGAGAAAGGCTCCACCTAGACCTGACGTCAGACCGGCGTAATAGACGGCCTGCCTCCGGCGTCTATTCACGTCGATTCCCGAAACGTCCGCAGATTGTGGATTCTCTCCGGCCGCCCTTAACTCAAGCCCCCATCTCGTCCGATAGACGAGCCACCACGACAAGGGTATGAGGACGTATAGAAGGTAGAACGGCCATGGTTGGCCAAACAGCGCCTTTCCGATCAAGGGGACTTTGTTGAGAATCGGAACGGTCCACCGGGCCGCTGTCTTCGTTGCAGGATCAATTTCACGATCAAGGAACCCCGTCAGGCCGAAGATCAAGATGTTGAGTGTGAGGCCAACCACAAACTGGTCAGCAGACAATCGATGGCTCATCTCTGCCTGGATGGCCGCCACTAACATTCCGCCAAGGATTCCTGCCACCAAAGCGACCACAACTGAGTCGGTAAGGTCATAGCCGACAGCGCTCGTGAAGGCCCCGGCGAGCAACATCGCCTCTACTGAAATATTTAGGGTTCCAGCTCGTTCAGCCACCCACTCGCCTGTCGCAGCAAAGGCGAGAAGGCCTCCGAAAAGGGCCGCGTTGATATAGGTCGAGTTACTAGTGAAGATGTCATAAACGGCTTCTGGGAAACTGCTCATCTCTCTACCTAGACCCTTACTGTCGCCGCTGCCCTGGCACGTCGAATGTTTCGCAAAACCATCACTGCGGGTGGGATTAGGAGTGCAAGAACCAAAAGGCCCTGGATTACATCGGTGATCCGTCCTTCCACACCTGTACTACCAACAAAACTCGAACCAGTTCGAAGGCAAGCGAAGACAAATGCAACCGGGACGGCCAGAAAAACTCGTTCTCGGACAACCAGGGCGACTAGTAGACCTGTCCAGCCAATATTGTCGGAAAATCCGGTCATGAACTGGTAGTTGCCAAATGAGAATCCGCCTCCCGCAAGCATTGCCCCGCCCGCAAGGCCCGCAAATCCGCCGCTAATCATGAGAGCGCCGGCTCCAAAAACCTTCTCCGAAACACCGCAGCGCTTCGCAACACGTGGATTGTGGCCCAACAGGCGGAGTCGAAGCCCCCAGACCGTTCGCCCAAGCCCAAACGCGAGGAGGAGTGCGAGAACCACGCCGATGTAGACCGTAAGCGGAAACTCATTTCCGAAGATCTCGGGTCTGGGTAGGCGATTGTTGGAAGCCAGCTGCTTACTGACTTGGTTCCGATTACCCCTGGAACTCTGCGGAGCCAACAGCAACCACTCCCACCTCATTCCGTAAGCCACCGTCTGGATGGAGACCGTGACAAGCAGGAGTGTCGACAGGACCTCCGGAACACCTCTCCAATAACGGAGACCAGCGGCAATCCCTGCCCAGGCTGCTCCTCCGATAGCCCCGAATAAGAGAATCAGTACGACGTTGAGAGGCCCCGGACCACCAATTAGGAATGAGAAATAGGTGGCCACCGCCGCTCCGAAGAGAAGTTGTCCCTCCTGGCCAATGTTTACGAGACCCGCCTTCGCAGAAACCACCGTTCCCAAGGCAACTAGGAGCAGCGGGCCCGCAACGCCCAGCGTCTCCCCCCAGCGGCCAGGCCGTCTAACGCTCCCGTCAAGAAGGGCGCTGAGCACCGGGAGCCAATCTCCACCGGTTGCCTCAACCAAAGTCCCGGCAATCAGCAAAGCAACGGAAATGCTCAGCGCGTATAGAACCAGCCACTCGCCGACACGGATACGCCGCCAAGTCTTAGAAGTCGGAGCAACTTCCGCTGTACCGGTGCTCATCCGGTCGAGCCACCCATCAGAAGCCCAAGATTCTCAAGACTCGCCTCACTCCGAGACATTTCTCCGGCGACTCGTCCTCCTCGAAGTACAACGATTCGATTAGAGAGGTCCAGTATCTCCTCCAACTCACTTGAGATAAGCAGGACGGCGACACCCTCTTCGGCTGCAGTTCTCAACCGGTTGCTCATGTATTCAATGGCAACTACGTCCAGTCCCCTGGTCGGCTGAGCTGCAACAAGGACCTTCGGGTTCTGCACGAGTTCTCGCGCAAGAACGACGCGCTGTTGGTTACCTCCCGAGAGAGACCACATCGGGGCAGCCGGCCCGTCACACTGGATGTCGAACTCTTCGATTATCTCCCGAGCAAACGCGGCAAGGCGCTTGGGATCGATCAAAGACCTTCTGGCCACACAGTACGGGTCAGTTATGACCAGATTTTCGGCAACCGTCATCTCGAGGACAATCCCACTGTCGTGTCGATCTTCTGGAATCACCCCAATACCCGCCCTCGCCATAGCTCCGGGTCGGCCTGCTGGGACAGCGTTACCGTCGACCTCCACTCGCCCGGACTCCAGCGGCAACAGGCTGGAAAGGAGATCACCTACGGGGCGCTGTCCGTTTCCTTCTACGCCCGCTAAACCGACAATTGTGCCCCGATGCAACTCGATCGTTAGGCCATCAAGGATCTTGGTGCCTTCTGGGCCGCGTGCAACAGCCCCCTCAATACGGAGGGCCGGATGTTGGCTGTCCGGACCCGAAGAACCAGGCGACCCCATGTCTTGATGCCCCTGTTCGTCATCTCCGACGAGACCTAGGGCGGCACGCTCGGACCGAAGCAACACGTCTCGGCCGACCATGCTCCTCGCCAACTTTCGAGCGTTCGTTTCGGATGGGACCTGACGATCGACCACCCGACCCTGCCGCATGATCGATATCTCATCTGCTGCGCTAAGCATCTCGTCGAGCTTGTGACTAACCAGGGCAACAGCACGCCCTTCAGCGGCAACCACATTTCGTAATGAACTGAACAACTGTTTCGACTCCTCCGGTGTGAGGACTGAAGTCGGTTCATCAAAGATCACGATCTGTGGATCTCGCCGTAAGCACTTGATGATCTCCACACGCTGTCGTAGGCCAGCGGGGAGGTCCCCAACACGGGCATCTGGGTCAATCGCTAGCCCGTATTGCTCGCTGATCTCCTCGATGCGCTCGCGGACGGTACCTGGATCCAAAGTCCCCTTCTCGCCGAGAGCCACATTCTCCCAGACGGAAAGTGCCTCAATGAGGCTGAAGTGTTGATGGACCATTCCGATACCCAGATCAGCGGCCACCAAGGGGTCGTGGATCCGCCGCTCTGCTCCATCAACGACGATCCTTCCCTCATCGGGCAACACGAGCCCGATAAGGATCTTCATCAGGGTTGATTTTCCAGCACCGTTCTCGCCAAGAATCCCGTGAATCTGGCCGCGGTGAAAAACCATGTCGACACCTTCACACGCAACAACTGCGCCGAAACGCTTGGTGATGCCTACAAGTTCGACGGCCGGGATCGGCGGCGGTAAGCCGCCGCCGATCCCGATCAGATCAGTTGACTGACTATCGGTCACCCTCCCGAGTAGGCCTCTCCTGAAATACCTCCCAGGACACCTAGGAGCTCACCATCAGTCTGTACGGCTACGAAGGCGGCATCCAGTAGGGCCTGAGACTCAGCCGAAGCGTCGCACAACTCACCTCCGTTGAGTCCCGGCAGAGTCTCAAAGGTCAGAGTTGACCCCTCTGCGAGAGTCCCATCAACAACCTGCCGGATTGCTTGAGACGCATACCGTCCTCCATCGAAAACAACGGCTCCAGTCCACGCAATGCCGTCATCGCGGCTGCAGATATCAGCTGGGCCAGCTGCGAAGACGGCTACTCCCAACTCAGTTGCCAACTGCCCAACCGGCTCCAGGGCTCCACCCAGGTAGGCGTAGGCAAGGGTGGCCCCGTTGGCATGGGCATTCGTCAGAGCCGCTGTTGCATTCGCTGAGTTGTCGAAGTCATAGGGATAGTCACCGGTCCCGACATACACCATGGTGAAACTCTCATCCACTGACTGAAGCCCAGCCACTGTTCCGAGATATGACTCCCGCTCGAAGTTGATGTCGCAACAACCAAGGAACACTGCTTGGGTGCCTCCCTGCTCCTTGAGGACGGCGCCCATGGCGACACCAGCGGTGTAGTGAATCGGGGCACCCCAGTCAACAGCCTGAGCGAGACCTGGCAACTCCTGGAATCCTGCACCACAGTTGCAGTACCAGAAGATGTCCGGGAATTGCTCCGTCAGGTCAGCCAGCGGTTCCGCTATTTCACTTGCTCCAACTATCAGGATGTCAACACCCTGCTGAGCCAGATCGGACAACGCCCGTGCTGCCTCGGCAGGCCCAATGTTGTCACTGACAATTGGTGCAGCAAAGCCGTACTCTGCCGAGAAGGATTCGGCGAAGTTCACTACCGATTGGTAATAGCCGTTGTCGTCACGAGGGCCAGCTGCCGCGACACCAATGGTGATTGTTCCGTCGCCGTTGGCATCAAAGGCAGCCACCAGATCGTCCGTGGATACAGCCGTAACTTCGGGGCAGACGCTCTGGTCTGCGGATGCCCATCCGGTCCAGCGGGCGCAGTTGTCGGCGAGCCACAGGGCTGCCGCATCCTCGGGCTCCATGTCGTCGATGTCGACGTACATGGCCAGCTGG
>Ga0066376_10004644_pt1 | contig 11889 bp, 6 predicted proteins | sample Knorr_S15_td_Bot_FD_77009 | JGI IMG/M metagenome (GOLD analysis project Ga0066376, IMG submission 77009) | Marine microbial communities from Southern Atlantic Ocean transect - Knorr_S15_td_Bottom_ad_5009_LV_A | ecosystem: Environmental > Aquatic > Marine > Oceanic | place: Southern Atlantic... | reverse complement strand
AAATTTCTACCAACTCTTCCCCATCTTTGTTCTGCTTGTGCTTTACTGATTCTTTCCCGACTCATTGATTTGGCATTTCGTAAAGGATCATAAGATACAACCCATTCATATCCAGAATCGATAACATATGCTAATTCATTTATTGTTATTGATGATTCGGCAATATTTGTTGAAGCAACAATTTTACGATCATATGGACCATCTTCACTAGTTTTATATTTATCAATATGAATGGCATATTCCTTACTTTCATTAGAAGTCTTTCCAGATAGTTCAACGCAATATGGATTATAAGTTCCTGATTCAAAAGTTTTATTTGCAATTTCTGCACAAATTTTTACCGCATCTGATAAGATTGGTACAAAAAATAAAATTGATCCTTGGTTAAAGTTTTGGTTTTTCTTATCTTTCTCTTTTTTTTGATTTAATATTTTTTCTATAATTGATGTTCCTTCTTTGATGTAACTAGTAGCTCTAATTTTTCTATCTAAAAATATTTTTTGAACTTCGTATTTTTTTTTACCAGCGTAATCACTAATTATTGGATTAAATTCACTAAAATATTCTGAAAATAATTCTATATCTAAAGTAGCACTTGTTATAATAACTTTAAAATTTTCATTCTTTCGTAAAGCTTCGCGTGCTAAATATAGTAATTGATCTATTTGAACACTTCTTTCATGTACTTCATCCATTATTAAAATATTGAATGCATTTTTTTTAGTCATATCAGAATCATTTAAAAAATTATTTACAATAGTACCATCAGTCGCATATAATAATTTTGTATCAGTTTTACTATAAGATTCTTCGTCTTCTTCTAAAACTATTTCTTTACCCTTATGTTCGATCGCAATTTCTTTGGCTAATTTTGAATTACTATGTTTAAATCCAACCTCTTTTCCTAATCTTACATCTAATGTTTTAGCCGCATATGTAGCATTACGAAGAGCTAACATTCTTTTTGGAACGGTCATTACAACTTTTCCTTCATAATTTAAAGCATGTAAAGCACATTTGGGGATAATTACAGTTTTACCTGCTCCTGTACCAGCAGTTATGATATTTACGCGATTATCTTGGATTTTTTGTATCAGCTCCTTTCTATATTTTGAAATTGGTAAATCAATCCACGCTCCTTTATTTGTCAAAGCATATTTTTTATATTGTTTACTATAAGATTCATTTGTTAATGGATTTTTTTTTCGTCCTTTTGGGTCTAAAATTCCAATATCCATATTCATATATTGTAATAATATATTTTAATTATTATAATATATTTACTCAAATGAAAATACTTTTATTTTAAAATTTTTTTTTTACATAAACACTTTTTATTAATTTTTAAAACTTTTGTTTTTGAATTTCTTGGAACAATTCGTAAAACAATTCTTGATTTTACCCCTTTATGAATTGGTTCAGTACAACCGCCATGTTGTCCCTTTTTTACATCTTTTGTTGGTGTACATCTTGCTCTAAATTGTTCATAAAAATCACGGGTATCATCATATTTTTTACATGTATTTTTTTTTAAAATTTTATTTACTTTATTATGCATGTTACAAGCCCATCTAGAAAGAGTTTCTCTATTTTCCATTGTGTTCATATCTAATTTAGTACCTTGTTCAGTAATATTTTTACTATAATTTTTCCTACACCATTTACAAGGCAAAGTTTTAGATAATAATTGTAAAAATTGAAGATAATTTTTTTTATCTTCTTTTGTAGGTTTGACTGGATAATTAAAGGTCATAATATGAATGAACTGCCATAAACATGGACCCCAAATATACGTGGAAAACCCATTTCCACTTTCATAATCTTCTTTTGAAAAAACAAACTTACTCTTATTCATATTACTATATATATAATATAAATAAAATTTTTATAAATAAATGATTATTTATCTGGTTCTTCTTCTAGATCGCGTTCTTGTCCTTGTTGCTGGTTGTTGTGTTTTATTTTTTCTAGTTCTGGTTCTAGTTCTAGTTCTAGTTTTAGTTGCTGGTTGTGTTTCATCTTCTTTAGTTCTGGTTCTGGTTCTGGTTCTAGTTGCTGGTTTCTGTGGTTCGGATTCTTTAGTTCTAGTTCTGGTAGATGCTTGTTTGGTAGCAGCTTGTCTAGTAGATGTTTGTTTTGTAGCAGGTTGTCTGGTAGATGTTTGTCTTCCGGCAGGTTGTCTTCCAGAGGATTGTTTAGTAGTTGCTCGTTTAGATTTAATAGCAGTAGGCTTTTTATTTACATCAGTTTTTGTAGATTGTGTTGCAGGTCTTCCAGATCCTTGTGCTGTGCTGTACAATCCAAATGTAAATGACAATAAACAGCAAGATTCGTAATTAACCATTTTACTTGTGATACTTCTCTTTAATTTTCTATAAACTTTTTTATCAGAACCAATACCAAATAAATATCCCGTTCTGAATTCAATATCTAACAATCTAATTCCCTCAATTTTTATCCACGAACTATTTGGATCGTTTGATTGTTTTTTATACAATGAACTATCATCAATTCCGTGCATTATATCATTATCAAATGCGATTGCTTTAATTTTAAAATTATTTTTTAATTGTTCCCATCCATTATTTGTATCAGTTAATGATACATTTTCTGTTTTGATTTTAGAAATTTCTTTTCTATATATTTTATTATTTGTATCAATTGTGTATATATATTTATCATTTGATGATACATATTTTACATTAGTTAATCCTAATTGTATCCAATTTGAGCCAATGCTTTCAGTGGATTTTTTTAATAATTTTCCACTTGAAGTAATTCCATAAAATAATTTATTATTTCTATCAAAATGAATTTTGGAAATATTTCCAGCATTATTACCTTTTTTAACTTTTCTCCATTTTGCTTTTTGAATATCTAATTTACTTTTTCTCCAAATTCTGAATTTTTTATCAATCCCCATTAAATATAATTTTTCAGTTTCTCTTTGTTTAGAGGTGACTGCTACTTTAGGTTTAACGGTTGTTGCTTTAGTTGGTTTTCCGGTAATAGGTGCTCCTGCTACAGCAGCTGCAGAACGTGCTCTCATAGGTCCAATCATTTTAACTAATTCTGAAAATTGAGATTCTGTTAATTTATATTTCTCCATAATTTTTTTCTTCATTTCAGTATTAATTTGAGAAACAGCAGAACCTGTAGTACTTGATTGTATTTTTTCTCCAGTTTTAGTTCCTTTTTCTAACAATATAATTCTAAATAATTTATTTTGTGTGTTGGTTTTTGAAAAACAACCAATTTGTCCGTTTGATTGTTCACTACAATAACTATTATCATATGCTTTGAGTATAATAAAATCATTACCGTATATAGTTCCTCCATTTTTATTAATAATAGTAAATATTGTTTTAGAACTAGGTCTGCTAGTATTACACACAACTCTTTTTTTATTACCCTCACTTTTACAATATTTATTACGCATAGAACGAAGTAATATTTTGTCACCGGATTTAATATCTTTTCCTCCATCTTGACGAATAATATGAAATTTATGTTTTGTTTCAATTTCATCACCATCACACATAAATCTTTTTCTAATGTAATTGTCCATACAATATTTTTTACTGAGATTTCCAAGAACTGCTATCGTACTAAAGTTAGTGATAGCTGGACCAGTTCCTTCGACAGAAATAGCTTTTTTAGGTTTGAGTGAAACACTAAATTCTTGAGAGGTAATTCCTTGTAATTTTTTCTTAAATAATATTTTTTTATCAGAATCTAATGCATATATGGTAGCATTTTTTAATTCTCCCCATTTTTCATCACTTCTTGTAGTAATTTTTATTTTATCTATTTTAAAATATCCATTAAGATTAATTTGCCAGGAAGCATTTCTATTATTAGTAGCAGTATAACTATTTTCATCGCCATCAATTGCCTTATCTGATGAAAATTTTTTGTCTGGTGTACTTGATTGTTTTGTCTTTTTATTTTTTGCAACATTAACTTCATTTTCAAATATTTGAACTTCCACTAAATACAAGTAGTTTGTTTTATTTAATTTAATAACTACATATCTGGCTTTACCTTTGCCAGCAAGTTTTGCTTTAGCAATGGCAAATTTCTTTGCTAATACCGATTCAACAAGTGCTGCTTTTTTAGCATTTTCTTTTTCTTTAAGTGCTTTAAGTTTGGCTGCATTTTCTTGTGCTTTTGCTTTTCTCCGAATAGCTTTTAATTTTCTTTGTTTTTCTCTCATTAATTCTGCTTCTTTTTTCATTGCTTCTTTTTTGGCTGCTGTTTGTTTTTTAATATTTTCTTTTTCTGCTGCTTTGGCTTTTGCTGCTGCTTCTGCTACAGCTCTATCTTTTGCATCTTTTTCTGCTCTTTGTTTATCATATACTTTTGCTCTTTCAAGTGCTTTTGCTCTTTTATTTGCATTTGCTTTTGCTTGACGAGCTCCTCTCTTTTGTGCTCTTGCTTTTGATGCTGCTTTTCGTGCATTAGTTTTTGCTGCGATTGCTTTTGCTCTAGCCTCTTTTCGTTCAAATTCAGCATTTTGTGCTTCTTCTTTTGCTTTTTTTGCTCGTTCAATTGCTTCCATAATCTGTTTAATAATGAGTTGTCTTTCTTCTTCTGTTGTTGCTAATCTTTTAGCAATTTCAAGGGCATGTTTTCGATTAAGTTCAGTACTGAAGGCTGTTTTTTTCATTTCTGCTTCAACTTTGAGTCTTAATGCTTCAAGTTTAGCTCTATTTGCCATATCAGATGCCTTTTTATTTAATTCATTTGCTCTTTGTGCAGATCTTGCTTGTTTTTGAGCTTTAACTTTTGCTTTGGCTGCAAGTAATTCTTTTTGTCTCATTTGGTATCTGAGTGTTTGTAATTTTCTTTCTTTTCTCTTTGCTTCACTTTCTGCACGTGCTTTATTTCTTAATTCTGTTCTATCCTGTTTAGCTTTTAATGCTACTTTTTTAGAAATATTTACAAATTTTTCCTTTTCTGCTGCTTTAACTTTTGCTTCAGCAACTTTAATCATTTGTAATTTTAATTCGGATTCTTTTTCTTCCTGTTGTCTTTTTGCTTGTCGTAAAAATTTTTGTCGTTCTCTTAAAAGTTTTGCTTGTTGTTGAGCAAAAGCAGCAACAATCTTAGCTTTTTCTTTTTCTGCTTTGCTTTTAGCGTTTTTAAGTAATTCTTCTGCTTGTCGTCTAGATTCTTGTTCTTTTTTCATTTGTGCTTTCATTAATTCCAGTTCTTTTTTCATGTTATTTCTAGCTGCTTTAACATTACCACTTAATTTCATAGCTTTATATACATTTCTAGTTTTAGATTTAGTAGCTTTAATAGCATCTTCTTGTGCCGATTTGAGTTTTGTAATTGCTGCTTTGGCTTTTTTAGTTTGTGCTTCATAAATTGCTTTCATTTTGTCTTTTTCTTTTCTTAATGCTTCTTCTTTTGCTTTATCAGCTTCTTCTCTTTGTTTTTTAACTTTAAGTGCAAATTCTCTTCTTTGTGCGAGTATTTTTGCTCGGAATGCTTTTTCAGTTGCTTCTCTTTGTCTTTTCATTGCATGTTGATATTCTCTATGTCGTTTTTCTTCTTGCATTCGCATTCTTTTAGCTCGTTCAGCTTTTTCTCTTGCATCAATTTCAGCTCGTAATCGTAATTTTTCTCTTAATTGAGCTTCTTTTGCATTTCTAGCTTTTAAAACTTCTTGTCTTGCTTTTTCTGCTGCGATTAATGCTGCTTTTGCTTCTTTTTCACTAGCATCTTTTAATTTTAACATAGCTTTCAAACGAGAAGATCTTCTGGCAGCTGCCTTTTTTTCTCTTTCTAGTATTTGTTTTAATCTGAGTTCATTTCTTTTTGCTTGTGCTATTTTTGCTTTTAAGACTGCCTCTTTTTCAAAAGCCTCTTTTTCTAATCGTTTTCTTCTTTCTTCTGCTAATTTTTTAATCTTAAGTCTTTCTTTTTGCATATCTTCTTTTTGTTCTCGTATTCTTTGTTTTTGGTCTTTCATTGCCTTATTATGAGCTTCTGCTTGTTTTCTGATTAAATCAGATTGTGCTTTAAATTTTTGTTGCATTGCTTTCATTTTGTTTGCTTTTTCTTCTAATTTTTTAGCATATTCTAATGCCAGTTTTCTTTTTTCTCCTCCCATTCTTTCTGCTTGTAATTTGAGTGCTTTTGCCTTTGCAATATTTGCTTTTTCCAAAGCAGCAGCAGTTGCTTGTTGTCTTGCTTTATATACAGCTTTTTGTCTCATAAGTTTTGCCTCTGCTTTTGCTATCTTTAAAACTTCTCTTAATTTTAGTGCTGCGAGTTTTTTTTGTTCAATTATTTTTCTTGCAGTATTGGCTTTAAGAGTTTCCATTCGTGCTTTGTCAGCAGAAATTCGTTTTTTCATTTGAGCTTCTTTCTTTTTCATTGCAGCACCAGCAGATTTAAGTTTTCCTTTCTGTTTTTTTACAAGAGCATTTGCTTTTGATAAAGCTGTTTTTTTGTCTCGTAATTCTTTTTTTGCAGATTTTAATGCCGCTTGTGTTTTAGCCCTATCTGCTAACATTTTAGTCTTTTGTTCCCTGATAAGTTTTTTTAAATGAGCCATTCTTTCTTTGTCAGTTTTAAATTTTAAAAATACTTGAGAACTTTTAACATCTTTTCCCAACATTTCTCGTAATTCTTTGATTTTTTTCTTATTTTCTTTTTCAATTTCTTTTTGTCGTTTAACTGCCGCTAATGCTGCTTGTGCTTTAAGTTGTGCTTGTTTTTTTGCTTCTAATTCTGCTTCTCTTTTTTTTCGTACAGCATTCATTTTATCTTTTTGGGTTTTTAACATAATTTCTCTTGTTTTTAAAGCTTTTGCCATTTTTGTATCCATCTGTTTTTTAAAATCTGCTTTTAATTTCATTGCTTCTTGTTTACTCAAAGCACTCATAATCTTTAATTTTTGTCTAAGTTTTGCTTGTTGTTTTTTAGCAACAGCAGCTAATGCAATTTCTTTTTTTCTCATTTTTGCTTCATAATATTTTCGTCTAGCTTCACGATCATTTTCTAATTTTCTTAATTTTTCAAAAACATTGGTAGATCGAATAAATTTATCTAAAAGTTCTTTTGCTTCTTTTGCTGCAGAAGCATTATCAGTAATAATTCCATTCATCTTTTGTAATTGAGAATCCAAATTTTTTAAAGCATCTTTTCCAAATTCTGCCTCCATTTTAAGTTTTCGTTCATTCCAAATATGTTTTTCTCTTTCATTCATATCACTTAAATTTTTATCTCTTAAATTTCTTCTTTGTAAAAACATTTGTTTAATTCTTTCTTGTTTATCTTGTTGTGCCAATTTTTTAACAAGGTCTTCCTCTATCTTTTTTTTGATTAGTTTTTTGTTTTTTACCCATTTTTCTAACATTAAACGTTGCGGATGATCTCTTGGATCATGTCTTGCCCTTGATAATATGTCTTGTGACATATTTCCGATTTTTAATAAATTTTGAATATAAGGATTATCGATATTTTTAGGAACAGCCGAATCAGTTAACTCACGGTGTTTTCTATTTTTCAATTCTTTCAATAAATCATCTAAATACTTTATTTTACGTTCAACTTCTTTTTTTTCTGCTTGTATATTTTTTTGTTGCTTTACATGAACTATATGATGATTTTTTGGTAATAATCCTTGATTTCCTAAATTAGATAACTTGTGAACCCCTATATTTTGTAATAAATTACTTTGTGCTGCTCGTTTTTTAAATTCTAATAATTCAGTTCTTAAGTTAGAAGGACGAACCATTTCACATATATATAATAGCTATTTTTTTGTAAATAATTATTTGTTAATTAAACATTCAATAATTAACAGATAATTACTAATTTGTAAAAATTTATTGTTTTTCTTTTACATTTTCTTTTACATTTTCTTTTACATTTTTTTTATCTTCTAGTATATTTTCATACCGATTATATTTAATAATACTATCAATTAAATTAACATGTGAAATCAGCATTCTACGACAACACATTTTTGTTAAATGAAGTTGATCTAACGTTTCTTCTGTTGATTGTATTTTATTTAATTCAACATATATATTCCAAAGATTTCCTATAACTTTACCACAAGTAAAACAACGAACTGGGATTATCATTCTAATATACTAATTAAAAATAAAAAAAAAATATATATAAATATACAAAATTATATATTACTAATTACCAAATAGTGATAATTCTACATATTTTATATTTATTTGAATGGTTAGAAAATGTTACAATGCGAAGAAGATAAAAAATATGTCAAACATAATATTCCATTAATTGGGATATTAGGAGGTGTCGGTCCAATGGCAGGGGTTAGTTTACATACTAAAATTATTGAAAATACTCCAAATGTAGTATCTGATCAAGATAATTTAAACATAATTCATTTATCATGCTCAAGATACATAAGTGATAGAACAATGTTTTTATTAAATAATAAAAATGGAAATTTGAAAAATCCAGCAATATGTGTTCGTCCATTATTACAAACATTTAGTGATATTGCACATACATTAAATACAAGTATTGTAGTTGGCGTTTGCTGTAATACATTTCATATTTCAAAAATTTATAACAAATTTTTAAAAGATATTGAAATAATTAATTCAAAAAAAAAAAATTTTTCAGGATATATTCATACATTACATATGATAGATTTAACAATGAAATATATTAAATATTCATTAAAAATTAATGTTGTAGGTTTATTATCAACAACTGCAACTAGAAATTTAAATTTATATCAAAATTTTGCTAAAGAACAAAATATATCTATTATTGAAATTGATTGTAAATTTCAAGATGAATTACATGATACAATATTTAATAAGAAAGATGGTATAAAAGTTTTGAATAAATCTTCAAAAAGAGTTCGTAATTTATATGAAAAATATATAAATATGTTAAAAAAAAAAGGTTGTAAAGTAATTATTTTAGGATGTACTGAAATTCCATTAGTATTTGATAATGATGAAACTGAATTATTTGAAGTAAAATTAATAGATCCAGTACAAATATTGGCTTGCGAAATGATAAATTTTGTAAACAAAAAGTAAAAAATAAACTATATATTATTTAATATATTTGTATAATTTAATAATAATGATATTATTAAATTTATCTGATAATATATTGTCTATTTTTTTACAATTTCTTCATTTGCCTGAAATACTAAAATTGGAAAAAATGAATACAAAATTATCACAGCGAATACAAAATCAAGAAAATGTATTTAAAGAATATGTTGAAATGCATTTTCCAAGAATAGTAAGAAATGGGGATATTTGTTCATCGTGGTTTAATTTGTGTAAAAGAATCAATCAAAATTCATATTATTGTTTATATTGCGGTTCATACATGGGTATTGGTCCAATTGTTTCATTACTTTCATATTATGATAATACTGGAAGTTTTTCTCTTCCAAATTATCACATTGATTGTATAAAATGTTATAAAAAAAGTAGCAGTAACAGAAACCAACATAAAATGGCTACATATAATTGCCCATTAACACGAGATACAGTCATCGGCTTCGAGAGATTAAATATTTAAATTTTATTATCTAATTGGTAATTCCGATGGTATTAAAATTGGATGTATATTTAATCCTTGTTCCATTGTAGATATTTTAGTATTTTTTTTTATAAATTCTACAAATCGTTTTTGATAAATAGATGGTTTTTCAGAATCAATTTCAATTATTTTATTACACAATAAAAAATGATAATAAAATTTTTTCCAAAATCCACAACAGCGTTTCCATAGTGTCCATTCTTGAAGAATATCTACAATACCAAAAATATAAACTCTGACTTTTTTTTCTATAATACATATTTTTACATTGTTTATACCAAATAATAGTTTTGGTATATTATTTATCGAATCATATTCAATAATAGCTACTACTAGTGAATAATCCATTATATTCATGGTATTTAAAAAATTCGTATCATTTGTTATAGTGTTTATAAATTGCGTATAATCATCATTTGATAGTGTAAAACTATTCTTTCTTTTTGTAAAGTTTATATCTTTTAATTCAATATTTTGTTCACTCACATATCTTTCTTCTGTTGTTCCTTTAAGATCAAAAATATTTTCAATATTTATTTCATATTGAAATATATTATTCATTATAATAAATCTACTATCAAAATTCGATAAAGTGATTCTATATATTCCAAATATTTTGACTAAATATGTATTATCTTTAATGTGATTACTATATCTTTTTAAAATACTTCTTAAAAATTTACATTCTTTTTTTGTAATTGTTTTGACTATATATTTATTATCATATGTTCTCCAAAATTTAGATCCACTTTTAGGATATATTTTACCAGTAATCATATTTTGATCACATAAACTTTGAATATAAGAATTTAAATCTATTCTAAAAAGATTTCTTATTTTTTCAAATCGAGTTCTATTATAACATTTAAATTTCCATTCATAATCATTACATTTCAAGTTATATGTATCAATATGTTGTATCTTATCGACTATTTTACGATATATCCCAATATTTTTAAGACTTGATTGTAGACCAAGTTTTAAAAAATGTTCTGTTGTATTATCATGATACATCTATATACTTAAATTTAAAATATTTATTTATTTCTAATTGAGAAAAAATCAAATTTTATTATTCATTAAATAATGAATACCACATTTTACTTATCGTTTCCCACTTATAAATATTTGCTCTTTTGATTGCTAATCTTTGAAACTTTCTTTTCATATCCTGATTATCGAGAACCTTTTTAATAATTTTAAAAGATTTTTCTTCAAATTTTTCTGGAGTGTGTTCATCTATTAGTATTCCACTATCGCCAATTGTTTGAACTAATCCTGAATATTTCCTAGCAATAACTAAATTTCCTCCAGCCATTGCTTCTAATGCACATAAACAAAAAGTTTCATGAGAATAAAGATTTGGATAAAACCATACATCACTTTTACATAATTCTTTTGCTAAATCTGATTGTTTTAATTTTCCTTTAAATTTAATATGTTCTCCGGCATTATTTATTAAGTCTAATATTGTGGGATTTTGAATTTTATGGAAATAAATATCTAATGTTGCATCTGGAAATACTTTTAATATTTTGGGAAACATTTTTAATAAAATTATTAACCCTCTATCAGGATCAGAACAATAAATAAATCTATTTTTAATTTTTTTACTAAAATCCACATTAAAATTTTTTGATTCAAAACCATTAGGTATAATTTTAACGTAATTACTTGGAACATTCACAAAATTACAAAAATATTGTTTATGCCAATTTGATACACATATAATTTTATTAAAATTCGCAATAAGATTATGAAATATGGGTGAACCACAATCAATCAAACTTTTCTCTCTCCAATAATTATGAACTCTTGCATCATGTAATAAATAATATACTTTTTTTGCTAAACACCGAAATTCTAAAAAAAAATGAATAAAACGTGATACAATTAAAATATCAACTGGATACAAATTTTGAAATTGAGTATATTTCGATATATGTTGATAACGAACATTATTATGAATAATTTCTTCCTTACATACACAAAAAATAAAAACGGTATAATATTTAGTAAATTGTTCACATAATTTTATAGCAGAAATTTCACTTCCATATACATTTCTTTCTTGGTAATTTTTACCATTGAATGGGTCAGAATATCCTGCGTAATAACATAATATCGGTTTTATATGGGTAGTTGTTTTAACTGTTTTAGATAAGAAAGTTATATTATTTTTTTGTATTTCTTTCGTTGGTAATAGATTGAATAAATGCATTCGCAAATACATGTCATCTTTTATGTTTAGTGCTTTTTGTAAATATTCTATTTGCTTTTTTTTGCTCTTAAGGTCTTTGTATATTACAACTAAATTTT
>Ga0066376_10004643_pt1 | contig 11892 bp, 8 predicted proteins | sample Knorr_S15_td_Bot_FD_77009 | JGI IMG/M metagenome (GOLD analysis project Ga0066376, IMG submission 77009) | Marine microbial communities from Southern Atlantic Ocean transect - Knorr_S15_td_Bottom_ad_5009_LV_A | ecosystem: Environmental > Aquatic > Marine > Oceanic | place: Southern Atlantic... | reverse complement strand
TCTGAACGTAGCTGTATATGCTGTCCACATTGGTCAGCGCTGCGGATTTAGCCTTGTCCATCATGCCTTTGGATAGCATAGGCCTGCCGCAGCAGGTGACCTTGGGCAGCACTACCTGGTAGCCCAGGCCCTCAAGCACTTTTACCGAGGCCTTGCCTAGCTCGGGATGGTTGTAATTCGTAAAGGTGTCCGGAAACAGTACTACCTGACCGTACTTGGCAGCAGATGCCGGAGAACCTCCTCTGGCCTTGAACCACTGCGTAAAGCTCTGGCTGGCCAGCATGGGGAGGTCCCGGCGCTTGTCCACACCAACCCACTTCTCCAGCAGGTCTTTAAACAGGCCAGTCCTCATCGACCAGTTGGACAAGGGAGCGAAAAACGAGCCTAGCTTGCTCACGGCGGCTATGTTGCCGAATAGTCGGTTTCGCAAAGAGAACCCGTTGGCCTTGTGGTACTTGTCGAGAAACTCGTACTTCAGCTTGGCCATGTCCACGTTGGACGGACATTCGGCTTTGCAGCCCTTGCACTCCAGGCAGAGGTCCATGACGCCGTATAGCCGCTCACTGGTCATTGCATCGGCTGGCAGCGCGCCGGACATCGCGCCTCGCAGGGCGTTGGCACGACCACGAGTAGAGTGCTCTTCGTCCCGAGTCACCATGTACGACGGGCACATGGTGCCGCCCAGGACTTTACGGCACGCGCCCTGCCCGTTACACATCTCGATGGCGTGGGCAAAGCTGCCCTCTTCTGAGAATTGAAAGCCTGTCGAAATAGGCATGGTTTTGTAACCGGGCCCCAATCGCAGGTTTTCCGTCATTGGCACAGCGTCAGTAATCTTACCGGGGTTCATGATGCCATCAGGGTCGAAGGCCTTCTTAACCTCTCGGAACGCCTGGTATAGCTGTCCACCGAACATCTTCTCGTTGAAGGGACTGCGCACGAGGCCGTCCCCATGCTCGCCGCTGAGGGAACCGCCAAACTCAAGGACCAGGTCACTTACCTCTTCGGAAATGGCCACCATGCGATCGACGCCGTCCGGCTTCTTGATGTCGATAAGCGGGCGAATGTGCAGGCAACCAACGCTGGCGTGCCCATAATAACCGGCCTCAGTGCCGTGAGCCTTTACGATCTCATCGAAGCGCTTGACGAACTCAGGCAGCTTCTCCGGCGACACTGCCGTATCCTCGACGAATGCCAAAGGCTTGGCATCGCCCGGGACATTCATCATCAGGCCTAGACCAGCCTTGCGCACGTTCCAGACCTTGGCCTGGTCCGCCGCACTCATCAGCCTGGGCATGGCGTAACCCATTCCGTCCCGCTTCATTCGATTTTCCAGAACGTCCAGTTTGGAAATTAGTTCCGACTCGGTGTCAGCGGTTAGCTCCACAACCAGCAGAGCCTCTGGTTCACCAATGATGAAATCGGTCATCCGGGCGTAAGCCAAATTGGACTGGGCCTGTCTGAGGATCATGCTGCCGATTAGTTCCACGGCAGCCGGTTCCATCTCGAGCGTTGCCACGGTGGCCTCCATAGACTCTATGAGGTCATCGAAGTGCAACACCAGCAATGCGGTGAATTTAGGCTTGGGCACCAGTCGGAGCTTGGCCTCCGTAATGGTGATCAACGTTCCCTCGGAGCCGACTACGAAGCGGGCCATGTTGAAATCGCTACCGCCGACGAACTCGTCCAGGTTGTAGCCAGACACACGCCTCTGTATCTTCGGGTAACGGGCCAGGATCTCGTCCCGATTGGCATCTCCCAGGGCGAACAGAGTTCTGTAGATGTCGCCTTCTAAGCCATCAGCACGCATCTTTGCTTCGAGCTGTTCCCCGTTCAGAGCACCGAAGTGGGCCGACGCCCCGTTCGAGAGCACAACGTCGAGTTCGTGAACATTGTCCACCGTCTTGCCCCATATGATGGAGTGGGCCCCGCAAGAGTTGTTTCCGACGGCGCCGCCGACGTTGCCCCTATTACTGGTGCTGGGGTCTGGCGCGAAGTGCATGTTGGAGGACCGGATTTTATGGTTCAGTTCATCAAGAATTATGCCCGGTTGGGTTCTTACCCAGCCCTCTTCTTCATTAACTTCGATGATGTCACGCATGTACTTGGAAAAGTCCATGATGATGGCCTTGCCGACGGTCTGACCGGCCAGACTTGTGCCACCACCGCGAGGCAGAACCGGAACACCATGCCTGTTAGCAGTCTCAACGACGGCGATGACATCTTCCGCGTTCTTAGGCAGTACTACGCCGACGGGCTCGATCTGGTACATGCTGGCGTCGGTGCTGTAAAGCATCTTCGTCATCTTGTCGAATCTGACTTCGCCGGACACGTGTCTACTTAGCTCTTCAACCAGTTCCCTTGTATCAGACTCTGCTGCCGTGGTTGCCATAAATCTCCTCTGTCCAGGACAGGGTAAAGCGATCCTACTTGTAATCAATTAATAGGATATATCCTTTAAGCAAGAGATTCAAAGAGGATTTAGGCGGAGCAAACGGTCTAAGTTAAGAAGCTACGGCGCACAGGTGGACCAGTGAAGAGTCGCAGTTAACTCGAACGGCTTATTCAGGAGCGGTAGAGGCGTTGTTAAGCTCTTTCTGCGCTATGTAATAGACAACAGGCACGAAAGGCAGAATCCAAAGTAACATCAGGACTACTCTTGGATACCTGCCATCAGTGAATTTTTCCACCTCACCAGCGTAGTGCCAGCCCACGAACCAGTTCACAATCGGCAGGTAGAGAAATAGCACCCAGACTCCCGCGTCAAGGCCAGTGTCGTTAGCGATGTGCAGTTCCCTGACTGTGACGAAGAACCAGTAGAGTTGGTATATGCCAAAGGTGACGAAGAAGAGGGCAATTTGCGGCCAGACGCCACGCCGCTTAATGTGGTCGGTTTTCATGCCCTCTCCCTATAACAGTACCAAATGCAAACTTCCCTAATTCGTTCCGCCGCCAAATACGTTCAACACTCTGCGCCAGTTCATGATGACCAGTACACCGGACAGCCCGAAGAATATGTAAACGAAAATCAGTCTTATTGCCGGGTCTGGGAAGAAGAGGTGCGCTATGAACAGTACCAGAAGTATTGCGCCAGCCCTCCAGGTGATGATCCTCGGCGCTATGAGCAAAATGGCGAATACAGACATCGCGGTCATCAGGAGGAATTCGACAGACTGCTGATTGTTTAACGGGAATGAAATCGGATTGCCAGGCGCCGTTATCATGAAGATTATGACCATGCTCCCGATCAACAGGGTTAGCTGGTTGACCTCTGACGAAATGAGCGCCGTTAGACCGGCGACCGGGTTGGATCGCAGAGTGAACAGTATGGCTACCAGAATTTCCGGGGACTCAGAAGCCAGTGGGGCCAGCCACTGAATTAGCAAGAACTTCGATATTCCAAGGCTTTCGCCCGAATGGATAAGACTCTCGACAAATGGCTCAGCGGCCACAAGAATAATTGCAGCAGCGTAGACGAATAGGAATATGACCCATGCCCGCCGTTTTGCAGTGCTCAATGAACCCAACAAAGCGGCAGCCCCTATTAGCTCAGGCTCCTCCGATTCCTTGAAAGAACTCATCCAGAGGTAGTAAAGGTAAAGAGCGATCAGAACCACTGCCAGCAATATATGAACTTGGTGGGTGAAGAAGATAACTAACGACAAGAGCGTAGCAACTGCGAGAATTGGCAGCTCCAACGTCATGAAGCCCCGCATGTCTAGAGGCTGTTTACGCTTTAGCCAGTAGATCAGAATGACCGCCGACCAACCCAGACCTATGAGGAGTCGATTTGCCCCAGTCACGTTGGCGGCTACGAAAGACATCTCCTCAGTTATGACTTTAGTCGCAGGATCGTAAGAAGCGCCTGCATGCATGGCCAAAACGGCTTCAATGGCATATTCAGGGAGTATAGCGATAAGAGCAAGAACAGCAATCGCCAGAGATGCGGATATATCCAACTGGGCAACCTCTGCGGCCCAGGAAAGAAGGAAAGCTCCTCCCACTATGCCAACACCAAATAATAATGCGGCTAGCGGGGCCGGTATATCTAGTCCAGAAAATCTCAGGATCACAGCCGGGAATCCCGTGGCGATGAAAACGAATATCCATGACCATAGCTTATGAGAGCCCTTTATGCTCTCCGTGGTGTTTTCCGTCAATTGCCTCTCCTAGATAGCCGATCAAATTTGTTGGCATCCGGCCAAAATATGTTGATTGGAACGAACTAGAGTTTCCAGAGTTTTGCGCACGACATTTCGGGAGAGACGGTCAGTAATGCTGCAAAGAGAAGGCCCGCTCTCGCGGGCCCTCGTTAATAACCAGGTGTGTGGAAGCTGCCTATGAGACTCTTACCACGTTGTACCGGACTGTTCCCCTGGGCGTTACTACATCAATTTTATCGCCTACGGTTTTGCCCACCAGCGCTTTGCCAAGAGGTGAAACATCTGAAATCCTAGCCTCAGAGGGGTTCGATTCGGTCCTGCCTACCAGCGTATAGCTGCTCTGACGACCTGTATCGATGTCCTTAACCGAGACCTTGGCTCCAATGTCTACTATCTTAGATTTCTTGCGCTTCGAAGTATCTACAACGACTGCCTTCTTAAGGGTATCTTCGATCTCCCGAATCCTACCCTCAACGAGGCCTAACTGCTCTCGGGCCGCTTCCAAAGGTGCGTTCTCTCTGACGTCTTTGTCAGCCGCCGCCTTTTGAATCTGAATCGCTAGAGGCTGCCTCTCGGACTTAAGGGACTCCAATTGAGTCACTAACTTTGTATGGCCCTCTGCTGTTAATCCAATTGCCTCAGGGCCAGTTTTCGTCGCGCCGGTTACCCTATTCTTGCTCTTACGGATACGAACGTGCTGAGCGAGATTGACCTCGATCAGGCCCTGTTTCCGCGCATACGAAAGGAATCCACGAACAACCTGTAGGCGTTCAGTGGCAAGAGGTGTAGTTCCCGTACCACCAACTTGCTCGGCGTAATCGCCTATCTCCGATGGGTTGATTTCGATGAAGGACCTATTGGGGCCGCACCATTGAACGAACTTGGTCAGTTCACGATGCACACTAGGGTCGGTTTCTTTGCCTTTGAAACTATCAACATAGATACCCACTACGTCGAGGAGGGTTCTGCTCTGGTCTGTTTCAAAAGTCAAAGTCAAGTCTCCTTGTAGAGTTATTCGGTATTCATTTTAAAGAAATTTACGAACATCTGTCAATGTTGAGGGGGTCTTCAAGCCACAGGGTAGGTTCCCAATAAAAAAAACGCGGCCCTGAAATAGATCTCGTATTCGAGAGCCGCGCTATACAGAATCCAACTTATAAAAAGGTCTAGATTGCTACGCCGTATCGCCTCTTCTTGATGGCAAGATTGATAAATGTCTCCATTCGTCTTACCCCATGAGTGATGCCCACCTTGGTGCGCAAAAACTGGCTGAGCTCCTCAGAGGACTTTAGAGTCGCCCAAGCGAAGATGTCGAATGAGCCTGTGGTGATGGATACCCAGTTGATCTCATCCATTTCGGCCAAAGCGTCAGCAACCGAGTCAATTTTATCGGCGTCTACCTGAACACCAATGAGTACCTCTGACTCGTACCCTAGTTTTTTAGGATCTGGCAGTGCCACAACCTTTATGTATTCTTCCTGAACTAGTCGCTTTAGACGTCGCCTTACGGTCTCCTCACTGACGCCCACCTGGCGAGCTACGCCAGCGTTGGTTGCCGTGCCGTCATCCTGAAGCAATGAAATGATTTTTAAGTCTAGCTTGTCCATTCACCTTTTCCTTATTTAATGGTTATTTTGTATAAAATGCTACAGTGTTTTACGAATTCTGTATATATTAACTTGTTTTATACCAAAACACTCTCGTTTTGAGGCCGGACTCATTATGACATAATTCTTTTCAGACATCAATTAATTAATGCGCATGTTTGGCTCAATCTTAAAACAAATACACATCAACTAAAGGCAATCATTATGCAATTCCCATAGTGAAATCTGTCAATCCCGATACGAGTGAACGCAAGATTCACTGCGATGTCACAAGAATTCACTCCTATGTCCCCTGGCATGTATATAAAATCCCCCTACGCTTTCCCTCACCACTGCTAAATTGAGCTTCAAGGTCATGTCCACGACAGCCGTGAAGCAATAACTCGTAATTTTCGCACGGACAATGGGCATGAAACCGCGTAGTTTTAGGAGTTATTGAATTGTCTTCCCCTACGTCCACAGATCGTATTGAACAGTTTTTTCATCACTTAGCCATACTAAAAGAGTACGCTAAGAGAGTTATAGTCTCAGGAAACCCACTTACTCCCGAAGAAGAGCAAGACAGAGCTGATCGCATTCAGGAGTTCTTGAATATCGGCCTTCCCTTCGATCTGACAGAGAAAGAGATGGTTACGATTCTCTACCGTGAGCTTTTCTCTGTAGCCTAGGCCGCCTATACTGCCAGTAAGCAGTCACGAGTACACGCATATACGACCGTAGAGGGTCTCGAGATGTGCGTTTCGGTACATCGAATAATCGGGCCACTATGCCAGAATATTCGTCGGCATCGTCCACGGCTATCTCAACCTCGCCATCGCACAGAAGGAAATTTCTTGTTTTTCACCATCGAGGTGCAGCGATTGTGCTCAGCCGACTCGTGCGATATCCTATGCAGGCATTAACCCTAGTCCTTTAGGATATACAGATGGCTGACAACAAGACCATAGAATACAAAGGTAGCCTCGTATTGCCGGGTGAGCAGGATAAACGCGAGGTCTCCATTTCATTTAGTCAAGAAGATCAGGCAGTGCAGTTGCAGTTCACCGAGCCAGTGGGCGGAGAAAACAACTGGCATGGGTCCAACGTAAGGATTGTTCAGAGACTCAAGTACGGCGAGGCCGTTTTCTTGACAACCGGGCTGCCCATGGCTCCTGTAGAAATGACTTGGAAATTCAATACCAGCAACGCGGACGACTCTCTTGCTGGCGTGATTATTCCAAAGCCAAATACCATGCGCGTCACAGGAGAGCGTGGTTTCATTCTCAACAGGGTCCCCTAACCTACCGAAACTTCCGGCCTCCTAGCATCCTGTGACATCAGGAGGTCTGATCGAACTGTGTCCGAGTTAACGGAGGCTGTAGCAGGGGCGCGGACAGACCTCTTTACGCACAACCGGGCAAGGTAATCGGCCTGTCGTCCGGAGGTCTCGTAGCTTTGGCGGCGACGATCTGGATGGCGATTAGGTGAGCCGAGGCGTTAGCAGGCTGGCTCAGTGCAGGGCCGACCTTCGGCATTCCTGGAGGTGCCTATATGGGTTTCGTGCCAATTCCAGCCACCGCTGCCATCTGTTACGTCCGGGGCTGGGTGGCCGACTTGGGAGCGCTGTCCGTACGCAAACTGTTCTAGAGCGACTGCACTTGTAAAGCCAAGGTTTAGCTCAGGCTGCTGATGCCAAGCCAGCTTGCTCAACAAGCCCTAATCTCTTATGCCACGTAGACGGCGCCTCGGTTAATCCCCGAAACTCTCTAAAAAGTATTGTCCCTCAGCGGCGCGCTTTCCTCATGGAGGTACTTCAGAATTTCTACATATGAGGCGGTGATACCAGTCTCATGATATGGGATCGAGTATTTGTCACAGATGGACCGGACTATGACTTGAGTCTCTTTCAGCTTATTCCGCGACATGCTTGGGAAAAGATGGTGCTCTATCTGAAAATTCAAGCCTCCGTACCAGAAGGTAGAGAACCAGGTAGGCTTAACATTTCTGGCCGTTAAGACCTGCCTGCGGAGGAAATCCATGTCGTCGTCTTCGTCCACCATGAGCATGCCCTTGTGATTTGGAGCAAATACTGACCCCATAATTAGACCAAACATGGCCTGATGAATTATGAAGAAGTAAAGCACCTGCCAACCATCAAGGAAATAGAAAAGCAGACTGAAGTACACGACGAAGTGCCCGATCATCAATACTGGTTCCAGCACCTGGAATTTGACCTTGTTATTGACGAGATATGTAAAGCCTGCCAGCCTCAACCCCAACCCTTCCAGAAGCAGCATGGGGAAAAACAGAAATGCCTGGTGCATCACTATGAATCGGAAGATGCCCTTTTTCTTTAGCGCCTGCTCCTTGGTGAAGGCTAAAACAGGGAAATCTGCGTCTGGATCTAGCAGCACGTGATTAGGGTTATTGTGATGCCTATTATGCTTATCCAGCCACCAGGAACGTTCCAGTGCAGCCAAGAAGCTTATTATCAGACTCAAGACTTCGTTGTTACGAGCGGAGTGAAAAACTTGTCTATGACCCGAGTCGTGGCCTATGAATCCTATCTGGGCGAAAACCAGGGCAAGGAAGGCAGCGTTTGCGTATTGCACCCACATGTTTTCGACAAGAACGAGGACTGAAATACTAATAGCCAAAAGAATTGCGGTTGTAGCAATCTTATAGGTGTAGTAAATAGGTTGCTTATCCATGAGCCCGGCCTGTTTGACCATCTCTCTAACTTCAGCGTACTCATTGATCTGCTTGCGATTCACCTTTCCCTGTGATCGCTCTGTTGTTGTATCGGAATCCACCACTAGCAGATCAGAATCCTCATCCACTAATTGCAAATTTCCCGTCGTTGCGTCGTCTATTTCGGCCCTCCCGGAAGAAACGATTAATCGTCACTAAAGTATTTAGCACCACTCGCACAAAAATATCAAGATTTTTCTGCCACAACAATATAGCAATGCGAGTCCCATTTGTCCCAATTAGGTACAGCTATTAGACTCGAGACAGTGCTCTTGATAGAGGCAAACCGAACCTTATTGTGCCCCTTCCAGGACGAAAGGACAACTAAAAGACGAACTGTCGCGCCGTCTGCCGATGCGGAGACTGCCGCGAAGAGTGCCAAAGAAGGAAGGAATCACTGGTCTCAAGTTGTTTGCCATCAACTAGGGCGACGGGGCCTGAAGATTCTGGTCTTTTCCCATCGTCGGAGAGTTCCTTGGCCGACAAGAAAAGGCTCTGACTTCACAAGTATTCAGGGACTCTAAGACACATTGAATACCTTTTATCACATCTGATCACGTCGATTGAAACGACTTCAGCTGTTATGTGTCATAGTTGAATTAACAAGCTGGTGCCGAAGGTCGGAGTCGAACCGACACGTCCGTGAGGACAACGGTTTTTGAGACCGTCGCGTCTACCATTCCGCCACTTCGGCATATCAGACTTCAAGCTAGCGACCGTACTGATTTCCAGTCATCGCTGGCCAAAGGAAGTAACCCAAGGCGGGGAACGAAGCCGCACCCCACAGAGCGTGGTGGACTTACCCAGGGTTCCGCGTAATTATTGTACATCTAGATGCGCGGCCATGCATCAAAATTCTCAGCCCATTTATGGCCCCTTGCCTGAAAGTATACTCCTACATATCCATCTTCTTTTCGCCGGATAGGTATGCATCAGGTTCCTTCTCGAAGGCCCTGTTGCAGCCCGGTCCGCAGAAATAGTAGGTCTCTCCCTGGTGGTCAAAAGTGCCGCCGTTGGGCTTGGACTTGTCGACGTCCATGTGGCAGACAGGATCGACTGCCGTTTCATCGCCACCGCGATTAATTAGTGGTATACGCATCTTTTACCTCCTCGTATTAGGGCTGAACCTGTCAGCCAGTCTTTACCTTGAATCGACGCAACCTCAATGAGTTGCTGAGTACTGTTACAGAGCTAATAGCCATGGCTCCAGCGGCCAGTATGGGATTTAGAAATCCAAACTCTCCCAGCACGGGCTGCAATGCAGCTGGCACACTGCCGTCCGAGAAGATCGGGTACAGTATGCCAGCTGCGATCGGCACCAGCGCCACGTTGTAGGCGAATGCCCAAAACAGGTTTTGCTTTATTGTTCGCATGGTGGCCTTACTCAGGCTAATCGCGGTCGACACTCCGTGAAGATCCGCCCTTACCAGGGTGATATCAGCTGCTTCCATGGCTACGTCGGTGCCAGTCCCGATAGCGATACCAACGTCGGCCTGGGCCAGTGCCGGAGCGTCGTTGATACCATCACCAACCATCGCCACCGCCCTGCCCTGCGCCTGAATCTCGCTAATCTGTTTAGCCTTTTCTCCAGGGAGGACTTCCGCCACCACTCTATCTACATCCAGCAGCGCCGCTATTGCCAGGGCCGTCCTCTCATTGTCGCCCGTGAGCATTACGACCTCAAGCCCTTGAGCCTTCATTGCCATCACCGCGTCCTTGGACTCGGGGCGCAACGTGTCCGCCACCGCAATGATGCCCTGCACCTCTCCGTTGGACCCGACGAACATCGCTGTCTTTCCCTGAGTGGAAAGTTCAACAGCCTTGGCCTCCAGACCATTCAGGTGCAGCTCACTTTGCTTCATCAATGCCAGATTGCCCAGGGATAGAGTCACTCCACCAACCTCGGCCTTCACGCCGAACCCGGGCAGCACATTGAATCCCTTAACGTCCTCTAGCGCGAGGCCGTGTTCACTGGCAGCATTCACAATGGCCTGCGCCAGGGGGTGCTCCGAGGAACGCTCGACAGACGCCGCCAAACGCAATAACTCATCCTCTCCGATACCGCTCGTCACAATATCCGTAACGGATGGCTTTCCGACGGTCAGCGTGCCGGTCTTGTCCAGCACAACGGTCTGAATCTTATGAGCCCGCTCTAATGCGGCCGCGCTTCTGATAAGGATGCCAATCTCAGCGCCCCTCCCAGTGCCGACCATAATTGCAGCAGGGGTCGCCAGCCCCATAGCGCAGGGGCAGGCGATGATGAGAACAGCAACTGCCGTCAAAATAGCGTGGACATAGGACGGCGTTGGGCCGAGCACCATCCAAATGCCGAAGGTCACCAGGGCTACGACAATGACCGCGGGCACAAAGTAGGCAGATATGAGGTCCGCCGTCCTCTGTATAGGCGCCTTCGAACCCTGCGCCTCCTCCACCAGCCTCAAGACCTGCGAAAGCATAGTATCCCTACCGACGCCCTTAGCCTGAAAAATGAAGCTTCCTGTCGTGTTGACCGTTGCCCCAAACACGTCGCTGCCAACAGTCTTTTCAACCGGTACGCTCTCGCCCGTAAGCATCGACTCGTCAACAGTGGACGATCCGTCCATCAAAACGCCGTCGACAGGAACCTTCTCGCCCGGACGGACCAGTACCAGATCACCAGCTTCAATGTCCTCGATTGGGACCTCGGTATCGACACCATCTTTTACGACTCTGGCCGTCTTGGGCTGTAGACCCATCAGGGTCTTGATAGCGTTGGATGCCCGACTTTTCGCCCTGGCCTCCAGGTATTTGCCCAGCAGGACCAGGCCGATTATGGCGGTGGACGTGTCAAAGAAGGTCTCGACATCAAAGCCCTCAAAGAAACCAGTGCCAGAGAACAAAGTTACGGCGACACTATAGAGGTAAGCAACGGATGTACCCACGGCAATGAGGGTATTCATATTGCTGGTGCCGTGCTTCAAAGCGCCCCAAGCGCCCTTGTAGAACTGCTTACCCGCCCAAAACTGAATCGGTGTTGCCAGAACCAAGAGAAGGTAATTCATTTCGAATGGAATAAGCCGTATGGCCGCAGGTATGAACATCAGGGCCATTATGACCGTCGCAACCACCAGGCTGACGACGAACTTTCTACGCAGCACCAGGGCATCTTTCGGAGTTGCAGCGACATCATCCTCGTCACCAACGACAGTTAACACTGCGTATCCAGAATCCTCAACGGCGTGGCGCATATCCGAGATTCCGACAACACCGGGCACGAACTCAATGGTCGCCCTTTCGGTGGCCAGATTTACATTGGCAGACCTTACACCGGGCACAGAGCCTAGTGCTTTTTCCACATGCCCAACGCAGGAGGCGCAGGTCATATTACCTATAGCCAGAATCACTTTTTCCGT
>Ga0066376_10004640_pt1 | contig 11898 bp, 14 predicted proteins | sample Knorr_S15_td_Bot_FD_77009 | JGI IMG/M metagenome (GOLD analysis project Ga0066376, IMG submission 77009) | Marine microbial communities from Southern Atlantic Ocean transect - Knorr_S15_td_Bottom_ad_5009_LV_A | ecosystem: Environmental > Aquatic > Marine > Oceanic | place: Southern Atlantic... | reverse complement strand
GTATTCCGATTTCACGGGTTCGAAGTGCGACGCTCCCGGCAAGGACGCCGTAGGTCCCGACCAACGAGTGGAGCAGGGCGAGCACCGCAAAGGCACCCACGAGGATCGTGGCGAAGCGGTCCTAGGCGCGCACGAGACCCAGGACGTCGTCGAAGGTCTGCGTCCGGTACATCACCAGCCGCGGATCGATGGCGGCGAGTTGGCCCCGGATTTGCTCTCGCACAGCGTCCAGGTCGCCGCGCGCCCGCACCGTCTGGATGAGGGCCCAGTTCCGGGTGTCGGCGGACGCGTGCGGGATGTAAGCCTTGGGCGAAACGTCGCCGCGCGCGCTGTGGGCGATACTTTGCACGACGCCCATGATCGGCCGGTTGGCGCCCTCCAGGTTTATGCGCAGTCCGATCACGTCGACGCCCTGGAAGACCGTCGACGCGAGCTCCTCGTGAGACCTCGCGTGCCAGGTCGCTCAACTCGCGCTGAGAGGCAGCGTTCGCGATCGCCGTGTACGTCTTCTGGCCCCACTTGTCGGTGCCGATCTGCATCAGTGCGAATCTGTCGTCGCGACTCAAGAGGATGAGGTCGTCGCCGAACTCGCCGACAACTTCGGCCTTCAAGTTCTCGGGCCCGTCCCTCCACTTCTTCTTAGGGGCCCCGAACGCCTCGACGAACTCGTCAACCTGCTTCGCGCCGCCACCCCGCAAGGGCACAGCAGCCAGCGTGCCGTCGTCCATGAAATTCAGGTTCTGCGCTGGGGCGTCCACAGCCGTCGTGACGTCGGCGCGTACACGCGGAGTCTTCTTCTTGGCTGGGATGCCGCCGACCTCGAACCTGCCGCCGAGCTTCGAATCTCGGGTCGCTCGAGTGAGTTGCTTCACTTGGTGCGCCGGCTGGGCCTCCGTGAGTTCGGTCCACTCGGACAGCGGCAGGCCCGTCTTCTTAGACCACCAACTGCCGAGGTTCAGCGCATGACCTTGCGTGCCCATGCCCTTGAGGCCGCGAAGCGTGCGCGGAGAAGCACCGGCACCAGCGAGCCCGCCCAAGACCATGCCCCGCACTTTGTCGTCGTCCTCCGACGCAAGCCCCCCCAGCGTAGCCCCAGCGGCAACTCTGCCGCTGGGGTGCGCGAGTCCTACATCTCCCCCTCTTTCCGTCGAGTTGCGGATCCGGCTGAGGGTGGGGTCGGGGTCTTCGAGTCCTGCTCGGTACGGAGTCGAGCTTGGGCTCGCAAGGCGACCTCCACCAATTGCTCGGTCGTCGCCGTGCCGTCCAGCAGCAGTTCGCGCAGCGTCGTCATGGGAGCCTCCTGGCTAAAGTGCTCGGAAGGCTTCCTCGTAATCGGGAGGCCCAGCCTTCGACCCTTTGGTGCCCAAACCCTTGTACAATCCGAGCTTCTAAGGGTACCATCATATAGCCTGAAGAGAGGCCACATCCCAGCGTTTCCTTGTGCGTTTTTCGACCTCACCCTGCAGCCTCTCGACGATGTCACGCAGCCTCTTTCTCTCGCCCGCACTCGAAGGCGCATCCCTCACGCCAGGAGCTCGGTTCTTCAGAGAGGACTGCGCCTTCTTGACCGATTCCGGCTTGTTTCGATAGTCGGCCTTTCCGTTGTGCTTCGGACGATTCCGTACGGTCGCGTCCCACTCCTTAACGAGCCGACGGGCGTGCCTCTCGAGACGGGCGGGGCCGAGGTTCTTGCCACTGTGCCCGTGCTCGGCAACGAGAGCGCGCTTCAGTGCTTCGCCGGCCTTCTCGAGCGTGGCCTTGGAGGGCTTGTGGAGCAGGTCGCCCGTGACGCGCCCGATGGTGCGACGGAACCAGCGATCCATCGTCACTTCGCCGAAGAACCCTCCCAGGTTCCGGTAGAAAGCTCCACCGATCTTGGGACCGAACATGACCGACGCGGGCATCCGTGTGGACGCCAGCTCGGTGCTCGAGGTCATCACCGCTGCCGCCTTCCGGTCGCCGACAGGCAGTACTGTGTCCAGCAGCCGCACCAAGTCCTCTTCACCGATGATGTCAGCTAGGTCGTTCCATTGGGCGAACGCCTTCTTCATCGCCCCGGCAGCTTCACCCCAGCCCACGTCCGTCGGGAACCGACCCGTCTCGAGGAACGCATCCATGATCTCGGAGGCGTACTTGGCGTTATCTGAGACCTCGATGCCGTTCGAGGTGACCGCCAGCGCGAACCGAGCCGCGTTCAGACGGACCGGATGCTCGAGGATCTCTGGTTTGCCGCGGACCCAATGTTCAAACGCACCCTCTAGTTTGTCCCTGTACCAGTCGGGCTGCGGCGAGGAGCAAGAGCCGGCGCCGAAGCGTCGGCTCGCGCTTCCGGGGTCTGGTAGTGCTGTCCATGTGCGTTCCGGAGGGGTTGGCTACCTCGGAGGATAACCGTCTGAAACGGTCCTCGCAGAAGCAGGTGGGTTACATTCCGCGCCATGTTCGAGTTCAGCATCCAGGCGACCGACGGCGCCGCGCGCTCAGGCGTGTTCGAGACGCCACACGGGAGCGTGAATACTCCGACGTTCATGCCCGTGGGCACGCTGGGTACCGTGAAGGGCCTGATCATGGAGGAAGTCGAAGCCCTGGGGGCAGGTATGGTACTCGCGAACACCTACCATCTTTACCTCAGGCCGGGGCACGAGCTCGTCGGGCATCTCGGTGGCATCCACGGCTTCATGAGGTGGGACGGCCCGATTCTCACTGATTCCGGAGGCTTCCAGGTCTTCTCGCTGTCAGGGATCCGAGAGATCCACGAGGACGGGGTCGACTTCCAGAGCCATATCGACGGATCGAAGCACCGCTTCACCCCCGAGTCGGTCATGGAGGTGCAAAGAACGCTCGGGGCGGACGTCATCATGGCGTTCGACGAGTGTCCGCCAGGTGGCGCGGATCGCCCCACAGCGGAGAGGGCGAACGTGCGCACCCTACGTTGGCTCGAGCGCTGCAGAGATCGCTTCGAGTCGCTGGAGCACGAAACGGAGGCTCCGACCCAGGCGCTCTTCCCGGTGCTGCAGGGCAACGTCTTCGACGACCTGCGACGCGAGCACGCGCGTGACTTCAGGCAAGCCGGCGATTGGTGGGGGTTCGGAATCGGCGGGCTGAGCGTGGGCGAGGCCAAGCACGACATGTGGCGCGTGCTCGAAGTCCTTCACGGCGAGTTGCCGGAGTACCGCCCCCGCTACCTGATGGGTGTCGGATACCCGGACGATCTGCTCGAGGCGGTGGCCCGCGGGTGCGACCTCTTCGACTGTGTGGCGCCGACCCGAAACGCACGGCACGGGACCGTCTGGACGAGCGAAGAGGCCCAAGTGAACTTGAAGGCGGCGCGCTTCCGTGAGGACACGCGCCCCATCGATCCTGGGTGCGATTGCTACACGTGCACGCGCTATGATCGCGCGTATCTTAGGCACCTCGTCGTCTCCGCCGAGTGGCTGTCGGTGAGGCTGCTGTCGATACACAACCTCCGCTTTTTGGTACGTCTGGGTGAAGAGGCCCGGCGCCGGATCCAGAGCGGCTCGTTCAAAAGTTGGTCCCGCGATTGGCTCGAGCGCTATCGCAACGCAAGAGAACCTAGGGAGAAAACTCAGTGAACCCGGCCTTTTTGATTCAGATGGTGCTGATCTTCGCGATCTTCTACTTCCTCTTGATTCGTCCGCAGGCGAAGGAACGGAAGAAGCAGGAAGGCATGCTCAAGGCGCTCAAGAAGGGCGATGAGATCATCACCAGCGGAGGCATCATCGGGAAGATCGTGCACGTGGACGAGAATCGGCTCACCGTGAAGACGGGCGAGAACACGAGGCTCACCGTCGATCGGGGGCGGGTGGCGACCGTAGTCGGCGCAGAAGGCAAGGCACAAGACACGTCTAAAGACAAGACTAAAGCGGAGTAGAGGGGCGGAGCGCGAATGATGGGGGTACGCGAGATCGTACTGATGGGCGACCCAGTGCTCCGGAAGGAGGCCGCCGAAGTCACGGACTTCGGCCGTGACCTGCGGAAGCTCGTGCGCGACATGTACGAATCCATGTACCACGTTGAGGGCGTGGGGCTCGCCGCGCCTCAGATCGGGATTTCGAAACAAGTCCTGGTGATCGACCTGAGGGACGACGAAGAGCCCGACGCTCGCCTGGCCCTCATCAACCCCCGCATCGTCTGGCACAGCGACGAGAGGGACAAGTCGGCCGAAGGGTGTCTCAGCATCCCCGGTCTGGAGGAGGTCGTCGAGCGCCCGTCGGAGGTCCGCGTCGAAGGCCTGGACCCGGAAGGGCGGCCGCTCACGGTCGAAGCCGGGGAACTCTTCGCTCGGGCCCTCCAGCATGAGGTCGACCATCTCGACGGCATCCTCTTCGTAGACCGCGTCAGTGGCCTCAAGCGCCGCATGCTGATGAAGAAGTGGAAGAAGCTGCGGGCCGAGGCCGAGTCGTGAGGAGCCCAGTGGGGCTCCCGGCGGGACGCCCATTGGGCCGCTGCGCGGCGTAGGTCGGATGCGGATCCTATTCTGGGGCACCCCAGCGTTCGCGGTGCCGTCGCTGCGTGCCCTGGAGGACGAGGGCTTCGACGTGGTCGGCGTCGTGACTCAGCCCGATCGCCCTGCGGGTCGGGGACGCCGGCTACAGCCCTCGCCGGTGAAGCAGGTTGCGCTCGAGCACGGTCTTCCGGTCCTCTCCCCCGATCGCCCGCGGGGGGAAGAATTCATGGAGGCCGCAGGGGCGCTGGCTCCGGACCTTTCCGTGGTGGTGGCGTACGGACACATCCTGAAGAGCGAGGTCCTCGCCCTGCCTCCACTGGGCTCGATCAACGTCCATGCATCGCTGCTGCCCGAGCTGCGAGGAGCGGCCCCGATCAACTGGGCGATTGCGCGCGGATTCGAAGAGACCGGCGTGAGCATCATGCGGATGGTCAGCGCGATGGACGCTGGTGCGGTCATCCATCAGGTCACGGAACCGATCTTCAACGATGAGACGGCTTCGGAGCTTTCGTTGCGGCTCTCGGAGCTCGGCGCGCAGGCGCTGCTCGAGGCCCTCGCGCTCCTGGGTGCCGGCGGGGCGACGGAGGTGGAGCAGGACGACGACGCGGCCACCTTTGCGCCCAAGATAGACCGGGCGGTCGCGCGCATCGACTGGAGCCGTCCGGCTGCCGAAGTGGCGAATCACGTGCGTGCGATGGACGCGGTCCCCGGCGCCTGGTCCGAGCTCGAGGGCACGCCGGTGAAGCTTTTTCGGCCTCGGGTCGTCCCCCTACACGTGGTCGTGCCGCCCCTCGTGCCGGGTCCGTCGGGGAACGGGGGTCCGCCGCCATCCGGCGGGCCGCCCCTCCCCGGTGCCGTGGTCGTCGCGGATCCCTCCCGGGGCGTTCTGGTCGCCACACCGGACGGAGGCGTGCTGTTCGCCGAGGCACAGCCACCAGGAAAACGGCGCATGGAAGTTCGCGACTGGATCAACGGGCGGGGGGTCGAGCCAGGGCAGTGTTTCGAGTGATCGATGTGGCACGGCTCCACGTCGTCACGGACGACGAGGTGCTGACTCGCGCAGACTTCCTCGATGTGGCCGAGGCTGTGCTCGATTCCGGCGGCGAAGCCTTGGCTCTGCATGTGCGAGGCCCCGCCACCGACGGTCGAACGCTCCATGCATTGGTTCACGCACTGATTGCGCTTCGCCCGCCACACGCCCGTGTCTTCGTCAATGACCGAGTGGATGTCGCTCTTGCGGCCGGGGCCGATGGCACGCACCTCGGCGGACGATCGCTCTCTGTGAGCGAGACACGGGCGCTCGTCGGTCCGGTGATCTCGATCGGAATCTCGGTCCACGACTCGCCCGGAGTCGCCGCAGCGAGCCGCGACGGTGCGGAATACGCCTTCGTGGGTACGCTGTTCGAGACGCCGACTCACGGCGGCCGAGCGGGCCAGGGCAGCGCGGTCGTCACTGAAGTCGCCGGACGTGCGGATGGCCTGCCGCTTGTGGGAATCGGGGGTATCACGCCGGGACGTGTGTCGGAGGTGATTCGCGCCGGGGGGTACGGAGTGGCGGCGATCCGTGGTGTGTGGAATGCAGGCGATCCCGCTCGGGCGGTGGGTGAGTATCTTTCCGCCCTGGAGCGGGCCAGCCCAGGCGGGGCCGAGATTGCCGAGTGAGCGAAGGAGAAGCGACGTGAGTGCAGACACGATCCACGTGCGACTGAACGGAAAGCCGCGCGAGATACAGCCCGGACACACCGTCCACTCGCTGCTCGAGTCGCTCGACCTGCGCGCCGGGATGGTTGTGGTGGAGCTGAATTTGGAGATCCTCGGCCGCGACTCGTATGCGGAGTGCCAGGTTCAGGAAGGTGATACGATCGAACTGGTCCACTTCGTGGGTGGAGGCTGAACGGCACATGACGCAGAACGCAACAGCAACCGAATCCGCGCACGGCCTCGATGGACCCCTCGAGATCGGCGGCATCGAGTTCACGTCCCGCTTGATCGTCGGCACCGGCAAGTACGCCGATAACGAGGTCATGATGGAGGCCATCCGGGCGAGCGGGACGGAGATGGTGACCGTGGCCGTGCGCCGGGTCGACCTCGACCGCAGCAAAGAGGAGGCGATTCTCCACCACCTCGACCCCGACGAGTTCTTCCTGTTGGCCAATACGGCGGGATGCTATTCGGCTGAGGACGCCATCCGATATGCGCGCTTGGCCCGTGCCGCTGGCTTCAACGAATTCGTGAAGCTGGAGGTGATCGGGGACGAAACGACGTTGCTGCCGGACGTGCATGCGACGCTCGAGGCCGCCAAGACGCTCTCGGACGAGGGCTTCAAGGTGATGGCCTACACCAATGACGACCTCATCACAGCGCTCCGCTTGGAGGACGCCGGATGCGTCGCGGTGATGCCGCTCGCCAGCCCCATTGGCAGCGGGCTGGGCGTGGTGAATCCCTATTTCATTCGCGAGATCAAGCGTCGGCTGGAGGTCCCCGTGATCGTCGATGCAGGCGTCGGTACGGCTTCGGACGCGTGCGTCACCATGGAGCAGGGAGTCGATGGTGTGCTCATGAACACGGCCCTGGCGGCCGCCGATGATCCGGTGCGCATGTCCCACGCGATGAGGCACGCCATCGTCGCCGGCCGTTTGGCGTTCCTGGCGGGCAGGATGCCCTCACGGGAGATCGCCGTCCCGTCGTCGCCCACGACGGGGATGCTGGACTGACATCCCCTGGTCCCGGACGCCTGGCGGCGTTTCGAATCAGGGAGCAGGCCGAACGCGGGCGTCGCCTCGACGTGGCGCTCGACGCGGCCGTGGGCCCGCTCGAACCGCGCGACCGCGCCTTCGCGCACGAGCTCGCATACGGCGTGACGAGACTGCGCGGACGAATCGATCACTTGCTGTCCGAGCGGGTCCATCGTGGTCTCGACTCGCTGGATCCGAACGTGCTCGAGGTTCTGCGCCTGGGGGCGTATCAGCTCCTGTACATGGGATCGGTGCCCAAGTACGCCGCCGTGTCCGAGTCGGTGGACCTCGCTGGCAACCTCGCTGGGAAAGGTGCACGAGGCCTGGTCAACGCCGTGTTGAGGCGCGTGGCGGACGCCGGAGATGGTGCGCAGCTCTTCCCCGACGTCGAGACCGATCCTGCCGACTACCTCTCCACCTGGGGGTCCCATCCGCGCTGGCTCATCGACCGCTGGCTGGCCCGATGGCCGGTCCAGGCGGTCCAAGCCCTCGTCGAGGCCAACAACTCGCGCCCAGCGAACTATTTGGCGCCTCTGGAGCTTTCTCCCGAGGAAGCGGTGACGCTACTGGCCGAGGCGGGCATTCCGGGTGGGGAAGTGGGGTCCGGGACCGATTGTGTGCGGCTGGGAACGGGATCGAGCCCGTCTGCCGCGCTCCAGGCAGTGCCGCGATCGATCATACAAGACCCTGCGGCGCACCTGGTGGGCGCGTACGCCGACGTTCCGGCCGGCACGAAGGTTGCAGACCTTTGTGCTGCCCCCGGGGGTAAGGCGCTCGCTGTCGCCGGGCGTGCCTCCTTCACGCTCGCCGCCGATCGCTCGGAGTCACGCATACGCATGGTTCGGGAAAACATGGAAAGGACGGGACGCCGCCTGGGCTGCGTCGTCGCGGACGCCCTGTATCCGCCCCTCAAGGCGGCTGATGTGGTCCTGCTCGACGTCCCGTGCACGGGAACGGGGACCCTCGCTCGGCACCCAGATTCTCGCTGGCGCCTTGCACCCGCATCCGTGAAGAGTCTGGCCAGACTGCAAAAGCGGCTGCTGGGCGCCGCGGCCGGGATCGTCGCTCCGGGCGGACTCTTGGTATACTCGACGTGTGCCCTGGAACCCGAAGAGAACGAAGAGCAGATCGATGCTTTCCTCGCCGAGAACCGCGACTACCGGGTCGAGTCGACCGATGCGGTACACTCCCGCTTCCTCGACCAGCGCGGAATGCTGTTCGTGAGTCCTCAAGAGACCGGCTTCGACGGCGCTTTTGCGGCCCGACTGAGGAGGACCGCATGAGGTTGGGTGGTTCGCTCGCGCGCCGACGTGGAGGGCGGGGCAAGGGCAAGCGTCCCCCGAAAACGCCGCCGAAGTCGAAGAGTTCGAAGAAGTCGAAGGGAACCTCCCAGCGTTCCGGCTCGCGTCTGCTTCTTGCGCTCGCGGCCTTGGCCATCCTCGGGTGGTCGGGCGGCTATGTGCTGTCGACTCAACTGCTCTTTCCCGCGCCGCCACCGCCGGGCGATCTGTTCGAGGTCCCGGACATTCGCGGGGTGGGGTTGGCCAGCGCGCGTGAGCGGCTGGCCGGCGCGGGACTCAAGTTGGGGGAGGTCGACTCGCTTCTGCATCCGTCGATCGCTCTTGCCTTGATCGTCGGACAGTCCCCCCTTCCCGGGCAAGTCGCGACCCCCGAAAGCCCCGTGCGCGTCACCGTGAGCCGGGGCCCGCAAATGCGGTCGGTCCCGGACGTTACCAGGCTCGACGAGGACCGTGCGCGCATCGTGTTGGAAAGCAGCGGCTTCGTCGTCGCGATCGACACGGCGGAGGCGGAATTGCCGCGTGGACTCGTTGTGGAGATCTTCCCTCCTGCCGATACGATCGTGGCGTTGCCCGCGGAGATAAGAGTCGTGATCAGTACGGGTCCTCCGCTCATTGCGATGCCTCTCGTACTCGGGCTCGGACAGGAAGAGGCCGTGCAATTGCTGGATTCTCTCGGCCTCGTGGTCTCCGATGTGCAAGAGGTCTTCCGGTTCGGGCGTGACCAGGGCATTGTCGCCGAGCAGGAACCGGGGGCGGATGCTGAGCTCGCACGCGGGTCCGAAGTTCAGCTGTCTGTTGGGCGCCGTGGCCCACAGACGGAACATTGACCCTGTTGGGTCGTAGCAACCGAGGCTCCGGCAGGGGCCGTGAACCGTTGTCCTACAAGGCTTTTCGAGTCATACCATGAAGCGCAGCTTCGCTCGCTCGCCCTATCTCTGGGCCATGCTCGGCCTTGCCGCCGTCGTGGCCACCGCGTGGGTGAGCAGGGGGAGCTTTCAGCCCATCATTCCGGGCGCAACTGCGCCGAGCTTCGCGGTGACCACGATGGACGGTTCGACCGTGAACGTGGACGAGTACCGGGGCAAGGTCGTGCTGCTGAACGTCTGGGCCACTTGGTGTGGCCCCTGCGTAGAGGAGATGCCGTCGATGCAGCGGCTTTACGAGGCGCTCGATGGCACGGACTTCGAGATTCTCGCCGTGAGCATCGATGCACGTCTCGGGGATGTCGACGCGGGGGGGCGCCCCGGGGGAGACATCGGGGCCTTCGCAGCCCAGTTGGGGCTCACCTTCCCGATTCTGCACAACCCCGCGGGTGACATCCAGCGTGCCTACCAAACCACCGGCGTGCCGGAAAGCTTCGTGATCGATCGCGATGGGACGATCCAGAAGAAGATCGCTGGGCCCACGCGGTGGGATGCCTCGGAGAACGAGGGGCTCATCCGTCGGCTTCTGGGCGGCTAGTGCACCCGAACACCAGCGCCGCCGCCCATGGTTAGTGCCGCCGGTGCCGTCGTCCACAACTGGCGCCTGAAGCTGTCCGCGCTCGGGATCGCGATCTTTCTATGGCTGCTCGTACAGACCGAGCCGCGCAACAGTGAGACGTTCCCGTCCATCCCGATCATGGTCGAGGTGGCGGATACCGCGTGGACCCTGGCCGGCCCGCCCACGCCCGCGATGGTGGAGCTGCGATTGGGTGGTCCTGCGCGCGAGATCATCCGGCTCGCGCGGTCGGGAACGACGGTGCGGGTCCTGCTCGAATCCGTGGGTTCGAGTGACACGGTCATCTCGCTGAGCCGGGACTGGGTTCAGCTCGGTGAAGCCAACGGCCTCACGGTCGAACAGATTTCACCGCCCAACATCAGGGTGTCGCTCGAACGCGCGCTCACCGTGACGCTCCCTGTGGCGATTCGCGTGCGAGGAGAGGTGCCGGGTCACTTGGCGCTGGCGTCCCCGCTGGGCCTGAGCCCGGCCTCGGTCCGGGTGCGGGGGCCAGCGAGCCGGATGGCTGGCCTGGATTCGATCCCACTCGTGCCGTTCGACCTGCAGTCGGTGCAGCAGTCCGGGATCTTCAACGTGCAGATCGACACCACCGGGCTGATTGGCGCGACCGTGAGTCCGCCGACGGCCGTGCTCTCCGTTCACGTCGAAGATCAGATCCAGCGGGTTTTCGCGGGCCTGCCGGTTCGGGTGAACGCAGATGGTGCCGGAAACGACCTGGTCGTCGAGCCGCTCCTGATCGCAGTCTCGCTGACCGGAGCGCGATCATTGGTGAACTCACTCGACCCCGAGTCCCTCCGTATCTGGGTGGAATCCGACCAGATCACGGGCATGACCGAGGGCGAGGCCCGGCTCGTGCCGGTCCGCCTGGAGGGCGTGCCGGACCTCGTGGAGGCGGTGACGGAAATCGACATCGTCACGGTGCGGAGGGCGGCCGAGCAGGACGTGGGTGGGCCACGTGGTGGACCGCGCAGTGGACCAACGGGGGAAGCGTGAGCGAGCCACAGCGGCCGTTCGTGCTTGGGCTGGAGACCTCGTGCGACGAGACCTCGGCCGCGGTGCTCGATGGGGACAACCGGATCCTCGGACACGTGATACTCTCGCAAGACGAGCACGCCGTGTTCGGGGGCGTGATCCCCGAGCTCGCGGCTCGTGCGCATTTGCAGAAGGTCGACGATGTGGTCGATGAGGCGCTGGCCCGGGCCGAGCTGACACTCGACCGCATCGACATCGTAGGAGCCACCGCCGGCCCCGGATTGATCGGGGCATTGCTGGTCGGAGTCTGTTGGGCGAAGGCGGTGGCGTTTGCGCTCGATCGGCCGTTCGTGGCCGTCCACCACATGGAAGCGCACCTGTTCGCTCCTTCCCTGGAGGACCCGCACGCCGAGCCACCGTTCATTGCCCTTCTCGTCTCGGGAGGACATACGATGCTGCTCCATGTCTTGGCGTGGGGGGAGTACGTCTTGTTGGGAGAGACGCGCGACGATGCCGCTGGCGAGGCGTTCGACAAGGTCGCGAAGCTGCTTGGACTCGCGTATCCGGGCGGACCGGAGATCGAACGCCTGGCGGGCGTGGGTGAGCGGGCTCGGCACCGGCTGCCGCGACCAATGTTGCGGCGAGACCAGCGCCCCGGAGACGCCGGCTTCTACGACTTCTCGTTCAGCGGCTTGAAGACCGCGGCGGTCGAACTGGTGCGTAGCCTCGAAGTCGACGGAGACCTCGGGCCGCACCGAGCGGACGTTGCCGTGGCCTTCCAAGAGGCTGCGGTCGACGTGCTCGTCAGCAAGACCCTGCGCGCGGTCGAGCAGACCGGGTGCCGCCGCGTGCTGATCGGCGGTGGTGTCAGCGCGAATCAGCGTCTGCGCGATGAATTTCAGGCGAGGCTGGGCGAAGACGGCCG
>Ga0066376_10004639_pt1 | contig 11899 bp, 11 predicted proteins | sample Knorr_S15_td_Bot_FD_77009 | JGI IMG/M metagenome (GOLD analysis project Ga0066376, IMG submission 77009) | Marine microbial communities from Southern Atlantic Ocean transect - Knorr_S15_td_Bottom_ad_5009_LV_A | ecosystem: Environmental > Aquatic > Marine > Oceanic | place: Southern Atlantic... | reverse complement strand
ATTTTTATAGCCTGGCAATGACCTACTCTTCCGTGCCTTAAGACAAAGTACCATCGGCGCTGAAGGGCTTGACTTCCGAGTTCGGAATGGGATCGGGTATTACCCCTTCGCAATAATCACCAGACACAAAGTTTATATATAAAAAAAAAATATTGTAAACACTCAATTATTTGAACTTTTACAGCTTTTAATGAACTTTTTAATATAATCATTAAGATTGATTTTGCCAAAAACTTTGTAAACTTTATTTGATAAATTCATATTAGTTAATGCTGAAGCATACCTTTCGCCAGCTCTAGGGGGTACTAATTTTATTTTCATTTTGAATAGCTTTGCTGTTTGAATAATTGAATAACTTTTTTTATTTAAAATACTATAATGTCTGCAATTATTTTTTTTCCAAGCTAAGTAACAAACTTTAACAGTATCTTCAATATGAGTAAATCTTCTAGATTGAGTTCCGGGTTTTACAACTGGTAAAGGTTTATTTTTTTTATAATGATCTTCAAATATACCTATTACTGTAGCCATTGAACCAGTACATATTTGACCAGGACCATAAACATTATAAAAATAAATTATTTCATATTTCATTTTAAACCATTTTTTTAAATTTTCTAGCAATTCCAAATTTTTAGCTTTTGTAAAAGCATAAGGTGACAAATTTTTATCACTACCACTGTTTCCTAGGCTAGCAGATGTCGCAGAATAAATTAGCTTAATGTTATTTGTTAAACAAAAATTAAAAACAGCATGAGAACCTACTGAATTAGACTCAATACATTCACTCATTTTCAAAAAACTTTGATATATTCTCGAAAATTCTCCAAAATGAAAAATAGATATAATTTGTTTTTTTTTATTTTTTAATATTGTAGAAATATTTTTAGTATTTCCATTAATATATTTTACTTTCTTATTAATTATATGATTTTTTTTATTTCCTGAAGAGTAGTTGTCAATACTGATAATTTTATATTTAGTTTTTTTCAACAAAAGTGAAATTAAATTAGACCCAACAAAACCTGCTCCTCCAGTTATAACAATAATATTTTTCATTATTTTAAGTAATTTCTTTTAAATATGAATTATAGGTTTTTATTATATCTTCTTTTAAATTCACGCTAGAGCGCCATCCATATTGTTTAGCTAAGGATACATCAAGAACTTTTCTAGGAGTACCATTCGGCTTTGATTTATCATATTTTATAACTATTTTTTTATTTGGTATAATTAATTTTAAAATTAAATTTGCATAATATTTTATAGAGTAATCTTTACCACTGCCTATATTAATTATTGCATGTTTTGTTTTTCTTTTCATAAAATAAACACACGCTTTTGCTAAATCATCCACATGAATTAATTCTCGTTTTGCTTTTCCATTTCCCCATAAAACTAAAAATTTTTTTTTGCTTTTTTTTATTTTATGAATTTTTTTTATAAGTGCAGGAAAAAAGTGTGAATTCAAACTATCATAATTATCATTAGGGCCAAAAGTATTTGTTGGCATTAAACACTTATAATTTGTCTTATACTGTTCATTATAACTCTGACACATTTTAATACCTGCAATTTTTGCTACAGCATAGGCATCATTAGTGCTTTCAAGTTTACCTTCTAATAAATAACTTTCTTTAATTGGTTGTTTGCATTTTCTAGGATATACACAGCTTGAACCTAAAGATATCAAATTTTTAATACCACATAAAAAAGCAGAATGAATCAGATTGGATTGGATTGATAAATTTTCATAAATAAATTGAGCTTTATATTTATTATTTGAATATATTCCTCCTACTTTCGCCGCAGCTATAAATATAAAATCAGGTTTTTTTCTTTTTAAAAATTTAAGTACTTTAAGTTGGTTTATTAAATCTAACTTTGATCTATCTGCAAAAATTATTTTTTTGTAACCTTCTTTTTTTAATTGTCTAACAATTGCACTTCCTACCAATCCTCTGTGGCCAGCTACATAGATTTTAGATTGTAAATTAATCATGAGTTAGTATTTTTTTAATTCATAATTTACCATTTCTTTTACTAATCCATTGATATTAGTTTTTGGTTTCCAATTTAATTCCTTTTTAGCTTTGGAAGCGTCTCCTAATAAAGTTTCAACTTCAAGAGGTCTAAAATAAGTTTTATCAATTTCAACTATAACCTCGTTATTTGAGTGACATTTTTCTTTAGTTCCTTTGCCTTTCCATTTAAAAGGTATCTTGAGCTCTTTTAAAACCAGGTTTACAAATTGCCGGACAGTGTAATTATTTCCTGTAGCTATAACATAATCACTTGGTTTCTTTTGTTGCATCATTTTCCACATTGCTTCAACATAATCCCGGGCATGACCCCAATCTCTTTTGGCATTAAGATTGCCTAAATATAATTTTTTTTGTTTACCTGATTTAATCTTGCATAGACTTGTAACAATTTTTTTTGTTACAAAAGTACCCCCTCTCCTAGGACTCTCGTGATTAAATAAGATTCCATTGCACGCGAACATTTTATATGCTTCTTTATAATTTTTTGTTATCCAGTGTGCATAAACTTTGGCTACACCATAAGGACTTCTTGGATAAAAAGGTGTTTTTTCATTTTGAGGAACTTGTGAAACTTTTCCAAACATTTCAGATGTGCCAGCTTGATAAAACTTGGTTTTTTTTTCTAATCTATGAAATTTTATAGCTTCTAAAATTCTAAGTGCACCTATTGCATCAGCATTGGCGGTATATTCGGGAACTTCGAAAGAAACTGCCACATGAGATTGTGCAGCCAAATTATAAATTTCATCCGGTGTAATTTTTTTTATTATTGAAGAAATAGAAATTGCATCGGTGATATCTCCATAATGTAATATAAATCTTCTATTTTTAATATGTGGATCCTTATACAAATGATCAATCCTTGATGTATTGAAGGATGAAGATCTTCTTATTACTCCATGTACTGTATATTTTTTTTTAATCAAAAGATCAGCAAGATAAGAACCATCTTGGCCAGTTATACCAAAAATTAATGCACTTTTATTCATTTAATTAATTGTTAAATTCATACACCTTTAATCTAATTATTAAAATATAACAATTTAATTTTTATTTAATCAAATACATTTAATTACTATTTGATTTAATTTTGTTTCAAATAAATATAGTCAAATGACTTTCTAAAAGGCATTTTTATTTTAAATATTTGTTTAAAACGATTACTTAGTAGCAAATTGTTTATATCTCTAAATTTATACCCTTTATTAATCATATCATCATAGTGATGCTCAAAAATTATCATATTGATTTCAACTATCATATCATCCAGCCCTTTTAAAACTTCATACTCATATCCTTCAGTATCTATTTTTAATAATTCAATTTTATGAATATTTTTTTTTTTTAAATAATTTTTAAGTGTTTCAACTTCAATTTGAATTGTTTTAATATTTTTCTTTTTGTCAAATAAATTTAGAATTTTGTTTTTTTTTTTATAATACATTGAAGTTAAATTTATCTCGTTAAAAGTTGATGAAGAACTTTCTGACAATTGATTAAAATTTGCCATTTTTTTTTCACTTCCTAAAGCTATATTTTCTATAATTATTTCTGTTTTACTATATTTTCTTGAAATAAAATTTTTTTTATTTTCTAATATTTTAAAGTTATCGGGACTTGCTTCAAAAGAGACAATTTTATTAACTTTAAAATTTTTTAAAAAAAAATATATTGATTCACCTTTGTGACCACCAACATCTAATAAAACATCAAACTTATTAAAATTATTTTCAATTAAAAATTTAACTATTTTTTTTTTATAAAAAAAATCAAAAAAATCTAAAATAAGTAGTATAAATCTTTGAATCATTTACCGACTTTAAAAATCAACTTATTAAAATTTTGTGAAATTTTTTGTTTATTTAAATTGCAATCACTTTGAAAATTTTTACAATTATTATATTCATTGATCAATTCATCCATATTCTTTTGTACACGAAAATAATGTTCGGTAACTTGATAATATGTTTCATTAATAGGTTTATAGTTATATAACTCAATTTCTTTATTAATCCGATCAAAATTCCTTCCTACAAATATAATTACAGTCAATATCAGTAAAATTGATGTAGATTTATTAAATTTTTTAATACTTATTTTATTTTTTTCAAAAAAAATAGACAAGGGTATAAATAAAATTAAGGCAATGATGCAATATCCGCCATATCTTAAAGAAGGATGATTATAAAACCATTCAATTAATAAAATTATTAGAACAATTAAAGTAAATAAAGATAATTTACTTATTTTAAAATTTTTTATTTTATTTTTTAAATTTATAAAAAAAATACATAATGTTGTGATTAAAACTATTAAACCCAAAAGAAAATCTGAAACTTTATTAAAAAAATATTCCCTAATCCAGTGACTTGTCCAGTAAAAGTTTTTTATATATTCATCAGGGTTATCAACTATAAAATTTGGACCTCTTCCTGCTTTTGACCATAATTCATAATGATTATTCATTCTTTCAACTTCAGTAATTGGCAATGCCCAATCAAAATTTTCGAAACATGTAAAACTCACAGGATAAATTAAACACCCTGTATTAAAAAAATATGTTGCTAAAACAAAGAATATTAATGATGATAAAATAATTGTGGATCTATTAAATATAAAAACTTTTATAGTTAAATATAAATTTTTATTCTTTTCAAAAAAATAAATAAATAAAGGGAACAAAAAAAGTAAATAAAGGAAATAGAAAGATTTTAACGATATTATAATTGCTAATAGAGTATAAACATAAAGTAAATTGGATGAACTAAATTTATTTAAATTCGCAAAATATAATATTTCAATAACCAATAAAAAAATCAATATTTGAGCTGACCTGTCAGTGCCATGTTCTGAAATTCTATAAAAAAAAATATTTATAAAGATAAATGCAAATAGGCTAAGGTAATTTATAAAATCTATTTTTTTAAATTTTATGTCAGCAAATAAATAATAAAAATTTTTTAAAAGTATAATATTGGAAAATCCTAAAATATAAATTGCTGCAAATTGAAAAGCATAATACTCAATAAAAGGTAAATAAAATAAAGAACTTAAATAAAATATAGATGAAGGAGTCCTAAAACCGTGATTAAATTGTCCAACGCCAAGAGCTAAATCTTGCTGTGTTAAATAATAAGTATATGGAAAATGATAATAAGGAAAATCATCATGAGTTTTAAAAGCTAAAGATGATATAAATAAACAAAAAAATACTATCAACAAAATTAAAAACTCTTTTTTATAAAAACTGAATTTTTTTAACAATGTGTAAGAAAATAAAAATAAACCTACTATAATAAATATAGAGTTAAATATGTAATCATGAGCTAAAAAAAAATTACTTAAGTAAGAAATTATTAAACCTAAAAAAAGACCAAATAATCCTGTGTAACCAAAATTAATACTATTATGAGAAATGCCTATTACATGATTGAAAAAAAAACCATATCCAATAATTGAAAATAAAATAGTAAAATAGAATAAAAAAAATAAATAAATATTATCTGGCATTTTTAATCTATATTAAATTTATTATACAATTTCATGTAACATAGCATCATATCTAAGGCCAAATTTTGAAGTTTTTTCTATTTATTTTTTATTATATTATTATTGTTAATTAACCCGCAAGATACAATATATCATAAAAACTATTAACTTTGATTATTATTATGTTCTTGCACTTTTTAAATTAAACCTCTTAGGAAAAATATTATTTATATATAGAAGTTTATTAATTTTTTATTTATACACTGAGTCATTTTTAATATTAAACTTCTTTAAATGAATAATTTAACATTAATTATACCTGCAAAAAATGAAGCGGAATCGTTACCACTCGTTTTAGAAGAATTAGTAAAACATAGCTATAGGTTTATTATAGTTTTGCATAAAAGTGATGTTGATACAATTAAGTCTATTGAGAAATATAGCTCAAATATAATTTTCCAAAATAATTCTGGGTATGGAGATGCTCTGATTTCAGGAATTAATCAATGCAAGACAGAATTGTTTTGTGTATTTAATGCTGATGGTTCATTCAATCCATCTGAAATTTCAAGAATGTTAGATAAGTTAAAAAATCAACAACTTGATTTTATATTTGCATCTAGATATGAAAAAAATGGTGGAAGTGATGACGACACTTTAATAACTTTAATTGGCAATTATATTTTTTCCTTAATAGGAAAATTGTTTTTTAGATTACCAATATCAGATATATTGTACACATTTTTAATTGGAAATACTCAAAAAGCTAAAAGTTTAAATTTAAATCAGAGAGACTTTTGTTTTTGTGTTGAATTACCAATTAAAGCAAGAAGAAAAAATATGAAAATAAAATTAATAGAGTCTTATGAGAGAAAAAGAATTGCTGGTCTAAAAAAGGTTAATGCGTTCAGAGATGGTTATTACATATTAAAATATATGATAAGATTATTTTTTAGCAAATAATGTTTATAAATTATTACAATTTTAAAGAAAAAAATCACTTTTTTTCAATCATTTTAATTAGTTTTTTTCCAGCATTAGTTTTTCTTGGAACTGGAGTTATTAATCTATTAATCATAATTTTAGATTTATTATTTTTATTTGAAATAATAAAAAAAAATGAATTAAAATATTTAAATAACAAATTTTTTTATTGTCTAATTTTACTTTTCTTTGTTTGGTTAACAAATCTTTTATTTAGCATCAATTTTGAAAATAGTTTATCGAGATCTTTTGGTTTTATAAGATTTATATTTTTTGTATTTGCACTTCGTTACTACATTTTTGACGTAAATAAAGATTATAAAAAACATATATTTAAAATTTGGCTAATTATTTTTTTGGTAATAAATTTGGATTTATTTTTTGAATTTATTTTTGGATATAATGTTTTAGGCTTTAAATCTTATATGCCGGGAAGATTGTCTGGATTTTTCAACCAAGAATTAAAAATTGGTTACTTATATTCATCTATTTGTTTAGTAATTTTAAGTTATTTTGTTTTAGATATAAAAAAAATAAACCTATTTAACATTTTTAATAATAAAAAAAATTTAATTTACTTATTGGCTTTTATAATATTGTTTATTTCTCTAATAATTGGAGAGAGATCAAATTTTGTTAAAACTTTAATTATGTTAATATTATTTTTATTCTTTTTTCAAAAAAAAAATTATTTTAAAAATATAACTTTGATTTTATCTACATTACTAATATTAGTTATAATAATCGCTGTAATACCATCTGAAAATCAATATAAATATAGATATTGGATAATGTTTTTAAAACCATTGTCTGAAAATCCAATTAAATTTATTAAAAATACAAACTATGGAGACCATTATAACGCAGCATATAAAGTTTTTAAAAAACATAAAATGTTTGGTGTTGGTTTAAAAAATTATAGAATAGTGGTATCTTCGGGAAATTATGGAAATAATCCTTCCATACACCCTCATGAAAAACACTTGGAAATATTATCTGAAACAGGTCTCTTAGGATATATTTTTTTTATATGTTTTTTTATCTATACAATCTTTTTAGGAATAAAAATATATTTTAAAAATAAAAATCTTTACCAATTGGCTGGGATGTTGTTTATAATAGCAAACTTAATACCTGTAATTCCTTCTGGAAGTTTCTTTACTACATATACAGCTACTTTTTTTTGGCTTAATTTTGCCTTTATGATTAATACATCGAAAGAATAGCTTAAACTTTATTGTTTTATTTTATCTAATCTGAATTTTAAAAGTTTTATGTAAAGAAAAATATAAATTAATAAATTAAATATAATTATTGTAATTTGATGATTTGTTTTAGTAATTTCAATTAACCCAATATAGAAAACAATAAAGTTATAAATAACAATCAATATTGAGGACAAATTATTTGTAACAATTTTGTTTTTTGGGTTTAACTTCTTATTTATAAAGTAAAATAATAATTGATGAAAATGTTTGTTATCTGGTTTTATTGGTGATTTTCTAAATCTATATTTTCTTATTATCGAAAATAAGTTTTCAAAACATGGATACCATAATAAAAGTATTATAAAAAAAGGAGAAATGAATTGATTAAGAGCATAAATTTTAATTAAAGCGGTTCCAAATAAAAAACCTAATAAATAAGATCCACTATCACCTAAATATAATTTATTAAAATAGTTTAATAATAAAACTATAATTAAAATTATGATAAATTGGTTAAAGATAAGTTTGTTACTAAAAATTTCTAAGTTAACTCCTGAAATTGAAATTATAAAAATAATAGATATATAATAACCAATTACCAAACCATTCAAACCATCAACAAAATTAGTCCCATTAATTAAGATTAATAAACAAAAGGTTGTAAAGAAAATATTAAATAAAGTATTTTTTAGCACGTCATCTATAAAATCAATTCTTGTTGAAGAGATTTCAATCTGAGAAAAATAAAGAAATAATAATATTATTAAAGTTTGAAGTATGAGTCTTAATTTTGGTGAATTAAATTTTTTTAAATCTGATAAAGATCCTACTAAAAAAATTGAAAATAAACAAATAATTTCAAAATAAGAGTTGTAAAAATTTAATACTAAAATAGATATAAATAATAAATATCCTCCAATTGGTAATACGAAAGATTTATTTACAAAATTTTGATGAAGGTCTTTAGAAATTTTTTCAAATAAATTAATTTTCTTAACAACATAAAGTGTAAGCAAACTTAAAAATAATATCAATATAATTTGTAAAAAATAAATATTCATTTTTTAATTAAAAAATTTGTTGACAATATTAATGTTTGAATGATTGATCTAGAAAGACTCATCTTTACATAATCTTTGTAAACACTTATGGCATCTTTGAGCTTTTGATAAACTGATTTTGATAAGGAATTAGGTGTATTTTTCCAATTAGTTAAGGGTTTTTTTAAACTATAAAAAATTACACCTCTTTTTGATAACCTTAGCCATAGAACATAATCTTCTTTAGTTTTTAAAGGAGGAAAAGGCTTATTCATTTTATTTATTATATTTTTTTTTAATACAACTGTTGATAAACCAATATCACAAGAATTTAAAAGTTTATTATAATCTAAATCATTAGCTTCTCTTTTAGATAAATAATTTCCTTCATAGTCTATTATATTAAATGATGTATGAGTTGCTGAATATTTTGATTTTTCCATTAATGAAATTTGACTTGAAAGCTTATTTTTTTTCCAAGTATCATCACTGTCTAAAAAAGCAATATACTTTCCTTTTGAAATTTTAATACCCTTATTTCTAGATAAACCTGCGCCTATATTTTTTTTATTATATATAATTTTGATCTTTGAATATTTTGCATTTAAGTTTTTTAGATATTTTATATTACTTTTATCACCACCATCATAAATAATAATTATTTCAAAAGATTTAAATGTTTGATTTAAAACTGATTTTATAGATTTTTTTAAAAGACTTAAATTGTTATAAAAAGGAATTATAACACTTACTTTTAATTTCATTTTTTTACTTAAAACTTATTAATAAGTTTAATAATTTATTGAAAACTTTTACCCAATATAAAAAAAATAAATAAATTATATTTTGCTTATTTTTATATCTTATCTTCATTTCATAATAATAAGATTTATAAAAGGGTATTTTTGATGAAAAACCACTTAAGTCAAATTTACCAAAAACTTCATTTTTATTTGCAATTCTTCCTTTAAGTTTCTTGTTCTTTATTATTCTATAAAAAAAGTCATGATCAGAACCGTAATCTAACTTTGTATTATAAATTCCTATTTTTTTTTGTGCTTTGTTCGATATGAAGAACCCTGTTGAATGTGAAGGATAGATATTAAACCTATAAAATATTTTTTCTGGTTCATACCTAAATAAAACTCTATCTTTTTTAACTGGACCAAACAAGTAATCAAGTTTTTCTTTTGATGTGAAATATTTTTTAACATATTTTAAAGTATTCTTATAATAAACATCTCCTGAATTAATAATGCCAATTATACTTCCAGAGCTAATTGAAATTCCTTTATTCATTGCATCCCATAAATTTTTGTCTCTTTGTGAAATTAATATATCTATTTTATATTGATATTTTTTTAAAATATCCAATGTTCTATCTGTAGATGCTCCATCAACTACAATATATTCAAAATTTTTATAACTTTGATTAAATACACTTTTAATTGTTCTTAATATTTTTTTTTCATCATTTTTGACAACGGTAATAATTGATATTAAAGGATTAGATATTGTTTTTTTTTTTTATTTTTTTGTATTTTTTTCTGGTTTTTTTTAGTTTAAACATTTATGAAAATAATTTTTGTATCCTAAATATGATTTTTTTTATATAAGAAATAATATTTAGAATTAAGTTCAAATTGTGATGAATATAGTTATAACTGGTGTTTGTGGATTTATTGGATTTAGTGTTGCTCGAAATTTATTAAAAAAGAAAAATATAAAAGTAATTGGTATTGATAATATTAATAATTATTATTCGACTAAACTAAAAAAAGATAGGTTAAAAATTTTAAAAAGAAGTAAAAATTTTATTTTTTTCAAAAAAGATATTGAAAAAGAAAATACTTTTAAAGATTTGATTTCATTGAAAATCGATTTTTTTTTGCATTTTGCAGCACAAGCTGGTGTAAGATATTCAATTAAATATCCTAGAAAATATCTAAATTCTAATATCAAAGGTTTTTTTAATGTTATTGATTTCTGCAATAAAAAGAAGATAAAAAAATTAATTTATGCATCATCCAGCTCTGTTTATGGAGAAAATAAAATATTTCCACTAAAAGAAAAATTTAATATTAATCCAAAAAATTTTTATGGATATTCAAAAAAAAATAATGAAGAAACAGCAGAAATTTACTCAAAATTATATAATGTAAGATCTATAGGATTAAGATTTTTTACAATATATGGTGAATGGGGCAGACCTGACATGTTTATGTTAAAATATTTAAATTTTTTATTTTTTAAAAATCCTAAATTTTATTTATATAATCATGGCAATCACTTTAGGGATTTTACATACATTGGAGACGCAGTAAATATTATTGAAAAATTAATTATTAAAAAGCAAAAAAATAAACATGAAATATTTAATATTTGTTCTAATAGTCCAATCAAAATTACTAAAATTATTGAATTAATAAATTATTATTCAAAAAGAAAAATTAAAGTAAAAGGAACAGGTTTGCAATTAGCTGATATAATTAAAACACACGGAGATAATAAAAAAATTAAAAATTTTACTAATTATAAAAGATTCACAAAGATAGATAATGGTATAAAAAATTTAATTAATTGGTATATTGATTATAATAAAATTTAATCAATAATAAGATTTAATTTAAAATGAAACAAAAAAAACTACCTTTGATTCTAATTATATTGGGATTTTAGTTTCTTCATCTTTCAGTTTTCACATTTTACAAAAATATGACAAAAATTATATTGCATCAGACAATTCTGTGCAGCATTATTTAATAAAAGGAGATGCAAAGTATTATTTTGAAGAAGCAGATTTAATAAAAAAACAATTAAATAATAATGTTAGTTTATTAAAATCGGGTTTTGAATATAAAGCAAGCTTTCTATATCCAAGAATTTTAGCTATTTTTTTTTATATTATAGATGAAGATATAAAAATAAAATCACAAAATAATGATGAAATAAAAATATTTAATTTGCATAACAAAAAGTTATTATTTTTATTATTCCAATCACTTTTTTTTTACTTAAGTATTTATATTTTTTATAAAAAGGCTCAAAAAAAAATAAATTATAAAATTTTAACAACTGTTATCTTTTTTTTATGCTTTGAGCCAACAATCATGCAATTTAATTCATCTTTTAT
>Ga0066376_10004637_pt1 | contig 11901 bp, 10 predicted proteins | sample Knorr_S15_td_Bot_FD_77009 | JGI IMG/M metagenome (GOLD analysis project Ga0066376, IMG submission 77009) | Marine microbial communities from Southern Atlantic Ocean transect - Knorr_S15_td_Bottom_ad_5009_LV_A | ecosystem: Environmental > Aquatic > Marine > Oceanic | place: Southern Atlantic... | reverse complement strand
TCACGGCCGCAAGTCGGGCGACGAGTACGCGTCAGTCTTGCGCGGGTGGGACTTCATCACGAGCGTCAGCGACTACGAGGGGTTGCCCATCTCGATGCTCGAGGCGTTCAGCGCCGGGGTGCTTCCGCTTTGCCCGGCGATCGGCAGCGGCGGTGACGAGTACTCGGCCAAGCTCGGCGACGAGTTTGTCTGGGGCGCCTTCGACTTTGCCCAAGCGGCGGCCAAGTTAAAAACCATCCTAGCCAAGCCCGACTCCGAGCTTGGCCAAGCGCGGGCCAAGGCCCGCGCGCTCACCCAGCGCCACAGCGAAGCCGAGTACTTCCGAACGTTCGACGAGTTTGTTCAGCGCATCGCCGACGAGCCGCGCGCGGCGGCGGAGGGCTTGGCCAAGCGGCCGTTTTACTTTTCTGACCGGCTGCCGTTTGGTTTAATGACGCGCCTTTGGCCAAGCGGCTGCACCAGACGCAATGAATAACCGATCACAGCAGACCGATGCGGCGGTGGAGCGGGAGTTTCTCCACCCCGGAAAGCACCGCCCGCACTACCTCGAGCGGGTGAGTATCGTGCAGGCGCTCAGGGAGTTGCGTCACCGTGTGAAACCGGGGAGGCTGCTCGACGTCGGCTGCGGCATGAAGCCTTACGAGAGTCTGTTGACGCAGCGCGGCAGCCGCTACTACGGCACCGATTGGCCGGTGACGATGGCAGGCTCGTACGGCGACTTGACCCGCGCCGATTTTTTCTCGGACAGCATGGTGCTGCCGTTCCGCGAGGGGACGTTCGACACGGTCGTCAGCACGCAGATGCTCGAGCACGTGCGGCAGCCGGAAATCGTCATCCCGGAGATGGCCCGCGTCCTCAAGCCGGACGGCATCCTGATTCTCTCCGCCCCGATGACGTGGCCGCTGCATGAGGAGCCGCACGATTATTATCGGTACACTCTCCACGGCTTGCGGCATCTGCTCGAGGATGCCGACTTCGAGATTCTCGACGAGATTCGCCGGGGCAACAACTGGACGACGATGGCGCAAATGTTCCTCGACACGCAGCTCGGCAACCTTGGCCAAAGGGTGCCGGAACGAATCTATTCGACGTTGGTGAGCCTCGCGGTCAACCACGCCTGCTCGGCGATCAACCTCTTCAAACCGGTGCGCCGCCTCTGCCTTGGCTGGGTGGTTGCGGCAAGAAAAATGTCCGCCGGGGAAGCTCCCCCAGCGGACATCAAAAGCGTTTTGTAACGACGGGCCGACTAGCCTTGGTAAACGCCGGTCTTCCAGTTTTTCCCGCCCATAGTCCGCTCGATGGACTTGAGGTTGCTGCGGCGGCGAGTCAGCGCATTGTTCACCTCGCGCGATGCCATGGTCCAGTTGATCTTGTGCAGGCTCTCCACGAACCGTTTCTTGTCTGTGAACTGGGCGGTGGCGCTGCGCAGCGAATAGCCGTTGGCCTTCAGCCGGACAATCGACATTTTGCGCAGCATCGTCAGCGGCTGCCTTGGCTTGCCCAGCGCCGGCTTCCTCAAGAGCCGACCACTCTTTTCTTGAGTGTCGAGCCAGTTGCCAAATTGGCTCATCAACTCCTCGCGCGGCTGGGACCAGTCGATCAGGAAGTTGTGCGACTCCTCAAACGGCATCGCCTTGCCGCTGGCTTTGCCCAGTTCGATAACGCCCGAGGCACTGCCCTTTTGGCTCTTGACACCGGCAGCCAAGGCCTTGCGGCACTCGGCAGATTTCAGAAAGGGCTCCTTGCCGCTTCCAAGTTCGCGATCCAATTCCCATTGCATGGCTCTATGGACCAGGGTGCGGGGCGCTTTTTCCAAAACGGAAAAATCCCACTCTTCACTTGCGAGTTCCTTTTTCTTGCTCATTGCTCTGTTTTTAGTCGATTTCAGTCAAAGTTAGAACTACGTGAAAACATGCAGTCCAGTTCGGGGCGGGATTTATTGCGATTTATTCGCAGTCCGTCAACCCTGTAAACGATAAAAAAGTAGCATCATCCTGTAATTACACAAATACTTTTTTATAATATCTCTCTTGTTACTCAATCCGCTTGATTCCCCAACCGCTTGGCCGTAAACATTCCCACCGCCGTCTCGGCGACTGGGAGAAATGAACCTTCACGAATACCAAGCCAAGCAACTGCTCGTCCGCCACGGGGTCGAAGTCCCCGGGGGCCAACCCTGTACGACTGCCGACGAGGCACGCTCCATCGCCGAGGGGTTCTTCGCCGCCGGCCAAGAAATGGTCGTGCTCAAGATCCAAATCCATTCTGGCGGCCGCGGCAAAGGCGTGTTCAAAGACGGCTTCAAGGGCGGCGTGCACCTCTGCAAGTCAGCCGACGACGTCCATGAAAAAGCCAAGGCGATGCTCGGCAACACCATCGTCACCAAGCAGACCGGCGAGGCCGGCCGCAAGGTTCACACCCTGCTCGTCGCCACCGGCGAGAAGATTGTCGACGAGTTTTACCTCGCCGTGCTGCTCGACCGCGAAACCTCCCAGCCCCTCATCATGGCCAGCCGCGAGGGCGGCGTCGATATCGAGGAGGTCGCCGAGACCCACCCCGACGCCATCATCAAACTGAACGTCGATCCCCTGCTTGGCCTGCAAGCCTACCAAGCCCGCAACTTGGCCAAGGCGCTTGGCCTAAGCGGCAAGCTGATCCACTCCGGGGCCAAGCTCATCGCCGGCGTGTACAAAACGTGGTGGGAATGCGACGCCGAGATGGTCGAGATCAACCCACTCTGCATCGTCGAGAACCCGGACGGCTCCCAAAAAATCGCCGCCGTCGATGCCAAGATTTCCGTCGATGCCAACGCGCTGTACCGCCACAAGGACATCGCCGAGATGCGCGACCTCAACGAGGAAGCCGCACTCGAGGTCGAGGCCAGCAAGTTCGACCTCAACTACATCAAGCTCGACGGCTCCGTCGCCTGCCTCGTCAACGGCGCTGGCTTGGCCATGGCCACGATGGACGCCATCAAACATTACGGCGGCGACCCCGCAAACTTCCTCGACGTCGGCGGCAGCGCCTCGACGGAGCAAGTGACGGCGGCATTCCAGATCATCCTCAAGGATCCCAACGTCAAGGCGATCCTCGTCAACATTTTCGGCGGCATCATGAACTGCAACACCATCGCCGAAGGCGTCGTCGCAGCCGCCGAGGCCACCCAACTCAAGTTGCCGCTCGTCGTCCGGCTCGAGGGCAACAACGTCGTCGCCGGCCGCAAGACTCTCGCCGACTCCGGCCTCACTCTCATCGGCGCAGACAGCATGGCCGAGGCCGCGCAAAAAGTCGTCGCCGAGGCCGCCGCATAACCCCGACCCCGATTTCACAACACCATGGCAATTCTCGTCAAACCCGACACCAAACTCCTCGTCCAAGGCATCACCGGCAGCTTCGGTGGCCGCCACACAAAGCTTAGCATCGAGTACGGCACCCAAGTCGTCGCCGGCGTCACCCCCGGCAAAGCCGGCCAGAAATTTCAGGACACCGTCCCGATCTTCGACGGCGTCGCCGAGGCCGCCCGCGAAACCGGCGCAACCGCCTCCGCGATTTTCGTGCCGCCGCCCTTCGCCGCCGACGCCATCTTCGAGGCAGTCGATGCCGGACTCGAGTTGGTCGTCGCCATTACCGAAGGCATCCCCGTGCGCGACATGATCGAGGTCAAGGCTGCGATTGCGGGATCGGCCACCCGGCTCATCGGCCCGAACTGCCCCGGCGTCGTCACCCCCGGCACCGGCAAAGACTCCCACGGCGGCTGCCGCATCGGCATCTCCCCCGGCTACATCCACAAGGCGGGCGACATCGGCGTCGTCAGCCGCAGCGGCACTCTCACCTACGAGGCCGTTTGGCAACTCACCTGCAACGGCCTTGGCCAATCGACCTGCGTCGGCATCGGCGGCGACCCCGTCCCCGGCAGCACGCACCTCGACATCATTAAACTCTTCAACGACGACCCCGACACGCGCGGCATCATCATGATCGGCGAGATCGGCGGCTCCGCCGAAGAGGAAGCCGCCGAGTGGATCAAGGCAAACTGCAAAAAACCGGTCGCCGGATTCATCGCCGGAACCACCGCCCCCCCGGGCCGCCGCATGGGCCACGCCGGAGCCATCATCAGCGGCGGCAAAGGCACCGCCGAAGCCAAGATCGCCGCCATGGAAGCCGCCGGAATCAGCGTCGCCGAGACCCCCTCCCAAATGGCCGAAGCCCTGATCAAGATTCTCTAAAAAACCAAGCGCTTGGCCAAGCGCATCCCGGCCTTCGCGGCTTCGCGTGAGTTACTCAAGCCGACTTGGCCAGTTCTTCCTCGAAGTCGACGATCTCTTTTATTTGGGTGAGGAACCAGCGGTCGATTTTTGTGAGGTCGTACATCTCGTCGATGGTGAAGCCGGCTCGCAGTGCGTGCCGCAGGAAGAAGATTCGCTCGGCATTGGGCACGCTGAGTTTTTGCGTGATGACTTCGCGTGGCAGGATGTCGCGGTCGCCGTACACGTCTTGGCCGATGCGCCACGGCTTGCCGTCGCCACCCAAACCGGACCGGCCGACCTCGAGCGAGCGCAGCGCCTTTTGCAGCGACTCCTTGAATGTGCGGCCGATGGCCATCGCCTCGCCGACCGATTTCATCTGCGTGTTCAGCGTCGGGTCGGCGTCGGGGAATTTCTCGAACGCGAACCTCGGCACCTTCACGACGACGTAGTCGATGGTCGGCTCGAAGCAGGCCGGTGTCTCGCGGGTGATGTCGTTGCGAATCTCCTCGAGCAAATAACCGACGGCGAGCTTGGCCGCGAACTTCGCGATCGGGAAGCCGGTCGCCTTCGACGCCAGCGCCGAGGAGCGCGACACGCGCGGGTTCATCTCGATGATCGTCAGCCGCCCGTTGTCCGGGTTGACCGCGAACTGGATGTTCGAGCCGCCGGTCTCGACGCCGATCTCGCGGATCACCGCGAACGACGCGTCGCGCATGATTTGATATTCCTTGTCGCTCAGAGTCTGCGTCGGCGCCACGGTGATCGAGTCGCCGGTGTGCACGCCCATCGGGTCGAGGTTTTCGATCGAGCAGATGATGACGCAGTTGTCGGCGCGGTCGCGCATGACCTCCATCTCGAATTCCTTCCAGCCGAGCAGCGACTCCTCGACGAGCACCTCGGTGACCGGCGACAAGTCGAGGCCGCGCTTGATCATTTCCTCGAACTCGTCTCGGTTGTACGCGATGCCGCTGCCGGTGCCGCCGAGCGTATAAGCCGGCCGGATGATGAGCGGGAGTTTCCCGATCTCATCGGCAATCTCCAGCGCCTCATCGAGCGTGTGCGCCACGCCGCTGGACGGCACGTCGAGGCCGATCCGGATCATAGCATCCTTGAAAAGCTGACGATCTTCACCGCGCTCGATCGCCTCGGCGTTGGCCCCGATCATCTCGATGCCCAAGCGCTCGAGCACGCCGTCGCGGTGCAGCGACATCGCGATGTTGAGCGCCGTCTGCCCGCCGAGCGTCGGCAGCAAAACGAGCTTCCCGCCCGCGCCGCCCTGCTCGATCGCGTCGAGTTCGCGGACGATGATTTTCTCGACGCACTCCGGAGTGATCGGCTCGATGTACGTGCGATCGGCAAACTCCGGGTCGGTCATGATGGTGGCCGGGTTGGAGTTCACGAGCACGACGCGGTAGCCCTCCTCCTTGAGGGCCTTGCACGCTTGCGTGCCGGAGTAGTCGAACTCGCAGGCCTGCCCGATGATGATCGGGCCGGCGCCGATGATTAAAACTGTGTTGATGTCAGTGCGCTTCGGCATCCAAGTGGCGGCACCGTAAACCAAGCCGCGCCCGGGGTCGAATCTTCGCTTGTTCGGAAACCGTAAATGGAAAAGACACGGATTACACAGATTGACACGGATTATTTTAGAAACCCTAAAATAGAAATCTTAAACAAATTCCAAATTGGAAAAACAAAAATCCGTGATAATCCGTGGAATCCGTGTCTAAAAATTGATCCTGAAAATCGTTTTGAATCCTGAAAATCTGCGTCCTATCTCCAAACTCTCACCCTGTTTTGCGGAGCGATTGACCGAGCAGGAAACCGAGCCATGTGCCGAGAAGGCACAGGGCGACCGACAGCACCATGTTCCCGCCGGCCTTGAGCCAGTCCTGTTGCTCCAGCAGCTCGAATGTCTGCAGGCTGAAGGTGGAAAACGTCGTGAAGCCGCCGCAGAAACCGACCATCAAAAACAGCCCCGCCGGTCGGCTTCGTTGCTCCGCATCGAGCAACCCGGCGCAAAGGCCGATGACCAGCGAGCCGAGCACGTTGGCCAGCAGCGTGCCGTACGGGAAGGCATCGAACCTCGCCAGCGCCTGCCCAATGCCAAACCGCCCCACGCTGCCCAGCGCGCCACCCAATGCCACCATCAACCAAGTCATCGCGGCACCGACTATAACAACTGCTCCCGCAGAAGCATCTCCCGAATTTCGTCCGCGCCCGCGCCGAGCTTGGCCGCCGCCGAGAACAGGTCACCGGTCGCGACCGGATACCAGTTGCGCTTGGCCGGGTCGGCCAGCCCGGCGACGTTGAACGGCTTGATGATTTCGCGGATGCGCGCCAACACCTCGTCGCGCTTGGCCAAGCGGACAACCGACTCGCAAATCTCGCGCGTCGCCGGGCCGAACTCCGGATGCTCGCAAAGCAAAAACGACTCCGCCAACTCCGGCTTGCCCAAGCGATGCGCCGTCTCCGAAAAACTCACCGACGCGAAGTAAATCTGCGTGAGCGCCGCGAACAACTCAAAGTCGCCCATGCTCGCGTACAGCGCGCCGACAAGCCGCGACACTTGGCCCAGCTCAGTCGCTGTTCGACGCTCGTAATCAGCCATGTCGATCCCGCCGCCGAGCAGCTTGGCCAAGCGCTGAATGCCGAGCAGCGTCAGCGGGAAACCACTCGACAACAGCGGGTCCACAAACCCCGCCGACGACGGCAACATCGCCCAGCGTGCGCCGGTGATTTGCCCGCTGCAAAACGACAGCTCCGGCGCGAACACAAACCCGCCCACCGGCTCGGCGGCGGCGAACTGTTTGGCCAGCGTCGGCAACTTGGCCAAGAGCCGTTGCCAGCCGAGCGCGCCCTCGGCCAAGCCCAACTCGACGGCGCGCTCGCCCGTTGCCGCCACCCCCGCGCTGGTGATGCCGTTGTTGAATTTCAGCACCCAAACCCAGCCGCCATCGAACACGTGATGCACCGCCGCCGACTCCACCGGGTACGGCGCGTCCGCCGGGCTTGGCCAAGCGCCGACGTTTTTGAAATGCGCGAACAACCCGCTCGTCGCCGGCATCAGCGGCAACTCGCGCTTGGCCAAGCCGAGCGTGCGATGCAGCCAACCGCGAGGCCCGGTGGCATCGATCACGAAGCCGGCGTGAAACCGCACCGGCCCGCCGTTTCGCCGGCCGCCAAGCGTCACGCCGTCCGGTTGCTCGTCAAAACTAGTCAGCTCGGTTTGGTCGAAATACTCGACGCCGAGCCGCTGTGCCTCGTTGACCAAGTGGTGATCGAAGTCGGCGCGAAACCAATGCGTGTCGGCGACCTCGGCGCGAGGGCTGGCGGCGACGAGCAGTTGGTTTCGCCGCTGCTCATCGTCGCTGAAAGCTTGGCCAAGCGCGTGATGAAAAAAGGAAAAACCGCGCTTGAGGCCGCAGCCGATTTCCGGGTGTTCGCGCTGCCAGTCGCCCCAGCGGCGAAACGGCAAAAGCCGCGGCAGGTCGTGTTCCTCGGCGAGTTGCTGCAACAGCAGATTGGCCAACGGCGTGGACGACTCGCCGATTGCGAACCGCGGATGCGAACCGCGCTCAATCAGCACAACCGACCGACCCAGCCGCCGCGCCACCATCGCCATCAACGCCCCGCCAAAACCAGCGCCGACGATCGCAATGTCCGCTTCTTTCTGCATTTGTACTTTTACGAACCCAGCCCCAACAATACCGAGTCAAACCATATCCCCTCTCCCAGCGGGAGAGGGTTAGGGAGAGGGAGAAAACACATCAACACAAACCGCATCAGGCTGAACTTTCCAGAGCAACGCTTTTGTCCGAGCAGTTTCGAGTTGGCGTATGTTTGTTCATTTCCGCAACCGCTCTCCCTCTCCCTGCCCTCTCCCGCTGGGAGAGGGTGTTTGCTGGGAGTTTTTCGGCATCCGGCGTGTGAGAGCGTCCCAAATCATCCTCCGCACCATCTCTTTGTCCGTCCGAATCCGACTGTTCCAAATCCGCAAGACCTCAATTCCCCGTTCCTCCAACCAATCGTCGCGAAGCTGATCCTGTTTTTGTCTTTCGGGATATCCATGCCCCGAACCATCCAGTTCAATCGCCAACTTGGCTTCGTTGCAAAAGAAATCGAGCACGTAGTGCCCAACGGGATGCTGCCATCGAAACTTGAATTCTGAAAACCGCTTTGCCCGGAGCCAACTCCACACTTCATTCTCAGCCCAAGTTTTGTTTTGGCGCAACGCCTTTGCCCGGGCGGTTTGAGTTGGAGATTGTTTGTTCATTTTCGCGACCGCTCTCCCTCACCCTACCCTCGCCAGTTGGGAGAGGGAATACTTGATCCTGCGTCTGGTCTTGTATTGGGAAAGTGAATGCGCGTTGCGCTTGGGCGGGCGGGGGGATAGCGTTCGCGACCGCATGATTCAACTGACTCGCACCGTTTTTTTCGTCACCGTTTTTTCTCTCACGCTCGCGCTTGGCCAAGGGGCCGGGGCGGAGGCCAACCGCAACGTGAATTTGCGCGGCGGACTGCAGAACTCGCGCATCCGGTTTGAGCAAAAACAGACCGGGCGCGTCGCGTTCATCGGCGGGTCGATCACGCAGATGAACGGCTACCGGCCGATGGTCAGCGACTGGCTGCAGGCACGGTATCCCGACACCCAGTTTGAATTCATCAACGCCGGGATCTCTTCGACCGACTCGCAGACGGGGGCGTTCCGGCTCGGCGACCATGTGCTGGCCAAGGGGCGGATCGACCTGTTGTTCGTAGAATTCGCGGTGAACGACGATCAGGACGCGCGGCTCTCTCGGCGCGGCTGCATCCTCGGCATGGAGGGCATCATCCGGCAGATGCGGCTCCGGCAGCCGTTGTGCGATCTTGTGGTGACGCATTTCGTCAACCCGCCGATGCTCGAACAGATCCAGTCCGGCAACGTGCCGCCATCGATCGAGGCGCACGAGGGTGTGCTGCGGCATTACAACGTGTCGTCGGTGTATCTGGCGCGCGAGGTGGCCGACCGCATCGCCGCCGGCAAATTGACGTGGGCGCAGTACGGCGGCACGCACCCGAAGCGCGCTGGCAACGCGGTGGCAGCCGAGTTAATCGGCGGGTTGCTGGATCGCCGCTGGGCCAAGCCGTTGCCGGCGAATGTGGCCAAGGGCGCGGCGCTGCTCCCGGCCAAGCCGCTCGATGCGGGGAGTTTTTTCAACGGCCGCTTCCAGTCGCCCGGCTTGGCCAAGCGCGGCGACGGCTGGGCATGGCATGTGCCGGAGTGGAGGGAAATCCCGGGGAGTTTTCGCGAGACATTCGCCGGGCTGAAGCTGCTCTGCGGCGGGCGAGCGAGCGGCGAGGTGTCGTTTGAGTTTGAGGGCCGGGCGGTAGGGGCTTACGTGCTGGCCGGGCCGGACGCCGGGGTGCTGGAGGTGAGCGTCGACGGCGGGGAATACAAGCCGACGAACCTGTATCATCACTTCAGCCGGGGACTGCATTACCCGCGCACGGTGATGTTCGCCACCGACCTTGCGGCGGGCAAACACACGATCCGGCTGCGCCTGGCTAAGCCGCCCGGCGACGGGGCCAAGGGTACTGCTGCACGGATCCTGCAATTTGTGGTCAATTGACAGGGCGGGTTTTTCGCTCATTTCGCTTGCAGCACCCAGATCGGAGTGCCAAGTTTGGCCCGTGAAACTATTGTCCAAGGCCGAAACGAAGCGTGCCTTCACGCTGATTGAGCTGCTGGTCGTGATAGCGATCATTGCCATCCTCGCGGCGCTGCTGCTGCCCGCCCTCGGCAAAGCCAAGCAGACCGCCACCGGCATCGCGTGCATGAACAACAACCGGCAGTTGATGCTCGCGTGGAACTTATTCGCCACCGACAACGAGGGACGCATCCCGTACGCCAGCGCGTATTATCAAGAACCGACGGTGAAGTTTTCGTGGGCGGTTGGAGGCGCGCCCATTAATTCGAGTGAGAATTACATCAGCAAGGGAGTAATCTACAAATACGCCGGGAGCTCGGACGACGTCTTTCGCTGCCCGGCCGATACCTCGATGGTCAAGGACGCCAACGGCAATCTGGTTAAGCGCGACCGCAGCTACAGCATGAACATCTTCATGGGCGGCTGGTCCGGGTGGGCATTTTGGGGAGATCAGCAGTGGGAAGTTTACCACGCGCTAGATGATATCGAAGATCCTTCCGGACGATTCGTATTGCTGGACATGCGGCCCAACAGCATCAACGCAGGCAACTACCGCGTGGATATGTCCGGCTGGCCGAACCAGCCAAATCTGCATCGCTTCTGGCAGGACTACCCTGGTGTGTACCACATCGACGCCACGATGTTTTCGTTCGCCGATGGCCACTGCGAAAAGAAACGCTGGCAGGACGAGCGCACGAAGAATCCCCCCGAGGACGCGGCCGGTAACATCCCGAACCGCAAAATCTCGACGCCGAACAACAAGGACGTTTACTGGATGCAGGAACGCACGACGCGGATGGAATCTCCGCAAAGGAAATACACCGGGCCGGGCTACGCCTACACGGCAAAACTGGCAGGCCATCGTTATTGGGGCTACTGGCCGTCTCCCGGGGAATAGCTTGGCGCTCGGCCAAGTAAGGTGTTTGACTGGCCACGGTGAGCGGCTAAATTTGAAGCGCAGGTGAGAAAGGCATTCACGTTGATTGAACTTCTGGTCGTGATCGCGATCATCGCCATCCTAGCGGCGCTGCTTCTCCCGGCCCTCAGCAAAGCCAAGCAGACTGCCACCGGCATCGCGTGCCTGAACAACAACCGGCAGTTGATGATCGCGTGGAATATGTTTTCCACCGACAACGATGGACGTACCATTTACGCTAGTGCGTGGTACTTTCCCGGTTTTGAGTACCCCTCCGGCTTGAGATACGAGCCCACCGCAGATTTTTCCTGGTGCGCCACGCAACCTGTCGATGGCTCGCTGAGGGACTGGCTGGAAATCTCCGCCCTCTTCCCCTACACCGGCAAAAACCGGGATGTGTTCCATTGTCCCGAGGACAAAAATATCGCCTTGGCCAAGGAGAGGGGTTGGCCAGAGCGGGTGCGCTCCTACAGCATGAATATCTACGCCGGCGGCTGGTCGGGCTGGCCGTTTAACGGAGACCAAATGTGGAAAATCTACCGGCAGCAGTCGGACTTTCGAGACCCGGCCAACCGGTTCGTCCTCATGGACATGGACGACAAAAGCATCAACGCCGGCAACTACCGCGTGGACATGGCCGGCTGGCCGAACCAGCCAAAGCTGTACCGGTTCCGGCAGGATTGGCCCGCCTCCTGGCACAACAACGGCTGTAGTTTTTCCTTCGCCGACGGCCACGCCGAACGCAAAAAATGGCTGCACGATGACACAATAAACATCACCTCAGACCCCCAAGCTCGGGCGGTCGTCACAAGCCCCGACAACCCCGACATCGCCTGGATGCAGGATCGAGCAACCCGCCCCAACCCAGGTTGGCAACAACAAGGCTGGGTCAGACAATGGACCGGGGCCATGCACCTCAAGCCCTGGCAGTGGTGGGGATACTGGCGCATGCCGGGCGAGGTCCCCGCAGACAGCCTCAGCCCGAGGCCCAACTATGCCCAGTGACCGGCGGAAATTATCCTGCTGGACTCATCCTTTTTTTCTGTCAGGC